>Ga0172375_10000287_pt1 | contig 79929 bp, 62 predicted proteins | sample LakKiv1m_FD_114537 | JGI IMG/M metagenome (GOLD analysis project Ga0172375, IMG submission 114537) | Freshwater microbial communities from Kabuno Bay, South-Kivu, Congo - kab_092012_11.1m | ecosystem: Environmental > Aquatic > Freshwater > Lake | place: Democratic Republic of the Congo... | reverse complement strand
ACTGGTTATAAATTTCGACCGATTGAAAAGCAGCATTTCCGGCAATAGAAAATCTTCCGTTTGATGGATTGGGATAAATATTCAGGGGTTGTGTGTTATCGATATCGTCTAAACTGGTAGTCAATCCAAACAAATCATGTGTGGGCCATTTTTCAATATTCGACAGTTCATCTGTAACCAGGTCCATAAATTCATAATAAAACGGAGGGTAATACATGGGCAGCGAATTGAACAGGATAGCCCAGTTAAGCTGGTGCGATTGATTTCGTTTAAATACGGTTGCCGTACCCTGAATGCCACCCAGATTGTAATAATCATTGCCTGCCAGTTTCCAGCCAAGTGCATATTCCTGCCAGTTAACCGAAGGCCGGGTCATGGTATCGATGGTTGAGGGTAAAAGAATGTCCGGTTTGGTCGGAAAACGATCTACAGCAACAAGTAATTTGCACAGGTCGTGAGCCGATGCCACCCAGCCACCTGCCGGTGTCATGATTTCCCAGTTGTTTCCGCCATATTGTTCCGGCACACTGTTTGGAATGCCTGTGTAAATTGAAGTCATAAGCGGAGCACCAGGATAATCATAATATAATACCTCTCCCGGTAAGGTATCCTGTAAAAGCGTTCGCCCGGCGTGCATATCGTTAATATCAAGCGGAAGCAATATCGTATTGCGTACAAAATCTTCATAATCCTGGTTTGTAAGCTTTTCGATTACCTTACCCAAAACGGCATAACCAAAATTGCAATAACTGGCCGAAGTGCCGGGCGTATAACTCAGCATTACATGATTGAGCGTCCAGTTTATTACCAGTTCGATCGAATCGGTGGGAGGGGTAACTCCCATTTCGATTGCAATTTCATAGGTTTGAAATAACGGATCCGAAGGATAAACAAAGATAAAGCCTGCACTATGATTGAGTAATTGCCTGACCGTAATGTCGTAATACCTTGGATCAATAGCCATTTGATAAATCGTATCGTTCAATATCCCTTCCGTTCCAAAAACCTTATCGTCTAATTTCACAACCCCATTTTCGACCAAATGCATGATGGCTATGCCGGTAATAGATTTCGATACACTGGCCAGCCGGAAAATGCTGCCCGGTTGCACAAGACGTTGGCTTGCCGTATCGGCAAAGCCGAAACCACGATCGTAAACCAACCGGCCTTCGTAAGTAATTGCACATTGCCCGCCTGGAATTTGATATTCATTCATAATTTCAGTCATTCTTGTATCAAAAATGGCAAGTTCAGGCACATAAATGCCTGTCTGTCCTTTTAATAAAAGGCTTGAAAATATGAGCAGGATAAATGACAATTTGGAGATGAGGTTCCTCATGAATTATAATTTGATGACGTGTAACCGTTAGAATTTTAAAGTCATTTTAAAAAGCATTCTTTTAACTAATCAAAACTTTATTTGGGTCATAGTAATCATGCATCTTCAGCAAACCCGAATGTACAGAATTGATAAAATCATTTTCATTCCTGCAAACTTAGCCATTATTTTGGAAATCAGCAGAAATGCGCCTGATTATTTGCATGCTTTTTTTAGAAGTTGGTTTTAATTCAGTTGTTATCCTACTTTGTTCCCATAGCCTGTGAGTCATGGTTTTATGCTGGCCCGGCTGAGCTGAATGGCTTTTATTATTAATACAATCATTCTTCGGTAAAGCATACCATGATAGACCAGGATTGACAGATGTAGCCGGATATTGATTTATGATAATTGAGCTGGAGGTTCTTATCCTTCAAATTCCTTTTGTAATGATCTGAATTCTCCTGTTAACGGTAAATGTTTGAACTTGTCATGACCTGCCCATTGGAGTGATAGCGTATAAAATATTCAAAGCTTAAACCGGATGCCAAACAAAGAAGTGATGACGAGCGGGGCACCTGGGATTAAAGAGTATTGAAATTCCAAATGATCATTGATCCTCCGGAGATACTCCAATTCGAGTGCCCAAAGAAAGAATCGGTACTGCCAGTTGCCGTAAACCCGGTCCCCATAAAAATCGTCAGTCTCGTATTCCTTGAATCGATGCCAGTCTTCCCTGAAACTTAAAATAGGTCCGATCCCCAGATTCACTGTATTTTTTTTCCAGCCATATTGAAATCTTGGCCCTGCATGCAGGCATCCTGCAGTGACGAATGCACAATCCTTGTAAAGCGCGGAGGTGACGCGAAGAAATGAATATTTACATAGGCGATAGTCGAGATTAGCCGCAACACCGGCATCAATTACCAGATAAGCTTTCCTGTCGAGTTTAAGCGGATAAATTTCAGGAGTTGTCCCACCATCGGGATGATACGTAAGCCCCAAATATTGAAATGAAATGTACCAGTGAGAAATTTTACCGGAGGTAGAATCAACAGCCTGAGCAAAGATAAATACCGGCCATAGCAACAGTAGCAAAATAGCGATTCGTATTGATGTCAGGATTGTCGTCTTCATAGTCTAATTCTTTGGTGGATAATTATCAGTGGGATCTTGGAGTACCGCTATAATTCTGCAGCAACATCCAATGTCGGATTTGAAAAATGAATACGCCAGACAGCGGCGTGAACTCTGTCGGGCGCTTGAGGAAACTACCTTTCTCCCGGTCAATAGTGACTCGTCGATGGAACAAGAAATTCCGGCTTTCATTATCCTTGTTATTGGACCACTTTAACCCCAAAGGTAGCAATTTTGTGGTTTTATGAGGTTATTATAAATTCTTTTTAGCATACCGAAAGAGTCATTTCTATATAGATCCATGGATTATCGGAACCTGAGTAAAAAGCGAATTTGCCTTTTGGTATCCTAATGCAAGACCATTAATGGTTAAATGAACAGCAGGGAATATAAAAATACTTCAATCCTAAAATATAATTGCGGGTTAAACGAGCGATATCACAAACATATGGCATTACCCCTGTTAATTTCGAGAAATAAATAAAATTCGAAGAATTCATTCATACCATTATAATTTACCAAAGTGCCAGACTGTGTTTCATTCCCGCCTGACTCAACTGAAAAGTTTCTCTTATATTAAGAATTTCCTCCTGGTCAGATGGGCCACATGAAACACTCATTATTTGTCCTGATCATTTTTCTACAAATTGTTGAAGGCTCAAACATTTTCTTACAAGATTTCATTATTAAAATATTTATGTACTTTTGCATACCAATCGTTCAGTATTTTTTTATGATGGATACCAGAGAATTTATTATTGATGAAGCCTACAAGCTCTTTTTAAACCAAAGCTACGAAGCGGTTTCAATTAGTGTAATCAGCGAGGCTATCGGATTTACAAAAGGGGCATTGTACCACCACTTTAAAAACAAGGAAGAACTTTTTAAGGCGGTTATTAACAAGCATTTCAATATCCAGGGCATTGTGGTGGATGTTGATCATATCACACTGAAAGAATACACCGAAGCCAGCATTGAACATGCCCGGACAATACTTATGAAAATCTTCCAGAAAAGTGAGAATTTTATACCCATTAACTATCTATCGCTTATCGCGGATAGCTTTCGGCATTATGAAGGCTTTGCAAGGGAAAAACTCAATTTTCTTGATCAGGAGGTAGCGACTGTTGAAACCATCATCAGCAATGCAATCGAACGAGGCGAGATAAGAAGCGACATAAATATCCATATCGTAGCATTACAGTATTTTTCGCTAAGTGTAGGCCTTGCCGGTGATATTATGCGGAACAATTCCATCGAATCGGCTGTTGGTTCGATGAGAGATATGCTAAACCAATTGTACCATTTGCTTAAGATATAATTTTTTTTATCACTAACATACTAATCGTTTAGTAGGTGACATACTGTACGTTTAGTACTTAATCACTAAATAATTTTCAGAAAATGAAGAAATCGTTGATTCTGGCCATGGGTTTGGCTATGCTGATGGGATGTAATCCCGGACAAAACAAAGAGAAAGTGTCGGGCGAAAGAAAAATCCCCGTAACCAGTGTTAAAGTTAAACAGGAAAAAGTGGTTGCCAATTTGCAATACAGTGGTACTATTGAAGCGTACCAGACGATTCCATTGTCGTTTGAAACCGCAGGAACTGTCGAAAAAGTACTTGTAGATGCGGGCGACGAAGTCACAAAAGGTCAGTTGCTGGCTACGCTTGACCCGGCCAATTCGAAAAACTTGTATCAGATCACATTGGCCAAATACCAGCAGGCAAAAGATGCTTACGATCGGCTTAAAACAGTTTACGAAAAGGGAAGCCTTCCCGAGGTAAAATGGGTCGAAATGGAGACGAACCTGGAACAGGCCAAAGCCTCACTCGAAATATCAAAAAACAATCTCGATAAATGCAATCTTTATTCTCCGGTCAACGGTCTTATCGGACGCCGCAATACGGAACCAGGTATGTCTTCCATATCATTAGCTCAGGCTCCTTTGGAAATTGTTGATATCAGGATGGTTTATGTTAAAATAGCAGTTCCTGAAAATGAAGTGACTAAAATCAGCAAAGGAATGATCGCTCGTTTTACGGTATCGGCTTTGAACGGGCAAGCCTTTGAAGGCGAATTAACCAATATAAGCCCTGTAGCCGAAAGGATTGCGCGAACTTATGAAGCAAAAATTAAAGTTTCAAATCCGGGCCAGCTTTTAAAACCAGGGATGGTCTGCGCTGTAAAGATGGACAAAACCACCGGAAAACCGATTGTTCTGATCCCCTACCAAAGTGTATCGAAAGGTGAGGATTGTAAAACCTATGTTTTTGTAATTGATTCGGCTCAAAAGCGGGTAACAAGGCAGACTATTAAAACAGGACAATATTATGGTTCCGACCTGGAAGTATTGTCGGGTCTTGAGCCGGGACAATTGATTGTGAATGAGGGGAAGGAAAAATTATCCGATCTTACTTTAATCGCACTTTAATATGGGACAGAAACGATTCAGTGGTATCGAAAGTGCCATGCGGAATAATAACATAGTCGTTATTGTAGCTATAGCCATCATTATTATCGGGGTTTTTGCACTCATTAATATGCCCCGGAATGAATTCCCGGTTTTCACAATCCGTCAGGGAGTTATTGTTGGGATATATCCTGGTGCAACTTCTGCCGAGGTCGAAAAACAACTGACCGATGTAGTTGAGAATTATATTTTCGGCTATCAGGAAATTAAAAAGGCAAAAACCTATTCCTATTCCCGTGAGGGCATCATGTATATTTTTGTTGAACTAAACGACGATGTAAAAAATGCCGACCAGTTTTGGTCAAAACTCAAGCACGGACTGTCGGAGCTAAAGATGACTTTGCCTTCGGGGGTTATGGCATTAGTTGCCAACTCCGACTTTGGCGACACCTCTGCTTTGCTGATAACATTATCGTCGGATACCGAAAGTTATAAAGATATCGAAGAACAGTTGAAGAAGCTTGAAAACGAATGCCGTAAAATCCCAGCTACTTCTAAGATGAAACATTTTGGTTTGCAAAAAGAAAAGATTTTTGTGAACGTAAGGCCGGAATTGCTAAACGAATACAACATCAAATCGCTTTCGCTGTTGGGTTCTTACCAAACGAACGGGATGATTAGCTATGCTGGAAAACTGGATGACGGGCAACATGTTTTACCAGTTCACTTACCTGCAAATTACGAATCGGAAAAGGATTTAGCCGAACAGATTGTTTATTCTGATCCAAATGGCAATGTGGTGCGATTAAAAAATATTGCTTCAATCGAGCGCCGGTATGATGATCCGGACAGCTACATCAGGCAGAATGGGAAAAAAACCATACTGCTTTCGCTCGAAATGCAGCCCGGGAACAACATTGTCGAATTTGGGAAAGAGGTAGATAAGGCACTGGCATCATTCCAAAAACAATGTCCCACGGATATTGAAGTCGCTAAAATTTCGGAATTACCAAAATATGTGAGCGATTCGGTGAATAATTTTATGCATGAGTTTTTAATTGCCATTATCGCTGTTATCCTGGTAACCATGGTTTTGCTTCCTTTTCGTGTAGCCTCTGTAGCCGGCATTACTGTTCCTATTTCAGTAATGATCACTCTGGCAATTCTTTACTTTTTTGGGATCGAATTGCATACCGTTTCACTCGCGTCGCTTATTTTGGTGTTGGGAATGATTGTAGATAACGCCATAGTGGTGATTGATAACCATGTTGAGAAAATCGATCAGGGCTTTTCACCCTGGCATGCGGCGATAAAGAGTGCAAAAGAATTGGTAGCGCCAATTATTGTTGCCACCCTGGCCATCATGGCAGCCTATATTCCGCTTGGTTTTATGATACCAGGTACTGCCGGTGAATTTATGCATACCATTCCCATTGTTGTTAGTACTGCCTTAATTGTATCCATTTTTGTTGCTTTGTTTTTAGTGCCTTATCTGAATTTTATGTTTATAAAAAATGGATTGAAAAACAGGAACAGGAATAATAGGAAATCGTTCCTCGACAGCTTGCAGGGATGGTTTGATTATTCACTCGGGAAGGCTTTTAATAATCCAAAAACAGTGATCGGGATAGGGATTGTAATTATTGCAATGTCAATTATTCTCTTCAGCCACACCGATCAGGAATTATTCCCCCAAATGGACCGTAACCAGTTTGCTGTTGAAGTTTATCTTCCCACAGGAGCCTCTCTGAAAAACACACAAAAAGTAGTTGATAGTCTCGAAACCTTATTAATGAACGATAAGCGGGTGACTAACGTAACCAGCTTTATTGGCACCAGCTCACCGCGTTTCCATACGGTTTATGCACCACAAATGCCGGCCAGCAATTATGGTCAGTTATTAATCAATACGGTTTCGGATAAAGCAACCCGTGAAATCGTAAACGAGTATGAACCCAAATATTCTGACAATTTCGTGAATGCCCATGTGAAGTGGAAAATACTGGCTATGCAGGCCAATAAGGCATCTATCGAAATTCGCATTTCATCCGATTCGGTAAAAGATATTCGCAAAACCGAAGCACAAATTAACCAGATTCTGGCAAAGACCTATGGGCTTGCCTGGATCCGGACCGACTGGGATCAGCCTCAGCAGAACATCGATGTAAATCTCGACCGCGATCAGGCCAACCGGATGGGCTATTATAAAGGCCTGGTGGCTACTTCGGTAATGATTGGTTTGGATGGTATTCCTTTAACAACCATTTGGGAAAACGATTATCCGGTTGACGTGGTTCTGACACAGGAAGCATCCGCTAAAAAGGATATAAATACCCTTAAGGATCAATATATTACTTCTCCCATGAGTTTTTCAGCCATTCCTTTACGTTCGATGGCTACTTTTACTTCCAGTTGGACCGAGGGTACTATAGTTCACCGGAATGGAATTCCTACACTGACCATTTTAATCGATAATGCCCCCAAAGCCGTAGCTTCGACCGTCCTGAGCGGATTACAACCCCAGATTGCCGATTTACAGCTACCTTCAGGAACAACTGTAAGTTATGGCGGCGATTACGAAACACAGCAGGAAGTATTTGTTCCGATGGGTATTGCCCTCATCGTGAGTATTTTGCTGATATTTTATATCCTGCTCATTCAGTTTAAAAAGGGAAAACTTGCTTTGCTGATTATGTCGTCGATGCTAATGACTTTACCGGGAGCTGTAATTGGTTTGCAATTAATGCATTATCCATTTAGCATCACGGCATTTATCGGTATAACAAGTCTTTGTGGAATGGTAGTACGTAATGGTATCATCCTGATTGATTATGCCCGTGAATTGCGGGAAAAAGAAAAACTAACAGCTCGTGAAGCCGCACTTGCAGCAGGCAAACGACGTATGCGTCCTATCTTCCTAACTTCTGCTGCTGCCGGAGTAGGTGTGGTTCCAATGATTTTGAGCCGTTCTCCGCTTTGGGGACCATTAGGTACCGTAATTTGTTTTGGATTAATCTTTGCCATGGTGCTCACGCTTTATATACTTCCTGTCCTATACGCGATGGCATACAGGGATAAGTCGAAAAAATCCTGGTTTTGGTCATTACCACAAAGCGTTAAAGTAGTAGCTTTCATTGTTTTGATGATTGTACCATCCTTGTTCAGCCCTGCTAAAGCACAAACAATATCGCTGGATTCGTGCAAACGCCTGGCTTTGGAAAATAACCGCAATATAAAGGAAGCCGAAATGCAGGTTCAGGTAGCCGGACAACAGAAAAAAGAAGCTTTTACCAATTATTTTCCGAAAGTGAGTGGCGTTGCCATGGCCTTACGGTCGGCCGATTATCTGATCAAAGCCGAAATGCCGCCCATGAATTTCCCGGTGTGGGATGGGCAGAACCAGGTGATGCTTGAAAATCCAACACAGTTTGCCTATGTCCCATCCATTCCATTGGGTCTGCTCGATTATATCAATACGGCCGCAGTTAGCGTAACCATGCCGGTTTATACCGGTGGGCGCATCCGCAATGGGAATAAACTGGCTGATTTAGGCGAAGAAGTTAGTGTTTTTCAAAAAGAGATGACTACCAATAATGTTTTGATTAAAACCGAAGAATTATTCTGGACGTTGCAATCGCTCAACGAAAAGGAAAAAACAGTTCGTAGTTATCAGATCATGGTGGATTCGCTTTATCGTGATGTAAATAATTTTGTACAGGCAGGTCTGGTACAAAAAAACGATTTGTTGAAAGTTCAGCTCAAACAAAATGAACTAAAGACCAATCATTTTAAGCTTCAAAACGGAATAACGCTTACAAAACGGGCTCTCTGCCAGCATATTGGAATTCCTTACGACAGCTTATTGGTTTTTAGCAGCAATGATGTTTTTCCTGAAAAAGCCTTTGAAATGTCTGATCCTGACCAAATGATAATGAACAGAACCGAATACCGTCTGCTTAATAAATCTGTCGAAGCCCAGGAATTGCAGAAGAAAATGGCTATTGGTGAATATATGCCACAATTAGCTGTTGTGGGTACCGGTTTTGCTTACGATGCAATGGATCAGACAAGTAGCAATGCCTTTGCCATGGTTAGTCTGAACATTCCGATCAGTGATTGGTGGGGTGGGAACCATAAAGTAAAACAGCATAGCATTGAAGTGGACAAAGCCAAAACCTCGTTCGAAGAAAATACGGAACTGATGACGTTACAAATTCGCAAGGTCGAAAATGAGGTAAATGAAACCCGCTACCAGATTGATATTTCTAATATATCTGTCGAACAGGCGAAAGGGAACCTGAAGCTTAGCGAGGACAATTATAAAGCAGGTGTGACAGGGATATCCGATTTACTGGAAGCACAGGCCATGTACCAGCAGGCACTCGACAGCCTTACCGATGCACGATGCCAGTACCAGTTAAAAGTGTCGCAATACAGACTTGCTACGGGGCAGTTTCATTAATAATACATGCTGAGGATTGTATCCTTGGGATACTTTGAGAAAACAGCTCCAGATATTAACGAACCATTCCGCTTCAAGCGGGATGGTTATGGAGGTTATCCCGTCAATGCATCTTGTGGGTGGTCTACTCGATTGTAAACCTGTACCGTTCACTTTACCTTTTTTGTTCGTCTCAGTTTATTCCAAAGTTTGTAACCATGATTATGTGAGTCAATCAAATTCTTGTCGACCTGCTTAAAGTTGTCCACCTTATGTTCATAAATTTCACATATTAATTGTCCACCTTTCTTTCTGTAATTAAAAGTCGGTACTCGTTGTCTTCAGGTGAGTTATGAAGTATTAATGAATGAATAACAGTATTTCTATCGTGTCTAAGCCAATCAAGTTTGTACAGCCAGTCAGAAAACTCAGATTATAAATCATTATCGAATACCATGTACCTTACATGTTTGGCCTCAGGTAAAGTAATTGTTAAAATTAGCTAAGGCAGTTGGTTAGAAAAAATCAGGTAGTTCTTTCAAAAAGATTAGATAGATTTTTAAAAACATGAAGAAGTTTTTCGAAAACATGAAGAAGTTTTTCAAAGAAAAACTGGTATTTTGTTCAAAATATATGGGAATTTCAAAAAGATAATGTAGTTACTAATCGACAACAAGTGATTGATAAGGCAACATCAAGTAGTTGCTTCAATAACAGCATGTGGTTTTATTGCAGGTAAACGAACTAGGCCAGGGACTGGTCTTTTCTGTCGGGCACATTGCCTGGTTACCGCCCTGTTTTTGTTATCTCGCATCGAAAATATTGGCATGTCTGATAAAAGTATTAGTAACCATCTGAGGTTTGGTTTTTATTAATCTTTTATTCTGGTTCAATGATTTGAGAGATATTTTTTGCTCAATGCATCATAAACACGAATCTGATCGTTTACTTCTCCTTTGCGGTCAAACATTCCACTCCTCCAGCCCAGGGGTTCCCAAATGCAGGCTCCCTTGCCCATGTCGTCAGGCAAACCAAAAGAAATGTCGTGAACTTCGCGTTTAAAATCAGAATATTCGACAACATTGAGCGGTTTATTGTAGCGTTTCAACAGATCGTGCATGTTGAAGTACAAATCATCCAGCGTTCCATGCCAGCGGGGATAATAGGACAACCCTATGATATCAAAATCGACACCCCTGGCAATCATATTATCCAGCCAGAAAACAGCTTCCTCGTTTTGTCCGCCTAAAGCAAGGTGCATCATCACCGGTATTCTGGTGTCTGCCATCTGAATACCTTTTACTCCTGCTGTCAGTAATCCGGCCAGCTGATCGGGATGACCAATATGACCATCCGGCCACAGGATGCCGTGGTTGATTTCATTGCCAACCTGAACCATATCAGGCAGGGTTCCCTGTTGTTTAAAAGCCAGGAGCACGCGTGTGGTGTAACTTTGCACCGAATCTTTTAACGATTCATAATCCAGGTCCTGCCAGGCAAGTGGTTTGAATTGTTGTTGCGGATCGGCCCAATAGTCGCTGTAATGAAAGTCGAGTAATATCTTCAGTCCTGCGTCTTTTACCCTTTTTGCCATTGCAAGGGTATAATTCAGGTCGCAATAGCCCTTTCCGGGAGCGTATCCCTTTTCATTTTCGGGATTGACGAAAATGCGCAGACGGATGTAATTGAACCCATGCTTTTTTAACAGAGCAATGGCATCTGTCTCCGCACCGTTTTCGTAGAATTTCATTCCGCGATCCTCGATTTGTGGAAGGAATGAAATATCTGCACCAATCATTCTGCCGATGTTTTTGGTCGTGGGAGCTAATTGTTCTTTTGCTGGTTTCATGAGGACCAGGCCTGTGGCTAAGGTGTGGATTTCATGGCTGCCGGGCCACAGCTTTCCGGATATGGCTTCCACTTTTACTTTGTCGGGATGGTTTCCTGCAACGAATAGCAGCCAGCAAAGCCCGTTTTTTAACTGACAGGCGACATAAAGCTGCCCGGCAGTATCAGTATGCATAACAAGCGCCTCACCATTGGCTGTTGTTACTTTGCCGTCACCCGTAACATAAACCCTGATCGAATCGGCAGCCGAAGTGATTTCACGGCTTAAACTATCAGTAACAGCAATTCTCAGGCGGGTTTTGTCGCTGCCATTAGCAAGCAGTGTGGTGCTGTAACTGGTCAGCATAACAGATATTGCTTTGCCCGAATCGACCTGGCTTACACTTGAAAAATCCGGTTTTGCCGATTCAGTTTGCTTTGTTTCGGGCTGGCTGCATTGAACCAGCATGACTATTCCAAACAATGGAAGCAGTTGATAGAGTTTCATTTTGAATGCGCATTAAATTACCAATTCGTAAAGGTCAAAAACTTTTACGAAACAGGGGTAATTCAGTGACTTTTTTCAAGTTTTTTGATGCAATCCCTCAAACTATCCTTCCAGTAAGGAATTTCAATAGCAAATTCCTTTTTTATTTTTTCCTTGTTCAGAATGCTGTAAAAAGGACGTCTGGCAGGGAGAGGATAATCTTTGGTTTCGATTGGATTTACAATGCAGCTGATGCCGGCAATAGCATGGATGGCTTTGGTAAAATCGTACCAACTCGCCACACCTTCATTGGAATAATGAAATACTTCGGGATGCTGATAGTTTTGCCACTTTGGCAAGAGATCGAGAATCATTTTGGCTAAGTCGCGGGCATAGGTCGGTGATCCGATCTGATCGAAAACTACATTGAGCTGTTCACGCTCACGTCCGTACTTCAGCATCGATTTAACGAAATTGGTGCCGAATTCAGAATAAAGCCAGGAAGTCCGGATAATTACGGCCTTACAGTTTTCCTGTAAGATCATCTGTTCGCCTAAAAATTTCGAGCGGGCATAAGCACCTTCGGGTCCGGTTGGGTCGTCTTCATTGACAGGCTGGTGTGATTTACCATTAAAAACATAATCCGTCGAAATGTGCACTAGCAAGGCATTATACTTCCTGGCAGCTGCTGCAAGGTTTCCAACAGCAGTTCCATTGATGAGGTCGGCGATATCGGCTTCTGTCTCGGCTTTATCTACAGCTGTGTAGGCGGCGGCATTAATAATTACATCGATTGCATGATGAGCAACAAATCCGCTTACGCTTGCCTTTTTGGTGATATCGAGCTCGGCAACATCGGTAAAAATAAAATTGTAATCTTTATATGCTGGAGCCAGTTGCCTGATCTCGTTTCCCAACTGGCCGTTGCTTCCGGTAATTAATATGTTCAGCATAACAATCAGATATTGGTGAGATCGATGGATTTAAAGTATTGAATTGTTTTTTCGAGACCTTCCCTGAGCTGGATTTTAGGTTCCCAGCCCAACTCTTTTTTCGCCAGGCTAATATCAGGTTGCCGTTGCATGGGGTCATCGGAAGGCAATGGTTCGAACACAATTTCTGATTTTGCACCGGTAAGTTCAATCACTAGTTCGGCAAGTTCCTTAATCGTAAATTCGTTGGGGTTTCCCATATTTATGGGGCCGATAAAATCTTCTCTCGAATTCATTAGCCTGATCATTCCTTCGAGGAGATCGTCCATGTAACAAAAGCTACGGGTTTGCATGCCGTCGCCATAAATGGTAATATTTCTTCCTTTCAGTGCCTGAACAATAAAATTGGATACCACCCTGCCATCATTGGGATGCATACGAGGACCATAGGTATTGAATATCCGCATTATTTTGATGCGTACATTATTCTGCCGATGGTAATTTACAAACAATGATTCGGCACACCGCTTTCCTTCGTCGTAACAAGCCCTTATCCCGATTGGATTTACATGTCCCCAGTAACTTTCGGTTTGAGGGTGAATTTCGGGATCTCCATATACTTCACTTGTGGAAGCTTGTAAAATCCTGGCATTAATTCGTTTGGCAAGTCCGAGCATATTTATGGCTCCCATTACCGAAGTTTTGATGGTCTTGATTGCATTGTACTGGTAATGGATGGGTGAGGCGGGACAAGCCAGATTATAGATCTGATCGGCCTCAATATAAAAAGGCATGGTAATGTCGTGACGAACCATTTCGAAAAACGGGTTTTCACGAAGGTGAATCACATTTTGTTTTTGTCCGGTAAAAAAATTATCCACACAAATTACTTCGTTCCCTTCATTTAAAAGTCGTTCGCAAAGATGTGATCCCAAAAATCCCGCTCCACCGGTAACTAATATTTTCTTTCTCATAACGATAGGTTAATTTTAAAAATGAAACTGCCTGGTTATTGGCGGAAAAATGATCATTAGCCTAATAAACCAGGCAGTCGGTAAATTGAATTAAATTTTTTTACGGGTTGTGTCGACCCCAATGCAGAAATAATCGAAGCCGGCGCTTATTATTTCTTCGTTTTCATAAACATTCCTGCCATCAAAAATTACAGGGTGTTTAATCAGTTTCTTCATAACATTAAAGTTAGGAAATCTAAACTCCGGCCATTCAGTTACCATAAAAAGTGCATCTGCATCAATTAATGCTTCCTCTTTATCCTTAACAAATTCAATGACGTTCCCAATACGGCGCTTGGCTTCTTCCATGGCCACAGGATCATAGGCTTTCACTTTTACACCTGCAGAAAGCAGTTTTTGGATGAGCACCAGGGCCGGAGCTTCACGCATGTCGTCGGTTTGGGGTTTGAATGAAAGTCCCCACATAGCAACAGTCTTGCCTTTCAGTTTTCCTTTATAATATTTGTTAAGTTTATCGAAAAGTACAGATTTCTGGGCATTATTAACTTCCTCAACGGCTCTTAAAACCCTCAAATTATAACCATTTTGCTGCGCAGTATGGATCAGCGCTTTTACATCTTTCGGGAAACATGATCCACCATAGCCAATACCCGGATAAATGAATTTTTTCCCGATGCGTGAATCGCTTCCGATTCCTTTTCTTACCATATTAACATCGGCACCCATGATCTCGCACAGGTTAGCAATATCGTTCATAAAACTTATCTTGGTAGCCAACATGGAATTTGCGGCATATTTTGTCATTTCAGCCGAAGGTACATCCATAAAGATTACCGGATGACCGTTTAAGGTAAACGGTTTGTACAACCTTTTCATGATATTTTCGGCTTTAGCCGATTCCACGCCAACCACGATCCTGTCTGGTTTTAGAAAATCATCAACAGCCGCACCTTCTTTAAGAAATTCAGGATTTGAGGCGACGTCAAAATCAATTTTGGATCCTCTTTTGTCGAGTTCTTCCTGTATTGCTGCTCTTACTCGGGCAGCTGTCCCAACCGGTACAGTGCTTTTGGTAACCATAAGAATATAGTCGGTCATGTTGCGGCCTACCTGTCGGGCAACATCCAAAACGTATTTCAGGTCGGCACTGCCATCTTCATCAGGAGGAGTTCCTACTGCCGAAAAGATTACCTCAGTCCCTTCGAGTGTGGAAGCAAGGTCGGTAGAAAAATTTAACCTGCCCTTTTCTACATTCCTATGTACCATGTCCTCTAATCCAGGTTCATAAATGGGGATGATGCCTTTTTTTAAGTCTTCTATCTTTTTTTCATCAATGTCAACACACGTGACATCTATTCCAACTTCTGAAAAACAGGTGCCAGTTACCAGGCCAACATAACCTGTTCCAACGATCGTAATTTTCATGTTTCAGGATTTTGTAGTGAATAAATTTGTAAAATTTTGCCAATATTGAAAGATCAGAATTGTGTGACCAAGTTAATGATATTTTGGTTTGACGGATGTTTTTTTTTAAAATTATGCGATTGCATGCAACAAATCGATTTTTTTTACACCTAAAACCGATGGCTGATAAGCAACTAATCACAGGAATCAATTGAAATTTTCCGAAAGCAAATGTAAACAAACAAGATCGGGAAATGCTGATTATGAGGGACAGCCTGACTTCGAATAAACAAATACCCCAACTACAAAAGGAATATTACCATGTAGAATATTAATACAATAAGCGCAATAATCCCTGTACCCACCAGGGTGTCGCGGATTAACCTTTTGCCGAGAGTTTTTTCGTATTCGCTCATAATCTTTTTTATGCGGGTAACATATTTACAACGGGATTGGTTCAGGCATTTGTTTCTTGTTCACATATTTTAAGAGCGTCCAAATATTTTTTAACATACTCATCAACAAACTTTTTACGATATTGCATGATGTACCTTGGGTGTTCAAGCGGAATAATCTCATCAAAAAAATGAAACGCTTCATTTAGTTTTCTCAGAAAGGCGAAATTCTTATTTCCACCGATACAAATACAAATTTCGGGATGAGCCCCCAAAGAGATTTGCTTATTGATCGATTCAATAATAAACGGACGGATGGTTTTCGAAAGTTCCCTTGAATCGTAATAATTGAGGTTAATTCCATTTCGAACAAATCCCAGTGGGCATACTGAAGTGATAAAAAATTTGGAATAGAATTGCAGGGTGCCGCCGTATTCTGCGATTACCTGATAAATAAACCGGGATGAAAGTTCCGGTCTTTTATCAAAGTTATTTTTAATCCCACAGGCTTTTTCAAGATTTATCGGATCGGTAAACGAAATTCCGGTAATTCCAGCACCAAAGCGCCCGGGATTGATTCCGAACAAAAAAAATCTTTGATTGAAGTCGTCGAAATAGCGCTGATAGAACGTTTCGGTTAACCTGAGGGTTTCTAAGTTTTTAAACGGATTCATGATTTCGATATGATCGATGGTAAGGTTTATATCCAGATTCTTGTTGAGACGATTTGCTTTGTCAGCAAATGTTTCTGTAGTGGAATTCCTGTGATTGCTGCTCATTGGTGAAAATTTATTATCATGAGATGATGATTTGGATCAATAAAATTAAGGAAAGAACCATTGAATGTGTTACCAAAATTTACTAAACCAGTTGATTTATCAATGAATTTGGTGATACAGGTCAGAGAAGTTAAGATTCTCAATCTAATAATCTGTGACCTTAAAAGATCAAACTAAACACAGTTTCCTTTCCCTGAACCGACCGTACCAGAAGACTTCCACCATGAAGCCGCATAATTTGTCTGGAAAGGCTCAGGCCAATACCTGAGCCGTTTTCCCGGGTGGTAAAGAATGGAACAAAGATTTGTTCCAGAATTTCATCAGGAATGCCAGGTCCGTTGTCGATTACACGAATCTCGGGGCGCTGCTCTGAGTTGAATCCGGCAATCAAATGGATTTCGCCTTCCGGGTTCTTTTCGTTAGCTTGCAAAGCATTTTTTGTTAAATTGATTAGTACCTGCGAAATCAGGTTTTCATCGGCGAAAAGCTGCATTTCAGGAGGGTTGGCGGTTACCGACAGTTTTATTTTTTCACTGTTTTCGAGTGAAGTATATAAAACTTTAATCCTTGAGGTAAGTTCTTCAACACGGAAAATTTTCTTGTCTGGTTTTGGAAGCCTGGTTAATTTCCTGTACGATTCGACGAACTGCATCAGGCCGTTTCCTTGTTCCTTAATGACATTTAATCCGCGAATAGTCGTTCCAATGGTCGTTTCATTCACTTCTTCCGGAAGAGCCGGACGGCCGTCGATCATGAAAAACCGGCACAGACTTTCAGATAGTGACGTGATTGGAGCAACCGAATTCATAATCTCATGCATCAGTACACGAATAAGTTTCATCCATGAATCGAGTTCCTTTTCATCCAGCTCATTCCGAATATCCTGTATCGATAGTAAAATCAACTCGTTATCCTTAATTTTCACCGACGTAGATTTAAGCGACAACTGATTAATTCCTCGCTCCGTGGTAACAGTAACCAATTTCTGTTCAAATGGCTGGATATTCTTAATGGTTTGAAACAAGTAACGGTTAATTCTTTCCAGTTGATTGAGATGAGTTAGAATATCGACCCCTAACATTTTCTTTGCTGCCGAGTTGGCATGAAGTACAAATCCCTTTGTATTGAAAGTTACAATTCCTGTTCCTACATGTTCAAGCAAGGTTTGAAAGTACTTTTCCTGTTGACTGCTTTCTATCTTTAACTGCTGGATTTGTTTATTTACTTTGTTTAAGCCCAGATAGATTTCGCGGATCGGCTTATTGGTATTGTTGACCGGAAACGAAAGTGTAGAATCTTCATTTTGAACTGAATCGAGGAAATAGCCTATTTTTCGGTTGGTCGAATTAAGATAATTGATCAGGTTTAGAGCTATGATGATAATAATGAAAATGCACAATAAAACAAAACCGACGGGTTGGTCCGATGCTACCATCCATCCCGCTGTAAGAGCCGTAGATACAATCAGAAATACCCTGACGAGTATTTGAAAATAAAAGTTCCGGCTAATCATTGTCCTGATTTTTTTATCTTGTTATAAAGTGTTTGCCTTGAAATCCCAAGCTGATCGGCGGCTGCGCTAAGGTTACCATTATTTTTTTCAATGGCAAGACTGATCATCCGTTTTTCCATTTCCTCAAGGGTAAGTTCTGTTTCGTTTATTCTGTCTTGAAAAGCGGGCTTCATGAAAAAATCATCAGATTTCAAAATATTTCTTTCGCAAAGGATCACGGCTTTTTCGACGGTATGCTGAAGCTCACGGATATTTCCGGGCCACGAATTTTTGAGCAGTTTATCCTGTGCCTGCCGATTGATTTTCAGGCTGGGTTTGTTGTATTTTGAGGCATACTTTTTCAGGAAAAAATCGGTCAGTACCAGGATATCATTTCCTCGTTCGCGCAAAGGCGGAACTTCAATCTGTATTGTATTTATCCTGTAAAGCAGATCCTCACGGAACAATCCTTCGTGTACCATGTTTTCCAGTTTTTTATTGGTTGCACAGATCAACCTGATATCAATTGGGATGGATTGATTGGACCCGATGCGTGATATCTGCCTGTTCTGGATGGCCGCAAGTAGTTTTGCCTGGAGATGGAACGAAAGGTTGCCAATTTCATCCAAAAAAAGACTGCCTTTGTTGGCAACTTCAAATTTTCCGGGCCGGTTTTCGCGGGCATCGGTAAATGCGCCCTTCACATGACCAAAAAGTTCGCTTTCAAACAATGTTTCGGCGATGGCCCCCATGTCAACACTTACCAATACTTCCTGAGAACGTTGTGACAGCCGGTGAATCTCGTGGGCAATCAATTCTTTCCCGGTTCCGTTCTCTCCTGTAATCAGTATATTGGCATCGGTTTTAGCCACTTTCCGCACCATATTCAGCATCTGCATCAGTTGCGGTGATGAGCCAACAATAAATTTTTGTTCGCGGTTGATTTCCGTTTTCAGTCCCCTCTCTTTTTCTTTCAGCTGGCTCACTTCTTTTTTCGACCAGTTAAGCTGAAGGGCTGATTTTAGTGTTGCCAGTAATTTGTTATTGTCCCAGGGTTTAAGGAAAAAGTCGGTTGCACCCATCTTCAATGCTTTCACAGTCAATTCAACATCGCCGTAGGCAGTTAGCATAACAACCGAAATTTCAGGATTTGACTCTTTGATTCGTCCCAACCAATAAATACCTTCATTGCCTGAATTTATTCCGGCATTAAAATTCATGTCGAGAATAACCAGGTTGTACTCTTTCTTCCGCAGTTCGGTAGGAATCTGGTTTGGATCGGAAAGGGTGGTGACTGTCTGAAATTCAGGAGTCAGGAAAATCTCCAATGCACTCAAAATACTCTTGTTGTCGTCGATAATCAGAATGTTTCCTTTAGCCATTGTTTTTTTTATCAAAGTAACCAGTTGTTTAAACAAAAGCCAATAGAGTGTCAATTTTTTTTACAAACAATTGTCAATTTTATTTACTCACGGCAAACGATCTTTATCGTAAGGTATTGGCAGATAGTATATTTGCGTTTTTGGCATTATTCTGGCTCAGTCTATTACAAAATGTTAAACAAATGAATTTTGATCAGGTATTACCGGTTCTATTGAATTTTATAACGTATAAAATCTTCTGGCCAGCACAACCTGCCAGGTTTTACAATTAATACTGACCCTCGAAATTTAGAAACGAATGCTTCACTTTTACAGGGGAACGAGGTGTTGGGAGTGAGCGCAAAGAAAAATGAAAAAAAGAAGACCGGGGACCGGAATCAAAAGAAGATATTTGAAAAACTGGGCTCCCCGGCCGGAACTTGAAACTTGAAATTTGGAGCTGGAATATTTTTAGTCATGGGAATGGATAAAAACATAGAAAAGAAAAGTGGGTTGAGTCCCAGGCATTTCATCTGGTTAGCCGGAGGACTGGCATTCGCTTTTTTGTTATATAAAGTAATTTTTGCTGAAACCGGACCAACCTTCAAAACCGAAAAAGACAAGCTAACGGTAAGTACCGTGGAAGACGGCTTGTTTAACGATTACATCACCGTAATTGGCCAGGTTGAACCCATCACAACCATTTATCTGGATGCCATCGAAAGCGGGCAAATTCAGGAACGCTTCATCGAAGAAGGATCAATGGTTCAGAAAGGTGATGTTATTCTTCGCCTCGAAAACAGGCAGTTGTACCAAACCATTCTAAACAGTGAAGCTGCTTTGGCCGAAAAGGAAAACTATCTGCGAAATACGCGCATAAGCTTCGAAACAGAGCTGATCCAGTCGCGCAAAAATTTACTTGACAACTGTTACCGCTTGAACCGTAAAAAACGTTCGTTCGAACAGAACAAGGCGCTTTTCGACGATCAGCTGATTTCGAAAGAAGATTATCTTCAGGCAAAGGAAGATTACGAATACGAAGTGAATATGCTCGAAATCAATAAGATGAAAGCCAAAAACGATTCACTGATGCTGTTGACTTCTATGCATTCATTGGAAACCGACCTGGTAAAAATGCGTCAGATGTTCGTGCTGGTGCACGAGCGACTCGACAACCTGAACGTAAAAGCTCCTGTCAACGGTCAACTCGGAATGCTTGATGCCGAAATCGGACAGAGGGTAAGTGAAGGCCAGCGCATCGGACAAATCAACGTACTCGATAATTTTAAAATCAACGCCCAAATTGATGAACATTACATCGACCGCGTGGTTCGCGACCTTCCGGCTGTTTTAGACCGTAATGGGACAAATTTCAACCTGAAAGTCAGGAAAGTATATCCTGAAGTACGCAATGGTCAGTTTGAAATCGACATGGTATTTGTTGGTACAACACCTAATAATATCCGTACCGGTCAAAGCTATCACATAAAGCTTGAACTGGGCGAATCGGGTAAAGCAGTATTACTGCCACGCGGGGGATTCTTCCAAAGTACCGGAGGTCAATGGGTGTTTGTACTGAACGAAAGCGGAACCGAGGCAACCAGGCGCAATATCAAGATCGGCAAACAAAATCCACAGTATTACGAAGTACTTGAAGGCCTCAAGGCCGGTGAACAAGTCATCACTTCGGGCTACGAAATGTTTGGAACAAACGACAGGATTGTGTTAAAGTAGCAGAGAATGCGAAGGTTAGCGAATTAATAACTTGAAATCATTTAGCATACAGTAATTTGTAATTTTGACGAAGTATAACTTATAATAAAATTAAAAACAGTGATCAGAACAGTAAATTTAAACAAAGTGTTCCGCACCGAAGAAATTGAAACCAGTGCGTTGAACGAAGTGAACCTTCACATACAAAAAGGCGAATTTGTTGCTATCATGGGACCATCCGGTTGTGGTAAATCAACTTTGCTAAATATTATAGGTTTACTAGACAATCCTACTTCAGGGGAGTATTATTTCGACAGTCAGGAAGTGAGCAAGTATAAAGAACGAAACCGGACATTGCTTCGGAAGGGCAATATTGGATTCGTGTTCCAGAGTTTTAACCTGATCGACGGACTAAACGTGTATGAAAATGTTGAACAACCACTCATCTATCTTAAATTGAGTGCCAGAGAGAGAAAGGAAAAAGTCGAAAAGGTGCTGGATCGGATGAAAATCAGTAACCGCAAGAAACACTTTCCGCAACAATTATCTGGAGGACAGCAGCAACGTGTGGCCATTGCACGTGCAGTGGTTGCCAATCCAAAACTGATTCTGGCCGATGAGCCAACCGGTAACCTTGACTCAAAAAACGGACTGGAGGTTATGAAACTCTTAACCGAACTCAACTGTGAAGGTACCACTATCGTAATGGTGACGCACAACTTACACGACTCAGAATATGCGCACAGGGTGGTGAACCTGTTCGATGGGCAGATTATTTATGAGGAAGTAAAGAAGCAGATGGGAGAATTCCTGGTCTAAATGCTGGTTCTGAACAATTACTAAATTTTTTAATCAAACTGTGATTTTGCAAACTGGATTAATCAAAGTCGGTCATAAAATCAGGAAAAAGAAAGTCCGGACAATTTATACGCTGAGTTGGGAGGTGGAAACTGGAAACCTTTAGAAAGTGCGGAGGATAGCGTAAAGTGTAAATTCAACAATACATTGTAAACAATACAAAACGATAGCCCATTTTATAACGGGCAAATTTTGAAATGAAACAAATACTTATAATCACCGCGATACTCTTTAATTGCATTCATGCATTTAACCAGCAGTTGGAGCCTCTATCTAAAACCATAGGTAAGCTGAACTTAACAGCAGATCCTCGATTGGAATTGCTGAGTGCTGTTCAGGTGATATCCGACTATCCCACAATAAACAGAAAAGTGTCTTACAGTAAGGAGTTAGTGCAATTTTTCGTTAAAAATAAGGCGCACGACGCATCCATTTTAACCAGTCAACTCGCTAAAGAATATGATTTTGCTTACAATGCACCGGTAGATTTCATGTTGCATCTTTCCCAGGTGCCTGAATTGAAGGTTGTACATCCATTTTCGAATCGGATCATTGAACGGGCAAACGGAAAAAGTAATCTGGAAGAATACGGTCTTGCCCTGCATCACTTCGCCATTGAAAGTAATTTTACTGCATTCTGGAACAATAAAAAGTCCTGGTACCAGAAAATGATCGATTATACAGCCAGCGACTTATCCGGTTATGATCCGGTTGAAAACCTGGAAAGTTATTACAACGAATCGAAAAACAGTTATACAGTAATCATATCGCCTTCTTTAGCTGGCGGATATGGAATAAGAATCCCTTCATCGAATGATGGTTTGGATATTTATGCATGCCTTAATCCAACGGAAATGAAGGATGGCGTTCCATATTTTAGTTGGCTTGGGTTGATCCATTTTGGATGGCATGAGTTTAGTCACTCGTTTGTTAACCCGCTCACCGATAAGTATAAAGCCAGGATTGAAGCCTCATCCAAATTATACGATCCGCTTGAAAATGAGATGAAAGCAATGGCCACTAATAATTGGGGAAATTGTGTAAACGAGCATATTATCAGGGCCATTTATATCCGATTGATGGCCATTTACGAAGACGGGAGCAAAGCAAAATTGCAGTTGCAGAATGAAAAATCACTTGGCTTTGCTTATATTGAACCTTTGGTTGAAAAGCTAAAACAATTTGAGCACGAACGACTAACAAAGGATATAACATTTTCGGAATATTACCCGACCCTATTAAACGTGTTCGACAGCCTCAGTTTCTCCAACAACGAACTTCTCCTGAACCCACCATTTTCAGGGCCTATTCGTGCGGTTTTGGGAAGCCACAAAATCGCTATAATCTATCCAACCAACCACCCGGACACTACCATTTTACAAAGTATCTATAATTACGTCTCAAATATTCATAAAATGAAAAGCGATGTGAGCATTTTATGTTCCGATAGTGCAGCTTTAACAATGGATTTGACAGATTATTCGATCATGGCTTATGGTACCATAGAAAGTAACCTTTTTTTGAGCAAGTATAAAGACTTATTTCCATTTAAAATTACCGGTAATACCATACTTACCGATAAAGTACACCAAGGCACAAGCCTGAGATTAATTACCTGTCTGCCAAATCCATTCAACAACAAGCGGGGGATGATGGTGAACACTTCGACCAGTAATCTTAACATTAAGGGAGTTGCCAATGCATTTACCGATGATTTCATTGTTTTCGAAGACATTGAAAACATTTTGCAGAAGGGAATTTATAAAAAGGTAGGAACCTGGAGTTTTTAATCATTTAGTAGGCGAGCATTAAAAATAATATCATGCAGAATATTTTTAAATCAACTTACCGGAATTTCATCCGGAAACCAGTAACTAACATGATTAACCTGGTTGGACTATCTGTTAGCCTGGCACTGGTAATCATCTTGTCGGTTTATTCGTACAGCGAGCTTACTACCGACAACTACCATAAAAATGGTGATCGGGTATATCTTTTTGCCGAAATGGGCAGCAGAATGCATATGCCCGGAATGCTGAAAGATCAGATCGATCTGAATATCCCTGAGGTCGAATCAACTGTAAGGACGGCCAGCACTTGGGAAACCCCGGTATTCCAGGCCGAAAACAGGGAACCACTTGCTTCGGATATGATTTTTGCCGATGAGGGTTTTTTCAAGCTTTTCACCTACCAACCAGTTGAAGGCAACCTTGCAACCTCGTTGAATGAACCCATGACCATTGTTCTCACCGAAACTTTGGCCAAAAAGCTTTTTGGAAACAAACCGGCCCTGGGCAAAATGGTGAAACTAAACAACGATAAGGAACTGACAGTTTCGGCAGTTATTCATGAGCCTCAAGCCAACTCAAGTCTGTCTTTCAGTGCATTATCCTCAATTGCTACCCGCAAAATTGTTCTTCCCGAGGCTGGTGAGTTTACCGAATGGGGTTGGTGCAGTTTCCTGACCTTCATGCTTTTAAAAGAGGGAAGTAACCCAGATGAAACCGCGAAAAAGATCATCGCTCTATTCCCCAAAAATGAACAGGTAAATTATGGGGAATTGAAACTGAATCCATTCAAAAAAATCTACTTTTCCAAATTTGCACTTGGCGGAACCAATTATCTTCATTGCGGCGACAAACGAAAAGTGATGATCCTGGTAATGGTGGCGGCACTGGTATTAATGATCGGCCTGTTAAATTTCATTAATATTTCATCCTCACAATGGATGGAGAACATCATGCAAACAGGTGTTTTAAAAGTATTTGGTGCTGGCAGGACAACTATCCTGATAAATACGCTTTCCGAATCAGTTATTCTGTTTTTGATGTCGCTTTTTTTATCAATCCTGATTGTCCGGGCCCTATTTCCCTTTATCGGTAGCTTCACCGGAATTCAATTCAACACGCATTTGCTTTATAAACCTTGCTTCCTGATGGTTTCCATTGCCGTAACGGTTATCCTTAGTATGGTTTTCAGTATTATTCCAGCCTTACACATCTCGTCGTCGAATGCACTTGACAATTTGAGAAATACAGTTGCACGGGCTTCTGAAAATTCCTTTTCCCAGGGTCTTATGGTGACCATCCAATTTGTAATTGCTATTGTGCTGATTGCATTTACCATATTGGTACAAAAACAGATCAACTTCGGAAGCAGCAACCTGGGATTTTATCAGAAAAACATTATCGGTATCAAGTTAACCCCACAGTTGGTTGCGGAAAAAGAAGTGCTTAAAAAATTACTTCAGGACAATCCTGCCGTTCTAAAAATCTCATTTACACAATTCTATCCGGGAAACATGTTTTCGAACTGGAAAACAAATCAGGAAATCAATGGCGTGAGAAAGGAACTAAGTTTTGACTTGTTTAATGCTGATGCCAATTTCTGTTCTATGATGGGATTGCAGCTTATCCAGGGACGCCTATTTAATGATGATCTGGTTACCGACCAGCATAAAATGATTGTAAATGAAAGCTTCCTGCGGGAAAATAAAATTGACAATCCGATCGGCTCAAAGTTGGTCATGGGCGTTGGTATGGATGCAGGCGAATATGAAATAATTGGTGTTGTAAAAGATTTTCATTACAAAGCAGTCAACCAACCCATAATTGCATTGATCATACAAAATCAACCGGATGTATCCTATTGCCTTGTCAAACTGCAAACCAACAATTTCTCTACTCTACAAACAACCATTCAGGATATAAAAAAAGCAACCACCGGCCTTTCCCCTTCTTTTCCAGTTGAAATCACCTTTTTTGACCAGGCCGTTGAAAACATGTATCAATCGGAATTACAATTCCGGCGGACTTTTTCGCTATTTGCCGGATGCGCTATTGTAATTTGTTGCATGGGAATTTTGGCTATGTCGCTGTTTGCCTGCCAGCACAGGATTAAGGAAATAGGCATCCGCAAAGTAAACGGCGCTACAATATCAGAAATATTGATCATGATCAACCGCGACTTTGTGAAATGGGTAGCCATTGCTTTTGTTATTGCGGTCCCGATAGCATATTACGCAATGTACACATGGCTCGAAAACTTTACTTATAAAACCGAATTGAGCTGGTGGATTTTTGCTCTTGCAGGATTACTTACATTGGGAATTGCCATTCTTACTGTGAGCTTTCAAAGCTGGAAAGCTGCTACCAGGAATCCTGTAGAGGCGTTGAGGTATGAATAACTAATGAATTAAAAATTGTAATCATGAGGAAAATTAGAAATGTTTTGAGGAATTTTATCCGCCGGGGATTGACCACTTGGTTTGTTTTGATTAGTTTTACCATGGCCTTTAGTTGTTGCATTTTGGTGTACCTTTTTGTTTCCGATGAGTTCTCATTCGATAAGCACAATGCAAATTTTACCCACGTCTACCGACTAATCATACAGTCGAACGACAAAAGTTATAAGAGTTGTTCCTTTCCGGCTGTTTTCGCTGAAAAGTTCACCAAAATTCCGGGTATTGAAAAGTACGCAAGGTTTCAGACCTATATGGGTGAACGGTTTATATCGATTGACAATATAACCTATTCAGTAACCAGTTTCTTGTTTGCCGATCCTGAAATCATAGATATTCTTCAATTTGATTTCCTGATTGGTAACCCCAAAGAAGCTTTGGCAAAACCTTTTAATATTATAATCAGCCAATCGACCGCTAAAAAATATTTTGGCGATGCTGATCCCATGGGAAAAATAATCAGGCAAGACGATCAGGATTTTACGGTTTCAGCGGTAGTGAAAGACCTGCCTGTTCAATCGCATTTTACCATGAATTTTCTTGCACCTGTGGCGAGTTATCAAATCACAAACAGCGACCTGCTAACCAAATGGTACATATCTGCATTTTGTTACTATTTGCTGATCCCCGACAAGGTAAACAAGAAGGATGTCGAAACCCAATTGGCAAATCTTTTTGCCGAAGGGAATGGCATTGATAAAAACAAAAAAGAGTTGGATATTTACCTTGAGCCTTTAGGCGATATACATTTGAAGTCGGTTGGTACACGCTGGGATAGTGCTATCAAAGGCGATATTCAGGTAGTTTATGGATTGAGTATGATTGCCTTGCTCATTCTTGGGATAGCCATTGCCAACTACATCAACATGCTGACAGCCGATTGCCGGTGGAAAGCAAAAGAAACCTGCATCCAGCGGGTAAATGGAGCTTCAGGATATAACATAACTACCGATCAGGTTCTTGAAACATCGGTTTTCCTTCTGTTTGCCTTTCTGTTGTCGATGGCATTAACTTTTCAAATGTTGCCGGTTGTCAATAATTTAAGTGGCAAATTATTGTCGGTTAATTGGTCGGTGCTGCTACCAGGTCTGGTATTGATTATCACATCCATCATTTTATCAGTCATTTATCCAATAATATTCCTGAATTCCATAAAACCTGTTGAAGCTCTTAAAAACCAGATTAACATCATCAAGGTCAAAAGTCAGCAGAAACAGCAATGGTTGAGAGGTGCATTTATTACTTTTCAATTAGCAATAGCCACCCTGTTAATTGCATCAACAATCGTGATAAACAACCAGCTACAATTGGTATTGAATACAAAAACAGGTTTCGATAAAGAAAACACCCTGATTGTTTACAACCCATACACCCAAGGGATGAGTGAACGGTATGAAATGTTCCGGCAAAGAATCAGCAATTTGTCCATGATAAAAAGCATTGGTGTTGCGCAAAACGCGCCAGGCAATACCATCAATAATTTTTCGCTTGCCTGGTTGCCTGATCAGAATAGTCAAAAAGCTAACCTTGGCCAAATATCCGTTGACTACGATTTTCTACAAACCATAGGTGCAAAATTTGTAGCTGGCCGCAATTTCGACATCAATGCGGCAAGCGATAAAACAACGGGGATGATCATTAACCAATCGACCGTTAAAGCACTCAATTTAACCGATCCAATAGGTAAAAAAATTGTTGTCCAGAATAATGTAGATGCTCCAAACAATGAGCTTGAGGTAATTGGAGTAATTGAAGACATGCAATATTTCACCTTGCGTGAGGCTTCGAAACCGGTAATGTACTTCATTAAGGATTGGGGTAAGTATGAAATTGCAATGAAATTGGTTAGCGGCGATAATTCTGCAACATTAAAGCGGATAGAAGCCATCTGGAAGGAAGTAGCTCCTCAATGGCCATTCAGCTACCAGTTTCTGGATGAAAGAATCAACCATAATTACAAATCGGAAATAAACACGGCAAAAATAATAACCGGGCTGTCGGGCATTTCCATTTTCCTTTCCATACTTGGAATGTTGGGCATGATTTTGTTTACCATTCAACAACGCAACAAGGAGATCGGTATCCGCAAGGTGAATGGTGCTCAAATATCGGAGATTATGATCATGCTCAATAAGGAGTTTTTAAAATGGGTAGCCATTGCTTTTGTAATTGCCACACCCATTGCCTGGTTTGCCATGCACAAATGGCTCGAAAACTTTGCCTTCAAAACGGAATTGAACTGGTGGATATTTGCCCTTGCAGGTATGCTGGCATTGGGAATTTCATTGCTTACAGTGAGTTGGCAAAGTTGGAAAGCAGCCACAAGAAATCCGGTTGAAGCTTTGAGATATGAATAGCCAATGAATTAATGATGAAATCATAAGAATAGCTCGAAATATCTTCAGACATCTGATCAACTGATGATAGCCTGTTTTGTTTGAACGCATCAACTGTACGATGACCTTTGACTTTTGTATGTTGGTGGACCTTTTTGTTGCCGGTAAAAGTCCTTTCGACAAGCATAATACTTATTTCGGCCAAATCCATCCCAAAGAAGTTTTGGCAAAACCCCTGATCTTATAATCGACCGATCGGATATGAAGTCGTAAGATCAGGCGTGAAAGGCTCAACCCTATTCCGAAAAACAATTTAACCCCGCATGGATGAAAGGCTGTCATTGTATGACGGTCTTTTTTTCTTTAAACCCACTTTCGGCAACCGTATACTTTCCTTAGCCATGTGTAAAATTTAACAAGGATAATTGTCAATTTATTTGACATATCCGAGGCTTAACAGCTTCACAACGTACTGATTATGAGTAAATAAATTTTTTGGCATGAATCTGGCATCCTGAAATACTACAAGACAATATGGAACTAATATGGGCTCAAAAATCAAAAGCAAATTAATCTTAGAAAAACAAAATCATGACAACACCAAACAATGATCAGAAATCAGAAAACTTAAGAACAATCAGAAAATCTCTTTTAACATTATTGCTGATTACAATGTTTACAGCACAGGCTTTCAGCCAAAAACTTTCACAAACTGTAAGAGGCACTATACTTGATACCGACAGTAAATTGCCGCTAATTGGAGCTACAGTCATAATACCCGGTACCGACCCGTTAATTGGCACGGCTGCCGATGTAAACGGGAATTTTAGACTGGAAAACATACCAATAGGCAGAATTACATTACAATTATCTTATCTGGGTTATGAAACCAAAATTATTCCCAATATTGAGGTTAACTCTGGTAAGGAGGTTGTCTTGAATATAAATTTGCAGGAATCTGTTGTAAAACTTGATGAGGTGACCATTAAACCAGATAGGAAAAAAGGAGAAGCAATAAACGAAATGTCTCAGTTAAGTGTACATTCCATTACCCTTGAAGAAACCAAGCGTTTTACTGGAGGGATGGACGATCCTGCCCGCGTTGTTTCCAGTTTTGCAGGAGTCGCCAGTACGCCCGATGGAAGCAGTGATATCTTAGTAAGGGGAAACTCACCAAAATACATGCAATGGCGTTTGGATGGAGAAGAAATTTCAAGCCCTTACCATATGGATGATCAAAATTCATCTTTTGGAGCACTAACAGCACTAAACAATAATTTATTAGCCACTTCCGATTTTTATACCGGAGCCTTTTCGTCAGAATATGGCAATGTATTATCGTGTGTTTACGATGTAAAACTCAGGCCGGGAAATAATGAAAAGTTTGAATCAACTATCGGGGTTGGAATTTTGGGTACAGACCTTACCCTGGAGGGCCCGTTTAAAAAAGGGTATGCCGGTTCATACTTAGTTAACTTCAGGTATTCAACAATTTCGCTAATAAAGGAACTGGGCTTGGTAGATGTGCCTGGAGGTGTGAATTATCAGGATGCTACCTTTAAAATAGTTCTCCCTACCCGACGAACAGGTACTTTTTCCCTCTATGGGTTAGGAGGTTTAAGTGGTGTTTCAATGGAAAATATGGGGCCAACAGGCCTGTCCACGCCGGGCAGACCATTAACAAATGCCCTTATCAGCAAAGATTATTACAAGACAAATTACCTGGCTAATCTTGGAATGAACCATGTTTTGTCGCTTAATGAAAACAGCTTTGTTAAAACGTCTCTTAATTATTCTGGAACTGGCATCGACGATGATATTTATGAGAGAGATACAATAAAAACATTTAGCAACGAAGGTGAGTTTATTAGCGATTCGATTTCTTCCAGAAAACATATGATTCAAAGCAGGATTGTGAATTCAGCAATCAGGGGGGCAATTACTTATAGTAATAAAATTGATGCGAAAAATAAAATTCAAATAGGTACAACATACACGCTATATAACTTCAATTACAACCAAAACATTTTTAGCGATGAAGAAACTTCGATGATAAACATAACTGGTTCTAAAAATAATGTTGGTGTTGTAAATAATTTTATTAGCTGGAAGCATAACATAAATGAGCAAATTATTATCGTGGCCGGTATTCAAAACATGAATATTCTGGACAGGAATCAAAGCACACTTGAACCAAGATTAAGCGTAAACTGGAAAATTAATAAAACCAATTCAGTGCATGCAGGATATGGCCTGCACAGCACTACGGAAAGCGTACATAATTATTTTACCAAGATTCTGCTAGACGATGGCAGTTTCATTGAACCTAATAAAAACCTCGGCTTGTTAAAAGCCCATCATTATGTATTGGGCTATGAAAAACGCTTTACAGAAAATTTGGTTGGGGAAATTGAAGTATATTACCAGTACCTTTACAATTTACCAGTCGAAAACAACGATACCAGTTATTATTCCACCATTAACGAAGGCATTGATTATAAATATGTTGAACTGGTTAATAAAGGCAGTGGTAAAAACTACGGCATGGAAATTTCAATCGAACGGTTCTTCGATAATAATCTTTACTTCTTAATAAATAGCTCGCTATTCGATTCGAAATACAAATCGTTGGAAGGTGTGTGGCGTAATACCCGGTATAATAATAATTATATAGTCAATATCTTATTTGGAAAAGAGTTTAAAAACCTTGGCAAAAAGCAAAACCAGACCCTGGCAGTGAATACGAAAATTTTCTTCGAAGGTGGTCAACGGTATGTTCCTTTACTAAGAGATGTTCAGGGAAATATAGCAGTTGATCCAGAAAACGACAGATATTTTGACTATAGCAAAGCATATAGCGATAAACTTGACAATATCTTTCTATTGAATTTCTCAGCTAGCTACAAGTATAACAAACCCAGGGCCACACACGAAATTTTTCTGGATCTGATGAACCTTACTAACAGCCAGGCCAGAATGACTGAATATTTTGACGCGGGTAAACCAGGTAAAGTTGGCTATACTACACAGTTTGGATTTTTTCCAAACTTAATGTACCGGGTATATTTTTAATTGGTTTTAAAAATAAAAATTGTGAACAAAAGCAAAATGAAGGCAATTATTTGTCCCAAATACGGACCACCAGAAGTCCTGCAAATTAAGGAAGTAGAAAAACCTGCTCCAAAAGATAATGAAGTATTGATAAAAGTAATTGCGACAACAGTACACATAGGTGATACTATGCTCCGAAGTTTTAAGCCCGGCTTAGGACCTGTCAGGGATTTCTTTTTCAAACCCAAGCTAAGCGTCATTTGTAATGCCGCTTTGAACGCCATTGAATTTGTAATTCAACAAAATTGAAAACAGAAAATTAATTTCATCAATTTTACCTGCATTTCGGGGTGCAGGAGTTTGGGATCTGCCGGCCGGCTGAGCGGTGCGCTCAGCGTAGGGGTTTATGTAATTCCTTGGTTTGATTAAAAATTTTAAAGCCAGTTCTTTGGATCAGGTTTATTTTAAATCAACAACATTCACAAAACTGCTGGATATTAACTTCAAACCTCAATCTCGCCAATCAGATAAGTAATAGCTTTTCCTCCGATTTCGACCCGGTCGCCCGACATTTTGCAGGACAGATCACCACCTCTCGCCGAAACCTGACGGGCAGTAAGGTGAATTTTGTTGAGCCTGTGCGACCAGAAAGGGGTTAATACGGTATGTGCAGAGCCTGTCACCGGATCTTCGTCAATGCCCACTGCAGGGGCAAACATTCGTGACACAAAATCAACCTTTTTACCTTTAGCCGTAACAATGATGGCATGATACGGTATGGACATAAGTTTCATAAAATCTGGCCGCATGTTTAACACAACTTCTTCGCTTTCGAAAACCGCCATTACGAAATCCATGGCAACGCCGGTCTCGATGGGTGTTGCGCCCAATGCTTCAACCAGATGATCAGGCAAACTGCACGTGTCGTGGAAACCGGCAGGGAAATCCAGGATATAGGAATCATCACTTTTCCTTACACGCAAATTTCCACTTTTTGAAGTCAGGAAGATAATATCCTTGTCGTATCCTAAATGCCGGTATAATACATGCGCCGAAGCAAGCGTAGCATGCCCGCAAAGATCGACTTCAGTTTTTGGAGTAAACCACCTGATTTCGTATTCGTTGCCATTCTTAACGAAAAAAGCCGTTTCGGAAAGGTTGTTTTCGAAGGCAATTTTTTGCATTAATTCGTCGGGAAGCCATGCGTGAAGCGGGCAAACAGCCGCAGGATTTCCTTTAAAAAGCTGATCGGTAAATGCATCGACCTGGAAAATTTTAACTTTCATCATTGCATGATTTAGTTTTCAAAAATATCAAATTAAATCATCTCTGACCCCTTAGAAAAAACAACTATGGCAAAAAAAAAGCCCGGCACGAAACCAGGCTTTTGACAAGAGAGATAATTATTTCGATTTATTCGGATAAGGCGGGGGTTTTGGAAGTGTCCCCGGCTGTGTTTTCAACTCATCCATAATAACTTCGATTGCTTTGTTAAGTTGCTGGTCGATTCCTTCGTATTCCAGAGCCGGGTCATTCCTGACTTCAATATCCGGCGAAACTCCATGTCCTTCGATAATCCATTCGCTTCCATCGGCACTGTAATGTGCAAATTCCGGACGCATCAACTGACCACCATCAATAAACGGCAGGCTGCCACGAATACCAACAACACCGCCCCAGGTACGCAAACCAATCAGTTTACCCAGTTTATAAGCTCTGAACTGATAGGGGAACAAGTCGCCATCGGAAGCTGAATACTGATTGATGAGGCAAACTTTTGGGCCGACCATCATGGCATCCGGACTCGGTGACCCAATCGTATTCCGGCCAATGGCCATCACAGCCAGTTCGCGTCTCAACCGCTCGATAATCATCGGTGATACATTTCCACCACCATTTCCACGGTCGTCGATAATCAATGCCTTTTTGCGGATCTGTGGATAGAAATATTTAACAAACTGGTTCAGTCCTTCGGCACTCATGTCTGGAATGTGAATATATCCAACCTGTCCGTTGGTTGCATCGCTAACCTTTTTAACATTGTTTTGAACCCAATCGTAATAATAGAGCGAACTTTCATCGCCGATAGGAACTACAATAACTTTTCGGCTTCCGTCAGCAGAGGCAGATTTATTAACTGTAAGTTCGATCTGTTTGCCAACTTTCCCAACCAGGGATTCATAGATATCGTTCATATCTTTTGTTGAAACCCCATCAACAGCGATAATATAATCACCTTCTGAAATATCCAGTCCGATCTCGGTGAGCGGTGACTTCACATCACTTGACCAGTTTTCGCCGGCCAAAATTTTATCGATCCGGTAATATCCTTTATCCTGCCGGCTGAGTTGTGCACCAAGCAAACCCGTTTTTATTCTTGGAGGCTCAGTACGATCGCCACCACTGACGTAGGAATGGCCTGTGGTTAACTCTCCAATCATCTCACCAATAATGTAGGTAAGGTCGTAACGCGTATTGGCATAAGGCACCAGCGGAGAATATTTCTTATAAATATTGTCCCAGTTTACACCGTGCAAATTCGGATCGTAGAAGAAGTCGCGCATCTGGCGCCACGACTCATTAAAAATCTGTTTCCATTCATCTTTCGGATTTACCCAGACTTTCATATCCGAAACATCGATGTAATCTTCGATTTTAACTTTGCCTTTTGGCAGATCGATAACTGCCCACCTCCCATTTTCGACCACCAGCATTTTCTTTCCATCTGCCGAAATATCAAAACCATTAATATTTCCCAGTGATTCTTCCTTTTTGTTTTTCAGATCGAAATAATAGGTCGAAGGCTTTTGATCACCGGTTTTAAATCGGGAATAATATACACCATCGTTGGTGGCGGTCACACCCCAAATTCCACCATTGTCAACGGGTAATTCGATGACCCTGTCGATGATACCGTCAAAATCGATTTTCACGGTCAAGGTTTCGTCCTTTTTTTCATCCTTTTTCTCATCCTTTTTGGCATCGTCGGATTTTTTAGGTTCGTCCTGCTTAACTTCCACTACATCATTCTCGGGTTCAAAAGGCGATTTGGTATCTTTTGCAAGTGTCAGCACATAAACTTTCTGCATGTCGCTGTAGGAGTGGTTCCATTCGGTCCAGCTATAGGTCGGGTTAAAGGTGCGGGCCGAAGAAAAGTACAGGTACTTGCCATCTTTACTAAACGAAGGATCACCACTATTAAACCATTCACTGGTAACAGGGGTGGAGGTTTCCGAATCGAGATTATAGAAGAAAATACGGTTGATTTCGTCCTGGTAAGGTTTCACATAAGCAATCCATTTATTATCGGGTGCCCAGGCAAAATCGTTAATTTCACCAAGATCGGATTTATCGATCATTTTTACATTCTTTGTCGCGATATCGATGTAATTAAGTCGCTTTTTCTGGTCAAACCATGCTATTTTCTTGCTATCGGGCGACCACCGGAGACTAAATTTGTAGGTGTCGCTATTTTTGGTCATCTGTTCCGGGGCTTCACTCCCATCCTGATTCATGATGTAAATTTCGTCTTCACCGGTCATATCGGATATAAAAGCAATCCATTTGCCATCCGGAGACCATTCGCAGTTGCGATCGTGAACCCCGTCGGATTTGGTAAGATTTTTTGTTACCCCGGTTTTTGCAGGAACCGAAAACAGATCACCACGGGCTCCAAAAACCACCCGTTTCCCATCTGGTGAAACAATTCCTGTTCTTATCGATTTACCGGCATCTTTCCATTGCGGCCGGCTATCAGGAAAATCGTTCAAAATCTGTACATCAATCTTTATAGGAACCTGTTTTGCCAGATCGAAATAATAAAGGTATCCCCCATTCTCATAAACAATGGCATCATCGCCAAGCGAAGGAAATTTGATGTCGTATTTATCGTAGTTGGTAATTTTTTTTATTTCGCTGGTTTTGGTATTATACGAAAAGAGGTTCATGATCCTGTCGCGGTCGGAAAGGAAATAAATAATGTCACCGCTCCACATCGGGAAAATATCCTGTGCAGGGTTATTGGTTACGTTGACGGTTTCCTTACTGTTAAAATCGTAAATCCAGATATCGTCAGCCATGCCGCCTCTGTAATATTTCCAGGTTCTGAATTCACGGAAAACCTGGTTGTAGGCTAATTTCTTCCTGTCGGGCGAATAACTGCAGAAACCACCTGCCGGCAAAGGCAACTCTGATGATAATCCGCCATTGATGTTAACCTCAAAAAGCTGCCCTACAAAATCGTTAAACGATTGTTTACGTGATCTGTAAATAATCGATTTGTCGTCCTTCCAGGTCATAACAATATTGTTAGGACCCATTCTGTCGGATAAATCATCGCGTCCGAGCGTAGCTGTGTAAGTAAGCCTTTTGGGGATTCCACCTTCGGCAGGAATAAGGAAAACCTCGGTATTGCCATCATATTGGCCGGTAAACGCGATGTCCTTTCCGTCCGGGGAGAATTTTGCAAACATCTCGTAACCCACGTCATCGGTAAGTTTGCGTGCAATACCACCCGCTTTGGCCACGGTGTACAAATCTCCGGCATAGCTGAACACAACCTGATCGCCATGAATAGCAGGGAATCGCATCAGGCGGGCGTCATCGTCCTGACTAAATCCGATGGCGGTCAAAACAAATACCATCAGAGCTGATAATAGAACTTTCTTCATTGTTTGAGATTAGTTATTTGTATAAATTGAAAAATTAAAATTCATAAGAATAAATCTGCGTATTAGAAATTCATTTCCTTTTTATCCATTTTTGTACCAATTTATCTAATAACATTTAAATCAAGCATTAAGAAATATAAAAAACCAAATCAGTGGGTACAATTGTCCACCAACTTACAGGCTGTGTCCTATAACGGACACCACCAAACAACTAATTATGACATGCCCTGGCATTTATCCTGTCGGTCATAAAAGGCTTCATTTGGTTAAAATGTTATCAAACTTCATGAAATGAAAAATCCTGATTAACATACCTGGAATCGAAATCCGTGTGAACCGAAATCGATGAAAGGTATGGTTTCCAAAGGATAATACTAATTTTTATAAATCCAGACTTCCTTGTATTTGTCGCCAAGACGTTTTTTAACGGCTAAAGCTTCCTCCCGCGTTGCATAATCACCCAACGATATCCTGAAGTTGTTGCCTGAACCAATAATTTTTGGATTTTTAAAACCTTTTTTACGGAAACGTTCAATCTCCGCTTTTGCCTGGCTTTCTACCTTTACACTGGCAGCAATCAGGTAAAACCTGACTTCACCGGTTTTGGATACTTCAGTTTTGGATTCCTGCTTTTTTACCGGCGTGTTTTCAACCTCAGCTTCGGTCTTCTTCATTTCAGTTTCGACCAAACCGATTGTTCCGTCACTATTACAGATTTTAACACCGCTTTCAACATCTTCCTCCTTTCCAAACCAAACCACCGCATAGCCTTTGAATATTCCAACTCCAACCGATTTCCAGGCAAAACCCTTCCAAACGCCCTTGCTCAACATCAGTTCGTTTGATGAGGCAGATGATTTCCAAAGGTCGATTACGTTGACGGGCTGTGCATCCATGTTTTCCCAAAAGGCAATTTCATAACCCAGACCGGGATAATTGGTCAATTCGCGTGGTTTTGATGTCATGCAGGTATGGTTAAATTTTTCGCGTCCATAGCAGCATTCTGTCCAACCGCCTTTATCTGACCATGAATGCAGGTTACAATCCATGGTATCAGGATGATTATTCTGTAAATCGTTAACATGGAGTTTTGCAACGTAACAAAGCGATTTTGAGAGCGATATTTCGGGTAACTTGTTTTGTTTCCTGTATGTATTCACGAGGTTGTACAATTTCAACTCATCATTGCTGATGCAGAACTCACCGGGAATCTGATGTTGTGCCTTTAATCCGGGTATCATCCAGAAAGTCAGCAGGAAAAGCAGGAAATTTCGAAGCCATTTCATTGTGATCATATTCAAGACATCAAAAAAAATTAAACGATAATCGGAATTTTCAAAAATACAAAAAAAAACTCAACGCCCGAAAGAAAGAAAATGGAAGCAAAATATTGTGATCAACGATAATCAATTCGTTCAAATAAACCCACTCGCCGCAAGCGGATGAGGTATCAGCGAAGGATTTCTTTTTATTTCGCCCCAAGGGGCAGGGAATATGTCCCTATAAATCCCTCGACTACGCACGGGAGCCCCGCCTGATTTGACGGCAAGGAGTTAGACCAAATAATTTCAATTCTCTGTCAGCTGACGGATTTTGAAACGAAAGTCTCACTGATTTAATCTATTTTTGGAGCAAAAATCCGTGCATGCTAAACAAGCGAAAAGCCGAGAAAATGTACTTTACCATTGGTGAAGTTGCTAAAATGTTTGATGTCAACACTTCATTAATCCGTTTTTGGGAAAAGGAGTTTGACATCATCCAGCCTAAAAAAAACAAAAAGGGAAACCGTCTTTTTACAGTTCACGATGTTGATAATCTGCACATTATTTATCATCTTGTCAAAGAAAGAGGTTTTACGCTACAAGGTGCCAAAGACAAGCTAAACGAAAATAAAGCGGATACCATTGATAAAATTGAAATCGTTAAATCCCTGAAAAACATACGGTCTTTTTTGGAAGATCTGAAAAATGAACTTTAAAAAAGGATGATCCCATTGAAGTTATCATCCTTTTTAGTTTTCAGTTAATCAATTAAGCATTTATTTTTCAGGCTTATTTCCTGCAAGAAATTCCGACTGATCTACAAAAACCTTCTCAAACAATTTACCTTTGGTTCCATTGAACTCGGCTCCGGAATTCGCTGAAGAGGTGATGACGTATTTCACCAAACTGTCGGAAGGAAATGCGCTGATTTCGATTGGCGCAAAGTTGTTGCCTTCGATGGTTAGTTTATAAGTGGCATCACTGGTTTTTAAAGTCGAAGGATCGAGAAAGTCGGAACTCGAAAGATGCGCTATCTTATTAAGGTATTTTACCGTTTTTGAAGAGTCGGCCAATACACCGTTGATCAACCATTTCGATTCATTTTTTGAAATTGAAAATGAACCATTACCGGGATAGGCAAATACGAGCTTCGTCAAATCATCCTTATTAACATTTATCAGACTTTTTTTTCGGTATGCATTAATATCTTTTTGGTAAGTCATTTTAAGAAAGCCATCTACAGCATAAACCTCATCCTCTTTGGCAAGCCTGACAAAAGAAGTCATCTTACCTCGCTGCTGCTGATATGGATTTTGCTGTTGAGCCTGGGCAGGAGGCTGCGAGTATGAAAACTTTCCAATGTAAACGTTGGCCAACTCCGAATTCCCGTCTTTTAAAACGACATGTGTACCGGTAGAATCAGAAACTTCAAACTGTTTCCATTTATCGCTCGATGTAGCAGCAATGCGTTCGGGTTTCAGATCGGAAAACTGGGCAAGGATATTTTTAACGATATTCGGATCAGCGACATAATGATTGCCATTGGCCGAAACTTCCCAGCTTGTCGGGCTACCGGTTTTTGTAAGTTTTATTTCGGCTTTATCCTTCAAAATCGAAACATAAACATCGGTAACTTTTGTCGTATCAACTTTTACAATTTCACTGCGGAAGGTACGATCGTTGGTACCAACGATACTGGCAATAAAATATATTGCCACCAGCACAGCAAGAATAATAACCAGGGTTTTTACATTTAGTTTATGAAACATAACCTTCCTCCATTCTTTTAATTCGTTTGTTACGTCTTAGCTGCATCCTGATAAAGCCGTAAATAATTACCAACAGGATAGGTAATGCAAAATTGAGCCATTTCAATGTCGCACGTTTTGCATCACTGATTTCTGCCAATGGCCGTGAAGTAACTTCCTTGGTACGCAAATCAATCAGACCGGTATCATCCGAAAGCCAGTCGATCGCATTAACCATAAGACTGATGTTGTCGGGCTGGCGCTGTTGAGCGTTTTGGCCCTCGCCATTAACTGCAAAATCGCCATCAGTAATCAAGACAATCCGGGAAGGGGTATTACCAACAATTTTGCCCTGAAGGATTGCTCCAATGGTTTGACCCTTAAGTGGAAAGTCGGCATCGGTCCATTGTTTTTGTAAATCAAAATACATGGGGGCTGCAATTGTGCCTGATTTGTCAGAAGTCTTCAATAAGGGGGTGTACTGCAATGAGGTATCACCAGTGTAGGTAATCGAACTGGCCAACTGAATCATAACCTGTTCGAGGCCTTTGGTAATGGGTTGATCGCTGAATTTCCGGATCATTGGCCAATAGAAGAAAGGAATCTGACGCGTAAAACTCATCCCACCCATTTGTTGCCTGACACCAACATTACCAGCACTTTGATCGATAACAAAATTATTCTCAATTTTCAATCCTTTTTTTGCCAGCCATTCGTTAAGATTGCTTTTCCCAACGCTTCCCTGCATTGTCTGGAAATCGCCTTCAACATTATTGTAGGCCACGAAAAGGTTTCCACCACCGGCTAGGTAATTATCGAGTGTCCTTAACTGGGATTCCGAAAATGGTTGAGTTGGAGCTACGATTGCCAGCGTTTTATATTTTGACAGACTCCCGGTTGAGTCGGTAAGATTGACTGGCTCCACGCTGTATAAAACCACAAGTTGTTCCATGGCTTGCTGAAATGAACCAACCGATGGTTCGCCTTGTCCCTGGATTAACCCAACTTTAGGTTTTGTAACAACCGAAAGCTTCTTAATCGCCGACGACAGTGCATATTCCATGGCAGCTCCGGGCTGAAGAACAGGAATAATGTCGGTTTGATCACCCATTTGAACTTTTGCACCAAGAAAAACTTTTTGCTGCTTTACCTGGTCCTTTTCTCTTACATTAAGTACAAGCGGTTGAATACCTGCTTGCATAGCCTGTTGTTCGGTTTCCTGGTTTTCGTTTGGATTTACAAATTCATAATTTACTTTTCCTTTGGAACGATTTGAATATTCGATAAGTAAATCCTTGAAATCTTTCCGGGTCTTTTCGATTTCAGGCTGACTGCCACTTGTAAAATATGCGGTTATGGTTACGGGTTCTTCCAATGATTTCAGAATGTCTTTGGTAGCTTTACTCAAGGTATATACGCCATCTTGTGTAAAATCCAGTCTTACAAAAAATCTGTCGGTAAGGATATTTAATAAAATAATGGCTACCGCAATTAAAATCAACTGGGATGCTATGGATTTTTTATTTTTCATGTTGCAATTTTTTTCAGTGAATTTTAGCTTATCTCCTGTTTTTTGTCAAAACTGCTTCGGTGCTCACCAATCCAAAAAATATCAGCGAAAGGAAGTAAATAATATCCTTGGAGTCGATTACCCCACGCGAAATTGATTCGAAATGTGTATTTACGCTTAAATAATCAAGAATTTCGCTTACAATTCCGCCACTTCCCTGCGAAATAAACGAAAACAGGAACTGGAACATGATTCCGATTGCAAGTGCAAGCAGGAAACCAATAATCTGATTGTTTGAAATGCTGCTGGTAAAAATACCAATGCTTATATAGGCAGCACTCATAAAAATCAGACCTAAATAACCTGTAATTACGGCGCCATGATCGATTTTGCCCAGGCTGGCAACCGTAATATAATATGGGAGCGTGAAAGCCAGCGCAATAATGATCAATAAGAGTGTTGCGAGAAATTTTCCGATTACAACCTGCCAGTCATTTACAGGCCGCGTAAGTAACAATTCGATGGTACCGGTCTTGTTTTCTTCGGCAAACTGCCTCATGGTAAGTGCCGGGATAAAAAAGAACAAAGTCCAGTAGGCAACGCCAAAAAAGGCTTGTAAACTGGCTTGCTTAACAAAAAAAACATCAGAACCATAGAGCCATGTAAACAACCCGCTGAACCCAAGGAATGCAACCAGCATAATATAGGCTGTCAGCGAATCGAAAAACGATTGTAGCTCTCTTTTACTTATAACCCAAATCTGCTTCATTTTATCGAGATTTTGAATTTTAATATAATTTGAAAATTTTTGATAGCGAAATATTAGCTCAATGTAAGTTCACGGAACACATCTTCGAGCTTCGTTTCGATAGGTGTCATTTCGGTAAGTGTCCAATGGTTATCAACACACACCCTGAAAACTTTTTTCCTGGACGTCTGGTTATTCTTACTTTGGATTTCGAAAATGTTTTTGTCCTTGTTGAGGATGTCAACCACTTCGACAGAGTCGATTTTTTGAAGTTTCTCAAAAATCGAATTCCAATCGCCATCTTCAATAGTGACTTTTAGGATTTCCTTTCCCTGGGCATGTTTTCGAAGTTCTTCCGAGGAGCCGTCGGCTACAATTTTTCCCTTGTTTATAATCATGATCCGGTCGCAGGTCGCTTCAACTTCAGCAAGGATGTGTGAGCTGAGGATGACAGTTTTTTTACGTCCGATTTTCTTGATCAGTTCACGTATCTCGACAATCTGATTGGGGTCGAGACCGGAGGTAGGCTCATCGAGGATCAGTACTTCGGGGTCGTGTATAAGCGCCTGGGCAAGCCCAACCCGCTGTTTATACCCCTTTGAGAGTTCTCCGATTTTTTTATGCTTTTCTCCCTCAAGGCCGCAAATATCGACCATCTCACGAAGTTTGTCGCTGATCTTCGATTTTTCGATACCCTGTAATTCTGCAACAAATCTCAGGTAATCGATCACCGGCATATCCTCGTAAAGCGGATTATTTTCGGGCAAATAGCCAATTCGCTTCTTAATTTCTTCTGGCTGTTCGCTGATGGAGAATTCACCAACTTTGATCTGGCCTTCATTAGGGATCAGGTAAGTGGTGATGGCCTTCATTGTTGTGGTCTTTCCGGCACCGTTCGGTCCGAGAAATCCCAGCACTTCGCCGGTTTTTACACGGAAGGTGATATCGTCAACGGCGCGCTGAGTACCATAAATTTTTGTAAGATTCTCAACTACAATATCCATAAGGTAAAAGTTTATTTTAATGGTGCAAAAAAAACAAATTTATACCTCTTGTTTACCCCTTAACACATTGTTTAACAAAATTTAACGGCCGAAATCCTGCTAACGGCAAGGTACATAGTGTATTGAGGAATTATGGGGGTTGTTGTTGGTCTAAGCTGCATAATCATTGAATATGCGACCAGTAGCAATTCAAACTTTACTTTTTGGTTTTTAAAATTGACCGCTGTGAAAACCGCTTCCTGAATAACCTGTAAAGATTTGTGGTTTGGAAGTTTGTTTTTAGATTGATCTTTCCGGCAACATTTCAAGAAATATAAAATGGAAAAGATCCAAAATCAAAGCGGGCAACATTCAATTGAACTGCAAAACAGCTGATCATGCAGAAAGTCTGATTTGATAACCTTCGATAATATGAAACCAGATTTGCTTTCAGGGCAGTATGTTCCGGTGAACCATGAACTTCAGATTTACCGGGCTCAAACCTGATGATTAATCTTCCTTTAAAAATCTTTGAATATCATTGATATTTCCATAAAGCACAACGATATCGCCTTCGTTAAGTTTTGTTTTGGATGATGCGACACCTTGTGCCATTTTAATTTGCCTGGAAATTCCAAAAATATTTTTCTTTTCAGTTACCTTTATTGTAGTAAGTACAACAACATCAAAATTCTTGCGGATTTCGATTTCGGCAAGGGTTTTATCGAGATATCGTTTAGGAACCTCAGCTTCTACTATATTATAGGCACCGGCCAATTCGAACGAATCGATAACACCCTGAATATTGAGTCGCTTCGCCCATCGTTCGGCAGTTTCTTCTTCAGGATGTACAATTTCATCAACACCCATTGCCTCAAGTACAGTTTCATGCAGTGCTGAAACAGCACGGCTTATAAGTCGCTTTACTTTGAGTTGTTTCATCAAAGCCGTTGCCATGATATTTGAACCTTCATCTTCACCAATGGCAACAATCACGATGTCAGCATCTTTTAGCGGCAGGTTGGTCATGGCTTGTGGATCGGTTGAATTCAGGCAGATAGCGTGAGTTATTCTTTCCTTAATCGCTTCAACCTTTCCCATTTGTTTATCAACACCAATCACCTCATGTCCCAGCCTGGTAAGCTTTTCGGCTAATGATGAACCAAAATTCCCAAGACCTATAATAATGTATTTCATCTTTTACGCGATTTAGTTTATTAATATTTCCTCGGAAGGATAGCGATATTTTAAATATTTAACCTTACGGAAAAGTGCAATCATCAAAGTAAGCATACTCACACGGCCAATAAACATGGTAAAAATAATCACCAATTTACTTGCGCTGCTCAAATCGCTGGTAATTCCCAAACTCAGGCCAACGGTACCGTAGGCCGAAACAACTTCGAATGCAACCGAAAGCAGGTTGAGATCGCCGTCGATATTGGAGATTAAAAACACCGAAAAACCAATTACAACCAACGATAACGAAATTATCGCAAAAGCCCTGCGCACAGAGGTATCCGAAACCTCCCTCCTATACACTTCGATCCGGTCTTTGCCTCTGGCCAGACTTAAAAAATTAAGCACACTTATGGCAAAGGTAGTGGTTTTTATTCCTCCACCTGTTGAGGCTGGCGATGCACCGATCCACATGAGTAAAAACAGAATTAAGACTGATGTAAAGTTTAGTGCTGTAATATCAACCGAATTAAAACCTGCGGTTCGGGGGGTGGTTGCTTCAAAAAAAGCAGTTACAATTTTTCCAATTCCACTGTGTTCGGCAAGGGTATTATTATATTCCAAAAAATAGAAACACAGGGTTCCGCCAACAAGCAATAAAAATGTTGTTATGATAACAATACGCGTGTTGATGCTGATCACCCAGGGAATATGAACCGCTTTATTTTGCCTTGTAAAAGGCAAAACACGATTTACCAAAAGATGTTTCAGGTAAGTGATAAAGTTGAATACTATCGGAAATCCTAATCCCCCAATAATGATAAGAAATGCAAAAATCAGATGCAAAGGATAATTATACCGGAAAGCGGGTTCGTAAAGATTGTTTAAAAGCGTCGAAAATCCGGCATTACAGAAAGCCGAAATGGAATGGAAAACCGAGAAAAATGTCCGTCCGGCTACAGATGGAATAACGGAACGATCGATACTTGAATAAATAAGTATTGCCCCGATGGATTCTATTGAGAAGGTGAGCCAAATAATTTTTTTAAGCGTCTTATAAACCTCAGCAATTTTTTCGGAATTCGTCATTTCGCGTAATACAAGTTGGTTTTCATAGGAAGAACCTCCCCTGAAAAAGTAGCTGAAATAGCTCGTAAAAGTCATAATTCCAATACCACCAATCTGAATCAGTACCAGGATTGCCGTTTGCCCGAAATGTGTAAAGTAGGTTCCTGTATCAACTACAATCAGGCCGGTAACACATACCGCACTTGTTGAAGTAAAAAGTGCATTAATAAACGAAATACCATGGTGGGTTGCATTTGGAAGTGAAAGAACCAATGCTCCAATCATGATTATCGAAAGAAAACTAAGAACAAACAATTGGGCAGGATTGAGGAACTGTCGTTTGAAGTTAATTGTAAGTGTAGAGAATTCGCGAAGAAAAATGAGAAAAAGCGCCCTGTAAATCCAGTGGGTTCCGGTACCCAGACTAAAGTCTGCATAGCCCAAAATGAACGACATCATTGCCACAATGAAGAGGATTAACAAAACAACATCAAATGGCCATGCTCCCGGCAAAGGATTTTTCTTTCCTGGGAAATATCGTGCGACGATCGAAATAAAACCAATAATGAGCGTAATTATGTAAAACCAGGGCAATACAAGCTTCATGACCAGGGCTTTCTCGAAACCAAAATCATAAATTACGAGTATCACGGCAATTAAAGTAATCCAAAACGGAATGCGTTTAATTTGCTCCAGCTGTTTTTTCCTTTTTTCTTGTTTGCGAAAATTATAATTTTTCACACATTTTTGCTTAAGATGTTACCAAAATTAATATTTCCAGCAAGCAAACCATTTAATGAAGGAAAAAAATCAAATAAATTGCCCCACATAATCATAATAATAATGCAGGTAGAGGTTAAAACGAAAAGAATAAAAATTTCAGGAATGTAAATATTGATCATAAAAAAATGTAACTCCTTTTGACAAAATGCTATCGCCATCAAAATTTTTAATGCCTGATAATCATTATGGTATAAACAGAATACAGGAAAATCAGAGTTCCGTCAGCTATTTATCAAAACTACCTTTAAAAGTATTTAAATATTGATCGTACTTTATTTCCTTGTATTTGCCGTCGGCAATATAATGAAGAACCGGTTCGAGCTTTTCGGGCGGGTTGAAACCGGGAAGAACCGTAATTAGTTTTACATTATCATCTAAAAAAGCAAACGACGGATACGACATTTTACCATTCAGAAGCGCTACGGCCAACTGGTGGCTAGCCCGCTTACCACCCGGATTGGTACTTACATATTGTTGTCCGTTAACATCGATTGTATCCTGATTCTCGGCGTCCAGTTTTACGGCCCAAAAATGCTTGTTCATATAATCAACAATAACCGGATCAGTAAAGGTTCCGGCATCCATCTTTTTACACCAGCCGCACCATTCGGTGTAAACATCGATAAAAAACTTTTTGGGATGTTTCTTGTTGAGCTTAACCGCTTCTTCGATGCTGTACCATTTAATTTTTGCAGCTTCCTGTGCATGCAATGGTGATTTGAAAAAACCGGCTATTATAAAAACCGTAAGTATGAGTAAAGTCGAAAGTCGTTTCATTGGTACAAAATTTATTTTGCTATTATTCGATTAATTCCATAAAAAATCAGTCATCATGTGAACGGTCGAGATCACGCCGGAGATCTTTTTTCTTGAGCGTTTCGCGTTTGTCGTAAAAATGCTTGCCTCTCGCCAGTGCAATATTAATTTTCGCCAATCCTTTTTCATTAATAAAAAGTAGAGTAGGAACAATTGTAAACCCTTTTTCGTTCACTTTATTCATCAGTTTTTTCAATTCCCGTTTTGTAAGCAACAATTTACGGTCGCGTTTTGGCTCATGGTTGTAAACGGTTCCCAGAACATACTCGGCAATATGCATGGCTTTAACAAATAATTCGTTTCCGATAAAAACACAAAAGGCGTCGGCAATATTGGCTTTACCCTCCCTGATCGATTTGATCTCGGTCCCGGTAAGCTGAATGCCGGCAGTAAACTCCTCAACCAGAAAGTATTCGAATGAGGCCCTTTTATTTCGTATTTCGATAATGTTTGCCATAATTTCAAAAGGCCGCAAATGTAGTAAATTTTCATCATTGTCCGGCCGCCGGCAAAACACGAAGCGTAGTCGAAAATGCCCTTTCGAGGGCTATCCGGTCGATATAAGTTTTAATACCATGTTCATCTGCAAAACCAATAATATGTTGTGTGTCGAGGTTTCCAAGGAGTTCGTAACCGGTCATCGGACATCCTCCAATGCCACCCAGAACGCCATCGAAACGACGACAGCCGTTATTGTAGGCAGCTTCCATCTTTTCGTACCAGTTCTTCTCCAGTGTATGCAAGTGTATGCCTGTTTCAGCTTTCGTAAGTTCTTTCGAAAGCTGGTCAAAGATTTCTGCAATCATGGGCCCGTTAGCCATACCGGAAATATCAGACAAAGTAATGATTTCGATTCCCATTTGCTCGAAATATTTTGCCCATTTAACAACCGAATCAATACTCCACTCATCTCCATAAGGATTTCCAAAAGCCATCGAAATGTAAACCAACAATTTTTTGTTCTTCCTGATACAAATCTCCTGAATTTCATTCACTGTTTTTATTGCCCCGGCAACCGTTGATTTGATGTTGAGTTTTAAAAAGGTTTCTGAAAATGAGAACGGAAATCCAAACAGTGAAACTTCTTCAAATTCACTCCCAATCCGGGCTCCTTTGGTATTTCCAACAATGGCCATTAACCTTGATCTGGTTTGCGTCAGGTCGAGATTCTTAATAACCTCAGCTGTATCGCGAAGTTGTGGAATTGCTTTTGGAGATACAAAACTCCCAAAATCGATAATATCGAAACCAACATTGAGCAAATCATTGATTAATTCGACTTTTTGAGAAGTCGGAATAAACTTCTGAATTCCCTGCATCGCATCACGCGGTGCTTCTGTAATTTTTATCATGCAAGTGAAAATTACTATGCAAGTAGTAACGTAGAGGATCAGAGGATAATTTTATTTGACGAAGGCCGGTATCCAACAGTAAATCTCATGGTGGTACCTTTTCCTGGCTCCGATTCAACCTGGACCTGGCCTCCAAGCAATTTTACCAGTCTTTTTACAATGGCAAGGCCAAGGCCGCTACCACCATACTGGCGGCTGTGCGACTCCTCCACACACCGGAAGGGTTCAAAAATCATGTCAAGCTTTTCAGCAGGAATACCAATTCCGGCATCTTTCACATAAAACTGGATGGTCCTGTCCAGGAGTAATACATATCCAACTTCAACAAGCCCTTTATGGGTAAATTTAAACGCATTGTCGAGCAATTTCTTGAAAACCTGTGTGAGTTTGTCAAAATCGCTTGTAAAAAGCAAATCGTCCTGAGGCCACTTAAAAATGAGCTGGATATTTTTGGTAAATTTTTCTTCACCAAAAAAAGAATAATATTCTTCGAGGTCCTGAAAAAGGCTTCTTACCGAAATCGGATTATCAACCACAGTAATCTCGTCGGCGTCAAGTGTAGCGATGAAGATCACATCCTTCACGGTATCAAGCAATTGTTCACTGCTTTTATGGACAATTCTCATGTACTCCCTCATCTCTTCCAGTGTAACATCACTAAACTGTGCAAGCTCCGAAAATCCCAAAATTGCATTCAAAGGAGTTCGCATTTCGTGAGAAACATTCGCTATAAACGTGGTTTTTAAACGCTGATATTCATCAACAACCTTGACGGCTGCGGCAAGTTTTGCCAGCAGATCAGCCTTCTCCTTATCAAAATCACCTAAGAGCCGCTCAACATTATTATCCGATAGTTGAACAAAGTTGCCACCATTCTTAATTTCAGCGTTTTCTGTCAAGTCGATTTGAGTTTTAACATTTGATGGCAATAATACAAAAAAATAGTTTTTGAAATGAGGATAAAAAATGTGTTTCGACTATACAAAATCCTATCCGGTTGAAGATTTAATGTAATAGGTATTTGTTTCGGGAATGAAAATGGCTTAATTTGCACAGGATTTCAAAGGTAAAAAATCCGGTTTTTTCGTACATACTAAATTTAATTACCATGTCAGAGTTGTTCCGTCGCAAGATTAAAGAAAAAAAAGTACGTGAACCCTCCTCTCAAATGTTGGTTGATGCAATACGCAAAGTGATCGTGACTATTTTTATTTTTGCATTTGCGTTTTTTTTCTTTTACACTGCCCTCAACTTTTGGGATGTGGTGATCAGCATAAACGAATTCATTCAGGAAATTGCAACAAGTCTGGGGTTTGGTTTGATATTTTTGATTTAGCCGCTTACTTTCAAATGAAATAAACCAGAAATTTTTACATTCGTTCAACAATAAGGTTCATCCATGGGAAAATTTTACATTGCATTTTTTGTTATCAACCTATTTCTGAGCTATTATTACGTGGATACCTGGAATAATTCCAACACTACTTCAAGGGCGTTACCGATAATTTCATTTTTCGAAGACGGAAACCTCAGCATCGACAAATACCAGGAACTTACACTCGATAAAGCCTTCATCAACGGGCACTATTATACCGATAAAGCACCTTTACCAACATTTATTGTACTGCCTTTTTTTGGATTACTCGAAATTACTGGACTAGTTCAGGATGTTAATGGAAGCTTTTTTGGACCTGCAGTTTACATGCTCGGAAGTTTTATTTGCGGAAGCCTGCCTTTTGTCGGGGTTTTGTTGCTCGCGTTTTTTGCTGTTAGAAAAAAAGAGTCCGGCGTTTCGCCAGTTTTTCTGGCCATGATGCCTTTTTACGGTTCGTTCATTTTTGTGTTTGCCGGAACTTATTTCGCGCACATTTTATCGGCTTTTTTGTTGTTGCTGGCTTATCTTTTTTTAAAAAATAAAAAATTTTTGTTTGCCGGCCTGTTTGCAGGACTTGCCTTTTTGTCGGAATACACCATTGCGCTGGTTTTTCCGATCTGGGCACTTCAAATATGGTTTAAAGAAAAGAACTTTCACAAAGGATTTCTATTTGGCCTCGGCACTGTTCCTTCGATCATTTTTATCCTGGTTTATAATTTCATTTTTACTGGCTCACCTTTCGAGATGCTTTACAAATATCATACTTTCCAGGATCTGCACACCAATTACGGATTTAGTTTGCCAAGCATCCAATCAGTCTGGGGATTGACTTTCAGCGATTACAAGGGTTTGTTATTCTACACCCCATTTTTGCTTTTAGCCTTTGCCATAATCTTCAGGACTCACAATGTAAAAGCCTTTGCCCAACATTATCTTACGTATATTTCGATAGTATATTTTTTGGTTGTGGCTTCCTATTTTGGCTGGTGGGGTGGCTGGACTTATGGACCTAGATTGCTCTTTCCAGTTGTGGTTCTTCTCGTTTTTGAAGGAATCGTCCAAATTTCCCACTACGAATTTTCTAAAGTATTTTTCTGGGCTGTAACTCTTTTTGGACTTACAGGAGCCTTTCTTGCCAAAGTTACCGTGGTTTACTCCGTCCCTACCGATTCGGTTCATCCATTTTCGCAAACAATTTTCCCAAATATAAAAGCCGGTAACTTCAATGGCAACAACTTAGCTACCCTGATTTTCGGGATTGATCCGGCTTTTGCTGCAATAATCTGGCTAGCTACATTTTTTACAGCCATTTTTCTGTTGGACAGATGGTACCGGCAATTGTGCGGAAGGATTCGGTTGGATAAAATCCCTTCTTAAATTCTAAAAAAGTCGTTTATGATAAAAACCCTTCGATAATGATAATTTTGCAATCCGTTAAATAAACAAATACATGATATCAAAAGAAGATTCAATCGACAATAAATTCCTTAACAACGGCATCGAAAAGGAACTGAAATATCTGAACCTCCTCGCAAAACAATTTCCGACCATACAGTCGGCAAGCACTGAAATCATTAATCTTGAAGCCATTCTTAATCTCCCAAAAGGAACTGAGCACTTCCTGTCGGATATCCACGGCGAATATGAAATTTTCAGCCATGTGCTTCGGAACGGCTCCGGGGTTGTAAGGCAAAAAATTGAAGATGTTTTTAAGAAAACCCTTCGTAAGTTTATCAAAGATGAGCTGGCCACCTTAATATATTATCCCGAAGAAAAACTTATGCTCATTCAAAAACAGGAAAAGGATATCGATGAATGGTATGCCGTGACCTTACAAAGGCTGATCGAAGTGACCCGTTCGACAGCCTCAAAATACACCCGCTCCAAAGTAAGGAAAGCACTTCCTGAAGATTTTGCCTACATCATCGAAGAGTTGCTTCACGAAAACCCGACTGACAGGAATAAAGAAAAATATTTCGAAGGAATTATCCAAACTATCATCCGGATCGATCGTGCAAAGGAATTTATTGTTGCTATCTGCAAGCTGATCCAGCGGCTTTCGATCGACAGGCTTCATGTTGTCGGCGATATTTTCGACCGCGGACCGAGTCCCGAAAATGTAATGGACAAACTACTCGAATACCATTCGGTGGATGTGCAGTGGGGTAACCACGACATCATCTGGATGGGCAGTGCAGCAGGAAATAAAGCCTTGATTGCAAATTTGGTCAGGATTTCGTGCAGATACATGAACCTCAACACTATCGAAGATGGCTATGGAATTAGTCTGATGCCACTGGCAACATTTGCTATGGAATTTTACAAAGATGATCCCTGTAGCCAGTTTAAGCCAAAAATCCCTGAAGAAACTGACCCTGAAGGGAAAGAAATCCGAATGATCAGACAAATGCAAAAAGCTATCTCCGTAATCCAATTTAAGCTTGAAGCGGAAATCATCAACAGGAATCCGCAATTTGAGATGAGCGACAGGAATTTGCTTGATAAAATCGATTTCGAAAAAGGCATTATTTACCTTGACGGAAAGGATTACAAAATGCTCGATATTAATTTCCCAACGATCGACCCAAAAAATCCATACCAACTTACAATCGAAGAAAATGAGGTCATTGATCGCTTGCGCACTTCATTCATGTATAGCGAACGACTTAAAAAGCATATAAAATTCCTGTATGCAAAAGGTAGCATGTATCTCAGGTACAACAACAATCTGTTGCTACATGGCTGTATTCCCATGAACCCCGATGGCACTTTCGCAACCATGGCTTTTGAAGGCCAGGAACTAAGTGGACGCGAGTTGGTTAACAAATTTGATGTTTATTCCCGAAAAGCGTATTTTACACGAAATGATAAAAATCCTGATCTGATTGCCCATGATCATACGTGGTACTTATGGTGCGGACCTCAGTCGCCATTATTCGGGAAAAAGAAAATGTCAACCTTCGAGCGGTATTTTATAGCCGAAAAAGAAACCCATAAAGAAGACAAAAACGCCTATTTTACGCTAAACGGCAATGAAGATACGCTGAATCTGATTCTTTCCGAGTTCGGTCTTGAGCCTCACACAGGCCACCTTGTCAATGGTCATGTTCCGGTCAAAGTTAAAAAAGGAGAAAGCCCGATCAAAGCCAACGGCAAACTTCTTGTGATCGACGGCGGGATGTCGAAGGCATACCAATCCGTCACCGGAATTTCGGGCTATACTTTAATTTACAATTCTTACGGCCTGGTTCTTGTGGCTCATGAAACTTTTAAATCGACCCGGGATGCCATCGAAGAAGAGAACGACATACTTTCGAATGTTTCCTACCTCCAGCAAAATCCCAGGCGCAAAACTGTAGCCGACACCGATAACGGTCAGGATATGCGTCGTCAGATTACTGATTTGGAGATGCTTTTGGCTGCTTATCGCAAAGGTTTGATCAAAGAAAAACGTTAAAAAACTACATTATCACAAAATCATTTGTAAAAATATTTTTTTTAATAAAAACTTTCTTCTATTTTTGCACCCCGTTTGAAAATAGTAAAACTATATAAAATAATATGTACTTAACCTCAGAAATAAAGACAGACTTCTTTAAAAAACATGGGAAGTCGGAAACTGACACCGGTTCACCAGAAGGACAGGTGGCCCTGTTTACACACAGGATTCAGCATTTAACCGGACATCTTAAAACAAACAAAAAGGACCTTGTAACCATGCGTTCGCTGGTGCGCCTTGTAAGTAAAAGAAGGAGATTGCTTGATTATCTCAAGAAAACGGAGATTGACAGGTACAGAGCTATTATTAAAGAGTTGGGATTAAGAAAGTAACCATATTGATAAAGAAAATATTCTGAAAGAAAGGCAATTAAAAAAAATTGCCTTTTTTTGTATTTAAATTAACCAAGACAGATAAATTAGATTAAAAATGTCAAATAACGCAATTGTTAAAAAGTTCGAAATGCCTGACGGTACCGAGATTTCGATTGAAACTGGCAGGCTCGCCCGCCAGGCTGATGGTGCTGTGGTTGTAAAACAAGGCAACACCATGTTGCTGGCAACCGTAGTTTCGAATAAAGAGGCCAAAGAAAATGTTGATTTTATGCCTCTCACCGTTGAATACCAGGAAAAATATGCTGCTACAGGAAGGTTCCCTGGTGGTTTTTTTAAGCGTGAAGCAAGACCTTCAGAATACGAAATCCTGATTGCACGTCTTGTAGATCGCGCATTACGTCCGCTATTTCCAGAAAATTATCATGCAGAAACCCAGGTTCAGATAACCCTTATCTCGGGTGATAAAAATGTTGCTCCGGATGCTCTTGCTGCACTTGCTGCTTCAGCCGCCATTGCAGTATCTGATATTCCGTTTAACGGGCCTATCTCAGAAGTTCGTGTGGCACGACATAATGGCCAGCTGGTAATCAATCCTTCCATCGATAAACTCGTTGAATCCGACATCGACATCATGGTTGCTGCAACTAGCGACAATATTATGATGGTAGAAGGAGAAATGAAAGAAGTTTCAGAAAAGGACATGCTTGACTCAATAAAGTTTGCGCATGACACAATAAAGATGCAATGCCGGATGCAGACAGAACTTGCTGCTATGGTCGAAAAAGCAGGCACAAAGCGTGTTTATGATCACGAAGTTAACGATCCTGAACTAAAAGAAAGAATGCAAGCCGAACTTTATGATAAGATTTATGCTGTTGCTAAAAAAGGTACTTCAAAACACGAACGCCAGGATCTTTTTGAAAAAATAAAAAATGAATTTGTGGACACACTGCCTGAAGAAGAAGCCCTCGAAAAAGCGGCAATGATTGGAAGATATTATCATGAAGTTGAAAAACTTGCTGTCAGGAATTTTATTTTAGATGAACGAACACGAATTGATGCCCGTAAACTCGATGAAATTCGTCCCATCTGGAGTGAAGTGGATTTTCTTCCGGCAGCACATGGTTCGGCATTATTTACCCGCGGCGAAACGCAATCGCTTGTAACCGTTACACTTGGCACCAAATTAGACGAACAAGTGATTGATGGTGCCGTGATTGAAGGCAAAAACGATTTTATACTTCATTATAATTTCCCATCATTTTCGACCGGCGAAGTAAAACAAAACCGTGGTACCAGCCGTCGGGAAATCGGTCATGGAAATCTTGCCCTGCGTGCATTAAAATTTGTAATCCCCGACGGAGCAGCTAATCCATACACCGTGCGCATTGTTTCGGACATCCTCGAATCGAACGGTTCATCGTCGATGGCAACTGTTTGCGGGGGGACCCTTGCACTAATGGATGCCGGTGTTAAAATTTCAAAACCAGTTTCAGGAATCGCCATGGGCTTAATAACCGATACCAAGACCGGCAAATACGCTGTACTTTCGGACATACTGGGTGATGAAGACCACCTGGGTGACATGGATTTTAAAGTCACAGGAACCTGTGATGGAATTACTGCCTGCCAGATGGACATTAAAATTGACGGCCTTTCATACCAGATTATGGAAGAAGCACTCGACCAGGCGCGCCGCGGCAGATTACATATACTCGGTGAAATGGAGAAAACTATCCAGGAACCTCGCGAAGATTACAAACCGCACGTTCCGCGAATCGAGCAAATGACAGTACCAAAAGAATTCATCGGAGCGATCATTGGCCCGGGTGGAAAAATTATCCAGGAAATCCAGCGGGATACAAATTCAACAATTGTTATTGAAGAAGTTGGCAACATCGGAGTAGTTGATATTGTGGCTGTTGATAAATCTTCCATCGAAGCCGCAAAAGACCGTATCAGGGCGATAATTGCAATTCCTGAAATTGGTGAAGTTTATGATGGCAAAATAAAAAATATCACACAATTTGGTGCTTTTGTTGAGATCTTACCAGGAAAAGAAGGTCTGCTTCATATTTCTGAAATCGAATGGCGGAAAATCCAAACCGTCGAAGAAGTTCTGAAAGTTGGCGACAGGGTCCAGGTAAAACTCATCGAAGTTGACGGTAAAACCGGCAAACTCAAACTTTCGAGAAAAGCACTGCTACCAAGACCACCGAGAACCGAAGGGGACGATCAGCACGAAAGACGTAACGATAACAGAGGCGACCGTGGTGGTGACAGAGGCGACCGTGGTGGCGACAGAGGCGACAGGCCAAATCGCCCATTCAGACGATAAAAAAGTGGCTTGACCTTATTTTATTGAGAAGCGGTTTCCAGATTTTATTTTGCCGAAGTGTAACTTTATTAGTGATTTTCACGTAAAAATATTCACTTCATTTATCAGATCATACATTATGAGGCAACTTAAAATTACCAAACAGGTAACAAACCGGGAAACCGCTTCGCTTGATAAATACCTTCACGAGATTGGCAAACTCGAGATGATTAGCGCCGAAGAAGAGGTATCGCTGGCCCAGCAGATCAGACTTGGTGATAAACATGCCCTCGAAAAACTAACAAAAGCCAACCTTCGTTTTGTAGTATCTGTATCCAAGCAATATCAAAACCAGGGTCTTAGCCTTCCTGATCTCATCAACGAAGGAAACCTCGGGCTTATCAAGGCCGCCCAGCGTTTCGACGAAACCCGCGGTTTTAAATTTATATCTTACGCAGTATGGTGGATCCGGCAATCCATTTTACAGGCACTTGCCGAGCAATCCCGTATTGTTCGGCTTCCACTAAACAAAATCGGAGTACTCAACCGGGTAAATAAAATCAGCACAACCCTGGAACAGCAATTGGGAAGAACACCCGAAGCCGAAGAAATTGCAGAAAAAATGGGACTCAACCCATCGGATGTAAAAGAAATATTGAAAAATGCAGGCAAACATGTCTCCATGGATGCCCCGCTTGTTCAGGACGAAGAGAACACCATGCTCGATTTCCTGAATCATGAGGACGGCCCCACTCCCGAAAAGGGACTTCTTTACGAATCGTTACGAAAAGAAATCGAACGTGTGATTTCGACACTCACAATCCGTGAAGCCGCAATACTCAGACTGTATTTTGGACTCGAAGGAAAATACCCGATGACCCTGGAGGAAATCGGTGAGCGGTTTGAGCTAACCCGTGAAAGAGTCAGACAAATCAAGGAAAAGGCAATCAAAAGGCTCAAACAGACAGCCCGAAGTAAAATCTTAAGAACCTATCTCGGTTAAAGGAAAAGAATTATGATATCCAAAGTGCAGGCTCGATTTTTACGCCTGCATTTTCTTTTTTATACTTTTGCAAAAAAAATCAATGAGCCATTTAATTGCACCCTCGATCTTAACGGCAAATTTATTGGACCTGCGGGCCGAAATCGAAATGATTAACAACAGCGATGCCGATTGGCTTCATCTCGATATTATGGATGGGGTTTTTGTACCAAATATTTCATTCGGATTTCCGCTAATCGAGCAAATTGCTACCGTCTCAAAAAAACCGCTCGATGTTCATTTGATGATAGTTGATCCGGCCAGGTACATCGAAAGGTTTAAGGAATGTGGTGCAGACAGGCTTGGAATTCATCTTGAGGCCGACATTCATCTTAACCGTACTGTTAATTTTATAAAGAAACTCGGGATGAGGGCTTGTGTAGTCATCAATCCACACACCGGTGTATTTTTGCTCGAAGATATTATTCCGGAGGTTGATCAGGTACTCGTCATGTCTGTCAACCCGGGTTACGGCGGACAAAAATTTATCGAAAATACCTTTTCCAAGATTTCAACCCTCAAAGATTTGATCCTTAAAAAATCAAGCAAGGCAATAATCGAAGTGGACGGTGGGGTGAATCTTGAAAATGCACAGCGGTTAATAACTGCTGGTGCTGATGTATTGGTGGTTGGAAATGCAATATTTGCATCAGAAAATCCCAGGCTGACCATTTCACGATTAAAGTCCCTTTAGTTTTTCTTTAATGCCGATAAAAAATATTATTCTGATAGGTGCCGGAAACGTTGCCACCCAACTCGGAAAAACCTTTTTTGAAAAAGGGATAAAAATCAATCAGGTATTGGGTAGGACGCAACAATCGGCAGATATTTTGGCTTCAATAGTCGGTGCACAGGCTATTTCTGATGTTTCTCGGCTTAACCCGGATGCCGGATTATACATTGTGGCAATTCCGGATGATGCCATTGAGGAATTGATCCCGAAAATTGGTCGGTTAGACGGTATCGTTGTACATACTTCAGGTTCGGTAGAAATGAATATCCTGAAAAATGCTTCATCCAGGACGGGGGTTTTTTACCCGCTTCAAACCTTTTCGAAATATAAAGTAGCCGATTTCGCTAACATTCCACTTTGTATCGAAGCTTCTGATCGTGAAACAGAAATGTGCCTGACCGAACTTGCCTCTTTAATTTCGAAAGATGTCAGGCTGATCGATTCGTTTCAAAGGTCATCCATTCACCTGGCAGCGGTTTTTGCAAATAATTTCACCAATTACATGTACTTTTTGGGCGAAGATTTCTTGAATAAAAAGGGTATTTCATTCGATATTTTGCTTCCTTTAATCCGGGAAACCGCCGAAAAGATGAACCACCAAAAACCGCATGAAGCACAAACCGGGCCTGCTATCCGGAATGATCAAAAAATAATTTCGAAGCACCTTGATATGTTAAAATCAGATTCCGAAAAGCGCGAAATTTATCGACTTATTAGTGAACACATCACAAAACGGTCAGGTAAAAACAAATAACCGCTCATCAAAAAATCCAACACCAAATTATAATCATGGTCGTGAGAAACTACAAGGAATTACTTAAAAATATTACTACCCTCATATTCGATTATGATGGTGTTTTTACTGACGGGAAAATATTTTTAACCGAAAGTGGCGAGCAGTTGCGTACAGCCAATGTCAAGGACGGTTACGCCATCCAGCTGGCAAGCAAAAACGGTTATCAAATCGCCATAATTTCAGGAGGAAAATCTGAAGCCATGCGGAATAGAATGCTAAGCCTGAATATTACAGATGTTTTTATTGGTGTGGAACATAAAATACTGGTTTACCGGGAATACATCGAAAAACATAAGCTCAGCAACAATGAAGTTTTGTTTATGGGTGACGACATCCCTGATTTTCAGATTATGAAAGAAGCCGGAGTTGCAACTTGTCCGGCTGACGCTGCCGAAGAAATTAAAGCACTATCGCACTACATTTCACATTTTAAAGGAGGCGACGGCTGTGTAAGGGACATCGTGGAACAGGTAATGAAAATCCAGGGTAAATGGATGAACAATGATGCTTTCGTTTGGTAAAATATGAACGAGTTAATTTCCAATTGGGGGATTTACAAAGCGGTTTGATTCCAGGAAAAGAAATAATATATCCCAAAATCCATTAATCCATGGTTTGTGATGGTCTGGATGAAAGTTCAAGAATTCGTTCGTATTCCAGCGGCGTGAGATCGTTGAAGAAATAATTGATCGGGTCGATTGCCCTGCCGTTTTTCCTCACTTCGTAATGAAGGTGTGGAGAGGTTGATTTTCCAGTATTTCCAACATAACCAATTACCTGTCCCCGGGTTATTTTCTGCCCATTCTTTACAAGAATTTTGCTAAGATGCGCATAAAACGTAACAAAACCAAAACCATGATCAATGGCGATATGGTTTCCATATTCACGCTTTTCTTCCTGAATACCCTTTACGATTCCATCGCCGGTAGCAAATACCTTGGTTCCTACCGGGGCCGAAAAATCTACACCTTCGTGAAATTTTGTCACTTTATAAAATGGATCTATCCGGTAGCCAAAATAGGATGACAACCGCTTCAAATCCTGATTTTTAATAGGTTGTATGGCAGGTATTGATGCGAGAAATGCGGCTTTGTTCATTGCCATTTTATATACTTCGTCGAAGGATTTCGATTGAACCACCATTTGGCTGGTTATCTGATCAAGTTTCTTGGTTGTCTCAATTAAAATATCCGAATTTTTAAATCCATCCAGTTTTGCATATCGGTCGGCACCACCAAAGCCCGCCTTTCGCATTGTACCCGGGATCGGTTCGGCTTCAAAAATCACCCTGTAAATATTATCATCGCGGTCTTGTATATCTTCCATCACATGAACCATCTTATCCAAACGGTCGTTTAAAACCTCATACTGGAAACGCATTTCAGAGAGTTCGCGTTTTAAGCCTTTCTCTTTGGGGGAATCAAAATAACTAAACCCTAAGAACAAAACAGCTACTGAGTATGCAATCATGACCATAAAAAAAACAAAGCCTTTACTTAACTGTTTCCTGATCGAACGCTCAACCCGCTCAAAAGATAAAGTGTGATGGTTGAAAAAAAATTTTGGTTTCGCCATAATTAATTATAAAGCAGTTGATTCCACAATTTGACGCAAAATTACTCAAATAAACTATTTTTGCAGCACTTAAAAAATTATAAAAATCATTTGTAATAAATACTTCAACCTGTATGAAATCAGCTGAAATCCGGAAAACCTTTCTCGAATTTTTTGAAAATAAACAACATAAAATATTTCCATCTGCCCCAATGGTCGTTAAAAACGACCCGACACTCATGTTTACAAATGCCGGGATGAACCAGTTTAAAGACATTTTTTTGGGGAATTCCCCTGTAAAATTTCCAAGAATTGCAGATACACAGAAGTGCCTGCGGGTATCGGGCAAGCACAACGATCTCGAAGAAGTTGGCCACGACACCTATCATCATACCATGTTCGAAATGCTTGGCAACTGGTCGTTTGGCGATTATTTTAAAAAGGAAGCCATCGAATGGGGTTGGGAACTTCTTACCGAAGTTTTTGGAATCAACAGGGAAAACCTTTATGTTACAGTTTTTGGTGGCGATGGCAGCGATGGCCTTGAACCGGATAACGAGGCTTTTACATATTGGTTAAAAATTGTCCCAAAGGAAAGGATATTATACGGATCCAAGAAGGATAACTTTTGGGAAATGGGCGATACCGGACCCTGCGGACCCTGCTCGGAAATCCATATCGACATCAGAAGTGAAGAAGAAAAAAACAAAATTTCGGGTAAATATCTTGTAAACAAAGACCACCCTCTGGTAATCGAAATCTGGAATCTGGTGTTTATCGAATTTAACCGGAAAGCAGACGGTAAATTGGTGCAGTTGCCTGCAAAACATGTTGATACCGGCATGGGTTTCGAACGCCTCACCATGGCACTTCAAGGTAAAAAGTCGAATTACGATACCGACGTATTTCAGCCGATTATCCAGCAAATTGCAAAAATCGCAGAAATAAATTATGGCGATAACAACAAAGCCGACATCGCCATGCGTGTAATTGCCGACCACCTTCGGGCCATCAGTTTTGCAATTGCCGACGGTCAGCTTCCATCGAACAACAAAGCCGGTTATGTTATCCGCCGGATTTTAAGACGTGCCGTACGTTACGGCTATACGTTTCTCGGCTTAAAGGATCCTTTTATCAACCAATTGGTGGCTGTACTTGTTGCTGAAATGGGCGATTTCTTTCCTGAACTGAAATCTCAGCAGGAGTTGGTCAGGAAAGTGATTACCGAAGAAGAGCAGGCATTTTTACGTACTTTATCACACGGAATCAAACGTTTTGAGCAGTACACCGAAACCAACACAAACCGTAAAGTCATCGATGGCACTTTTGCTTTCGAACTTTTCGACACTTTTGGCTTCCCCATCGATCTTACTCAATTGATGGCCCGCGAAAAAGGCCTCTCTGTTGACATGGCAGGTTTTAATGAAGGACTCGAATCTCAGAAAAACCGTTCGCGGCAGGCTGCAACCATCGATACCAACGATTGGGTAATTCTTAAAAAAGGTGAGGAAAAAACCGAATTTGTAGGTTATGAACTTTTAGAGACCGATGTTGAAATCCTGCGTTTCAGAAAGGTAAAAACGCAGAAGAAAGAATATTTCCAGATCGTCCTCAACCGCACACCATTTTATGCCGAATCAGGCGGACAGGTTGGAGATAAAGGTGTTTTGGAAAATGAAAACGAAATCATCGAAATTCAGGACACACAAAAAGAAAACGACTTAATTATTCATATTTCCAATAAGCTACCTTCCGATCTTTCAACCTCATTCGTGGCAAAAGTAGATGCCGGAAAACGCCGTCTTACAATGAACAACCACAGCGCAACACACCTGATGCACGCAGCCCTGAAGCGGGTTTTAGGCAAGCATGTTGAACAACGGGGTTCGCTGGTGGATGAAAACCGGCTCCGCTTCGACTTTTCACATTTTGCCAAACTAAGCGATGAGGAAATCAGACAGGTCGAACACATCGTGAACCGAAAAATCCGTGAAAACATCATGCTTAATGAGCAGCGGAATGTGCCCATCGAAAAGGCAAAAGCCCTGGGGGCAGCAGCATTGTTTGGTGAGAAATATGGCGAATTCGTAAGGATGATCACCTACGATCCAGAATTTTCGATCGAACTTTGCGGAGGCACACATGTTCCTGCAACAGGCCAGATCGGTATGTTTAAAATAATATCGGAGGCAGCCATTGCAGCCGGTATCCGGAGGATCGAAGCCATTACCGCCGACCGGGTTGAAGATTTATTACTCGAACAGGAAGATTTGCTAAAACAGTTAAACGAAGTGTTCAGGAATCAGAAAGACCTTGTGAAAGCCGCACAGTTGTTGGTTGATGAGAAAAAGAATCTCGAAAAACAGATTGAGGAAATGAAACGCGAAAAAGTGGCTTCGCTTAAATATGATCTTAAAAACCAGGCCGAAGTGATCAACGGCGTAAATTTTATCGCCCACAAGTTGGATGGTGATGCGCAAACTGCCCGTGATCTGGCCTACATGATGAAAGACATTGTAGAAAACATGTTTTTGGTTTTGGGAACCATAAGTGATGGCAAAGCCAATCTTACGGTGATGATTTCGGAAAACCTGAACCACGAAATAGGTTTAAATGCAGGCCAGATTATCCGTGAAATTGCGAAGGAAATTCAAGGCGGTGGCGGTGGTCAGCCACATTTTGCCACAGCCGGAGGTAAAAATCCTGACGGTATCGAAAAAGCATTTTTGAAAGCAAGAGAGATGGTGGCGAAGTTGTAATCCCGGAAAGGACATCAACCCTATCCTTATTGCACCGATTCTATGAAGCTTTGAAAAAAATGATGTTTCATCGAAAAAATAAAATAAAGAAAAAACTACTCCAGACTTTCGGAGAATTCAAAATTGAGACCTTTGATTTTGAACAGATAGAAAAATATTTCCGGGGGAAACAGCATTCAGATGATTTCCAGGTTTTATCCGACAAAATGATAAACGATCTGGACCTTCATGAATTATTCATGTTTATCGACCGGACAACTTCCAAGGTTGGTCAGCAATATCTCTACAACAAACTCAGAACCATTCCCTTATCCGAAAACGACAACAGCTGTAAGGAGAAAATTATCGACCTTCTGACAATAGACCCTGAGTTTCGGGTGTCTGTTCAGGGTCAGCTCACCAAATTAAGCGAAAGCGAGGCCTTTTATATTACTTCATTATTTCAGGATGAACATTTAAAACCCCCGAAATGGTTTTTTGTAGTCAGACTATTATCGTTTGCAAGTTTACTCTCGCTGATCCTGATATTTTTTAACCCAATCAATGTTTTTATCCTTCTCACAGTTTTTATTGTCAATCTTGTTATTCATTACTGGAACAAGAGAAACCTGTATCAGTATCTCGGGTCGATTCCACAATTTTTAATTTTAAATGGCATTGCACATGAATTATTTAAAAATGAATCACTTAAAAAACTGAACTGCAATCTTTCGGAATCGCTGCGCACAATGGATAAAATGCGAAACCGGATGTTGTTTTTTAAACTTGAAGCGAAACTTCAGGGTGATCTGGAGGCAATATTCTGGGGAATGCTGGAGCTTTTAAAAATACTTTTTCTATTGGAACCCCTGTTGCTTTTTGGTGTTTTAAAACAGCTCGATACAAAAAGAAAAGAGATTGAGGATGTATTTGAATTTGTGGGTAAAACCGATGCTTTGGTTTCGATTGCCTCGCTGCGAAAAAGTACAGGCAAATGGTGTATTCCGACAATTAATTCCGGTGGAAAAATTCTTGATGCCGAAGATGTTTATCACCCTTTGATAAACGATTACATTACCAACAGCATCCATGTCGATCAGAAATCGATACTGCTGACAGGTTCAAATATGTCAGGAAAAACTTCCTTTATCCGAACCATCGGAATTAATGTAATTAGCGGACTGTCACTCAACACTTGTTTTGCTGAACATTTTCTGATGCCCCGGATGCGCATTTTTTCAGCAATCAGGATCAGTGATGATTTGATGAACGACAGAAGTTACTATTTTGAAGAAGTTCTGACGATTAAAGAAATGATCGTGAAAAGTCAGGAAGGGAAGCCAAACCTATTTTTGCTGGATGAGATATTTAAAGGTACAAATACGGTTGAACGGATCGCGGCCGGAAAAGCTGTTTTATCATCACTTTCAAAGTCGGGTAACATGGTTTTCGTTTCTACACATGATATCGAACTGGCTGACCTTTTAAAAGATGAATATGGACTCTATCATTTCAGCGAACAAGTGGATCATAAAACAGTCGATTTCGACTACAAATTAAAAAGTGGCAAGTTAAAAAACCGAAATGCGATCAGGATACTTGAGATTAACGACTATCCCAAAAAAATAATTGAAGAAGCAATTAAAATTTCGAAAGAATTGGACAAATATTATTCTGCCAGTAAACAAACTGAAGCTTAACCCGGTCACCTACTTTTCTGGTGAAAATGCGCATATTGCCGTTTTTCGCTTGAAATATGCTAAAACGAAAAACAGCAAGCCCTTCCGGGCCTGCTGCGAAAGAAGCAAAAAAAATGAAAAGCTTACAAAAACACAAAAAAATGGATCTTCGGTTTTAATATTCCGTTTTATTTAAAAAGAAATTTTTCAAGGTCAGGCCTGCAACAACTCCTTGATAATTCCCGAAATTGTTTTGTTATCAGCCTTACCTGCCAATTGTTTCGATGCCACTCCCATCACTTTGCCCATGTCCTTAATGCTTGTTGCACCCACCTGATCAACAATCGCTTTTATTTTGAGGTGTAGTTCTTCCGGACTCATTTGTTCGGGAAGATAAGCCTCGATAATCGCTGATTGAAAAAGCTCTTCATCAGCCAGATCAGCCCTGTTTTGTTCCTTATAAACCTCGGCTGATTCTTTGCGTTGTTTTACCAATCTTTGCAAAAGTTGCATCTCGACATCTTCCGGAATTTCGCCGGAACTTGCATCCTTGCCTGTTTTGGCAATAAGCAATGCGGCCTTGATCGCCCTGAGGGCTTCAAGCTTTCGGCTGTCGCGGGCCAGCATTGTTCTTTTGATGTCGTCGTTTATTTTTTCAGCTAAACTCATGATGATGATATTTTTAGTTTTTAACTTAAAATTTTCAAGCTTTTATTACCGATTGTCAATCGGGTTTGTTATGAAGAAATGTATTTTCGTTATTCCTGATGGCAGGTTTTTCGTCGATGTCATCGCTTAATGAAAACCTCGAAATTACGGATTCGGAAGACGGAGTAACCTGGTTGAGAACAACATTTTTCCTTTTATAGGCCGGCACCAATTCGATTTGTTCCAGATCGTCTGGCCTGTCAAATTTCAGGCTCATTTCTTTTAACCGCCTCACTCTTTCTTCCGATTTCTTGTCCATGTCCTTTTCATGAAAATCTTTTGTATCCGAACCGGACGACGAATCAGTCCACTTATGAAATTCGCCAACGGTCCTGCTTATTCTCAGTCCGCCATTATTGCTGGTGTCCTTGGCAAATACTTCCACTTTTGGTATGGAATGTTTCACAGGTGTTTCGGGAGTAACACTTTCATTGGTTGTGTCGAATAATACAATTTCATTATTGTCGATAATTAACTGCGGTTCCTTTGTAACTTTTGGTTCGGCCGGTTTATCTTTTTTGATGAGCGTTATCTCGGTTATGGCCTCATTTTCCCTTTCTTCTACAATATCTGAAACGGTTGCTTCGGGATCTACCTGATCAACCAATGAAAGTTCAGCTTGTGTCTCGGTTTGTGCTGTTTCAACTGGCACGATCTCAACCGATTTTTCCGTTACCCTTGGCAACACATCAGTCAGGTTATATACAGTTTTCTTTTTCTCCTTGTTAAAAGTAGCCTGATTGATGATCTCGGGAGCTTCAAAACCCGTGGCGATTAAGGTTATGCTAATCTTATCACCCAAGGATTCATCATAACCGTTACCCCAGATAATTTCGGCAGTCTGGCCTGCTTCGCGCTGGATATAATCGGTGATTTCGGTAACTTCATCAAAAGTAATTTCGTCTTTACCGGAGGAAATGTACAAGAGGATATTACTCGCTCCAATAATTTTATTATCGTTGAGCAGTGGTGACGACATGGCTTCTTCTACTGCAACGCGGGCACGGTTTTCACCTTCGGCGATAGCAGATCCCATGATGGCTGTGCCACTGTTTTTCATTACCGTCTTAACATCTTCAAAATCCACGTTAATATATCCGGTTACTGTGATAATTTCGGCGATACCTTTAGCAGCAATCGTAAGGATGTCGTCAGCTTTTCCAAAAGCTTCCGAAAGCTTCAGGTTACCGTAAATCTCGCGCAATTTTTCGTTGCTGATAATCAAAAGGGTATCCACCTGTTTCCGGAGTTCCTCGATTCCCTGTTCGGCCTGCAACCTACGTTTACGTCCTTCAAACATGAAAGGTATGGTAACGATGGCAACTGTTAAAATACCCATTTCGCGGGCAACTTTTGCAATAACAGGAGCCGCACCTGTTCCGGTTCCTCCACCCATTCCTGCCGTGATGAAAAGCATTTTGGTTCCATTGTCCAGAATTCCCTGGATATCTTCTGTTTTTCTTTCGGCCGCTTCACGGCCAACATCGGGAATGGCTCCGGCACCCAAACCAGTTTCGCCGAGTTGGATTTTGTTTGGAATCGGACTGGTATCCATTGCCTGGGAATCGGTATTACAAATAATAAAATCGACACCTTTTATCCCTTGTTTAAACATGTGCGAAACGGCATTGCTTCCGCCGCCGCCTACGCCAAGAACTTTAATAATCGATGACCTTTGCTTGGGTAAGTCGAATGCTAATAACTGTTTCATAACTTTTGCTCCTGTTAATTTTATTAGAATATCTATGTTTTCTGTTTGTATTGTTTACTAAGTAATTCATTCCGCTCATTTTAACTTAATCCTTTAGCGGGCCCCAAAATTTTAACCCGGGTCGTTTTCGAAAAAGTCCTGGATCTTACGCAGGAAACTCACGGGTTTTCTTTCCTTTTTCTCCCTGCTTTTCTTTTGAGGTTTTCCATTATCGGCATATTCATTTGAGTCGCGTAATTTTTGCCTTTCGAATCTCTCGAGACCTTCGATTACCAAACCAATTCCGGTTGCATACATCGGGCTGGCCATTTCATTGGGGACATCTTTTGCCAGATGCTCGTTGGGATAACCGATCCGGGTGTCCATGCCTGTCATAAATTCCGTAAGCTGGGCCGCATGTCTCAGCAGTGCACCACCTCCCGTAAGTACGATCCCGGCGATGAGTTTTTTCTCGTAACCCGAATTTTTGATTTCGTAATAAATGTGCTCAATAATTTCTTCCATGCGTGCCTGAATAATGCTTGCCAGATTTCTCAGGCTGATCTCTTTAGGTGCTCGTCCACGCAAACCCGGGATAGCAACGATTTCTTCGTCCTTATTTTCGTTCGCCAGTGCTGAACCAAATTTTACTTTTAATTCTTCGGCATGTTTACGGATAATGGTGCAACCTTCCTTCACATCTTCGGTAATTACATCGCCTCCCAATGGAATAACCGCAGTATGGCGGATAATCCCGTCCTGGAAAATGGCAATATCAGTAGTTCCACCACCAATGTCAACCAGCACAACTCCGGCTTCTTTCTCTTCATCACTCAGCACAGCTACCGAAGAGGCGATCGGTTCGAGAATAAGATCGACTACTTCGAGCCCGGCTTTTTTTACACATTTATAAATATTTTTAGCCGCCGTAGTCTGCCCGATGATGATGTGAAAGTTGGCTTCGAGTTTATTACCGAGCATACCAACCGGTTGCCTGATTTCCTTTTCACCATCGATGATGTACTCCTGAGGAATCACATCGATAATTTCTTCACCCGGGCTCATATTCAGGTTAAACATGCTGTGCAGCAAGGCATCGATGTCGTTCTGGCTGATTTCGAGCTCACTGTTTTCGCGAATCATATTTCCGCGGTGCTGAACACTTTTTATATGCTGGCCTGCAATACCCACATTGACGTATTTAATTTCGACGCCCGACTTTTGTTCAGCTTCCTCAACGGCTGTCTTTATGGATTGAACTGTGTTTTCGATGTTGGAAACCACACCTCTCTTGACGCCAATCGATTCGGTTTTACCATGGCCGAGAATCTCAATTTTACCATGTACCGATCGCCTGCCAACGATGGCTGCAATTTTGGTTGTTCCAATATCCAAACCTACAATGATGTCTGCTGATTCCATATCTTTGATTTTTTACAAACTACCTGATTCTTATATTTTAAATTGATACTTTCGATTTTTTCTTTTCCAACTTTTGGTAATCCTGCACAGTAAAAAGCTTTAAGGTTCTCGAACCTCAGTTGCAGATCCTCAATACCCCCTAAAATAATCAGGAAATCACCTTTAGAAGGGACAAGTTCGATTTCACCCTCCTTGTTTACATAAATCTGTTCGATCACCTCATTGAGCCATGCATCCTTTTCGATAACTGAAGCCAGGTACTGAAGTTTTGTAAGCATCGATTTACAATGGATGCTATCGGCAGTATAGGCAAACTTGTGGTGCATATTGCTGCTGTACTTTTCGCTGATAATACCGGTGGCAATGATAGCCCTGGTTGTAAAACCTTCCTTTACAGGCATTGGTTTCCCGGTTTTCGACAGGTAAAAACTTTCGTTAAACTCATTAATCACCCGTACCAATGGTTCTTCGCGGCTGACATCGATCCTAATTTCTCCCAAAAGCGAAGTGTAAACATTTGCATCATGTATGTATGGATTATTATCGAGTGTGTTTTCGATTTGTTCGGTATTGATTTCCATAATAAGCTTACCGGGTAAAGTACCAAAATCATTCTGAATAATCTGGTAGATTTCGGCCTGGTTGATAAAAGTTACCGGTGGATTGTCGCTTACATAAACCTCCAGACCTGTGCATTTGACCGATTTCTTCCCGGTTACTGCAAAACCGGTGATAACGATAACTCCCGCAAAAAGCAGCAACCATAATGATATTTGCAGTATTTTTTTCATCCTAAATGATTTTAAAGTTTTGTTCGGCCAGCCAATGGGTAATTGGTCCGACCAACTGGTCGATATCTCCTGCACCGATCGTAAGCAAAACATCCAATGTTCTGTTTGCAAGTGCTGCAGGTATTTCAGTTTTTAAACATAACTGTTTGCTTGCATGTTTAATTTTATCGAAAATCAGCGCTGAGGTAACACCTTCGATGGGCTTCTCGCGTGCCGGATAAATATCCAGCAGAATCACTTCATCCAGCTGGCTTAAGCTATCGGCAAAGCCATCTGCAAAATCAAGTGTACGACTATACAAATGAGGTTGAAAAATACCGGTAATCTTTCGTCCCGGATAAACTGAGCGGGCCGATTTAACCAGTGCCCTGATTTCCTCGGGATGATGTGCATAATCGTCGATGTAAACAATTTTATCCGATTTATACTGAAGATCAAAACGGCGGTTGATGCCATAAAACGACAGCAGGGCGGCCCCCAATTTATCCTCTGAAACCCCCGAATGTAAAGCTATAGCACAAGCCGCCACTGCATTTTCCACATTCATTAAACCTGTTATTCCCAATCTTAAGTTAACAATTTCTCTTCCTTCAAAAACAAGGTCAAAATATGCAGAATCGTCGTTTATGTTTATGTTTTTGGCATAATAGCCGGCATCTACGTCCTGAAGGGCGTAGGTAGCTATTTGGTCAGCCTTTATACCTTCCAAATTCAAATTCCACTTCACCCCTTTTTTTACCAATAAAAATCCGCCAGCTTTCACCTGGCATGCAAAGGCGGAAAATGCAGCGCGCAATTCCTCCACCGAACCATAAATATCAAGGTGATCGGCATCGATCGAAGTTATCACTGCCATCAATGGATGAAGCCGGAGAAACGACCTGTCGAATTCATCTGCTTCGGCAACAGCAAAGGGCGAATTTGAAGAGTACAGGAAATTGGTGTGATAATTTTTTGAAATTCCACCCAAAAATGCAGTACAACCGATCCCGGAATGCTTCAAAATATGTGCAATCATCGTCGAAACAGTTGTTTTACCATGGGTTCCGGCAACCGCAATCGTTGAAAAATTATCCGTCAGTGTGCCTAAAACTTCGGAACGCTTGATAATAAGAAACCCCTTTCCATTAAAATGCTGAAACATCCGGTTGTCCTGTTTAACTGCAGGCGTTTGGATTACCAGCGTCTTAGCGGGATCATTAAAATTAGCAGGAATCAAAGCAGGATCATCGGTAAAAAATATCAAAATCCCTTCGGCTGCCAATTTCTCAGTCAGCGCAGTGGAGGTGCGGTCGTAGCCAGATACCGACTTTCCTTTAAGCCTGAAATAGCGTGCCAGGGCGCTCATCCCAATGCCTCCTGCTCCTAAAAAAAAGATATTTTCGAACCTCCCCATATTCATTTTATTTCCCGGCTAATTTTAAAATTTCATCAGCAATTTTTCCGGCAGAATCGCTCACCGCCAATTTTCTTATGTTTGTGGATAATTCATTTCTTAAGCGTTCGTCATTTGCCAGTTCCATTACCATCTTTCCCAGTTTTTGTTTTGCTTCGGCATTCGGAAGATGAAGCGCAGCTTTGTTTTCGAGCAACGACAGGGCGTTTTTTGTCTGATGGTCTTCGGCAGCTGAAGGCAATGGGATAAAAATGCAGGGCTTTCCAACCGCGCACAATTCCGATATGGCTATTGCTCCGGCCCGCGAGACCACAATATCAGCCGCAGCGTATGCAAAATCCATACGCTGGACGAACTCAACGGCATGAATGCTGTTTCTGGAACTGATATCAAGTTTTTCATTAATCGCTGTCACAGCCCTTTCGGAGTACATTTTCCCGGTTTGCCAGATAAGCTGAAGATTGTTTGAAGCAAATAGAGCGAGGCTTTCATCCACACTTTCGTTTATTGATCTTGCCCCCTGACTTCCACCAACGATAAGAACCACTGGTTTTCCCTTCTCCAAATTGAAAAAGTCATAAGCCTGGCCGAGCTTTCCTTCAATATCGATCATATTTTGTCTCACCGGGTTACCTGTCCGGATGAGTTTTTCCTGAGGAAAATATCTTTCCATCCCGTCATACGCAACACAAATTTTACTTGCCGCTTTTCCAAGCAATTTATTAGTCATTCCCGGAAACGAATTCTGCTCCTGCAGAACTACAGGGATCTTCGCTTTTACTGCCATTTTGCAGATGGCACCACTTGCATAACCGCCTACACCAACCACAACATTGGGTTCAAACCGCCTGATAATCCTGCCGGCCATCAATAAACTTACTGCCAGTTTGAGCGGGAACAAAAGATTCTTTAAAGTAAAGCTGCGTTGAAAACCACTAATCCACAAGCCTTTAATCGGATAACCTGCCAAAGGAACCTTTTCCATTTCCATCCGGCCTTTGGCTCCGACAAACAATATATCGGCCTTGCCGGTTTTACGCACAATCGCGTCGGCAATAGCAATGGCCGGAAAAATATGGCCACCGGTTCCTCCCCCGGAAATCAATATATTAATCTCAGGCTGTTGCATAATTTACATTTTGCATGGATGTTTGTTTTTCCGGGACTGAACGGCTTACACTCAATACCATTCCGATTCCGAAGCAGGTAAACCAGAATGAAGTTCCTCCCATCGATACAAATGGCAAAGTTTGTCCGGTGACCGGCAAGAGGTTAACAGCCACACCCATATTGATCATGGCTTGAAAAACCAACAGGAAGCTGATCCCGATCACCAGGAAGCTGCCGAATTTCAGTTCGCAATGCCTCGCAATTTTCAACGACCTGAAGAGGAGAATAAGATAAAGCAATACTATAATAATCCCTCCTGCGATTCCGTATTCCTCGATAATGATGGCAAACACAAAATCGGAATACGGGTGTGGCAGAAAATTTCGCTGGGTGCTGTTTCCCGGCATTTTACCAAAAACCCCGCCTGTGGCTATGGCAATTTTCGACTGGAGAACCTGGTTGCTTTGTACATCGTCGGGATTAAAGAATTGAATAATGCGATTACGCCAGGTTTCGGCTCGCGGCAAGACTTTTGGTGCAACGGTTGCAACCAATAACAGCAGGCCGAAAGCGGCAGTGCCTATCCCTACCAACGCTGACAAGTGTTTAAAGCTGGCTCTTCCCATGTACAACATAATAAAGGCAGTAATAAAAACGATAGCTGCTGTTGATAAACTTCCTGGTAAAATCAACAAAACAATGACAACGATCCGGATTAAAATCGGCAAAAAACCTTTCTTAAAATCCTGGATTTCGTTCTGGTATTTCGAAAGAAACCTAGCCATGTACATGATCAACGCAAGTTTTGCAAGGTCGCTGGGCTGAAATGTCAGACCGGTTCCCGGAACAAAGAGCGTCCGTCGGGCACCGTTGATTTCAGGGCCAAAAAAAATGGCAAAAAGCAGCATCGGAATCGAAAAATAATACAGGAACTGGGCAATCCTCGAAAAATAGTTGTACGGCACACGGTAAGAAATGTACATAATTGCTATTCCCAACATCACAATAAAGAACTGTTTAATGAGGTAGTATTCAGTATTTCCGCCCTGCGTGCGGTAAGCCAGAGAGCCTGTTGAACTGTAAACCGCAAGTAACGAAAACACCGAAAGAAGAATGGCGATAATCCAAATTACTTTGTCACCCTTAAGTCGCTCGATGTTCATGGTTCTTTAATTTTAGAGGTTAATAAATAATTAAAGGTTAAAAACAGCTTTTTTAAATTGGTCTCCGCGATCTTCATAATTTTTAAAAAGGTCGAAACTGGCGCAAGCCGGAGACAGCAACACGATTTCTTCCTTTTCAGCAAGTTTGTAGGCTAACTGAACAGCTTCTTCAGCAGTGTCCGCATCAATAATAAGCGGAACGTGTGGCTGAAAGTCCCTGTGAATTTTAGTATTATCAATACCAAGGCAAATAATCGCTTTAACCTTTGCTTTCACGAGCGGCAGCAATATGGAATAATCATTTCCTTTATCCTGACCACCGGCAATCCAGATCACAGGTCTGGTTGCTTCTTCAAGGGCATACCAGGTAGAATTAATGTTGGTTGCTTTGGAATCGTTGATGTAATCGACACCACGAATTGTAGCTACATATTCAAGACGATGCTCAGCCCCTTGAAAATTGGCAAGGCTTTCCTTAATACTTTCCTTGCGGATTTCGAGCAGGCGACCCGAAACGGCAGCAGCCGTCGAATTGTAAACATTGTGTTTACCTCTTAATGCCATCTCTTGTAAGGTCATTTCCATAATGTCGCTGTTTGTTTTTATATGCATTTTGCTTTTTAAAAAATCAGTTTTGTCTTCAATCAGATAAGCACCCGGACCATCAATAACTTGTTTTATCGAAAAAGGAAAAAGTTTTGCTTTTGGAATAAATTTTTCGATTCCTCCGGCAATTACCGGATCATCAATCCCAAAAATGAAAGCATCCCCAGCTGTTTGATTTTGAATGATCCTGAACTTTGAAGCGGCATACTGGTTAAAATCGTTGTTGTACCTGTCGAGATGGTCCGGAGTAATGTTGAGAAGTACAGCAATGTCTGCTTTAAACCTGAACATACCATCCAACTGGAAACTACTTATTTCAAGTACCCAATAATCGTGTTCCTCTATGGCCACAAGCCAGGCAAAGCTTTTCCCGATGTTTCCGCCCAAACCCACATTTAATCCGGCATTTTTCAATATATGATAAGTGAGCAGGGTTGTTGTAGTCTTTCCATTGCTGCCTGTGATGCAAATCTTTTTACCGGCACAATACCTTCCGGCGAATTCGATTTCTGAAATAACCGGGATTTTATGTTCAACAGCCTGCAATACGATTTCTGCTTTTGCCGGAATTCCGGGGCTTTTAATAATCTCACCGGCACACAGGATCTCCTGCCATGTATGTTTGCCTTCCTCAAACCTGATTTCAAACTGTGAAAGAACTTTTTTATATTTATCGTCAATTTTACCTTTATCCGAAAGAAAAACAATAAAACCTTTCTTCTTTGCCAGAATAGCCGCTCCTACCCCGCTTTCGCCACCACCCAATATGGCTATTCTTTCTGCCACTCTCATCCTTCCTTTTATCTTATCTTTAAAGTAATCACCGTAAACACCGCCAGCATAATGCCGACAATGAAAAACCGCTGGACAATTTTAGGTTCCTTGTAACCCATCAAATGATAATGATGGTGCAATGGTGCCATTTTAAAAATTCGCCTTCCTACTCCGTATTTTTTCCGGGTATATTTAAAATAACTTACCTGCAGGACTACCGAAGCGTTTTCGGCAAGGAATATCCCGCAAAGGATCGGAATGAGCAATTCCTTTCGGAGCATGATCGCGAAAACGGCAATGATACCTCCAAGTGCCAATGAACCGGTGTCGCCCATAAAAACCTGTGCCGGGTATGAATTGTACCATAAAAAACCAATACAGGCACCGACCACAGCACTGATGAAAACCACAAGTTCACCGGTATTGGGAATGTACATGATGTTCAGATAATTTGCGAAAAATATGTTACCCGAAACATAGGCAAAAACAGCAAGTGTTGTTGCTGCAATGGCCGAGGTCCCGGTTGCAAGGCCATCCATACCATCAGTCAGGTTAGCACCGTTCGAAACCGCGGTAATGATCAGGATTACTACCGGAATAAAAATCAGGAAAGTCCATTTTTCATAGCCTTTGCCAATCCATTCTACAAAATAGGAATAGTCGAATTCGTTGTTCTTTACGAATGGGATGGTGGACTTGGTTGATTTCGTGCCTTCCCTTTCGAAAAGATTGGGAATTTCGCTAAGCTTCCCGGGATCAGTAGTTTCACTGGCCTCAATATAGGTTTTGTTGGGCATCTTTTCCCTGATCACGATACCCGGGTGGTAGTACATTGTCAAGCCTACAAACAAGCCAATACTTATCTGCCCCATAATTTTAAATTTCCCTGCAAGGCCTTTTTTATCCTTTCTGAATACTTTGATATAGTCGTCGATATAGCCAATAAGACCAAGCCAGACAGTAGAAATGAGAATGATAATGATATAAATATTAAGAAGTTGGGCAAAGAGCAAGGTAGGAACCAGGATAGCTCCAAGAATAATCAATCCTCCCATCGTAGGCGTACCTTGTTTTTCCATTTGACCTTCGAGTCCAAGGTCTCGGATGGTTTCGCCAACTTGTTTCTTTTGAAGATAATTAATAAGCGATTTGCCGAAAAGCAGCGAAATGACCAATGACGTGATCACTGCCATACCGGCACGAAACGAGATGTACTGAAACATCCCGGCACCAGGGAAGTTAAAGGCCTTGTCCAAATATCCAAACAAATAGTACAACATTGTTTTTAATGCTTATTAATAAAATCACTTAATATCTCCCTGTCATCAAAGTGATGCCTTACTCCGTTGATCTCCTGGTAAGTTTCATGTCCTTTTCCGGCCACAAGAATGATGTCCCCTCTGAGAGCTATCATGCAGGCCGTTTTAATGGCCTCCCTGCGGTTGCTTATCCGAACGGCTTTTCTTTTAAGGATAACATCAAGACCAGCCTCCATCTCGTCGAGAATAGTTTCTGGGTCTTCTGTCCGTGGATTGTCAGCCGTTAGGATTACTTTGTCGCTCATCTGGCAGGCTACTTTTGCAAGGATTGGCCTTTTAAACTTATCACGGTCACCGCCAGCACCAATGATTGTGATGAGCTGTTCCGTACCTTCACGAACATCGTTTACAGTTTGAAGGACATTCTTTAATGCATCGGGAGTGTGCGCATAATCTACAATAGCCACGACCCCCAGATTTGACGGTACTACCTGAAATCGCCCTTCAACCGGGTTGAGACTGCTCAGCGAAGTAAGAACTTCATCTTCAATTTGACCGTCTAATATCGCAACCGAATAGGCAGCAAGCAGGTTGTAGGCATTAAATGCACCAACAAGCTTCGACCAGATATCCCGCCCGTTTATCCTGATTTCCAGACCATCGAAGTGGTTTTCGATGATCTTACCTTTAAAATCGGCAGGGTTTTTAAGCGCAGAAGTTGCTTTTTTAGCCCTGGTATTCTGAAGCATGACCATTGCGTTCTTATCATCCACATTTACAAGAGCAAATGAAGTTTCAGGCAACTGGTCGAAAAATTTCTTTTTGGCTTTGATATAATTATCAAAAGTCTTGTGATAATCCAGATGATCGTGTGTAATATTTGTAAAAACCGCCCCACCGAATTTAATGCCGGCAATCCTGTTCTGATCGATGGCATGGGAACTGACTTCCATAAAACAATATTCACAACCCTGGTCAACCATCAATTTTAGGTTCTTATTGATTTGCAACGCATCGGCTGTAGTATGAGATGATTTTATGGTTTGGTTTCCGATGCGATTGTCGATCGTCGAGAGTAAACCTGCTTTAAAACCAAGTGAACTATATAATTGATAAAGAAGGTAAACCGTGGTGGTTTTTCCATTTGTTCCGGTCACACCAATCACTTTCAGTTTAACAGATGGCTGTTCAAAATATGCTGATGCCATCAAACCCAGAACTTCACCTGTATCGGCCACTTTTATAAATGTGGTTTTCCCTTTGAATCCGGAAGGAACATTCTCGCACACTACCGCCAAAGCACCTTTTTCGATGGCAGTAGCTATGAATTGATGCCCATCGACATGTACCCCTTTAACAGCAACGAATACACTACCATGCTCAACCTGACGTGAATCGAACTGGATTGATTCAATATCGAAATCTGTTGTGCCTGAAGCTTCAAGAATTTTAACACTGGCCAATATTTCAGTTAGTCTCTTTGTCATGATCAGGCGAAACTATATTTCCAGGGTTAATTTAATTTGTTCACCGGCTTTAAAGGTCATTCCGGGTTTAATCGACTGATCCTTAACAAATCCCCGACCATCAACCTCTGTTTTTAACCCAAGGCTTTCAAGAAGAAAAATCGCATCCCGCGCACCTAGTCCAGTTACATCGGGAATTTTTGGCAACACCAAAGAGTCGTTAATCGTTTGAGGCTGACTATAAATCACATCGCTTAAAATAACTCCCCTGGGATTAAGCCCGAACTTAACAAGCAAAGTGTCCTTATCGATAAATGGCAAAGCTGTTTCCAAATTTTTAACATAACCTGAGTTTTCCTGGGGATGAATATCCATTTCCATCGAGTAAACGATGTCGGCGATTTCCTTAAAAACGGGGGAGGAAACCTGCGAAGCATAGTATTGGGAACCATTCGGCTTGTTGATGACCACAATGCAGGAATATTTTGGTTTATCTGCAGGGAAATAGCCCACAAAAGATGCATTGTATTTTTTGATATAAACCCCATTTTCTGCAATCTGGGCTGTTCCTGTTTTTCCCGCAATTTTGTAGAGCGAATCTTTTATATTACTGGCGGTCCCTGATTCAACAACTGCTTCGAGAAATTTATGGGCTAAGGTGATCGTCTTTGCCGAACAAATTGAGGAAGCTAAAATGTGTGTATCGAATCTTTGAACAACCTGACCACCATCACGGATTTCCTTCACAAATTTTGGTCTGACCATCACGCCGTTGTTAGCCACAGCATTATAAAAGGTCAGCAAGTGGAGCGGTGTAATCGTTAATTCATAACCAATCGACATCCAGGGTAATGAAACCTTTGACCAGCGCGGGCTATCCGGATTTCCAATGCTTGGTTTAATTTCGCCGGGAATATCAATTCCAAGGCTATCGGAGAGATGCATTCGCTGAAGGCCTTTTACAAAAGCCCAGGGGTTGCTGTCGTAGTTATCGAAAATTATCTTTGATACCCCAACGTTGGAGGAATGTTCAAATGTCTCGATTGGTGTGAGCCATCCGGTGGTTCCGATTTTGTGTACATCCAGCATTGTCCGGTTGTGATATCTCATCGAACCATTGCCAATATAAACCTGGTTCGTCCTGTCGATCACACCATCTTCCATGGCAACCATCATCGAAGGCAACTTAAAAGTTGATCCCGGCTCATATGAGCCGCCAACCGCCATGTTATAAATTTCTTTGTATTTGCCGTCTTTTTTATCGCGTTGCAGATTGGCAATTGCCTTGATCTCCCCTGTATTTACTTCCATCAGTACCACGGTTCCCTGATCTGCACTATGAATGATCAGGTGTTTAAGAAGTGCACTTTCGGCCACATCCTGCAAGTAACTGTCGATGGTAGTAACAATATCTTTACCATTCTGAGGTTCGATATTATTCTCATTTTCAACAGGTTTCCATGCCCCATTTGCCATTCTCTGCCTAAGCTCTCTTCCTTTTTTCCCTTCAAGATAGCTATTATAATAACCTTCGAGGCCAACAAATATCGAATCGACTGGTCTTGAAAAACCAATGGTACGCTTTGCCAGCATATCGTAAGGATATTCTCTCCGGGTTTGTCTGATTGCAATAAGCCCTCCCGAATATTTCCCACGGTTAAAAATAGGAAGCTTGCGAAGCAACCTCAATTGATCGTAGGATACATTGGCATTTATCTTCAGATAACGGTTGCCTTCATCGCGCGCTTTAAGGAGTATGCGTTTGTATTCTGCCTGGCTTTTATCACCAAATATTTTTGACAATCCTTGTGCAAGATAGGCAACACTGTCGGCAAAAAGTTCAGCGGTGATTAATTCGGTAGCGGCATCCATCCTGATTTCAAAAACAGGGATTGAAGTTGCCAGCAAGTTGCCATCTGATGAGTAAATGTTGCCTCTGACCGCATCGCTGTCGAAAAAACGGAATTCCTGTTCCAGTGCCATTTTTTTTAATTGAGGTCCGTCAAAAATCTGGATGTAAATGGTCCTCGCAACAATGGCTAAGGCGAAGATAAAAATAAACACAAATACCACATAAACGCGAAGCATCACTTCACGGCCAGGACCCATCTCATGTGCCGGCTTTTTCGACTTTGAGCTATTCATGGCTGAGGCTTATTAGGAGGGGTCAGGAAAATTTTTTCGGGTGGATTGATTGAAGATTTTATTCCGGTCGCTTCAAGTTGTTTACCAACAAACGACTGCCTCGTTACCTCGGTCAGTTGCGATTTGCGAAACATATAGTCAAACTTCAATTCTTTTATCTGATTGTTAATTTTGTCGGTTTCACGGATTTTCTTTTCTGCGAGGTGGTTGTTCCCAATGTAAATCAAACCTAAAAAAGCCAGAAAGACCACAAATAACATCCATTCAGAAATTTTATTTTTGCTAAGGAAAGTCCCATCCAGTACCACACGAACACTACTGGCCATACTCCTTGCTAAACCACTGCTTTTGCGCTGTGATTTAGGTTTGGTAATGGTATTTTTCCTGATGTTGTTTACCGGCTTACTCATTTTGGCTGTCGTTATAGCTTTTCTGCAATTCTTAATTTGGCACTTCTGGAACGGTTGTTTATTTCCAATTCCTTTTCATTTGGAACGATTGGCTTTTTATTAATGGCTTTAAAAGATGTTTTAACATTGCCATAAAAATCCTTCTCAACTTTACCCTCAAAATTCCCACTCCTTATAAAATTCTTAACCAACCGGTCTTCCAGCGAATGGTAACTCATTACTACCAGGCGGCCACCTGGTTTCAGCACATCTGCTGCCTGCAGGAGAAAAGCTTTAAGTGCTTCAAGTTCTCCATTGATTTCTATGCGCAGCGCCTGAAGCACTTTTGCAAAAAACTTAATATCCTTCCCTACTGGTGCAAAAACCGAAAGCACAGCCTTAATATCCTCAAACATTACCAAAGGTTTAATTTCTCTGGCCCTGATAATTGCAGAACTAACGGCCTGTGCATTATTTAATTCACCATATTCGCGAAAAACCCTTACAAGATCATCAAAAGGATATTCGTTAAGTACATTTTGTGCCGTTTTGCCCTGATTGCGGTTCATCCGTAAATCGAGCTTCCCTGGGAACCTTAATGAAAAACCACGTTCGGCTACATCAAACTGGTGTGAGCTCACACCCAGATCGGCCAGAATGCCATCAACAGGCACTGCATTGTGATATTTCAAAAAGTTTTTCAAAAACCGAAAATTATGATTTATTAAAATGAGTCTTTGGTCTTCAATTTTATTGGCCATCGCATCCATATCCTGATCAAAAGCGATTAATCGTCCATCGACAAGTCCTTTAAGAATTTCAGCCGAATGTCCCCCTCCCCCATACGTCACATCCACATAAATGCCACCAGGTTTAATGGCCAACCCTTCGATGGTTTCGTTGAGCATTACGGGTTGGTGATACATACTTATTGCTCCGGATTTTGTGATTGACCGCCCAAAATCCTGTCAACCAATACTTCAACGCTTTCACCCTTAGTTATTTCGGCTTCATACCTTATTTTATCCCAAATTTCAATAATATCGCCAATGCCATTCATGACAATATCTTTTTCAATACCGGCAAAGGCCAACAAATCCTTTGGAATAAGCAATCTTCCGGATCCATCCGGATCAACTGTTTTTAAACCAGCCAGGTATTTACGCTTGAGTTCAACATTTTCACGTTTGAAGCGATTAAGGCTGGTGATAACTGTGGATTCTTTATCCCATTCACTTCTTGGCCAAAACTCAAGACAGCCAAAGTACACGCTCCTTTTTAAGATAAAACCAGCCGGAATATAGGATGCCAACTCGCTTTTGAGTTTGTTGGGAAGTAGCAACCTTCCTTTATCATCAATTTTGCATTCATATGTGAAAAAGAATCCTGGCATTTATTCCTAATTTGAAGGCCAAATATAGAATAAGATTTGCAAATTATCCCACTTTGTTGATAACTTTTCCCACTATTTCCCACTTTAACTATAAAAAAAATAGCCAAAGACCCTATCAAAAAAAGGAAACAGAAGATTTACAACAACTTCAGAACTCCTGACTTGTTGTAAAATTCAAGTCGCGATTTGGAAGTTTAAAACAAGGTTTGTACCTGGATAATCCGTTTCACATTCATTTAGCAGAGGGATTAATTTTTCGATTGCAAGATT
>Ga0172375_10000286_pt1 | contig 80190 bp, 93 predicted proteins | sample LakKiv1m_FD_114537 | JGI IMG/M metagenome (GOLD analysis project Ga0172375, IMG submission 114537) | Freshwater microbial communities from Kabuno Bay, South-Kivu, Congo - kab_092012_11.1m | ecosystem: Environmental > Aquatic > Freshwater > Lake | place: Democratic Republic of the Congo... | reverse complement strand
TTCAAAAGTATATGAAATGAATATTGGTGAAAAGAGGAAGTTGAGTGAGATCCCTGATAAGGTGATGAAATTAGCAGAATTGTTAGAATTGAATATATTCCCTACAAAATTGCGGAGTTAAGGATTTAAAATAGAGTGGAATCTCTATTCGGATCTCTACGTTCAGTTAGAAAGAGTCTGAGCGTGAACCCACGAAAAAATATTTATATCATCAGGCATATAACATTTTTATCAGTGGGTAGAAACTGGTTAAAAGTTACCTGAAAGCAAGAACTTTTTATGAAACAGGATCATCCCACATCGCCAGATAATTACAGGGAGGTTTATGAGATAAGTAATTACATTTGAAAATGTAACTCTTGATGGATTCTTTTCAGGACCGAATGGGGAAATAGACCGGTTTAAACTGAAGGAAGAAATGACAAAATATGCCATCATCAAGGTAGCCTGACACAAACGGGGATCAATAAATGACGCAAAATAAAGTGAAAAATAAAGTTACGAAATCAATCAGCATCAATGCTCCTATCGCCAAAGTCTGGGATGCTATTACAAATCCCAGGATAATAAAACTCTACTTATTTGGAACAGATGTGATGACCGACTGGAAAGAAGGAAGTCCGATTTTCTTCAGGGGCAATTGGCATGGAAAACCTTACGAAGACAAAGGAAAAATCATCAAAATAGAGCCGAAAAAATTGCTTCGATATTCCTACTGGAGTAGCGCGTTAGGCTTGCCTGACATACCTGAAAACTATACTGTCACTACGTATGAGTTACAACAAGAAAAGAATAAAACACTACTTTCTGCAACCCAGGACAATCTTGAGCCTCAGCCCCAAGAAGTTAAGGACTATGCTGATGAATACTGGGAAAACTTACTGAAAACCCTTAAAGAACTGTTGGAAAAATAATCCTGACGAAAGGAGAAATGCAATGACAAAGAATAGAACTAAAATTACAGCTGAACCCGGCAAACAAGAGATCGTAATTACAAGGGAGTTTGACGCACCCCGTGAGCTCGTTTTTAAAGCATTCACAGATCCAGGGCTCTACATAAAGTGGCTTGGGCCACGAGAACTCGCCATGACCCTTGAGAAATTTGAACCGAGAAGTGGTGGATCATGGCGATACATCCATAAAGATCAAGACGGCAACGAATTCGCATTTCATGGAGTGAATCATGAGGTCACAGCCCCTGAAAGAATTATCGGCACATTTGAGTTTGAAGGGCTTCCGGAAAAAGGGCATGTCGTTCTCGAAACGGCGAGATTTGAAAGCTTACCGGGTAACAGGACAAAGCTAACAAATCAATCTGTCTTCCAGTCGGTTGAGGACCGTGATGGTATGATGCAGTCCGGCATGGAAAGGGGCGTCAATGATTCATATGATCGTCTTGATGAACTTCTGGCGAAGATGAAATTGGGAGGGAATTAAAATGAGAAAAATAAGCGTATTTATTCACGTGACGGTCGACGGCTTCTTTGCCGGTACGCACGGTGAGATAGATTGGTTCAAAGTAATTAATAAAGATGATGAGTGGGATAAATATACCCATGAGCAGTCCTCCAGGTCAGGCAATACTCTTATTTTTGGCCATACAACCTATGAAATGATGAAAAGTTACTGGCCCACTCCGGATGCAATCAAAAATGACCCAGCTATGGCCCGGGTTGTGAACAATAGCCCGAAGATAGTTTTTTCAAAAACGATGAAGAATTTGGAAGAAGGACCCAATTGGAAAAACATCAAGCTCCTCCATGAAATAAAGCAGGAAGAAATTATCAAACTGAAAGAACAGGGGGGCGGAGATTTCACAATATTAGGCAGTGGTTCCATTATCCAGCAGTTTGCAAACTTCGGTCTCATTGATGAATACCATCTTGTGGTCGTCCCCATTATTTTAGGCGCCGGCAAATCCTTATTCAAAGATGTTAAAATTATGAACCTGAAGCTTCTCGGAGCAAGAGCATTTAAAAATGGGATCGTTTTGCTTAAATACAGACCCGCCTGAAAGCGTGGGGATTTAACATGGATTAATATCAACAAATAAAATGCAGAATGCACGGTACATAATATTGGTGCATTCAAAAGATTTAAATGAAGTTATAAAGCATGGACAAAAAAACTTTCAAAAGCCATGCGGTAGGGAGAGAAAGGACTATAAGTGAAATCGGATACCATGCATTTGAAGCAGTTGATATCGCTCATGGTCACAATCCAAGCTCTTTCCATATATTATCAATCCTGATTTTTACTCCCGCATCCATCTTTAAAGCTTCAGGCCAATCCCTGTTAAATCCTTCATCCTTTCCTTTTCGGGTCGCATCGATCCCCATCTTGGAACCAAGATTTGGAAGGGGCGAAGCATGGTCAAGCGTATCTGTCGGCGCTTTATCTATTATCGTGACATCCGTGGCAGGGTCATATCGCGTTGTTGTTGCCCACAGGACTTCTCCCAGATCCTGCACGTTCACATCATCATCAAGAACGATAATGGTCTTCGCGAACATCATCTGCCCCATTCCCCACAGGGCGAACATGACCTTCTTTGCATGTCCGGGATAGCGTTTCTTGATGGAAACAATGCACAGGTTATGAAAAACCGCCTCAACAGGAAGGTTCACATCCACAATTTCAGGAAGCTGCGCTTTCATGAGGGGCAGGAATATCCTTTCTGTGGCCTTACCGAGAAATGCATCTTCCATGGGCGGGATACCCACGACCGTAGCATGATATATCGGATTTTTGCGATGGGTAATGCATGTTATATGGAATACCGGGAATTCATCAGCCAGGGAATAATATCCAGTGTGGTCGCCGAAAGGTCCTTCGGTGCGCGTTTCTTTTTCGTCCACATATCCTTCAATGACAATTTCGGCATGCGACGGAACATAAAGGTCAACAGTCTCGCATTTTACAAGCTCAACGTTCTTTTTGCGAAGGAACCCGGCAAACATCATCTCATCGATATTATCAGGAAGCGGCGCTGTCGCAGAATAGACGACTGCAGGATCTGCGCCGATAGCAACAGCCACTTCAATTTTTCCGGCTGAATCTGCGTAATCCCTGGCCCCGTGTTTATGGATATGCCAGTGCATGCCCGTGGTTTTCCCGTCATAAACCTGCATCCTGTACATTCCCACGTTCCGTTTTCCTGTGTTTGGATTTTTTGTGAATACAAGTGGTAGCGTTATGAAGCGCCCGCCATCGCCCTGCCAGCATTTCAATATCGGAAAATCATTCAGGGAAAAGGTGTCTTTGAGAATTATTTCTTTGCAGGGGCCCGATTTTACATATTTCGGGGCAAAGGATGTTAGTTCAACAACCTCCGGTATTTTTTTGATCCCCTCCCATAATCCTGAAGGCGCTTCGAATTTAAGGAGTTTCTGTATCCGATTTCCGATATCATCAAGATTATCAACGTCAAGTGCAAGGCACATTCGTTCCATAGTCCCGAAGGCGTTCGCAAATACGGGAAGTTTTGACCCTGACACGTTTTCAAATAAAATAGCAGGTCCTCCTTTTTTCACGACCCTGTCAAGGATCTCAGTAATCTCAAGCTCGGCGCTGACCTGTGTTTTTATTCGCTTGAGAAGTCCTTTTTTTTCAAGAAGTTCAATAAATTCCCGTAAATCTTTATAAGCCACTATACGACCTCTGGTGCATAACTATCGCTTCCACCATTATATTTTGTTCTTATGATGACAGTTTTTTAAGGCAATTCCTGTGAATATATCCAAGTTGTTTTTTCTTCCAGTTTTTGGAATCGTTGCTCATTCCTTCTACGGGTTCGTAGATAATGAGCATGTCCTTTGCGTCCTCAGGGAACATCAATTTCACAAAATCATCACATATCAGGCATTTTTTCCAGCGCGTATATTTTCTTTCAGACATATTGAGTTTATTGGATTATGGGAATATATAAATATGCCGTTACGGAAATAATTATAAATATATATGAGACAAAAGTTTATGCTTCAATAGTATTATATTAAAAAATGCAAAGGGGTTAGGTTCGTTGAATACAATAGGAATTATAAAAATTATAGAAATAATATTAACTATATTAACTTTTGGAATTTACTTATTCGGATTACATCTTGCTAGATATTATTGGATCACAAAGCCAACGCATGCCCTTCTTGAGGCCCAAATTGATGGTATTCGCTGTCGAATTAAGATAGAGAAGGATCAGCCAGAAAGGAATCAGCCGGAGAGGGAGAACCCGAGAGACAAAGCTATTATTAAAGCTATTGAAGACTTACTTGATATAGCAGAGGATAAAGCTGGGGATAAAAAAGAACCATCTTAGTGGAATAAAATAAGGGTATGCATAAATAGCTCGATCTATGAAAAATATCTACCATTTTGGAGAATTGTTCATGAGGCTGAAAGGCATGCGGTTGAATTAATGAATGTGGAACAGGTGAAAGCACGCTTAATAACAGCAAGCAAAGAACTTAGAAAAGTGAATAGACCAGAGGCTGAAGCAATGGCTGGCAAAATTGATTATAAACTTGACTGTATTAAAGAAGGGAATGAAAAATGTCTCAAAGCTTTACTTAAAGAATCTTTCAGAATGATATACGAAGACAAGGATACTTCATACGGAAGATTGGAAACATTGGAAAATAAAGCTATGTGGCTTATTTGGGCTACTGTTGGGATTATGGTAATAATCTCTATCGTTTTTAATTCTGTGGGACTTTTTTTTGCAGGTGGTGTAGGAGGACTTTTGAGCCAATTAAGAAGAATGACAAAGGCTCCAAAACTTCCCACAGACTACGGGGCATATTGGATTTCTTTTTTTTTAAAACCTATCATAGGAGCTGTTGCAGGATGGGGTGGAGTTTATCTTATATATCTTTTAGCAAAAGCTAATATTCTTGGAAGTGTTTTTCTAGATGCGTTTCACTTCCATGGGTTAGTCTTGATTTTAAATCCTGAAGTGATTGGACTTGCTATAGCCTCTGGTTACTCTGCTGGATTGATCGAAAAGATAACAAAAATGGAACCTATCACGAGTGCGATCGCTTCATCTGTAGAATGATAGTAAAACCATCAAATTCACTATGGTTAGCCGCTACATCCTCAATGAGACGCCATCCCCACGCCTGAAATTACCGTCTCCCCGGCGGCGCCGCTGGAGTTTATTTGTTCCTGATTAATTTCGAAGGATTATCAACAGTCGCCTTCAGTGCACCATCCTCATCAAGACCCGCACCCATCGCTATCTTAAATGCCGTTTCATCATTTATCAGGTCATAAGGGGAATGGGAGTCGGTATCCACTATAAGGTCAGCGCCAACCACCCCTGCTATCCTGGCAACATGACCATTCGTCCTGTTATGCCCGTTTCTTGATGTGATCTCAAGAAATATGCCGTTCTTTTTTGCGGTTGTGGCATCTTCAACTGTAATAAAACCCGGATGTGCAAGAATATCTATGTCCAGTGTAACTGCAACATGGTTTGTGCCCTGCGGGACAGGCTCTACGATTGTCTCTCCATGAACCACTATTATTTCAGCCCCAAGCTTCCTTGCCTTCTCAACAATCCCTGGCATTTTCGCGGGTGGAACATGGGTAATTTCAACGCCGGGAAATATCCTGATATCGTAATCATCCTCAAGGTCCTTCACTTTAGCCATGCATGAGAGGATATGCTCAATATTTGTATAATCCGCATGGTCTGTTATCGCGATCGCCGTATATCCCTGCACTACTGCGCGCCTTACAAGCTCGCTTGGTATGAGTTCCCCGTCACTGAACGTGGAGTGGGTATGCAGGTCAATCATTTTGGTCCCCGGTACTTGATGATTTTTGCGGCTATCTGTTTTGAGACGATGGATTTGGGCGCTTTCTTATCCACGATCACCCTTCCGCTTTTGATCCACCAGGATTTAGGATAAGCCTTATCGGATTCCACTACAGGCGCAAGATTCAATTCAATGGCTGCTTTTTCTATCTCCCGCAGGACCGGCGATTTTACCGAATCTTTCAATGAAAGAATACGTCCCTCTCCCCTTGATTTTGTGGCATCAAGATACACTGGCCATATAACAAGCTTTGATTTATCTTTTGGCATTATGATACTGTTTTCCTTTTGAAACTAATAATACTTTCCGAAAAATTGATTACACCCACATATTCTTAAACATGGTTTCAATTTACCAACATAGTTGTAATTGTTCAACACTTTGTTCCGATTTTGAAATTTCGAACTCATGCTACATCATACTTCTATTGTAAAAGAATAGTCTATAATTTATATATTCAATTTTTTCATGTTCACAAAGTTTACAAAAAGCTGCATCACCGGAAAAGATTAAAGATTGGCTTTTTTTATTTGCCAGTATCAAAGATATATCGGCTAATCCGAATTTTATTTTCTCATGGGTTATTATTTTTTCTTTTTCAATATTAAACTCCCCCATTTTTATCAGAAATTCACCATAAATATTGAAAAATTTCTCTATTCCTTTTTCATCTAAATTTAATTCTTTTCTAATCCGGTAAAAAAGCTCGCTTAAAATATACGGGGTGATATAAAAGGTTTTACGAGACAAAAAAAGTTTATTTAAAAATTCAAATTCTTCATCCGGTTCTTCACAAAGACAAACATCCTGGAGTTTCCTGCAATCAAAACTACCTACGGCGTGAATTAGAAGAGGACCCGTATCGATTGCAATATTATTAGCTGAAAAAAACTTTTTATTCATTCAGTATTTTAACACGACTATTTCCTGTTCTGTGGTTGAACCACTACCCTAATTTCCTTCTGGTAACTTTCCAGCTTCTTTTTGCACGACCATTTCCTGTTCTATAATTGAACCGTTTTCAAAATCAACTTTAACTAAATAGCCAATACGTTGCCTCGCTCCAACACCTGGGAAAAAGGTACATGTTATGTCCCAGTGCTTCTCATCAACATTCTTTTTCATGCCCAACACCATGAAGCCAATAACAGCATTCGCACCATGCACACTTTCAAAATAATCCCTAACTTTTATAGCGGCATCATTACCAGTTATCATATCAAATCACTAATGACTGATGCGACTTCACGTTTAAATAAATTTCCTTAATCAATCAATAAAAAGACAAAAAATAAAAAATATTATATAATATAAAGACAAAACATTATGATACAGCCTTCAATATCATAAAAGTTGCACCTGATATCAAAGCTGCAGCAGGTATTGTCAAGATCCATGCTCCTACTATCTTTCGCGCTATTCCCCATCTGACGGCTGATAATTTATTAGTCGCTCCGACTCCCATTATTGAAGAAGAGATCACATGTGTTGTGCTTACCGGGATGCCCATCGCCGCCATAAAAGCTAGCACTATGCCGCTTGAAGTTTCAGCCGCGAATCCCTGATAGGGACGAAGTCGTGTTACCCTCTGCGCCATTGTTTTTACGATCTTCCATCCCCCAAAGAATGTTCCAAGCCCGATGGCGCCGGCGCAGGAAATAATGACCCATAAAGGAATAGGCAACTGGTTATTTCCGGTGGGTAGGGAGATCCCCTCAGCCACAAGAAGGATGGCGATGACTCCCATTGTTTTCTGGGCGTCATTCGTGCCATGCGTCAGTGAGTAAAAAGCCGCTGAAAAAAGCTGCAGCCTTCTAAAATAATGATTGATCGTTGAAGGATGGGATTTCCTGAAAGCTCTCATTATCAGCAGTGCAAAAATGAAACCGAAAACAAGCCCGATAATAGGGGAAACGATCATGAAAAAAATTATTTTCTCAACACCGCTGGCCTGGACGGAACCAATTCCAGCGGCTGCTGTTGCGGCTCCAATGAGACCCCCCACAAGTGCGTGACTGCTTGAAGTGGGAAGAGCCACATACCATGTTATCAGGTCCCAGATAACCGCCCCGACAAGAGCTGCAAAAATTACATTAACTGTAATTATGTTCGTATCGATTATGCCTTTCCCGATCATGGCGGCGATAGCTGTTCCGAAGACCAGTGGTCCGACAAGGTTAAAAACCGCAGCCATTGTTACAGCTTTTAAGGGACTCAGGACTTTTGTAGCTACAACCGTTGCTATAGCATTTGCGGAATCATGGAAACCATTGATAAAATCAAAAAGAAGCGCAAGTAAAATAGTTAAAAGGACAAAGTTATCCAAAAAAACCACCTTTTAACTGTTCTTTACAACTATATCGCTGATAACGTTCGCCGCATCCTCGCATTTATCAGTTGCGAACTCAAGACGTTCGTATATTTCTTTTAATTTCATTATTTCTATGGCGTCTTTTTGCTTGAAAAGTTGTGCCACTGAGGATTTATAAATATCATCAGCCACATTTTCAAGCCTGTTCACCTCTATACATCGTGTTTCAATTTCACCCGGGTTCTTGATGTTTCTCAAACCGCAAATTGCCAGGTTCAATTCATTTGCCTGTTTTACGATCACTTCTGCTAGTTTTATCATGTTCTCTTCCGGTTTTTTTATTTCATATAGAACAAAGCGAGCCGCTGTGCCATCTATATAATCGAGGACGTCATCAAAAGCAGAAGCAAGAGCCGATATATCCTCGTGGTCTATAGGAGTTATAAATGTCTTATTCAATTCCTCAAATATCTCGTGTACGAAATCATCTCCCTGATGCTCGATATTCTTTATTCTTTGCTGCTTTTGCGCAATATTTTCATAATTATTAAGCATTTCAAGAAAGATTTTTGAGCCATCAAGTACATTTTGCGATTCATTCTCAAGCATGCTAAAAAAGTGTTTATCCTGCGGGATCAGCCATTCCTTAATTCCCATAATTCAATCTCCTGTTATAAATCTAACGTATTGATTCTTTATCTTATTTTTTTCTATTTTGTTAATGTAAATCTGGTATGGATTATTAAATGTTTTTCCATAGATATTATATAGATATATATAAAATCAGTAAAAATGAAGATAAACCCTATGTTCCTCCTCGTGGCATTCTGCTAATTCAACTCTACCCTTTCACCTGTCACCATGAAAACCACGTTTTCAGAGAGATTGGTTATATGATCCCCTATCCTTTCAAGATACCTTGCAACAAAGGTAAGATGCTGAGCGCCCGTAATCTTTTTTGGATCTTCTATCATATAGGAGATCAGTTCTCTTCTCACCTGGTCAAAGAGCATATCGATCTCATCATCCCGCTTCGCAACAACCTTCGCAAGCTCAACATCCTTTTTTTCAAAGGCGATCATTATATTTTTAAGCATATCCTGACATATTTCTGACATTCGTGGTATATCTATAAGGGGTTTTACGGGTGGGACGCTGGCCGTAATTTTTGTAATTACCGCAATTTCAAGAGCAAGGTCGCCCATCCTTTCAAGATCGATGGACATCTTTAATACTGATATTATGAGCCTTAAGTCCCTTGCCATTGGTTGCTGGAGTGAAAGAAGGCGCATGCAGTCTTCCTCGACCTTCTGATCCATGGAATCAATTTCTTTATCCATTTCAATAACCTTTTGAGCCAGGCCAACGTCCCGATTCTTAAGAGAAAGCACAGAATCTCCTATCGCCTTACTAACAAGGCTCCCCATACTAATTACTTCTTCCTTTAACTTGTGAAGATCATTGTGATACGCTTCCCGAACCATATTATCCAAACCTCCCGATTATGTAATCTTCCGTACTCTTCTCCTTTGGCTTCCTGAATATCTGGCCTGTTTCTCCAAACTCTATCAACTTTCCATATAAAAAGAAAGCCGTATGATCGCTTACTCTTGCCGCCTGCTGCATATTATGCGTTACTATAACAAGGGTATATTTTTCTTTAAGTTTTATCATTAAGTCTTCTATCTTGCTGGTAGAAATAGGATCAAGGGCGGAGCAGGGTTCATCGAACAGGATAATTTCAGGTTCAACGGCTAATGCCCTTGCTATACACAGGCGCTGCTGCTGGCCGCCCGATAAACTCACGCCCGATTTATTCAAGTCGTTCTTAACTTCATCCCATAAAGCGGCTTTTTTCAGGGTTTCCTCAGTTATGTTATCAAGTATCTTCTTATCTTTTACGCCGCCGAGTTTCAATCCTGCCACAACATTATCGCGTATAGACATTGTTGGAAATGGATTAGGCTTCTGGAATACCATACCTATGCGCCTTCGAATGTCAACAGGGTCGATATCGCTATCGTAGATATCTTCGTCATCAACCAGGACTTTCCCTGAGGCTTTTGCATAAGGCACAACTTCATGCATCCTGTTCAGGCATCGGATGAATGTGGATTTTCCACATCCTGACGGACCAATGATGGCTGTTATCCCGTTTTTCTCAACACCAATATCAATATCATACAATACCTGTTTAGCTCCAAACCATGCATTGAGATTTTTTACTGTGATCTTATTTTGCATTGATACTCCTACATTCCATATTTTCTTCTAGTGACGAATCTGACTCCAATATTCAAAACAAGTATCAGGATTATCAGTACAAGAGCTCCTGCCCACGCTTTAGCATGCCAGTCAGGATAGGGCGCTATTGCGTATGTATATATCTGTACTGGCATGGTTGAAATCGGTTTCTCCAATCCGTTAGCCCAGAACATGTTGCCAAAAGAAGTGAACAATAGTGGCGCTGTTTCACCTGATATCCTTGCGATCGCTAATAGGGCACCCGTGATTATGCCACTTTTTCCCGCGCTTATAACGATGTATATTGTCGTCTTCCACTTAGGTATCCCAAGGGCCAGGGAAGCCTCTTTGATCGAACCCGGCACAAGTTTGAGGGATTCCTCAGTAGTTCTCGTAACAATCGGGATCATTAACACCGACAATGCCACCCCTCCTGCAATTGCTGAGAAGCTTTTGAAATAAAGAACGATGAAGGTATAAGCGAACATCCCTGCAACTATCGAGGGAGTGCCGGTGAGGACATCAGCTACAAAACTTACAAAACGTCCAAATCTGTTCTCCCCATATTCAGAAAGATACACACCTGATAGAATTCCTATAGGAAGACCGATCACGCAGGCAATCCCCACGACTATGAACGTCCCCTGGATAGCGTTCCCAAGCCCGCCGCCAGGTTCACCCACAGGTTTGGGGAGTTGTGTAAGAAAATCCAGGTTTATGGCAGATATGCCGTTGATTGTTACCGTATAAAGGATACTCACCAATGGGATTATGGCGATAACAACGCATGCGGCGGTCAGGAATGACATGATCATGTCATTCAATTTTCTTTTATTCCATTTCATACCCTTCCACCGCCTTCTACTCTTAATAGCTTCCACACTAAGATCCTGGCTGCGATATTGATTATAATTGATATTACCAGCAGCAAAAATCCGATCTCCATAAGAGAAGATATATGGAGGTTTGAAGTAGCTTCTGAAAACTGATTTGCTATAACTGATGCCATTGTGTTTGAGGGTGAGAAAAGAGATCCTGATATCTTTAGGCTGTTCCCGATGACCATGGTCACTGCCATCGTTTCACCGATGGCGCGCCCAAAACCAAGAATTATCGCCCCAAATATCCCCGATCTGGCATATGGAAGAACTGCGATCCGCGTGGTCTCCCAGCCTGTCGCTCCAAGAGCCAGGGCGCCTTCTCTCTGGTGCGTGGGCACGGTCATGATGACTTCCCTGGATACCGATGAAGTTATCGGAATTATCATAATTGCAAGTATAACGCCGCCAGTGAGCATTGAAAGACCGTGCATGGGCCCCTGGAAAAGCGGGAGAAAACCGAGGTATGTTGAAAGAGGCGGCGCAAGGTAGTCGCGGATGAATGGAGTGAGAATGAATATGCCCCACAATCCGATAATAACACTCGGAATTGCTGCCAGCAATTCTATAATGAAAGATAAAGGGGTTCTCAATTTTCCAGGGGCAAGTTCCGAGAGGTATATCGCGATGCCAAGGCTGAATGGAACTGCTATGAGCAAGGCCAGGAATGATGAGACCAGCGTTCCGAAGATAAATGGCAGGGCGCCAAATACCTCTTTGACCGGATCCCATGTAGAACCTGTTAAAAAACCCAGGCCAAACGTATTTCTTGAAAGTCCGGACTCGACAAAAAGCTCCCTGAACAATAAAAATGCAAGGGTTAGTATGCATAGAGCAAAGAAGCCGACAACAGCTTCAAAAATAAAATCGCCGGAGAATTTTCTCCGGTTCATTCGGAAAAAAGACAATTTTGGTCGATCCATCTAAATTAGTGGTTGTCCGTTGTAGTTCATAAGTCTTATGGTTTTTTCATTCAGGCTTATGACGTCCTTCGGTAGCGGTACATATAGAAGATCGGAGGAATATTTCTGGCCATCATGCACAGCCCACCAGAGGTATTCTGCCAGTATTTTGCCTTTTGCCTGATCTGTCTGGTCTTTGTAGACAAAGAAATATGTAAAGCTGCCAATCGGGTATGAATTATCTCCTGCAGCATCCACAATACTCACTTTTGACCAGCTTGCATCGCCCGCGGGCAGTGTCGGCACCGCGCCGGCAGCGGCGTTTGCAGTTGTTTCAAGGGTGGGTTCAATGAAATTTCCCGCTTTATTCTTGATATATGCATATGAGATGTTCTGGTTTTTAGCATAAGCCAGTTCGATATAACCTATTGAATAAGGGTTCTGGCTTAAGAGACCTGCAACACCTTCGTTACCTTTTCCCCCAAGACCGACTGGCCAGCTGACTGATTTACCTTTTCCTACATTAGATTTCCAGTCCGGGCTGACTGCAGAGAGATAATCCGTGAATACGAAGGTTGTACCGCTTCCATCGCTTCTTTCAGCCACGATAATATCTTTTCCAGGGAACGTGATTCCAGGATTAAGTGAGACGATCTTTGGATCATTCCATTTTGTAATTTTTCCGAGGAAAATATCTGCGACCACATCGCCGCTCAATTTGACCCCTTTCTCTATGCCAGGTAAGTTGTACGCTACAACAACTGCACCAATGGACTCTGGTATCTGAAGGATTCCCGGAAGATTCGCATATTCTGTCTCCGTGAGAGGCGCATCACTTGCCCCGAATTCCACGGTCTTTTCAGTAATTTGTTTTATACCTGCGCCGCTTCCCACACTCTGGTAATTGATCTGGATATTCGGCTTTATCTTATTGTATTCCGAACTCCATTTGGAGATCAGAGGATATGGAAATGTTGCACCTGCACCGTTTAAGGTTACTGTTTGCGGGGCAGTTGTTGGCTGTACAGTTGTTGTAGGCTGTACTTCTGAAGGCTGCTTATTTACGCATCCGGCTAAAAGCACGCCTGCCAGAACAAAAATTATTAGTATTTTAAATTTATTCATTTTATTTTATCTCCAGTAGATATTTTGGCATCAAATAATATATAGCTTCTCCCAAGAATCTATAGATACTATATAAAATCAGTAAATTATGATTTAGTTGTTTTGAGATGATGAAAAATCTAAACCTTTTTGAATCGGCGAGTACTTTACAGCCAGCACCCTTATAATTCCAAGCACCAGTAACAGTGCAGAGAGAGAGAAAATAGTTTCATATCCAAATGATTTGGAGTAAAGCCCTACAGTGATCTCACGCATGGCTATTAGAATCGTGACATCTGTTATGTCTGTGAGTTTGATCCTTTCGAGTTTTGAATAGTCTGCAAATGTTTTGAAAAACTCAATCACAATGAAAAGCGTAAGGACATTAGTAACTATTTTGTTAAAACCGCCATCAAATGAATCTATCGCAATAGCGCGAATATCAAGTAATATCCGCAGCATTCCTGCAATGAGAGCTAACAAAAGTACATACAGGACTATTGTAATAATGGAATCAGTGATTTTTTTGAAAAATTTTGAGTGGTCTATCACTTAACCACTATCCAGAGTGCAACTAAGAGTAAAAATATTAGGAGGAAAAGTTCTATTTTGTTAAGGCTTTCTTTTTCTGTTTTGACCAATTTAACACCTGATTCCTTATCCAGACTTTCCTATTTGGCAGCAAACCCGCCTCGCAAGAACAGGTAAATTTCCTTATCTTCCTCGTTCATTTCCATAAATCCCTCCTGGGACGAATTGTTCCCTGTCCCGCAAGAGTGGGATTTTTTCATAATTTGTTTCTTTTCTTTCATTTCTATCATCATATCGATATGCCACCCACAGAGTTATATAATTTATTACAATAATCTATAGATTCTACATAAAATCAGTAGAAATCAATTCTTTTACAATTTTTTCTTTTGGGCCAGCAGGAACCCACGTAAAGCCGCTGGTGGAATAAAACGCTTGTTTTACAAATTCATCTCCACTGAACCCAGAGTTCATGATACTCACAAAAGTGGCATCATTTCCAAAGAAGTAAAAATCCATTCACCGTAGTGGGCCATATCTCCTATTATGCCTTGAGGGGTCTTCGCAGTTGTGTAATGGTTTCGACAAGGCCTTTCAAAGCAACCTCGGTGCCAGCTCCTATGAGAATCACTGTAAGATAATCTTGAAGAGTTCCAAAGGTTCTGCCAAAATAGAGTTGTGTCAGGCCCGTTAGAATGGCGACAATCACGGCAAACCCCAGCACGCCCGCGTCGCCGATCCAGCGACCCCGACGCTCAATAACGGCAGCCTCTTCAGGTGTAAAGCTGACGAAATTTGCCTGTTTCAACCACTCTAAAAGATTATTGGTGTATCCTAAGTTGATGGCTCCTAATCCGATGTCCTTGAAGCTCATGCTTAATGATAATAGTAAATTGAAATCTTGTTCCTGCGTCTGACTTCCCTTCAGCTCTTCCGGCGCCTCCCATACCCTATACCGACCGCCGAGATAGGCCAGCTGGCCATAAGCGTGTTTCAGGTCATCAGTTGCGCCTAATGCTACCAGTGTAGCATCATCCCTGGCGTCTAAAATCTCATTTTTCGCCTCTAATAGTTTTGCTGATGCATGCTGGAGTACTTCCCAGTCTCCAGGTGTCATAACTTTCTTTTTATCTGAAAGTCGAATACCCCAAAGGTTATATCGTTTAATTTGGGCAGCCATGGCTTTCCAGGATTCGATCAGGTCTGAATACTCTTTAGCGTCACCTATGATCTTCTGGGTCTCACCCACACCTAGCGAGCGTCCTTTGAGTAATTCTGCAGCAGGTTTGATCAGCGCGGGCTGCCTGTCCACTGGAAATACTTCGTTCAAAAACTTTTCAAAGTCTTTAAATTTTGTGTACAAGTCTTCTAGCGATTTGCCGAATCCTTCAGGATCGCCAAACTGCCGGGCATCATTCTCAGTGTCATTCAGCATCTTGATGATCGTCTTGAAATCTTCACTGGTAGTGTCAAACAACCAATTATCTTGTGCATAGGTGTTCAGGGCATTATCGAATCCGGTCAGGTACTTTTTTATACTTTTGTAATCTGGCCGGTAATCTTTGAAAACAGACGTACCATAATTTTTCTGGAATTCTTTATCTGCATTTTCATACTTTTTTGCCAACAAATTCCGGCGTTCATTCAATTGCAATTTTGGTCGCCAGCGTTGCATATAGAGCATTATCAATAAAGGGATCAGCACGCCTATTATGATTGAAATGATTGCCCATAAGATAGAGTCCGTCACTTTTACCTGAACCTTGATCGATGTCTTATCATCGCCAGTGCCACCTACATCCACATTTCCGGAATAGGTACCCACAGCATCCAGTCCATCTATGCGGACAGGCAGCAGGACTACACCACCAAGAGACTCGTTTGGCTTGCCGTCAACGTAAACATGGCCAAGGTTTCCATTGTTGTAGATAACGCCTAACAGAGTGCCATTATCGGGAAGAGAGAGGTTATCACCTACGCTATCATATTTGAGCGGTATATAAGGTTTATCAACAACAATGCCAAAATGTGGTTTTCCAGAAAGAATAATAGTTTTTCGCGTAGCAGTGATGATGATTTCATCAACCACGCTTTTCACTTTGGCGGGTTTTTTTGCAGGTGGTCCATAGATGGTCAGCTCACGACGAATGATACCAGCTTTTGGACCGGAGATAACCAGCAGACCCTTGTACTCTCCCGGATCAATGGTAGATTCATTTGTCGCCTTTTGAAAATGAACCTGAGCACATATCCCGGCATCAAGTGAAGTTACATTGGAAATGTTGAGCGCCATTCTTTCGGAAATGGATTTCCCATCCAGCTGGAAATTGAATCCTGTAAGCTCAGCCCGGAGTGATGAAAGACTATCCGGACCTACATTGCATACAACTACTTCCACTCCGGCATTGACCTGCTCCCATGTATATACAGCAAGGCGGTCATCCTCAAAAACAAGAGGACCTTCCCCGGAGCCGGGACTGGCCATGAGAAAAGCCGTCACTACGACAGCCACTACAATAAATCGACTAATATTCACCAGATATCACCCGCATGTCCAAAAGACTTTTAATTAACTAAATCTATATTATTTTCAACTCGTATAAATTTCTTTTGGTCTTTGGGGCAGCAATAATTTTTTGCCGGGAAGAATCGCTCCCATTTCCCGTATATGATTTTCCACCATTTCTCAAAATTGTTTGTGACCTGGCGCTCCCAATATCGTTCATACCTTATATTTTAGATAAATTAATACAGTTGCGATAATTACCAGAGCCAATATAATTATATAGGACAGGTAGTTACCTTCGACCGTGAAGCCTGAAATCCCGTTACTCCCACTTCTTCCAGGCTCACCCGGCAGTCCTACTGCATTTGAAAAGCGTTCTTCTATCGCTTTATCTCCTGTGATCATATATGCAAAAAGGCATAAGACCAGGAATATGAGCGCGATCGCTCCATATAAAAGGAGTCCCATTTTATTACTTTGCTGTTGCAACTGGCGTCACCTACCTAAGCATGTCAGGCCTGACCCTGCTAATATAGGACACCACGTATCCTGTCATGAAGGACTCTATGATCGCAACGCCCATATTGACCGCAGCAAGGAGCGAAAGGCCATAAAGAGTGTTCGGCATATCCTGATTAACGCCCTGAATGCCCGAAATAAGAATAATCAATATCATCGCAATGTTGCCGAATAGGAGTCCGGCTATAGTTCCAATGCCGGCTTTAGAGAACGTATCGAGATTGATCTTTCCAAGCGCCCTGTAGATGCTGTATGCAACCGTAACCTCCGCCATATTAATAATAATATTCGCACCTATCAAGCCCCATCCGCCATGACCTATCGCGGCCGATAATATGTTTACTATGAGCACAACGATTCCGCCTATCGCTGGCCCGGAAAGTATCCCAATAAGCGGTGTCAGGTTCATATGCACCCCGCCAAATAAAGGGATGTTGACCTGGAATATTGCAAAGGCGGCGGCGGTTAACATTGCAGCCAGCGTCGTTGTTCGGTTATCTATTTTTTTAATTTTCTTCAACCAGTACAGGCATAAACCTAAAATTATGATGGCTATAACCCACCATGCAATAACCCATTGTATAGAGAATGCTCCATCCTGGAGATGTATATGTGCCATGCGTTACCTCAGAAGCGGCTATTTACCGCAATAAATTATAATTGAGCTAACCATAATATAAACATTTGGATATACACCAAACTTAAAGAATCTACTCGTCTTAATTTTGTCTTATCATTGTAGCAATGGTTTTGATAAGTTCATCTGCAGTTATCGGGTAATTTTCCATAGAAATGCCCAGGTTTTTTGTTATTCCCTCGTATATTTGTACGACATTAGGCTGCCTCAGTCCCGATGTTTCTATGAGATCCTTATTATAGAATATCGATGAAGGCTTTCCCTCTGCGATAATGGAGCCATTCTTGACGATGCAAATACGATCTGATATCCTTGCTGCCATGTCCAGGTCATGGGTTGCAATAACGACGCTGATCCCGTGGCTATTTTTCAGGTTAAGGATAATATTTTCTACCATTTCGGCGTGTAACGGATCAAGGTCAGATGTGGGCTCATCCATCGCGATCACCCTGGGCTTCATGGCAAGAACGCCGGCAATGCATACCAGTCTTTTTTGACCACCGCTCAGGTAGCTTGGCATCTTATCCGACAGGTTTTCGGCCCCGACCGCTTTTAATGCGTTGATAGCTTCCGTCCTTGCCTGTTCAATGGTCAATCCCTTATTTATGGGGCCAAACATAACGTCGTCTAATACTGTGGGCGCGAACAACTGGTCATCCGATTTCTGGAACACTACGCCAACATCTCTCCAGATATCTATGTGGCTCAAATCGAGATTTTTACCCATGACCGTGATCTTACCGCTGCTGGGCCGGAGCAATCCATTCAAATGCTCGATAAGCGTGGACTTGCCCGATCCGTTAGGGCCGCATAAAGCCACGATCTCTTTTTCAAGCACCCTGAAACACATTCCATGTATGCCCAGACTGCCGTCAGGATATATGTGGCTCGCACAATCTACATGAATAAGCTCGTTCGCATCCGCCATACATACATTACATACATGTTCATTTTGCATTTGTTGCGAAATTGTCAATCCGATCACTCCTAAAAAGGTAATTTAACGAACCATATCAGATAAACCGCCATAGTCGTTGCCACAAGCATAGTGAAGTATTCACCAAAGCCTATCCCCGGTATCCTGGTCGCGGCCACGTATCTTCCATTAAATCCTCTCGCTTCCATGGCTTTATTGACCCTGTCCGCCCTGTCGTAGGACCGTATCAAGGTCAATGCAAACACTTCGGCGAACATCTTACTTTGCCTGCCTGTGCTTTTTAGAATCCCTCCGCCTCTTGATCTAAGCGCTTTGATCATGGATTCGACCATTTTCAAAGTCATAAAGATAAACCTGTAAGAGATGAGAAATATCTGGTCGATCGGAGAAGGGAATACACGGTAGATCATAGCTGAGAAATAATTGTACCTGGTGGTCATAAGGAAAAATAATGAATAGGTCACCGATGCCAGTGATTTAAACAGAAGCGTAAGCAGCAATAACAATCCATTATCCGTGAGGGTGAGAGAAATGTAGGGCACACTTAAAGAAAATATTGGCTTTCCCGGCTCGTTCCACATTAATATGAGCACCAGCGATAGGACAAATATTAAGGGCATCATGTACCAGTGGAGCAATTTTTTAATGGGCAGACCGGACAAACCATATAATGCCAAAACTACCAGGTAAAGGCAAACAGCTAATATGAGGCTCTTATCAAGGGATATGAAGAGTATGATAAGAACGAGCATTAATCCCTTCGTCCAGGGGCTGATCCTGGAGAACATGGATGTGCCTTTTTCACTGTAAAATGTGATCAGGTCAAGGTCCGGTATATGGGGGGAGAGTTCGCTCATCCGGTAATGCCCCATTGATTATCAGGAGGACAGCAACAGCAGATATCATGCGTGATCCTGCCACAGATGCCCACGTTCGGGTGTCCAAGCGAATTGCATATTTTATCTACTACAGCCTTGGATACGACCCCTTCTACTTTCAAAGCCTCATCACAAGCTTCCTGCGCTGTAAGCCCGTAATGCGAGAGCATTAATTCTATGATCCTGTGCCTCCTTATTAAAAATTCAGCAAACTCTTTGCCCCTTATCGTCAATCGTACTCCCCTGTACGGAATATGCTCGATAAGGTCTGTTGATGCCATTTCCTGGATGGTTTTTGTTATAGTCGAAGGATCAAGGTTAAAATGCTGCGAAATATCAGTCGTATGTACGATACCACCCTTTTCAAGTATGTACTTCAAATATTCGCTTTTCTTCGGGCTTAATTCTAAGCCATCGATGTCTCTCATAAGATAAAATAGGAGCATATAGGATAAATAATTTTTGGGTATGCCCCAAACTTAATTACAGACGTGATCATAAACAACTCTATAGCCCCGGGCTTTGAACAGAATTATTCTTGAAATTTTCTTTTTCGTTTTCTTTTCACTTTTTCTGAACTTGCTTTACTCAATAGTCTGGAAAGAATATATATTTTTTACAATAATCTATATATATTATAAACTATCAGTAGAGTAATGATAATATGGAAGCGCGTAAAGTTTACGTAAGCGGCGGTTCTACTTATGTAATTTCACTGCCCAAGAAATGGGTTAAGAAGACTAACTTAAAGGCAGGAGATTCACTGATTGTCACAGAGAATGGCAGTTCATTGATGATAGAGACAACTGTTATTGAAAAAGAGTCACGGATAAAGGTAATAAAAATATCGCAGGTTCCATCAAGCGAAGCCCTTGTGCGTATTATAATCGCTAATTACCTGGTTGGATATGATACACTGAAGATAAAGCTTGACAGGAAAGATAATCTCCTGTACCGGGAAGCTGTGAGGAATATTCCTGATTATCTGATAGGCATCGAAATAGTTGAAGATACAGACGATTCCATTATCCTTGAGATCATGGTCGATTATAAGAGGATGATGACCACGCAATTATTGCAGAGGATGTTCGCGATCAACAGGTCAATGCTTCTTGATCTTGGGAAGGCTCTCGGAACCTGCGATATCGGTCTTGCTAAAGATGTGATAGTACGGGAGCGGGAGATAGACAGGCTATATTTCCTGGTCGTTCGCCAGTTAAAAAGCGCCGTAGAGCATCAGCAAATAGCAGATAAGCTGGGAATTAAATACCAGAAAGATTGCCTTGGCTATCGGATAATCGTGAAAGTCCTTGAGAGGATAGCGGATCATATCGAAATTATCGCTAAAAGTTTTATAAAGCTTTGCGAGACACAAAAAGAATTGGATCTTGATGGGTTTATTAAGCTCAATAACAGTACAATTGCCATTTTTGAAAAATCCGTTGATTCCCTGTTTTCAAGGAACATATCATTAGCCGAGAAAATATTCCAGGAATTAAAAGATGTCAAAAAAGCACATAATGATATTTCGAACAGGTTGCTCCAGCCAGAAAATGTCCAATCTGCCATACTCCAAAAATCAATGCTGGACAGTATCGGGAGAATATCCAGTTACAGCGGGGATATTGCTGAGATCGCCATCAATATGTCGGCGGGGACGATGGATATTGAAAATTGAGTGGATCGGCATTTTCGTTTAATATGTTGACAGGGTCGTATTGCAGAGATTGTTCTATTCGTGTAAATGGTCATTCTAATGGGAAATAGACTGAACAGTAATAAACATGATTTTACCCTATCGAAAATTCCTGCCCTCTTCATCAAAGTGAGTAGGATCGGTTAATAACCTACATTGAAGGAAAATGTTATATGTGAAGCATAAATCATAAAGAATGATTATGAATAGCTCGATGAAAGAACACTGGGATGAAATTTATGCAGCTTTAGATGCAGATGAGCTTACGTGGTATGAAGAAATACCTGAGCCTTCTATCAAATTATTATCTAAATGTCACATAAATATAAACGAACCGATATTAGATGTGGGAGCAGGTGCCTCAACATTTATTGATTATCTCGTTAATCAAGGGTTCAAAAATATCATTGCTACGGACATAAGTGAAATTGCTTTGAACAAGCTGAAAGATAGATTGGGTGAAGAAAAAGCCTCCCTAGTAAGATGGATAGTAGATGATATTACCCAACCGGTTCATATCCAAAATTTAAGAGATATTGCCGTTTGGCACGACAGGGCAGTTTTACATTTCTTATTAGAAGAAGACCAGCAACAAAAGTACCTATCCACGCTAAAGAAAGTGATCGGAAAAGGCGGTTATGTTATTATTGCCGCCTTTTCATTAGAAGGAGCAAAAAAATGTAGCGGCTTGAATGTTAAAAATTATGACCAAAATACATTGGCAAAATTCTTAGGAGAGGATTTTAGCCTGCTTGAATATTTTGATTATACACATTATATGCCTTCGGGCAAGCCACGACCATACATATATACCTTATTTCAAAAAAAATAAGGCTCAAGGATTACCACATTATCATGCTCTGCTTTGCGATCTTTCCTGTGGGCAATTCTTGCACCAAACCACGAAAAACCAGAATATGCCAGGAAAGAAAAATCATATCAAATATAATGTCTATGGCGTAATTAAACAGTGTCAACAATGGTATTCAGACTCTATAGTATAATGTAATTGTTCCTACCAAAATGATTATGTTCGCCCGGAACAATAACCAGAGCACTAAATGAATAAAGATAACATCATTTCAGGAAAAGCCTGGAAATTCGGTGACAATGTCGATACAGATGTGATCATCCCGGGGAAATATCTTCGAACAACTGACATGAACGTATTCGCATCACACGCCATGGAAGGTATTGACCCCTTATTCTCACAAAAAGTTAAAAAAGGTGACATCATCGTAGCAGGAGCGAATTTCGGATGCGGCTCATCAAGGGAACAGGCGCCGTTGGCCTTAAAACATGCTGGTGTTGCGTGTGTCGTGGCAGAATCCTTTGCCCGGATATTTTTCAGGAATGCGATCAACGTGGGCTTGCCGATAATTGAAGCGAGGATCGATTGTGAAGAAGGCGATATTATTGAGATCGACCTTGAGAATGGCATTGTAAAAAACGGCAAAAAAACAGTCTCTGCCACAAAACTACCCGGTTTCCTGCGCGAGATACTTGCCGATGGCGGGCTCATAGAACACCGGAAAAAGGTGAGCATTTGATTTTCCCGGCAGATTATAAAAGCGTGGGCATGACCAGGACTGATCCGACCGGAAGAATAGGCTGTCCGATCTATTTTACAACAGAATACCTGATCGCAGACCTTCCATCAGGTTATCGAATATATAAAGTAAAAAGCGAAGGGGAAGGGCTATTAAGAAAACTTGTTTCACTTGTTTTGCTCGCTAAAGGAAAAGAGATAATAAAATTTGAAGAAAAAATGGATTCTCATGACAGGACAAGGCTTATAGAATCCGCCATTCCGTTATGTAAAGGCAATGTTAATACGGTCATTTTTGAGGGTATGGACAGGCATACTACTTTTATCCAGCATCCAAGCCTTCATGAAGTAATGGAAATCGAAATTATCGACATAGTCCCACCTGAACCTCCCTGGCTTGCTTTTGCCATCCAGAGGCTGGCAAGGAGTGGCATAGTTGGGGAATTAAACGTCAGGTTCACAACGAAACTTATAGACCTTCGCCAGTTCGAAGGAGAGAAAATGGTCTTCCCGTGCCATGCTTCGGAACTGAAAGGAAAATATCTTGATACAGATACGGATATTGGAAATAATTCAACTCTTGTAGGATGCGATATCTCAAAACAGATATTTGAACTTCGTTTCCCCGATCTTATTTACAAGCACATTAATATGTGTCCTCTTAAGATCGAACTTTATTCACCCACGAAACCTTTTATCACAAGATGCTGCCAGAGCAAGAAATCAGGAATGGTAAATCTCAATGGGATCGATGGGGCTGTTGTTCACTGGGGTGCATCAGAATATGATATCGTGGATGCGATCAGGATGCTTGTGAAAGTTTTAAAAGGGAATCAGGATAATAATAAAACGAATTGAAATGAAAATAGCAATAGTTCCTGGAGATGGTATCGGGCAGGAAGTAATGCCTGCGGCGCTGTCAGTACTTGACGCTTTTAGTCTTGATATTGAAAAAGTGCCTTTTGAGATAGGTTATTGCAAATGGGAAAAAACAGGCTACGCTATAACCGATGATGATCTGCGTCTCATAAAGGAGTGCGATTGCGTGCTGTTCGGCGCTATTACAACTCCCCCTGACCCGAATTATAAAAGCGTTCTTTTACGAATACGCAAAGAACTCGACCTGTATGCGAATATCCGTCCATTCAAACCGCTCAAAAATGTACATTTACCCTGCTTCGGGGACTTCGATTTTGTCATTGTAAGAGAAAATACAGAAGGTATGTACTCAGGGGTTGAGGAATTGCATGAGGACGTAGCATACACCACACGAATAATTACCCGAAAGGGAAGCGAGAGGATAGCAGAGCAGGCATGCAAAATAGCAAAACTAAGAAAAAAGCGATTGACAATAGTCCATAAAGCAAACGTATTAAAATCGGATTCATTTTTCCGGGATGTTTGCATCGGGGTGGCGAAAAAGAACGGGATCGCATATCATGAAATGCTCGTGGATGCCATGGCTTATGATATGATCCTGCATCCGGGAAAATACGATGTGATAGTGACAACGAACCTTTTCGGGGATATCCTGAGCGATGAAGCAGCAGCCCTTGTGGGCGGGCTTGGGCTTTGTCCAAGCGCCAATATTGGGGATAAATATGCGTTTTTTGAACCCATCCATGGCAGTGCTCCCGATATTGCAGGAAAAGGGATCGCTAACCCCCTGGCAGCCATTTTGAGCGTAAGGATGATGCTTGAATGGTCAGGATATGAACAAGAGGCAAAATCAATCGAAAAGGCTGTCAACATCGTTCTTGAAAATGGTATCGTTACGCCTGACCTTGGAGGCACTTATTCCACTCATAATGTATCCGGTGCGATCACAAAATTAATACGATCTTATTTAACATAATTTTCCAGGGAAAAAAGAATATGAACAGGAAGACAAAGGAAGAGTTGGTGAGGGAACTTAAAGAGGCATTAAATGTAGCTTATGAAGAGAAAAATAAATCCGAGGCTATCATAGCCGGCCTGGGCGATGGGATAATAATACAGGATACAGAATACAAATTACTTTACCAGAACCAGATACAGAAAGAATTATACGGCGACAGGACCGGTGAACTTTGTTACAGGACTTATGAAGGAAGAGATAAGATATGCGATGATTGCCCTGTTGAAAGAACATTCAGAGATGGAAAGATCCATAAATCGGAAAGAAAAGTCGTCATGGATAAGGGTGTTTCCTATTTTGAACTTACCTCATCGCCTTTAAGAGATTCTAACGGGAAAATAATAGCTGGAATAAAGATTGTCAGGGATATTACGGAATCCAGGCGCATGGAACAGACTCTGCGTGAAAGTGAGGAGAAATATCGCACACTGGTCGAAACATTGATGGAAGGTATCTGGGTACTTGACAAAGATGCAAAAACTACTTTTGTGAATCCACGAATGGCACAGATGCTCGGGTATACGACCGATGAGATGCTGGGAAAGCATTTGTTTTTTTTTATGGATGAACAGGGGAGGTTGAAAGCAAAGCACTATCTGGAGAGACGTCAGCAATGTATCAGAGAACAGCACGAGTTTGAATTTCTCAGAAAAGACGGAACAAAGGTAATTACAAGTTTAGAAACTTCCCCAATTACCGATGAGAATGGAAATTATGCCGGCGCTGTTGCGGCAATAGCCGACATCACAGAACGCAAGCGTGAAGATAATGAAAAGAACCGCCTGCTTAAAGCCATAGCCAGCAGTAACGATGGCATTACCATATGCGATGAAAAAGACCGGTATATTTATGTAAACGCGGCATATGCAAGAATATTCGGTTATTCCCAGGAAGATTTTATCGGGGAAACATGGAGGAAAATTACCCCTTCCGATATGATTCCTCCCACTGAAAATGGTTTAAAAGATACGTTGCATAATAAGGATAAGGGGTTATTCAAAGGAGAAGTCCGGGGGCTCAGGAAAGATGGCAGTATTGTACCCACGGAAGTCATGGCCACGGGTCTGTGGGATGATAACAGAAATTACACTGGACATATATGTATCGTCAGGGATATCACAGAGCGAAAACGTGCCGAAGATGCGCAGCGTGAAGGAGAACGATTCCTGGAGAACATTTTTGCAAGTATACAGGATGGAATTGGCATAATTGATGTGGATATGAATATTATCCGGGTAAACAAGACCACCCAGAGCTGGTATCCATATGCTGCGCCGCTTGTCGGAAAAAAATGCTATGAAGCTTATCATAGCAGGAAAGAGCGATGCGAGCTTTGCCCTGCCTGGGAAGCGCTCAGGACCGGTAAATCAGCGTATAATGTAGTTTCCAAACACGGTCCTGAAGGAAAAGAAGTGGGATGGCTGGAAATATACAGTTACCCGCTTAACGATACAACTACGGGCAAGATAAAGGGAGTAATAGAATATGTGCGGGACATCACACACCGTAAGCGTGTAGAAGAGGAACTCAAACAATCCGAAGAAAAATACCGCCTGCTGATAGAAAATATCCAGGAGGGGGTGTTTATTATCCAGGATGCAAAATTCCAGTTTGTGAACCAGGAATTTGCAGACATATCAGGATATAGCATCGAGGAAATTATTGGAACTGATTTTTATCGTTTTGTGGCGCCTGAGGATCTCGAAATGGTCAAGGACCGTTATCACCGGAGGCAGAAAGGGGAAAATGTCCCCAACGAATATGAATTCCATGCCATGCGCATAAATGGGGAAAAACCTGTAGTCAATATGAAAGTGGGAATTGTAACTTATCGTGGCAGAGCTGCCAGCATGGGTATACTTAAGGATATTACCGAACATAAAAAAGTTGAAGAATCCATAAAGAGGTATACCAGAGAACTTGAAGAGTCAAATCGCATGAAGGAGCTCTTTACTGATATCATGCACCATGATCTTTTGAATCCCATTAACGTTGCGCATGGGTATGTTGAACTTTTCCTTGAAGATGAAACAAACCCCCTGAGAATATCCTACCTTGAGACCATAAAACGAAACCTGGAAAAAGGGATTGAGTTGATCGATAATGCTACGAAGTTCTCAAAACTTGAATCCATGCAAAATATTGAATTTGAGGATCTGGATTTGAAAAAAGTGGTCACGGAAACTATAGAAAATCTCACTCCTCTGGCTATTAAAGCCAAAATCATAATAGAAAATGGGCTCATTGGAGAAATGCCGGCAAGAGCTAATAAAATGATCGAAGATGTTTTTTCAAACCTTATTTCAAATGCAATAAAATACGCCCCGAATGGCAAAAAGATCGTAGTAGATGGCAAAGATTTGAATTCTTTCTGGATGATAAGGATCATTGACTTCGGCCCTGGCATCAAAGATGAGGATAAAAAACCGGTCTTTGAGAGATTTCACAGGGAAGAAAAAAAAGGTGTAAAAGGTTCGGGATTGGGTCTTGCAATAGCCCGGAAAATCATGGAACTTCACAACGGAAGGATCTGGGTAGAGGATAATCCGGAAGGCGGTGCTATTTTTGTCGTTGAGATCCCTAAATCCTAGATCAACTTCATTAAAGCAAATGCAATTGAACCTGCAAGCAGTGGTGAAATGAACCATGCCATCAGGATCTTCTTAACTACATCACTTTTAACGATATGCATCCCGCTGTTAGCGCATCCAATGCCAATGATGCCCGCTGCCACTATTTCTCCCAGCGACACTGGGATTCCTTTTATTGATGCGATATGGACGATAAAGGCAGATGTAAATTCTACGAATGTTGCCCTGATCACACAAAGTTCAGTGATTTCCTTCCCGACCGTATCAAGAACCCTTCCGCCCATGAGGAGAGCGCCAAGACCGATCGCAAGACCCCCAAAAATGGCGCCTGGAATGGTTCCTATGATGCCTGCGCCCACAAAAGGCCCGACTGCGTTTGCTGCGTTATTGGCGCCTGCCGAATATGCTACATAACAACCTGATAATGTCAGGAGAATATTGAGGGATCTTTTTATAGAAGCGTCGGATTCGTGGTGGTCGGCAAGCCAGATAAGAATTCTGGTATACAGGTATTTTCCCATCAGGTATGCGAGCAGCCATGCAAGTAATGGAGTTATTATCCACCAGGTTATAATATATCCGATAAATGGGGCATTTATTGTTGAGGCACCATAGAAAAAACCAAGACCAACAACGGAACCTACTGCCGCCTGGCTTGTGGAGATCGGGACCCTGAGTAAATTGGCAAGAAAAACAGTTATTCCTGCCGCTGCTACAGCTATAATAGCTCCTTCAACCACGATCGTTCCCGCGGGAAGGATGCCTGTTCCAAGTGTCTTTATGACTGCACCCCCGTCTATTACTGCGCCAAGAACTGAGAATACGCCAATAAGCAATACTGCCTGGTATTTTGTCCTGACCTTAGCACCGTAGGCTGCACCCATTGATGCGGCTGCATTATTACCTCCGATATTAAGCCCCATGAAAAGAGCAACTATGACCGCAATGATAAACACTGTAATTGATGGTTCCATATTTTATTTCTTAGCTCCGAATGACTACTGTAATAGAATAATAGAACGTAATGTTATCGGCAGGATTTGTCACCTTGTTTACAAAACAAGCTTTGCTATAAGTTTTCGCCCTTCTTCAGTTTTAAAAATAGGGATATTCCAGTCCTGTATTATCTTCTTCCTCTTTGTCCTGACTTCCATTCGTTTTATGGGATCGTAACCTGTTTTTTCATAAGGTTCCCTGTAAACCATGATACCGCATCGCTGCCAGGCGGGTGTTTCAGCAAGGTTTACACCATGTTTGAATACAAGCTCATGGACCTCGCATGCCTTGAGGTTCTTTAGTCGCATCGCAGCTTGGTTTTCATTTAGTCCGGATCTTATAAGCGTGTAATATCCATAGGAACTCACATGGTTTCTCCATGTCTCGGCCTGCCGCCATAAAAGATATGCATAGATATCCTCTTTTCCAAGAAGAATGACCCTCGAATCGAAGGATACTGCTTTCTCAAGTTTCAACCGGATCGTAAGCGCTGAGGAAATAAATCCCGGGATAATAGAATCGATCTTTTCGACCCTGTTGTTGTAAGACATCTCATTAAAAAATAAAGATATCTCATCTGAGAATGTAAAGGCGAAAAGAGGATTCAGGCCGCTTTCCTTGAAAAATAATTCGATGGAATCCGCCATTGCATGGGCAAATCCTTCATCATATGGTTTTTCCATGCCTAAAAGCCGCAAGGCACGACTAAAACCCCGACCGTCGATCCGTACTGCGAAAGGGGGGAACACCCTGAGGTGTGAATATATTTCCCTATCTTTCATTTCATGTTCTGTAAAATCATCATTCAAGATTAATTATTTTTCCTCATCTTCGGGAGGGATATCATAATCTTCACTGACTTCTTCGGGTTTCTTGAACTGGTCTTTAACATGCCTTATAATAATTACATCGCCCACTGCCAGAACCCATCTGAAAGGCACTACAACACCTTTACTTCCGGGATCGAACATATTGGTATTTAATTTTGTAGCTGCAAGACCTGTTGCCTTCTTTTCGTTTACTTCCAGAACGACGTCGTTCACTTTCCCGATATAAATTCCTTTTTCAGTATAAATATTTAAACCAAATAATGTTGAAACCTCAGCCTGCATGGTATATCACCTCCTCTGAATAGGAATGATAGCAATATAAACTTTATTGATTGGTTTTTCGCAGAAGTTTAATATTACTGGATGATGATTTAGGCCATAATGTTAACTAATGATGATATTAAAACACTTATTAAGAAATATGCCTTGCAGAATGCGGTTAAGTACAAAAAGCTGCCTCAGGCAGGCGCAGTCATGGGAAAAGTCATGGCAACTCCTGATCTTCGCGGAATGGCAAAAGAAGTAAATTCACTCGTCGGAGAAGTGCTGGATGAGATAAACAGCATGCCGCCGGGATCATGGGAGCAGGAATTGAACGAACTTGCCCCTGAGCTTATCGCAGAATTAAAGGAGAAGAAAGAACCCGATAAAGGTTTGCCGCCGCTTGATATTAGAGGAGACCTCGTTATGAGGTTCGCGCCAAATCCTAATGGGCCGCCAACTATCGGGAGTTCCCGCGGAATTGTGGTGAACTCTGAATATACGAAAAAATATAAAGGCAAGTTCATTATCCGTTTTGATGATACGGACCCTGCGACCAAGCGACCCATGCTTGAGGCGTATGACTGGTACCTTGACGACTGCGAATGGCTGGGAGCAAAACCCGATGAGGTTGTGATCGCCTCCGACAGGATACCGAAATATTATGAGATCGCGGAACAACTCATTGAAAAAGGCGGGGCTTATGTCTGCTTCTGTGAGCAGGAGGAATTCAAGGCGCTAAAAGATGTAAAAAAGGCATGTCCTCACAGGGAACAGGATGAAAAAAGTAATCTTGGATACTGGAAAAAGATGCTTGCCGGCGACTATAAGGAGCAGGAAGCGGTGCTTCGCATAAAGACCGATATTGCCCACAAAGACCCGGCAATAAGGGATTGGGTTGCTTTTCGGATTATAAATACGCCGCATCCGAGACCTGAAGTTTCTGATAAATACATTGCCTGGCCTCTTCTTGATTTTGAAGGCGCGGTGGAAGACCACCTGCTTGGCACGACACTAATAATCAGGGGCAAAGACCTCACTGATAGCGAAACCCGCCAGAGATATGTCTATGATTATATGGGCTGGAAATATCCTGAGACCATGCACTGGGGGCGCGTGCAGATACATGAGTTCGGGAAATTAAGTACGAGCGGTTTAAAGAAAGCAATAGCTGACGGTACTTATACCGGATGGGACGACCCGCGCGTACCAACGATCAGGGCACTTCGCAGGCGCGGGATACGAGCGCAAGCTCTCAGGAAATTCATGATAGACCTTGGACTTGGCGAGACCGATATCAGTCTCAGCCTTGACACGCTCTTTGCAGAGAACCGGAAGATCGTTGATCCGATCGCGAACAGGTATTTTTTTGTCTGGGACCCGGTTGAGCTTAATGTCGATGGAGCAGAACCAAAAGTCGCAAAAGCGCCGCTTCATCCTTCGCGCAAAGGAATGAGGGAAATACCTGTAGGAACGAAAGTTTTTGTGTGCAAGATCGATGTGGAAAACCTGAAAGATGGAGAACGATTGCGCCTAAAAGACCTCTATAATATACAGATCACGGGCCTGTCGCCATTATCCGCAAAATTCATCGGTACAGATATGGATCTTGTCAAGAAGGAAAAAGCGCGCATCATCCACTGGGCGCCGCCAGACGGTATTAATGTGAGGGTGCTTTCACCGGATGGGGAATATTCAGGTATCGGAGAGCGCGGGATCGAAAAAGAGCTGGATAATGTTGTGCAGTTTGAGAGGTTTGGATTTGTGAGGATCGATGGCGTTAATGATAATGAGGTAGTGGCATATTATACGCATAAGTGACAAAAAGGCACATCTTCCTTTTTCGGGAAACCAGATAATTTATTCATATTATATGTTTATCAGTTAATGCTACTGATAGCGCTTAACTCATCACGCCCAGATATTGGATTCAGACCCGAAGACTTATTAATTGAATTTCCAAATATGAACTATTATGAAACATATACTGACAACATGCATCTATTGCGGATGCGGTTGTGGTTTATATCTAGTTTCTGATGGTAATAAAATCATCGGGTCATACCCCAGTAAGAATCATCCTGTTTCCAGGGGATCTTTATGTGTAAAAGGGTGGAATTGTTACGAATTTATTAATAAACGTGACCGTCTTACAAACCCACTGATAAAAATAAATAATACTTTTCAACAGGCAAAATGGATTACTGCCCTATCTCTAACTGCTGATAGATTGAATGAAATCAGCCACAGGTACGGACCTGACTCGATCGCCTTCCTGAGTTCGGCCAAGGCGACCAATGAAGAAAATTATCTTATGATGAAATTGGCCCGGGCGGTATTTAAGACGAATAATATTGATAATTGTGCCAGGCTTTGTCACTCTCCGACAGTGGTCGGGCTTGCATCAACATTCGGGTCTGGCGCCATGACCAATACTATTGAAGAATTTGAAGATGCCGATGTGGTGCTGGTTACCGGTTCTGATACGTGTGCGCAACATCCTCTTATCGGAACAAGGATCATCAAAGCTGTTTTGGATAAAAAAACAACATTGATCGTAATAGATCCAAGAAAAAACCAGCTTTCAAAATATGCCACCATCTATGTTTCACAAAAAAATGGAACTGATGTCGCATGGATCAATGGAATGATAAATATTATTATTTCAGAAAATTTATATTCCAGAGACTATGTGCGCGAAAGAGTTGAAGGTTTTGAACTATTGAAAAGAAAGGTATCAGAGTATACCCCAGAAAAGGTCAGAGCTATCACATCTATTCCGGAGGATAAATTAATCGAAATGGCTCATATTTACGCCGGGGCAAAAAAAGCAATGATCGTTTATTCCATGGGAATAACCCAGCATATAACAGGAGTAGATAATGTCCAATCCCTTGCCAACCTTGCCATGGTAACAGGTCACGTAGGTTTTTTATGCACGGGAGTAAATCCATTACGCGGACAGAACAATGTCCAGGGAGCATGCGATATGGGGGCGTTGCCAGATGTGTTTCCAGGATATCAGCATGTTAGCGACGAATCTGCAAGAAAGAAATTCGAAGCAATATGGAATGTTGTGGGTCTTCCCGGAAATCCAGGATTGACAGCCATGGAAATCATGAACCGTGCAGAAACAGGCCAGATAAAGGGATTGTATATATTCGGAGAAAATCCAATGCTTTCTGACCCGGATATGAACCACGTAAAGAAAGCCCTGGAAAATCTGGAATTTCTCGTTGTGCAGGATATATTCGTGTCAGAAACAGCCGAATTTGCTGATGTTATTCTTGCCGGATCAAGTTTTGCTGAAAAAAATGGAACATTCACGAGTACCGAAAGACGATGCCAGAGGGTGAGAAAAGCAATTGGCTGTCCGGGAAATTCAAGGGAAGACTGGAAAATTATCTGTGATGTTGCCACTCATTGCGGATATAATGGCATGAACTACAGCAATCCGTCAGAAATTATGGATGAGATCACAAGAGTTACTCCTATTTATGCCGGAATGGGATATGACCGGTTAGATCCATGGGGACTGTTATGGCCCTGTCCGGACAATGAACATCCGGGAACAAAGATCCTGCATGCGGGGACATTTGCAAAAGGTAAGGGAACATTTATGCCGCGCGGATATAAGCCGCCGGATGAATTACCCGATTCGGAATACAATTTCATTCTTACGACGGGAAGGATCTATTTTCACTGGCATACAGGGACAATGACACGAAGAACTTCAGTATTAGAAAGAGAATTCCCTGAATGTTTAGTCGAAATAAATCCTGAAAATGCCAAAGAGCTTGCCCTGAGATCCGGAGGTCTTGTGAAAGTGACTTCCCGGCGGGGTTTTATTGAAGCAAAAGTTAGCATAACAGAAAATATCCCGAAGAATTCAATCTTTATTCCTTTTCATTTTATGGAAGCTGCGGCTAATATTCTTACGAATCCCGCTTTAGATCCAATTGCCATGATACCGGAATACAAAGTATGTGCGGTAAAGGTTGAAAAGTTATGAGACATGATCCATTGAAAAAGAAAACGATCAAAAAAATATTTAAAGTCGATATTAAAGAACTTTTACGAGAAGTGTCTCATGAATGGGATATATATCTTCCACAAAAAAAAATCGGGGGGGATGTCTGGTTTGAACAAGTGCCGAAAGCCGGAAAAGATTTCGAAGATGCCCTTATGGAAATGACACTTGAAGATGTGGATACGGTTGTTTCTCCCAAAGAAATCTTTTTCCCCCAGCTTGAGCCATTATTTGATTTTAATGAGGGAAATATAATAGAGATCGCTGGATCATCGCCAAAATTTTTATTAGGTGTAAAGCCATGCGATTTGCAGGGAATCCTATTTGCGGATGAATTTTTTTCCCGGAATGTAAAAGATTTCTATTATGGAAACCGAATAAAAGACAGGTTCATTATCACAATAGGATGTTTACAGCCTCCGCGGCCTGACGCCTGCTTTTGTACCTCTGCGCATACGGGTCCCTTTGCAGAAAAAGGATATAATCTCCAATTCGTGGATACAGGAGATGCATACCTGGTTGAGGTTGGATCTGAAAAAGGCAGGGAATTCCTGGTAAGATTCGATTCTTTTTTCATAGATGTTCAGGACACAGCAGCCCAGAACATTGAACAAATAAAATCAAAAGCAAGTGAATCCATTCAATTAAAGTTGGATTTTGAAAAAGCAATCAGCTTGATGAGATCGAAAGACACTGTTCCCGAAGAAATATACAGGCGTACAGGAGAGCGGTGTATTTACTGTGGAGGATGCCTGTATGTGTGCCCCTCTTGCACATGTTTTAATGTCTTTGATGATGCAAAAGGCGGGCAGGGCACACGTTTTCGAAATTGGGATGCCTGCGTTTTTTCCGGGTACACGCGGGAAGCAAGCGGGAATAATCCACGACATGAGAAGTGGTTGCGTACATTAAGACGATATGAACACAAGCTTAAGCACGACTGCGAAATTTCAGGAATAAGTGGTTGTGTGGGCTGTGGCAGATGTCTTTCAAGTTGTCCTGTAAATATAGGCATGTCTTCCTTTATCCGGGAGATCACAGGGGAAAAAAATGAAAAATGAATATGTTCCCTATCCTGCAACAATTGACTTTATGCGACAGGAAACTCCTGATGCTAAAACATTCAGGGTACATTTTATAGATCCAAACCTGGCCGGATCATTTCGCTACAGGCCAGGCCAGTTCATGGAAATTTCCGTTCTGGGGCTGGGCGAAGCGCCGATTTCAATAGCATCATCCCCTTCAAGGCATGGAAGTCTGGAATTTACGATCCGTGCGGCGGGAAGTGTAACGAAAGCAATAAATAAGTTAAGCCAGGGTGATACTATTTACCTCAGGGGTCCTTATGGAAATTCTTTTCCCTTTGAAGACTGGAGAGGGAAAAATGTATATTTTATTGCAGGAGGTCTCGGATTTGCGCCATTACGAAGCCTGATCCATTTCGTTATGGATACCAGGAACGACTTTTTGAGGTTAAAAATCCTCTATGGTGCGAAAACTCCTGATGATATTTGTTTTAAAGAGGAACTCAAAGAGTGGGAAAAAGAACGTAATACGGAAATTCTATTAACAGTCGATAGATCTACTGAGAGATGGGAACATACCACAGGAGTTGTTACTGAATTATGGAAAAAGACGAGCATTCATCCTGGAAATTCGGTTTCAATAGTATGTGGCCCGCCTGTTATGATGAGTTCAGTGGCCTCTCAATTACTGAAATCGGGTTTTCCTGAAAATGATATTTTTATGACTCTGGAACGATATATGAAATGCGGAATCGGGAAGTGCGGACATTGCAATATTGGAAACAAATTTGTCTGCATCGACGGACCGGTATTTACTCTGGGTCAGGTTAAGTTGCTCCCGAAGAGAGAAAATGTTCTTTATCTTTGATTAAATTTCGCTATAGAATCTTCATTTCTTCTTTTTCCCATCCCCGTAAGCTGTTTCAATCGCCTTCTTGCTTATTTCTTTATAATATTTTTCCATCTTCTTATTGAAATCTTCCTTGCTGTCCCAGAACTGCGGCGTCCCAAGCCGCTTTATGATGGCAGCGGGAACATCAGGCGGGGTTATGTTCACCGAGAAAGATTCAAGTTCCCCCCCGTCCCAGAATCCATCTGCCGATAAAGGAACTTCCTCATGGATATGGACTTTTACCTCTTGCGGTTCCTGGAGCTTCTCATCCCCAACCCGCTTCTTCCTGAGTGAAAAAGTGATCTCCTCTTTTGTCCGTCCCCTCATGTTAAAAAGCATGAAAGGATCGCGGTCAAATTCCTCAGCCAGGATGTAATATACAGCCGCTATATGCTTACATGGGTTTGCGCTGTCAGGACATGAACAATCAGTTTTAATATCCTTTGACGATACCGGGAAAAGAGACATCCCGGCCGACTTGAAAGCCTCCTCGATATTCTGCGGCATCTCTCCTGCAAGCAGTTTTGCTGCAAATACGGCTTTTTGGGACATTTCTTCTATGGCTTTTTCCCATTCCGCTTCAGAGAATGATTTGACCTCAATTAAAACGGAATAAGGTTTTGGCGTTGAGCCCTGAACACTTGCAGTGACTTTTCCGGGCGTAAGCTTAAATCCTATGACCTGCCCTCCCCGCGCATATCTTCGTCCTCTCTCAAGCCTGTTGCTCCATCCGAACGATTCAAGCACCGAAACCCAGCGCTTAGACCACCACGTGTCTCCGATGCTCCCGCGCTTGCTCTTTACTTTTATTCCGCCTTCCACTTTTATGGGTTTTGAAGCTGTGTAACCGCCCCAGAAATCATCGCGCCAGGACATCAACTCCTCCGTTTATTATTATTCATTCATAACCGCCTCGCGCCTCAGCGTGAAAAGGTCTTTTAACTGCTCGGTTGTCATCTCGGTCAGCCAACCTTCCCCTGTACCAATGATATTTTCAGCAAGTTCCTTTTTGCTTTCTATCATCTCATCGATCCTATCCTCAAGCGTCCCGTCGCAGATGAACTTGTGCACTTGCACGTTCTTTGTCTGCCCGATCCTGAAGGCGCGGTCTGTTGCCTGGTTCTCAACGGCAGGATTCCACCAGCGGTCAAAGTGGAACACATGGTTTGCCCTTGTGAGATTGAGACCCACGCCGCCGGCTTTGAGCGAAAGGATGAATATCCTCGGACCTTTTTTTTCCGAGAACCGCATGACCATCTGGTCTCTTTGCTTTTGGTTTACGCCGCCGTGCAAGAACATTACCTCCTGCCCGAAAACCTTCTGGAAATGCGTTTTTAGCATGTTCCCCATCCGGGCAAATTGCGTGAAGATAAGGGCTGAATCACCCTCGGCAAGCACTTCTTCAAGCATCTCGGTAATGCGGTTCAACTTGCCTGAACGGTCAGGAAGCGATGAGCCATCATCAAGGAACTGAGCCGGGTGGTTGCAGACCTGCTTAAGTCTCACAAGTGCCGAGAGGATCGCACCTTTTCTCTCGATGCCTTCGGTTTCATTTATCTTCCTGAGCATATCGTTGACTACAGCTTCATAGAGCGTAGCCTGCTCCTTTGTGAGGTTACAATGTTCCTTGAGTTCGATCTTATCAGGAAGGTCTTTTATGATCGTTGAATCTGTTTTCAGGCGCCGAAGCACAAATGGTGCAATGAAGCTGCGAAGTTGCATGCCTGCATCTTTGTCATTATAACGTTCAATGGGAAGCGCAAAAGCCCTCCTGAAACCGGCAGCAGAGCCCAGGTATCCGGGGTTCAGGAACTCCATGATAGACCATAATTCGCTCAGGCGGTTCTCAACTGGCGTTCCGGTAAGAGCTACACGGTAATCCGCTTTGATCCTTCTCACAGCCTGCGATTGTTTGGTCGAGGAATTCTTGATATTCTGTGCTTCATCAAGGACTACCCCATTCCACTCAACTTTTTCCAGTATATCCTCATCCCTGTATGTGAGCGCATACGTGCTTATCACAAGATCATAATTCATGACCTCATCCAGGAACTCTTTTTTCTTGCGGCTTAAGCCATGATGCACAAGAACCCGGAGTGAGGGCGCGAACTTTTTTGCCTCGCGCTGCCAGTTCCCGACCACTGAAGTGGGACAAATGAGAAGGACTGGCCCAACATTACCATCTTCTTTTTCTTTTAATAACAATGCCAGGAGCTGAATGGTCTTTCCAAGCCCCATATCATCAGCAAGGCAAGCCCCGATCCCGTACTGGCGCAAAAATGCAAGCCATGAGAATCCTTTCACCTGGTATGGACGAAGCTCTCCCTCAAAGCTTTCGGGCTGCTGTTGTTCTTTTATCTTCTTTTTGCCCGATAATTGGTCAAATAAGGATGATAGCTTTCCCTGCGCCTCAAATCCTGTTATCGGAAGGCCTGTTTGAGATTCGCCATGCACCATACCGAGTCTCATCGCCTCACCAAGCTTCATTTCGCCTGAATTCTTCGACTTGAAGAATTTTATTGCAGTATCTATTTCATCTTTTTTCAATTCAACCCATTGTCCGCGTATTCGAACAAGCGGTTCTTTGAGGCTTGAAAGATGCCTGAATTCTTCTTCACTGATCGCCTCGCCGCCAAGTGCAAGCTGCCAGTTGTAATTCACTATTGAATCAAAAGTAAATATCCCCCGTCCTGTCTTTGGCTCAGGCTTTGGTTTTACGTTCAATTTGATCCCAAGCTTTGCAGCGCCTTTATTCCACCAGGGAGGAATGAGTACTCCAAAGCCGCTTTCTGAAAGTAAAGGTGCTGCTTCTTTTAAAAATGCATAAGCATGCTTCGTGTCAAGGTGCGCGACAACAGGTGTTGCGCTATTCAGGCTATCCTCTATAGGGATGAATAGCTTTGAGGCTTTTCCCAGGTCGGCCAGCAGTTTTTCCTGGGGATGGTCAAATTTTCGCGTTAAGAATTGAAGGGAGTCGCCGGATTCTTTCCATACATCCCCTGCCGGCACAAGAAGACTGGGATCATCCGCTGCCTGGAGGAAATAACGAAGGCTCCAGCTGTCATCCGCTTCTGGCAACGGCGCTTCAAGCCGGAAACAGGTTCGAAATCCTGATGTCTGGATCTCGCGTATGGGTTGGCTCCATGATCTTATTCCTTCGGACAGGCTTTTTAATCCATTAGCATGTGTTTTTATAGGGGCGCCTGTAGAAAGTGATTCAAGCCAGGCTGATGATAGCCCGGTTGTCTTTGAACTTAGTTCAGAAAGAGGCATCCATCTGCGGATGCTGCCATCCACAGCAGTATTGAGAAAATCCGACAAATACGCTTCGGGATGAGAAAGTTTGTTCTGCGCGAGGGATCTGCATATGGGAGGCATACCCCCCGCAAGCATTGACATTCGCATCAGGTCATCCTGGTCATTGAGCACATACTGCCACCTGGCGAATTTCTGGCCTTTATTCTCAGAGGCAACGATGCCTGGAACGAAATGCTGTTTTGAGAGAAGTTCCATTGCGAATTTTGAGACCTTGCTCCAGAACCTGAAATCCGAACCGATGGCAAATCCATCAATTCCTGTCCAGAAGCCGGAAAGCGAGGTAAGGAGAGCCACAGCTTCTTCGGGCGGGAGGCTTAAACCGTCTAATTGCCATGTTGACAGGACAACTTTTTCCATCCCATTATCGAATTCATCTTCCTGGATAAGGTCGGGGGATGCCTGCGGTGCATCCGGATAAGAGGGAAGCAATATGAATGTCCTGTCCGGCAGCATCTTTTTTTTTATGTCGCCTGAATTAAATGAAGTGATGATCCTGGAAATCTCATCCTGAGAAGCCTGGAATGGATGGGGACGCGGTGTTGCCTGACGGCTTTTTCGTTTAATTTGCTGCGAAGTTGAGGACTCACCCCATAAAAAGAAGTTCCCTCGTTCCTGTATTTCTGAAGGCGGTTTCCATGTCCCATGTAAGACAATCATTGAAAACAAGTCTTTTCAGCGTTTTATTATGATAAATGTTTGGATTTTGTGTGGCCGTTTTAGTCAGTGTTGGATGTTTTGGGATGGCCTGTTTTTCATTCTTTTTTCTTTTTGGAATGCATCCCGTTGGAGCTATGCTCATCAATGATCGATTCAAGCATGAAATATTTCTCAACTAATTTCGTGAGTTCTTCATCCGAGATGGCTGAGATACGTTTTTCCTCGTTATACAATTTCTGGATGTCAGCATGGATCGATTTGATGCGCGGGTCGCTCTTATCTATCTTCGTATCAACATGCATCAACTCATTAAGAGTTTCTTCCACTTTGAATCGAATGACCTCAAGCCCTGAAGAATCACCTATCATGAGTTCCCTTTTCCCGCCCACGATCTCAGGCGGATATGGTTCATACGTGAACGGGTTTTTAATGATGCCCGCGGTGTGAATGCCGCTTTCATGTGCAAAAATATTTTTTCCAACTACCGATTTATTCCGGGGGACGCGTATCCCGATCTCTCTTTCCATGAATCTCGCAAACTCAGTTATGGATTTCAGGTCATATTTCCCAAATCCTTCGACTCTCTGGATCAGGAAAAGAACCACCTTCTCAAGTTCTGCATTCCCTGCCCTTTCACCGATTCCAAGGAAAGTAAGGCTTGACCAGTTCGCGCCATACCAGTATCCAGCGATGGAACATGCCACTGACATCCCAAAGTCATCATGGATGTGTGTCTCGATATTCTTTGTCCCTATCTCGCGCAGGCGTTGTGTGATATGAGGGATGCCATACGGCTCATCCACGCCAGGAAATGGTATCCCGAAACCAACTGTATCACAAAGGCGAATTATGCAATCAGGATCGATCTCAAGAAGTTTTTCAATAAGCGGGAAAACAAAGCCCTCATTATCAGCACGCGTCATGTCCTCGATATGCGCTCTTGTCTTAAGCCCATGGTCAACAGCATATTGCAATGCGTCGGTATATTTTTTTTCTGCCTCTTCCCTGTTTTTAAGTCCCATCTTGTCGATGACATGAGAGTCTGAAACCGACATCAAAATCCCCGTTTCCTTAATTCCGTCCATGCTCAGAACAAAATCAATGTCCTTTGGATTTGCCCGTGCCCATCCTGTCACTTCAGGGAATTCATACCCCCTGTCAAGCATTTCTTTTGCTGCTTCCCTGTCACGATCGTTAAAGACGAAGGTTTCAAGCTTCTCAATGCCGATCTTGTGCAGATATTCATAAATTTCAGTCTTATGCCGTTTTTTCATCACTATTCCGGCCATCTGCGAGCCGTCGCGTATCGTGCTGTCGCTAATAAAGACATCCTGCCCCAGCGGCAGTTTGATCTTTGGCAAATCCTCATATGACCTGTAGATTTTCATCGGCTGACTGATTGTTATCAGGATTTATATTATTTGTGGTTCCATTTTTTCTATATATTTTCTAATAGAGATGAAGTTAAACCATATTGAAAATAAAATCAAAAACTTTATGGCCAATGCATACTAAATGAATGATGGTGATATATTTATGGTGAAAATGCCTCCCGAAGTGAAGGATGTTGTATCTAAGCAAAAACCCTTACCTTTCGCTACCGCTGATAAAAGTGGGAAACCGAATGTTGTATTCGTCACAATGTGGAAGATACTTGATGATGAGACTATATTATTTGTTGATAATGCATATAACAAGACCGAGAAGAACATAGAAGCCAATCCTATTGTGGCTATCGTAGCTTATGATAGTGAAGTCAAGAAATCCTATCAGATAAAGGGATCTGTAGAAATGGAGAAAAAAGGTGATAGGTATGCTATTGCCAAAGAAATGGCTGATGCCAAAAAACAGGCTGGTAAAGCTGCGGTAATTTTCCACGTCAAAGAAATATACGACACTTCAGTTGGCGCAGGTGGAAAGAAGATTGCTTAAATAGAATTTTTTCTTTTTTCGTTCCACAAACAGTGTTAATTGAAAAAGCCCTAACTGGCATTATTTTTCATCCGGATTATCTGAAACACGAAACTGGATCCCATCCTGAAAATAAAGAGCGGCTACTATCGATACTTGCCTATCTTCGGGAAACCGAAATGCTGACACAGCTGGAATTGAGAGAACCAAGGTCTGCAAAGCTGGATGAAATCCAGTACATTCATTCCAGGGAGTATATTGAAAAGGCCAGAAAATATTCCGAACTTGAGATGAGCCTTGACCCGGATACGGTATTATGTAAGGATTCCTACAATGTTGCGCTTCTGGCAGCAGGCGGCGCAATAACAGCGGTCGATGCTGTTCTTGATAAATGGGATTCCGCTTTTGCCCTCGTAAGGCCGCCGGGGCATCATGCAACCCCAACGAAGGGGATGGGATTTTGTATATTCAACAACATCGCGATCGCAGCGCGACACGCCCAGAAAATGGGAAAAAAGCGTGTACTGATAGTTGATTGGGATGTGCATCACGGTAACGGGACGCAGGATGCTTTTTATGATGACCCCTCGGTTCTATATTTCTCGACGCACCAGTATCCCCATTATCCGGGAACAGGATGGATGGATGAGGTCGGGACAGGCGATGGTGAGGGATTCAATATTAATGTTCCTCTCCCTGCAGGAACTGATGATTCCGGGTTCATCGCAGCTTTTAATGAAATACTTGTCCCGGCAGCGCGAGAGTTTAATCCGGACATTGTTCTTGTCTCTTCCGGGATGGATGCTTGCAGAAATGACGGGCTTGCCCAGATGCAAATGAGCGTGGAAGGTTTTTCGGTCCTGGCATCGATCGTAAAATCAATCGCTAAACAATGCTGTGAAGGGAAAGTCGCGGCTGTTCTTGAAGGAGGTTATGACCCTGGGCTTCTTTCGCATTCTGTCGCAGCAGTCCTGGATGTATTCATGGGAAAAGATGTTGAAATGCAAACACATAAACCAGGTCCACAGGTCAGGGTGAGGCTGGATGAAATAAAGAAAATCCAGAGAAGATTCTGGCAATCCATAGATTAATCCTTTACTGCCTAAATCAACGCCGGTCTAAAAATTATTTATTTTGAATACTGCAACATTTGCCATCAAAATTGTCTTTTCCGGATCCTCTTTGGCAAGATCCATAGGTTTTTGGATAAATACAGCCGGTTTTGCGCCAAATGCGCCGGAGAACTCTTCCAACGTAAATAACTCTTCAGGCGGATGTGAATGTCCCAATATCGATTCTGTTAACCTGCGCTGCCTGGCGATCTCACTCCATGATGCACCTTTTCGATAGTTCGGGAATCCAAGAACCAGGCTTCCATTATTAATTAGGTTCTTATGGATAAAATTATTCAGATCCTCCAGGAAAATCTTTTTGTTTTCTTTTGCCGTCCCACCATTGCACAATGCGATCTCATGTTCTGAGCTTACCATCAACAGGCAACTTGCTTTAAAGGGCATTCGGGCGTCCAATGCTTCTTTAAAGGTCAACTTTAAAGGTATGTAATTTACTGACGAAAGTTGCGGTATATCCTCGATCGTAGTTGAAGGATCAATATTGATCAGCGTTGCTTTTAGTCCCAATTCTTCGATCATCCTGGCCCCCATGCCGGGACCGCCTCCTAAATCGATGATATTATCTCCCTCGCCTATCTGGCCTGGCAGGACACTTTTGACCAATTCATGCATGACATTGATCTTTTTAGCAAAGTTATTTGCGTAGTCCGTATCGTCGAATTTGTTGATACTATCCATGATAATTTCCTGAAATTACCCTATCAATATATTGATGAATATCCTGAATAACCGGCTAAAGATACCCCCCAAGAATACTTGAGCCTGCCATCAGGCTCCCCACAACATATCCAAGGATAACGCCCCCGTTCAGGAACGGAAGACCTGCTTGCGGTTTGCCCTTCATTACAAAAGCCATAAGCACCGAAAAACCCAGGAACGTGCCAATTATTCCTCCAATTGCCGGAAGATTCATCTTACCAATGACAGGGAAAGAATAGAAGGCCGTGTTTGTTACAAAAAAGTTCGCGGAAACAACAAGCAATGTGGGCATCACGGCATCCCCCAACCCCATAAAGAATGCTTCCCGCTCTTCTTTATCAAATTTTTCACTCAGGAATGAGTACTTCCAGCGCTTCGGGATCACAAGCAGTATCGGAAGCCTCAGATCCATAACACCTTCAGCAAGTGCCACCATATGTTTGGTCTGGTAAACTGCAATATAATCATATATAAGAAGCACGACAAGAAGTAGCAGCGTGGGGACGATGTCAAGTGATATCCCAAAAATCGAAGCCGAACCTGCGCCAAGTATAACACCAGTTATATCAATTACATACCACTCAGGGAATTTATAAAGAAGTACCGTTAGACCCACCGAAAGTATGATCGTCAGGGCGAGGTTTATGCCTGGTGGTAAAAAGACTGAAAAAAGGGCATAGAACACATACAACAAAGTCCAGCCTACGGTGATAAGGATAAAAGCCTGGATTATCCATTTCTTGTTTAATTTAATTACGAGAAATATAAACCCTGTAAAAATAAGGATTATCGCGACCCACACTATTACATTGCCTGTGTCTTGAGGATTTTCAAATGCCTTGAAATCATTAGCCTCAAGGGGGTTACTCAATGCGACAGCGATAAGCTGCACAAGCAGCAGCATGAAAGCCATTCCGATAACAGGGATATATTTTTCGTATTTCAAATTGATCTCCACTCAATATAAGTTGGATTGTTTTTAAAAGTTTGCTACAAGATATTTATTACCATGCAACAAACTATTTCTTTTATCCATCCGAATGAGGTGCAGATGATAATAGGAATCTTAGGTCCACAGGGTACATATTCGCAAAAGGCAGCCAGCCAGTGGAACGAAAAAGCGATGCTTCAATTCTATGATGATATCTTTGACACTGTTGATGCGCTTTTGCGAAATGAGGTGGATTATAGCATTGTGCCTATCGAGAATTCACTGGAAGGTTCGATCACACTCACACTTGACCTGCTTCTGGAACACGAACTCAGGATCACCGGAGAGGTAATTGTCCAGATAAAAAACTGCCTTCTCTCCAGAGGAAAAATCGAGGACATAAAGATAATAATGTCGCATCCCCAGCCATTATCCCAGTGCAGGAAATATCTAAAAAATAATTTCAGGGGGATCGAAATAAGGTCAGACCTGAGTACAGCACATGCCGCAAAACTTGCAGCCGCATCAAATGAGATCGCTGCAATTGCGTCAGCTGAAACTGCAAAAATGTATGGGTTGAAAATACTTGCGCAAAACATCCAGGACGTTCCTGAGAATTTCACACGGTTCATTGTTGTTGGAAAAACAACACCAGCACCCACAGGAAATGATAAGACCTCTATAATCGTGTATCTTGAAAAGAATAAGCCTGGAGCCCTTTATGAAATACTTGGTGAATTCGCGGATAAAAACATTGACCTGACAAAGATAGAATCGCGTCCTACGAAAAAAGCACTTGGCGATTATGTTTTCTATATCGATATCAAAGGACATATTGAAGATAAAACCATAAAAGATACGATTTCAAGAATAAAGGGTAAAGTCGGAATGCTCAAGATACTCGGTTCTTATCCGGCTGCAAAATAATGAGGATAAGTTTTATCCCTCGGCAAGTCCATTATTGAGTAGCATCTCATAAATGAGTGGACTATGGACATACAATCCCTAAAAAAACTGGCACTCCTTGGAGCGCACCGGAAAACCCTGGAATTATCTTCGGTGGAATTTGCCACCCATATCGATTCAAGCCAGCAGACTGCGGCACGAAAATTAAAGGCACTTGAAGAAGAGAAACTTATTTCAAGAAAAATCCTGCCTGACGGGCAGTTGATCTGCCTGACTAAAAAAGGTATTGAGCTCCTGCAAAAGGAATTAAATGATTACCAGGGGATTTTTTCGGGAAATGGCAACATAAATATCCTGAGCGGCAAGATAGTTACAGGCCTGGGGGAAGGACAATATTACATAGCACTGGATGGTTACAGAACCCAGTTCATCGAAAAACTTGGATTTGATCCTTATCCGGGCACATTGAATGTCAGGCTTGATACCAATAGCATCGATCTTCGCAAAAAGATCGCACAAAGTATAAGGATATCGGGCTTTACAGACCAGAACAGGACTTTCGGGAAAGGCTCGTGTTTCCGGGTCAGGATCTCAGATATCGAAGGCGCAGTAATTACTCCTGAGCGAACCCATTATCCCGAAGATATCATCGAAATAATAGCGCCTGTTAATCTTCGCGAACGCCTGGAACTTAAAGATGGAACTAATATTAATGTAGAAGTGATAAAATGAGTCTTGATAAGGCATTAGAAGCAATAAGAAATGGGAAAATGATCCTGCTTTTTGATTCCGAGGACAGGGAAGGAGAGACAGATTTCGTGATCCCGGCGCGAAACACCACGCCAAAAGATGTCGCCCTCATGCGGCGCGATGGCGGGGGGCTGATATGCGTTGCGATATATGGAAAAGCTGCAGATAAGTTAGGATTGCCCTTCATGTCTGATGTCTTAAGGAGCGTCTCAAAAAATGGCCATAAATCACTCATCAGCCTCGTGGAAAAGAACGGGGACCTCTCGTACGACTCACGTTCATCGTTCTCGCTCTGGGTCAATCACAGGGATAACTTTACGGGAATAACAGATAATGACCGCGCCTTTACCATCAGGAAAGTAGGCGAAACAGTAGAGCGTGTCCTGAAAGGTGAACTAATTGATTTCGGGGACGAGTTCAGGTCGCCCGGCCATGTTGCGCTGCTTCGCGCCGCCGCAGGGCTATTGAACGAGAGGCGCGGGCAGACAGAGCTATCAATTGAACTTGCATTAAAAGCAGGTGTTTCTCCTTCTATGGTAGTATGCGAGATGCTTGATGAAAAAACAGGAAAAGCGCTTTCGAAAGAAGATGCGATCAAGTATTCGATGCTTCACAAGATACCTTTTGTGGAAGGAAAGGATCTCGATGGGATTTAAGTTTGTTTCTGCTGAATCGCTGGTGTTGAGACGTTTTCATTCGTATTGGTGCGATTTTCCCGGCATCAGAAATATTAAATAGTGCAATAGATAATTCTTACCTCACAATATGGATATTTTATTGGTGGTATTTGTCCTTGTAATACTATTCCTGGTTAGTGCACTCTATTTCTTTTCCACATATAACAGGTTCAAAAGCTTAAGGAATGGTGGAGATGCCACCCTTTCCCAGGCAAGGGTAGCCATGAAAAAGCGGCTTGACATGATCGAACAGCTTGTGGAGGCTGTTAAAAGCTATGCGAAGTTCGAACAGGATACCTTCGAGAAAATAACGAGCATGCGGGTAACCTTAGGAAAAGCTGGCACTGAAGATTTGAAAAAAATTGACGGTGAAAGCCGAGGGTTACTCGGAAATATTATCGCAGTGGCTGAAAATTATCCTGCATTAAAGACCTCGGAAACAGTGACTTCGCTCATGAACTCAGTTAAAGACATAGAAGATGAGATCGCAAGGCACAGATATACCTACAACAACATAATCCAGGAATACAATACGATGCTGGATACTATTCCTTCAAAGTACATAGGGCGTTCGGCTGGAATGAGCAAGAAGGAATATCTGGATTTCTTTGATGAGGAATTAAAAAGGCCGACGGTGAGCTGGAGTTGAATGAAAAAAAAGAAATCCTGATTTTGTTGGTTGTCGTGGAACTTATAGGTTTAGCCGGGCTTTACCTGACCGGAGGACTACCTGGCATGGAGAGCGCATGCCGTTTGGGAGGATGCGGGGATGTTTATGTTGACACCTACAGTGCAAATCTATATTTGAATGGAACACTTGAGGAAAATTTTGTATATGAAATCAAAGAGCCATTTAAGTACAGGATGCTTTATCGGGACTGGAAAGTACCGCTTTCGTATGGAATAGCGGATGACCCGACATTAAAGACAAATTCTCATATAGAACTTGTCAGTATCTTGCCGCCGCCCGGAACATCTCCTTATATTAAAGATTATCAGGGGAACACTAAACTAATTTCGAATGCAGATTCTCAATACACAAATGATATATCATCTCTTGCGGAGCAAAACGAGGCAGGCAGCTACAAACCGGATAGATTCGATGCGGGAAAATATGAAATAAGTTATGTTTTCAGGCTGCATCCTCCTCTTGAATGCGACAAAGAATACTGCCATCTGAATTTAAAACTGGCAGATGAGCACCTGCCATACAACAAAGTCGTAATATTTGTTCATGATCCTATGGGCTATGTTTCCCAGCTTTTCGAACATTCTTTAATGGATGTAAGGAAGGAGGGTGATACGTGGATCGTAAGAGGAGCAAGCCAGAAGGATTCACTGTTTGAGATCGAAATGCTTCTTAATCCCGCGATTTCAGGGGAAATGAATGGATTTCCAAATTCCATCTCCGGGATCAAAGAAAAAACCCTATCGGCAAATTTCAAATATTCTCTATTTTCACAAATGAGTTTTGCATTAAAAGCCCTGGTATTCCTGTTTCCGATAATGCTTGCATTTGTTTATTACAAATTTGGGAGGGAGAAAGATTTCACAGTGCCAAAATTCCTGAGTTTTGTTCCAAAAAAAAGGAAGCCATGGCTCGTGAATCTTGTTTTCAGGAAGGATCCTTTTGATTATGATGAGAATGGATTTTATGCGACACTTCTTGACCTGCATCAGCGGGAGATCATTAAAATTCAAACGGATGGTTCTAAGGAGGGAGGCACAAAATCTGAAGGGTTAAAGATAACTCTGGAAGGAAATAAAGTTGGTGACGACGAATATGAGATGAAAGTGCTTAAATTCCTGAAAGATTACTCCTGGAATGATGTGTTTGATACTAAAGAATTTGAGGGAAGAATCGAATCATTGAGGACTAAAATAACAGAAGGGAAATCAGGTTACTCTAAGGCTGAGAACCAGTTAATGAAGATTCGGGACAGGATGAATGACGCTATGAAAGTTCCCAGGAAAAAGGCCGCAAATGAATTTGTCATGAGCGGAAAGAAATATACATGGATGATATTCGGGTTTTTCCTGTTAGTTCTATTTTTCACTTCATTTTTATTTGGATATGGCGTATATACCTCTTTTGTCCTTTTACTGCAAACAATCCCTCCGTTATTTGTTTCTTCTTCGCTATTCGGACAGTGGAAAGAGAATTACTATAAAGAAAAACTCGAGTGGGACGCCTTCAGGACATTCCTCACGGATTTCGCATCAATACAAAAATATGCGCCAGAAGATCTTAAGATATGGCAGGAATGGCTTGTCTATGCAACAACGCTCGGAGTCGGAGACAAAGTTGTCGAAGCCATGAAACAACTTAATATACAGATACCTGAAGTACATGCAGTTACCTACATGCCAGTTTACTTCAGAGGGGCATATGGCTTGACTTCCCCGCCCTCTCCTCCCTCATCCGGAAGTGGATTTCATGTCGGAGGTGGTGGATTCAGCGGAGGAGGAGGTTTTGGCGGTGGAGGAGGATTTGGGGGAGGTGGAGGTGGGGCAAGATGAACGAATCCCATACTATCTATTCAACATCAACTTGAAATTCTTTTAAAATCTGGGAGGCGGCGGTAATGTTCTTTGGTATGTTCCTCGCCCATATCTTCAATTGATACGTAGTCTAAGCATATTTACATTGTCAAATGTCCGATCACCAAATTTATGATCTGATATCCATTTTTTTTTTCTGAACGCCGAGGTAGGGATTTGAACCCTAGCTTACCGGAAGGTAAAACAGGTCTCGAGCCTGCCGCGTTAGTCCGCTCTGCCACCTCGGCATGGTAGTCTTTTAATATAGTTTATATAATAATTTTTAATGATTTCTATACAACTTTTTAAAAGCTTCGATGTTTTAATGCACTATTGATTTACTGCGTTTTATAATTTATTATAAGGAGTTCTTGGATTTGAATCTCTTTCTGGTATTTTCATATCATTTCCTGAGCTACAGTTAAGTCATTGAATATTCGTAAATGGTATTTTAACAAAATCCTGCTGAAAAGCAAAAAAGTTATATAGATTTTCACTAATGTATACTAATCGCAATAATTATCTATAGTTTCCGGGAAACCAGAATATACTGGAGGTGAGGGTAAAACTAATAGCAATTATATAATAATACTATTTAAAAAAAGTAAATAAGATAAGCATAAATGAACAAACCAGGAACAAATATAATAAATTTTTAAAGTAACAATTTCATATATAAAAGGGGTTATATCAATGAAAAAAAGTAGAAATGTAATTATAATTTTTAGCCTATTATTAGCGATAATTATAGTAATGCAGGCAGTATCCGCGCAGATAACCAGCACAGATTTAAAGATTCTTCCAGAAATTGATAATAATGCGCTTTCTATCATTGATCTGTTAAATATTGGAGATGTGAATATTATAACAGCGAACGATAATTACGAGGCTCCGTCAGTCAATCTGAAATGTGATGCCAAAATCGACACGGTCTTCGCGGCGGAAACAATTATCAATAAGTGCGGGACAAAGACACCAACTGATGACGAAATAGAAAGTGTCCGCCTGGAAGTAGCACAGAGAAAAGCCCTGATATCGCAGGAAGCCCAGGGTGCAGGTTCGGTTAATATTCCCGTTTATTTCCATGTAATTAATAATGGAGTGGGTATTGAAAATGGCGATATCCCGGATTCTCAAATAATGGATCAGATGGATGTACTGAACAATGCATATTCAGGCACTTACACCTTCTCTATCAAATTGACTGATCGCACAACTAATCCCGTATGGTACTCGGCCGGCCCGGGCACGCGGGCTGAAAAAATTATGAAAACCGCTTTGCGAAAAGGAGGTGCCGATGCATTGAATATCTACACAAATAACATGAGCGGAGGCCTTCTTGGCTGGGCAACTTTCCCCTGGGACTATAAAAAGAAACCGAATATGGATGGCGTCGTGATCCTCTATTCTTCGTTGCCAGGCGGTGAGGCTGTACCTTATAACCTTGGAGATACTGCCACGCATGAGATAGGTCATTGGCTTGGACTGCTTCATACATTCCAGGGAGGATGCACACAAAGAAATGACGAAATCACTGATACCCCGGCAGAGCGTTCTCCAGCCTTTGGCTGTCCTGAAGGGCGAGATTCCTGTTTGAGATTCCCCGGAAAAGATCCAATCCATAACTTTATGGATTATTCAGACGACGCCTGTATGGTTGAGTTCACGCCTGGGCAGGAAAGCAGGATGACAGAAATGTGGGTATATAGGCAGCCCTAACAAGTATAGAGGCAGGACATGGTAATGTGAGTCCTGCACTCCGGACTTTTAGAGATTATATGCATTTGTCGCCCGCCCCCTATCAAGGGCTGGCCGCCCAACCTTGAAGGTTTGCCCAACGGGAATGCTTGACCGCCTGCGGGCGGAAATATTATATTTCTGCGGAGGGTCAGAGAAACAAATCATCAAGAGGCGCACCGATAGATTTTATCAGGGCGGGCAGGCGACGGATATATTCTTTTTGGATGTTCCACTCAAATGAGGAGCAATCTCTAATTTTATTTATCTATGTCAGTAAATTGAATATATCTTTTTTACTTGTATCCTAAGCAAAGATATAACTGGCAACATGTGGAAATCTTCATCCTTAGGGAGGGCAGCCCGGTAGAAATAGAACTATTTTCCACAAATTCCTTGGCGGTTAAAGGTTAAATAGCAAGTAAATCAAGTAAGGATTATGACCACAACTATAGAACAAATCCGAAAATAGGATTATTCTGACGACCGCCCGAATGGGTAATTACAATACAGGTAGGCAAGATACTTCAAAAGCTGGATTATGTCGTTCATGAAGTACATAAGCTAAAACAGGATGTCAAAGAAGTCAAGTTAGAACTAAAAGACCATGATAAACGTCTCGCTGTTCTGGAAACGAAAAATGCGGGTTCAAACCAGAAAAAGGTATAGTTTAGCCTGCCAGTAATATGTTATGTTGAGGAATATCCCTATTAAACTTTTAAATGAAATCTCTAAAAAAGGTGCCTGATGCGTCTTGACTCCCATCTCGTGGAAATCGGTAACCTGGGTTCCCGTAGCAGGGCTAAAAGGGCAATACTGGAAGGGCATGTCAGGGTTAATGACAAAGTCATAACAAAACCATCTTTTGATGTGGGATATTCTGATAAAATAGAAATAACCTCAGGATTGGATAGACCTGCTGGCTACTGGAAACTTAAAGATATCCAGGAGAAGACGGATCTCATTAAAAACGGCGACCGTGTTCTTGACATCGGCTCAAGCGCGGGCGGTTTCCTGCTATTTGCCTGCGGGATCGCATCATGTGTGCATGGGATAGAGTTCAGCCATGAATTCAGGCCGGAACTTGAAAAGATCGCACATGAGAAGCAAAATATCACTTTCGAGTTCGCAGATGTGTTCACAATCGCGCCTCTAAAAGAAAAATATGATGTCCTGCTTCTTGACATTACAGTGAGCCCTTTATCTTCCATAAAAGCCCTTGAGAATGTATTTCCATCATTGAAAAGAGGTGGAATGATGCTCCAGGTTTTGAAATTACCCAAAAACAATGAAATAGAGCCCATCCTTGCAAAGCTGACCTTAATGGGATTTGAGATCAACCAAGTGATCAAGGCCCAAAAACAGGAAGCATATGTCATAGCGAGGAAAAATGAGTGAGTTCGATTTTGACCTGGAAAATATAATAGATACCATCAAGTCTAAAAACTATAAGACTATCGGACTCCAGTTTCCCGAAGGTTTCAAGAGAAAGGCGCTTATCATCGCACGGGAGCTTGAAGAAGAGACCGGCGCAGGCATCATCATATCAGGAAATCCCTGTTTCGGAGCCTGCGATATCGATACAGCGCTTGCTGGCAAAGTCGATATTATGTTCCATTTCGGGCATTCAAAAATGGGCAAATTTATTAACGTTGTTTTCATTGAAGCGCGATCCAATGCTGATATCCTGCCGTGTATAAAAATAGCTCTTCCACTTTTGAAATCCACAAAGATCGGTCTTATAACCACAGTACAGCACATTCATAAATTGGTAGAAGTCATAAGGATCCTGGATGAAAATGGAATGGAAGCGATAACCGGAAAAGGAGACCTGAGAGTAGATTATCCCGGGCAGGTGCTTGGGTGTAATTTCACATCAGTGCATATTGATTGTGAAGAATATCTTTACATCGGGAGCGGAATTTTCCATCCGCTGGGTGTGGCAATAGCAACAGGTAAGAAGGTAGTTGCAGCAGACCCATATATGAACAGGGCCCAGATCGTTTCTCCTGAAAAATTCCTGCGAAAGAGAAGCGGATACATCGCAAAAGCTATTAACGGTGAGATTTTCGGAATAATCGTTTCAACAAAAAGCGGCCAGAACCGCATAGCACTTGCAAACAGGCTTGCCGGGATCGCAAAAGAGCACGCAAAACAGGCGCATTTGATCATGATGGATCTTGTGACGCCTGATCAATTGCTAGCATTCAAAGTAGATGCATATGTCAATACAGCATGTCCCAGGATAACTATTGACGATGCCGAAAGATTCCATGTGCCCATCCTCACGCCGCAGGAATTTGAGATAGTAATTGGTGAGAGAAAATGGGATTATTTGAAAATGGATGAGATACTGGAAAACGATGTTCAGGAATAACACTTATTTTGTTAAGCTTTTTAGATCAGGATAGATAACTCCTGATATGCATACAAAAATTGTCCGGTGACTTCTGTATTTAATCGGTGCCTATTATCCCGATGACCAGGGGAAAACCAACTATTTTAAAATTATTGTGGCTTATATAAAGTTCTTCTATTTTTTTACCTGCAATACCTCTTTTCAATAATTCTGCCCTCTCCTTCGGTGTTTCTAACATTGAAATCTCCCTTTACTGACTAAATATAATTATACCCGTTTTTCCCGCAGATTTTATAATATAATTACTTATTAATAAAGATTTCTATACCTGATATCAAAAAATCTTTCTATTGTCAAAAAATCAATAAAAAGCTTGAGGTTGGGAAAAAAAATTCTAATTAGATTTGATAGGTATTTATCCTATTAACCCCAACCTCATCATGATAAAGTAATGACATAGTAATAAAGATAATTGGCATAAAATATTGAAAACTTTTTAATATCTCTCAAGGATATTATATAAAGTATCTCTTTTTGCCACCGGACGCCCTATTCTTTTTGTGATATGGATAAATTCATCAACAGTCTTGCTGTGAAAAGGCACACCTGCCGCCCTTACCACATTCTCTTCGATCATTGTGCCCCCAAGGTCATTCGCGCCAAAATAAAGAGCCATCTGTGCCACATCGATGCCCTGTGTCACCCAGGAAGCCTGGATGTTTCTTATGCAGCCATTAAGAAGAAGCCTTGATATTGCAACCATTTTAAGATAATCTATCCCGGTTGAATTGCCATGAAGTAAAGTATTCTCAGATTGGAACGACCATGGTATGAATGCAGTAAAACCATGATACTTTTCTTGCATTTCGCGCACTCTTATTATGTGCTTGACCCTTTCTTCCAGGGTTTCCTCATGCCCGAAGACCATTGTTGCGGTTGTCGGGATATCCAGGGAATGAGCGGCAAGCATGACCTCTTCCCATTTTTTCCATCCTATCTTTTTGGGAGAAATTGAACCCCTCACCCTGTCATCAAGTATCTCAGCCCCCCCGCCTGGAATGGAATCAAGCCCCGCATCATGAAGACGTGAGATGGTTTCTTTAAGACTTGCGCCATATAATTTTGAGATATGCACGATCTCAGGCGGAGAGAAGGCATGCATCTGCACAGTGAACTTTTTCTTAACAACACTTAACATTTTTTCATAATATTCTATTGTTATATCTGGATTCAATCCGCCCTGAATAAGTATCTGGGTCGCTCCCAGCTTCACGGCTTCATCAACTTTCTTAAGTATCTCATCGATCTTCAGGACATAAGCATCTTTTGCATCAGCTTCCCTATAAAAAGCGCAGAATTTGCATCTGGATGTGCAAATATTTGTATAATTGATGTTGCGGTCGATAACAAAAGTGACAACCTCACCAGCGCTTCTTTTTCGCAAAGTATCTGCTGCTGCACCCAACAAATTGAGGTTATTGCATTCCAGGATTTTTAATCCATCATTTATCTCAAGCGATTCATCAGACAATGCCCTGCCAAGAATTTCATTTATTTCAGGATCATCCCCGAATTTCTTTATCTTATCAAAATTTGTCATCCTGCGAATAGCTCCTCTTGAATTTTAAAGCAAGTTCGGCTTTCATAAGTTCTCTACCCAGATAAGCGGCATGGTCAAGATGCGAAATAAGACCCCTTTCGATAATAGTATCAAGTACCTCCTTTGCGGTTGACCCTGCAATAACATTATAGTCATTTCGTGCCATTATTTTCCCGGAATAGGCCTTCCCATTCCGAATCTCATTATCGGTAAGCTCGATCTTGAAACATCCTGCCGGGTCAAGATGCCATTTCTCATTGCCTCTTGCATCAATATAGTTTTTTGGAAGTTTCCCATATTCACGCCGCCGTTTTTCCTTTATTGCCAGCATATCAATCCCGAGGTCTTTTGGGGCGCTTCCTCGATCCTTTGACAGTACCATCATATTCGATGCCGTTTTTAACTCTGAAACGCTGCCACGGGCTTTCACGCTAAATTCAGGCGTGAATAAGATACTTGCGCCAAGCTCCATTGCGATCCCGGAAAGAATGGAATTAACTCCCATCGAATCAGCATCAATCAGTTCAGTTACATTTCCAATCCCAAAAAATAACGGCGTAGTTTCGTCGCGTTCCCTGAATTCATAATACCTGCTGACGGATCTTGAAAGACCATGACCCGCAGGTTCAAGCACAGGATCAGCGATGATATTTTTGATCCCGGAACAACGGGCTGATTCCATGTTATTGAACAGGCTTTCAAGATCATCCGATCGATCAGGGATTATGACCGAAATCGTGGAGTTTGTAATTATGCTATCTTTTACTTTATCGATATTTTTCGAATTAAGGCTCAGGACAATGTCTATTCCAGTATAAACCGCCGCATTTATCAGATCCGGTTCAAGCGTATCAACACTTAGAGGGATACCTGTAACAGATCTTGCTGTTTTTACAGCATTCATGACACTTGTTTTCGATGTATCCAGGGACATTCCCAGGTCTATGATATCTGCTCCGCTTTCCACGAAATAAATTATTTTCCTGGCAAGATCGTTCTTTTCCAGATTACCTGCATCCACAATTTCTGCCATTACTTTCATTCGGGAATTCCCGCCGATCTTTACTGATCCTAAAGTCAAAGCCGAAACTGCGTTATTTTCCAGTTCAGTTACTTTGTCGATCGCCGTCGAGCGCTTTCTTTCGATCAAAAGTTCGCATGCGGGGATTTTTCCTGAAAAATCAAAGCTGCCTGCGAACGATAGGACAAAACCAAGATCAACGGCATGCTTTGGTCCAAGTCTTATGGCAATGCCAAGCTCTTTTTCAAGCCCTGAAAAATCACCTGACGACATACCTGGTATCAGGATCAGGTCATATTTTTTTTGAGGCAAAGAGCGTTTTAGCAAAGCAGGAGTTGTAAATGCTGCCACCTCTATATCAAGAACGAGTATGTCGGCTATATCATTTACAGATTTTCGTGCACTATTTTCTGCAAGTTTCCCGGTGACTACCAGAATATTCATTTTCACGCTTCAACCAATCAATTTCAGTTTATAAATATTCCATATCCCGTCCGAAATGAACCCGACGGCTATCGCACCGAGGAAAAGACCCATCAGTCGCGTCATTACCATCATGCCCGTCATTCCCACCACTCTTGAAAAATGATCCGAGAACCTGAAAATAAGGAATGTGACTAAAAATGTAAGAAGTATCGCGCTAATTACGAGCATCTTCACACTATTTATATCGATAGCATATTCATCGGTCCCTTTGCTAACATAAAGGATTATTGTAGTTATTGCGCCAGGACCCGTTAACATCGGCATGGCCATGGGAAATATGGAAATATTTTCCTTTTGGGCGGCATCTGATAATTCTTCAGATGTTATGCTTTCTCTTGTAGTCCGCGCAAAAAGCATGTCGATGGCAACGAGAAAAAGCAAGATACCGCCTGCAACACGAAGTGAATCCACTGTGATGCTGAAAAATTCCAGTATGAGATTTCCTGATAAAGTAAATATGATCGCAATAATGCAGCCAATGATTGCAGAACGTTTTGCAACATATATCTTATCTTCCCTTTTCATGCGGGATGTTACTGAAACAAAAGCCATTACTCCGCTGACCGGGTTTACGATCGAAAAGACCGCTGTGAAAACTGAAATGAAGAATGTCAGGTCAGATGTCATTTGGTAATACATTCAATTAAAAGCTATTGAAGGTTTTGGAAATATTGATCTTTCATGTTACTGTTATCCTGCCTCGCGGCATTGAAGGATAGAGGTCGCATCCGTATTCATAAGTCCCCGGTTTATTGAATGTATAATTCCATGTATCCTTTTTGTTAAGAATATGAGATTGGGACCCGGTAACATTCACAACATATTTGCTGCTATCCAGGTTAGTCCATCTTACTGTTGTTCCATTTGTGATATTCAATTCAAGAGGACTGAACATTGTTCCTTTGATATTAACATAGACCGTCAGAGGTTCAGCTACTGGAAATGTCTTAGCGGTTGTCAGGACGGGAGTTGGTGTGGCGCTTATAAGTACGGCAGCCTCTTCAGAATTCGCATCTTTGCCAGTACAACCTGATAATGCAGTAACAAAAATCAGTATTAAAAACCATCGTCTGCTCATTTGTATCAATATTAACATTTGTTCAAGTATAATTATCAAAGAATCTTAATTTTACATCTCCCACGATCCCGCACTCCTTTGCATATTTGAAATAGAGTTCAAGGCTGTCCACACTCTCTTCGTCCAGATCATAATTCAATGTATGAAGATACTCTCGCATGAAACTGCAATCGATGTTTTTTTGCTTTCCTATGGAACTTGCGATTTCACCAATGTTGTTATATGCATAATCTTTAGATCGCAACAGTGTTTTTATTATATATCTTACTTTATCGGGATGCATTTGTGCATATTTTTCCCTTACGACCCATAGGGCGTAAACCATTTTTTTACCAGTAAGGTTTTTCCAGACATTCCCCAGGTCTGCTACTATCTGATATTTCCCTATGGCATGGATGGCGCTGTCCCCGATCAAAAGAGCCGCATCTCCTTCCTCCAGCATCCGATCAATATCAGTCCCCGGACATTGCCTGATATTTGCATTTATCCCCTTTATCCTTAAAATTATCTTGATAAGGGTTGCAGAGCTTGCAGTGGTTTCAGGAATGCATAGAGTTTTTCCTTCAAAATCTGATAGTTCTAATTTCCCATTTGAACATATCAACACGCTCTTTGTAAAATCATTTGAAGTTATGGATAGGCCTGGAAGTATGAGAAGGTCATTGCGTTTCCCATACATGATCGAAGAGATAGGGCTGATATCTAGTTCTTCATTGAAGAGTATGCGCGCAAGTTCAACCGGATGAGCTTCTTTGATATCGATGTCATGAGAACCTACTTTTCCCTTTTCTATGGCATAATACGGGAAATCACAGTTAGCAAATGCGATCTTTCCAAGACGGATCATAATTTTAAGAGATTATTGGTGGCAATGCATATTAGATTGTTGCATGAAATTCAAATATTCTTGTTCTTTTTTTCATTATGTTCCCGGGGATAGTTTTGATCGCACACTTTGCCGGTGTTTGCCAGACGAAGAGATAGTGTCCCTCAGGGTGATCGAAAGCAGCGGTGGGTTATTCCCAAAATGCGATTTCGGTTCCATCGCATAATCAGCCTCTGGATCGCCTGAAAAAATCTTCCAGAAAGATGGTTGCGCGTAAGTAACCAACTCTTCAGAAGAATTAAAATATTATTCTAACAAATAAGATACTATTCAATGAAAAATAAAATCAAGGAATCTATGGAACCTGAAATATACGATGTTATTACAAAGATAAAAGATATTGGAGGGGACAGAATAAAATTTATTCTTCTGTATGGTTCGGCAGCAAAAGGGAAAAGTACAAATTTATCCGATATTGACATAGCAGTTTTTTACAGTGGCGATAAGAGAGAAAGATTTCAGTTCAGGATTAAAATTCTTGGTAGAATTGGCAAGAAATTTGACATTCAAACATATCAGGATTTGCCATTATATATTCAAAATGAAATATTATCAAGTGGTGAAGTCCTCTATTTCAGTGATTACTCAGAGATTTTTAATACATTCATGAAAACCATCAGGGAATTTGAGGATTTTAAACCCCGCCTTGAGTTGTATTATTCAAGTATGGGGGTCTAATATTGGAAAAATCTGACCGTGTGCGCATACTTTCTAAGCTTGATGAGATGATTAAGTATGTTGAAGAATTGCAGAGTATGCTTCCAGATCAAGTAGAATATGAGCATGATCTCATTAAGAGGAGAGCCTGTGAGAAAACAATTGAAGTAGCGATCGACTCCTTAGTCGATGTTTTGGCAATGATAGTTTCAGCGCAACAATTTGGTTTACCTGATAATGAAGAAAACATCTTCGACATGCTTATTGAAAAAAAGGTATTGAATAGTAAATTCGGGGAAAAACTAAAAGATATGAAGGGATTCCGAAATATCCTAATTCACCGTTACGGACATGTTGATGATGAAATAGTATATCATAATCTAACCAGCCATATAAATGATTTTTATGAATTTGAAAATGATATTAAATTATACTTGAAGAACGAGAAAATAAATCAGAATTATGATTAATGGCTGTGCAGGTGTCAACTGGAAAAACGAATATGTAATGGCAAGCAAAAAATATACCAGTTAAATTATATTATATTGGAAACCACTCCTTTTCAAAAAATGATACTCTTTTTGCATATTCAGCGTGAAACCGACTCATATATACACTTTCAAACAGCCGGCTCAATAACCACATCTTTTATAACACTTGAAAGACAATTATAAGTTAGGAGGCGTTAGTGACGATAGATTACACAAAAGAAACAAAACTGGATGTGAAGTCCGCTGTCGAGAAACTAACAGGAGACCTGAAGGCGAACAAATGGGGTGTTTTAAGTGTTATTGATGTAAAAAAGATCCTGGCGGAAAAATTAAAGATCGAATCGGATGACTACATAATTCTTGATGTATGCAATCCGGGTCTTGCACACAAGGGACTTTCGATAAATAAACAGGCCGGGCTGATCCTTCCCTGCAAGATAATCGTTTATTCAGATAAGGGAAAAACAAAGATTTCTCTCTATAAACCTACCGTAGCGTTAAGCACAGCAAGTTCACTTGCCGGTTATGATAAACTCAGCAAGCTTGCAATAGAAGCAGAGGATGGTTTAAAGAAAGTTATTGACCTCCAATAGGTGTTAATTTGCAGATAATTGAAATAATGGAGAAGACATTTGATTCTGAATCAAATGATATTGCGCTCTATCTTGCAATGTCCAAAAAGGCAGACGAAGAAGGTCATCTTGAGATAGCGGCGTATTTATTGGAGATCGCAATGGATGAAGCCTCGCATGCCGTCCAGTTTGCATCTCTCCTGGGAAAGATTAAAGACACAAAAACCAATCTTGTAAATATGCTTGCTGGTGAGATGCGGGCTGAAAAAGATAAAGCTGATGCTGCAAAAGTAGCTTATGACGAAGGAAATGATGATGCTTCGCAGTTTTTTGAAAAATCGATGAAAGATGAAACCAAGCATAAAGAAGGAATTAAGAAAATCCTTTCAAAATTACAGGAAAAAGATTAAATCAACTTTAGACAAATATACTATCGGAGAATAAATATGGAACCAGAAAAGGTAATAAACAGCATCGAAGGCAAAATGGGATTTACCCCTGAGATCATGAACATGATGAGTGAAATGAATCCTGAGATGTTCCAGCATTATAAGAAGTGCGATGACGGCATCCAGGAAGATGGCGCACTTCCGGCAAAAGTTAAGGTTTTAATGTCGCTTGCGATAATGGCATCACAGCGCTGTGAAGCATGTTGCGAATCCCAGATGAGAAGCGCCCTGAACCATGGCGCTACAAAAGAAGAAATCATGGAAACAATGAATGTCATTTTCATTACTTCCGGCGCCCCGGGCGTCGCAGTATGCAGGAGAGCCCTGAATCTGATGGAAGGAAAAGAAGAGCATGGTGGTCATGGCAGCGGCCATGGCTGCATGGGCGGAAGAAGAAGGCAATAAGAATAAATTCAAATTCATTGATTTATCAATGATATAAAAAAAATATTAAAATTGGAGGATATAATGAGCCAGAAAATAATAGATGCACTAAATAAGGACAGAGAAGGGGAATTGAGCGCGATAATCCAGTATATGAAACATCATTATGAGGGAGAGGGAATGGAAAGCCCGGCAATCCTTGAAGTTTTTAAATCTACGGCAAAGGATGAGATGGGCCATGCAGAGAAGCTTGGTGAACGCATTGTCTATCTTGGCGGAACACCTACAAAAAAACCAGAGCCTATAATTGAAGGCGGGGACCTCAAGAAAATGATACAGGATGACCTCGCAAAAGAGAATGCGGCGATTAAACAATACAAGGAGCATATTAAGCTCGCAATCGAGGAAAATGATCCCACGACAAGGCTCATGCTCGAGGAGATCCTTTCAGATGAAGAAGGTCACGCCGATACCTGGGAAACCACCCTTTCAATAAAGAAATAAATATGTTCGGAAGAGAAACGCAATTAGTGGACTGCAGGGAAACGATGGGAATGGGGCGGGGCGGCGGTCTTGCCCAGCGCGGAACCCTGTCAGAAGCCGCAAGACCTGATGTTGTGGCCATAGGCATGACGCCTGGACGCCGGCACATAACGAAACCTGTATGTGAGATCACACAGGGTCTTCGCAGGGAGAGCATCCAGGTAAGTGTACTTGTGCTTGAGGCAGGGGCAGGTATCCCAATGGACGATGTGGGAACATCTACAATTTCGAAAGGGTATGGGGCAAATTTTGGTCTGTCTGCAAAAGAAATTGAACAGATAGCCAGGCACAAGATCTTGCTGTTAAATATGGGAAATGTCAATTCCCATATAATTTCAAAAACAAAGAAGTTCCTGAAATATATAAAAATCCCCACTGTAATTGCCTGCGAATATCCAATAGATTTTGAAGATTTTGCAAAAGCAGGGATCAGGACAAAATTCGTAAAACCTAAAAATCCTGAAACAGAAGGTACTGTTGTAGCTATCGTAAGCGGTATAACAAGGGGTGAGACCTGCTCAAGGATCAAATTGAATGAACTGGCAAAAGTAATACGCCAGATCCTGGGTGAAAAGATAGAATCGACCCATGCGGTCAGAAGCGACCTGCTGATAAATGAAGGATTAATGGCAAGTGAAGGAGAGTGAAAGTTATATGAAATGTTACATTTGTGCTAAAATGGGAAAAGATACTGATGCAGTAGCAGCCTGTATCATATGCGGAATGGGCGTTTGCATGGAACATGCAAGATATGAGGAAACACCTGTCTGGAAGGGCGACTATCCTGTAAGACTTGAAAAAGATATCGAGAACCTGAAGAGAATAATGTGCCCACCCTGTCATGAGGCTCTAAAGGAGAACTGGTGATAATATGTTGAGATGTTATGAATGCACGAAAAATGATGCAATAGAAGAAGCAGTTTCTATATGCATAATGTGCGGGAAAGGGCTTTGCATGGAACATGCAAAGAGGATCGATCTTCCGATCTGGGAAGGAGGTTATCCAGCACCTGTCAAGATACTCAAGAAAGGCCTTCCAAGATTTGTATGCAGTGACTGCGGGAATATCCTTTTGCCCGGTTCCTGCGAATAACCAGACATGTTCGAGATCAGGTTCCATGGAAGGGGCGGCCAGGGCGCAGTCATGGCTGCCCAGACACTTGCAGAGGCTGCGGTAAATGAAGGAAATTATGCCGTAGCTTTTCCATTTTTTGGAGCTGAACGACGTGGAGCGCCTGTACTTGCCTTCACGCGTATCGATGAAAAAAAAATATACAGCAAGACGCAAGTTTATTCACCCGATTGCGTGGTAGTTCTTGACGATTCGCTTCTTGATACCATCGATGTCGTTTCAGGATTAAAACCAGGCGGCACAGTAATTATTAACTCAAAAGAAAAACCAGAGGACATAGACCTTGGCGTAAGTGTTCGAACAGCGACGGTCAATGCAACTTCCGTCGCTCTTGAGATACTGAAAGCCCCGATCACAAATACCGCAATCCTGGGAGCTTTTGCAAAGGCCACAGGAATTATCAGGATCGAATCTCTGGAAGAGTCCATCAAGAGCAAATTCGGCGAGAAGCTGGGAGAGAAAGTAGGAGAGCGAAATGCGTTTGCAGCGAGGACTGCTTATGAAAAGACGATCATTGGACAAAGCAGGGGCGTAAAAAAACTTGAGGCAAAGAAACAATGGCTGCCAAGATACCAGGATTATCCGGTCGGCGCTGCCCTAATAGAAGGAAAAACCGAAGCAGGCCTTATCGGTCCGGGTAGTTTTATCGAGAACAAGGTTTCCGGTTGGGCGACTTACCGTCCTTTGAGGGATAAAGAAAAATGCACAATGTGTCTCCTATGCTGGTTTTATTGCCCGGAAGGAACAATTGTCAGGATTTCAGACCGCGGTGACCTCATGACAAATTATGATTACTGCAAGGGATGTGGCATATGCGCCAATGAATGTCCTGTTGATGCGATAAAAATGATGAGGGCACGGGTATGAAGAAAGTAATAACAGGCGATCATGCAGTCGCAATTGGCGCAAAACTATGCCGCGTTGATGTAGTTCCGGCTTATCCTATAACGCCGCAAACGCTGATAATCGAACATATCGCGGATTTTATAAATGACGGGGAACTTGATGCAAAGTTCCTTACCATGGAATCTGAACACAGCGTCATGAGCGCAGCAGCAGCAGCGTCTGCCGCAGGCGCAAGGGTTTTTACAGCCACGTCTTCGCAGGGACTTGCATTCATGCACGAAATGCTTTATGCCACGGCGCCGCTTCGCCTTCCGGTAGTTATGGCAAATGCCAGCCGTACGCTTGGCGGTCCTCCTGGCATCTGGTGCGAGTATAATGATTCTATGGGGTCGCGAGATTCCGGATGGCTGCAGCTCTATGTGGAAGATAACCAGGAAGCTCTGGACATGATCATCCAGTCATTCAGGATCGCAGAGGATAAACGCGTACTTTTACCGGTTATGCCCTGCCTGGATGGTTTTGTGCTGACGCATACGGTTGAACCTGTCGAAGTGCCTCAACAGGATGATGTGGATTCTTTCCTTGGGCCGTATGAACCGGATATTATTCTTGACCCGGCAAGACCTGCAATGATCGGGACATTCATGCCTGCTGAATATATTATGGAATTACGAAGGCAGACTGTCGGGGCTTTTGAATCTGCAAAAGATGTCATCAGGGAAGTAAATAGTGAATTCTCAAAAAAATTCGGCCGGGATTATGGCGGTCTTGTTGATACATACAGGATGGATGACGCCAAAGTTGCGCTGATAACAATGGGAACCGTCACAAGTACTTCCCGCGAAGTCGTCGATGACCTGAGGACGAAGGGTGAAAAAGCAGGTCTTATCAAGCTTCGTTTTTTCAGGCCGTTCCCTTCGGAGGATTTGAGAAAATTAGTTTCAAACCTGGATGCGCTTGGTGTTTTTGACCGCTCGATATCGTATCATGGCGGCGGCCCTGTATATAATGAAGTACGCTCGTCGCTTTTTGGCATGACGATACCGGTAATAAATCACCTGGCAGGACTTGGAGGGCGGGATGTGACAAAAGAGCAGATATTCAAGATGTTCGAACTGACATTAAAAGCTGCAAAGGGTGAAAAAATTAAAGAGGTAAACTGGCACAATACTCGGGGTGAAACGGTATGATAACTATTAAAGAACTTTCCGATGATAACCTTTTCACGGCAGGCCATACAGCCTGTCCCGGTTGCGGGGTCGCCATATCAATAAGGAATGCGATAAGGGTGCTTGGAAAAGATACTGCCGTATATGTGCCCGCAAGCTGCGCCGTGGTATTCGGCACTACTTTCCCATATGGCGCCTGGAAAGTCCCGTTTTTCCACACCGCTTTTGAAAATACTGGTGCCTGTCTCACAGGCATGCAGGCGGCATTTGAAAAGAAAGGAAAAAAAGTTACAGTCGTCGGATTCGCAGGAGACGGCGGAACCTATGACATTGGTTTGCAGAGCATGTCGGGAGCCGCTGAGCGCAATGAAGATATTATTTACATTTGTCTTGATAATGAAGCGTATATGAACACAGGTATCCAGCGAAGCGGCGGGACGCCTTTTGGCGCATGGACTACTACTACGCCTGTGGGTAAAAAGATCCAGGGAAACCAGCGATTCAAGAAAAACCTGGGGGATATTGTCGTGGCGCATGAAATTCCATATTACGCAAGCCTTTCGATCGGGCATCCTCTTGATTTCATAAGAAAAGTCGAGAAAGCGAAAAATATGTCAGGATTTCGTTTCCTGCATATGTTCACTCCATGCATACCGGGCTGGAAGATGGATCCTGCAAGGACGATCGAGGTCACGAAAAGAGCCGTTGAAAGCGGTATGTGGACACTTTACGAAGTCGAGAACGGGCAGATGAAGGTCACGTATAAACCAGGCAAAATGAAATCTGTAAGAGATTACCTCAATATGCAGGGACGGTTCAGGCACATGAGCGAGGAAGACATAAATAAGCTCCAGATGTGGGTATGCAATAAATGGAACCTCCATTACCATGAAAAAGGAGCGCCTGATATTTGTGAAGTCGCGCCGGCGCTTGAGCATCATGCCATCACCGAAGAACACAGGGAGATGCACGGACCATGAAGAAAAAGATCAAACCCATGCTTTACACACTCAGCACATGCGTTCATTGCAGCGCAGCGAAACGATTTTTGAAAGAGAATGATATCAAATACGATTATGTGGACGTTGACAAATTGGATGGCAATGAAAAAGATGAGGTGCTTTCGGAAATGATGAAGGTTAGCGGAAGCATGAGATTTCCCACCATCATAATAGGTAAAAAAGTAATAGTTGGCTTCTATGAAGATAAATTGAAAGAGGCGCTTGGTATATGAGAACGATGGAAGAGATGTTCGATTCGATGAAAAAAATAGCCACTGAAGAAGGTTACAAATTCAACCCGAATAAGCTTGAACTCAATGACATTCTCCAGGGAATGTGGGACAACGAGCAGCGATACGGATATCCATCATGCCCGTGCCGCCTTGCGAGCGGAACAATTGCCAATGATATGGATATCATCTGTCCCTGCAACTACCGTAATGCAGATATTGAAGATTACGGATGCTGCCTGTGCACGCTATATGTGAACGATGAATGGATAGCGGGAAGGAAGCCGCATGAGCCTATCCCTGAGAGGCGCCCTCAGGAATATTTTATCAAGGGTTATCCTGGAATTAACGAACAGAAAGGAGCGGGAGGTGGAGAAATGGTAGAGGTTTACAGGTGCCAGGTTTGCGGATACCTGTGCGCAAGAGAAGAGGCACCGGATCTATGTCCTATTTGCAGGGCGAAGAAGGAAAGGTTTGAGAAATTCAGGATGAAGTGATCATTAAATCAAGAGGATAAACTATGTCAAAGAGTATGTATTGTCCCAATTGTAGTGCTTACATAGGGGACTGTGGTCATGTTTCTGGAGGTTTTTCCGGACCTACTACTCTGTCCGGAACATGCGCCAATTGTGAAAACGAGTTCAGCGTTACCTGCAACGGCGACTGCCTTCCCCGATGTTATATATGTGGAGCCACCGACTATCTGGAAACTTGCTCGATTTGTGGCAATCTCTGCTGTTCAAGTGACCGCAGCGAGTTTAACAAGCAAGTATGCAAGAATTGTACACCATAAACTCTCTAATTAGTGACCATGGGGGGGCGCCGTCCTTCTATTATACGATATATTAGCTAGGGGCAAAGACAACAGGATTCAAAAGAAAATACAATTTTTGTATAACACGGCAATCCCCTGACATACAAATTCGTAGCGAATGAATGATGAATGGTATAGTTCCTTAATAGCTCCCTTAAAAAAAAGGCGGTCTATGAAGATCTTCTCTTCATGACCAATGCCATGAACAGCAAAACCCCAGTTGCGAAAACTGCTTCAAAAGCAGGTGTCGTTTTCTGTTCGATCGTTAACAAACCTTTCTGTCCGAGGATTTCAACAGTATAATTGCCCGCGGGAAGCGTAGAATTATACATGAAATCAACTTCCTTTGTTTCAGCCGGAGCCAGGGTTATCAACTTGCTTTCCACTTCTGTACTGTTAACCACCAGCACAACCGGAAGCGTGTCTTTCATGTTACCCGCATTCGTAACATTTGACCTTATAGCTGCGGTCCCCCCGGTCATCAAAATATCCGGGGTAATGTTTATATCAACGGCCTTGAAATCGGAAAAAGGCGCCTGGATATCTATGTCACGCCCTGCCGTAATATATCCGCTCTTTGAAGCAGATATAGTGTGAGTGCCGCTCTTTTCAAGCGTATAGTTCAGGAGACCTCCATTATCAGTTGAACCAATACTTACATTGTCAAATTTCACATCGGCCCCTTCTACGGGAATATCCTGGTTCGACACTCGTATTGTTATATTTTCGAACTGGTTGGCTTTTGCCGGCGCCTCTATACTTAACATTTTCTCGACATAAGCGGAAACTTCAATGCTCTTTGTCGCCTTCTGGTATCCTAACAATGTAGCCGTTATGTTATAAGTGCCATTTAGCGATCTTGGTAACGAATAGTTAAAAGTGCCCGAATTATCTGTCCGGCCGGTTCCCGAACCGATTAGAACCGAAGCACCCTCAATTGCAGAACCGCCTGCTGTGACCTTGATCGTAATGAGATCTCCTGCGATGGCTTTTTCCGGGACCTCAATGATAAGCTGGGAACTGATCATTTCGGGCACCACCGTGACAAAAGGATAAAACCTGACGTTATCGGAATCCGCAACTCTTAACTTAATATCACCCATCAGGTTCACCGTACTTCCTCTGGAAAGGCCGATCGAACCCGGATTACTCATAATGATCCCTCCATTGCCGATGCTATTGATTTCCATCTGGCCATAAGAATCTCCGGTCCTTACAGGTGTCATTGATTCTGATAACTGGAACAGCCCTTTAATGAATGCGGCCTGCACTTCTGCACCTGCGAACACGTTCTCAAACCTGACGATTAAAATAGGAAGGTTTGATACCGACCCTATTGTCCTGGTGTAAATATAGGTTTGATTCGGAGAAAGCGGTATTGTGTCCACTACCTTACCGTCTTTTAAGAGGCTCATAAGCATCTGCCTCGCGTTCAAGTCTATTTCTTCCGCTTTCAGGACATAACCTTCTTTAAGGGAAAGAGTACTTCCTACGGCTATCACATGCTGGGTATCTTCATCTGTGAGGATCTTATGAAGCTGCCCCTGGGAAATTGCGCTCATCGGTTGTATGCTGTCAGTTGGATTCGGAGGATTTGAGTCTGATGTATATCCGGCAAAATATCTGTCCGCCATGAAACCTATCCCCTGGTAGGAACCAAAGGGCGCGAACTCGAAGCTGATATCCTCAGGGGATGTGGAATATACCATTGCTCCATCCGGGATAGAGGCGCCGCTTATCTGGTTTAACGTGAGTTTTTCAGTCCCTATATCCCTTTTCATATCATAATAGAAGCCAACGTTTGAACCCCCTATATCCAGGCCAAAATTAAGAGGAGTCCAGACGCTTGTCACCGGATAAACCGTCCCTCTGACGTCAAAAATCCCGGTCCTTTCAACCGATGGGGCAAAACGCAGGACAGAGCTGTTGTCAGCTACTATTATTTTCAAATTCCCCATCAGATCAATGGTGTCTCCGGGGGAAAGCACGACTGGATTCGAATTCTCCATGCTTATCAGATTGTTGCCGGACTGGGTGATTTCCATGTTTCCATATCTGTCCCCGCTGCTTATGGTAATATACGAATCCGAGATCTGGAACAATCCCTTAATGAATGCCGCATTTAATTCGCCCCCGCTGAATACCGAATCTATGCGAACGGCCAGGATGGGCAGATCATTCATACTTCCGACATTCTTAGTATATATGTAGGTGTTTCCTGCGCCAACGACACCATTGTCAACTTCAGACCCATCTTTCAAAAGAGTAAACCAGACCTGTCTTGGACCGGCTCCGATATCGATTTGTTTCAATTTCAACACATATCCTTCCCCCAATGTCAGGGTGCCGCCTTCGAAAACAACTCTTTTATCCTCATCGTCGAAAAGCACTCTTTGAAGCTGGGAATTTCCAATAGTGTTTATTTCTCTGTTGCCGGAAATAACGCTGTTTAACGTATATCCAGCAAAATACCTGTCAGCCATGAAACCGATTATCATATACTTGCCAAATCCGGAATAATTGGATTTTATTTCAATAGGAGACGTTTTGTAAATTATGTCACCGGCAGCTATGGTTCTCCCGATATTACTGATGGTAAGTTCCTCAGTAGTGAGGTCATCATCCAGGTCATAATAAAAGCCTGGAAAGTTATATGAGTTCCATGTATAATCAGTTCCTGTATTCCTGTTTTGATCCCACACCCTGTCTACAAACTGGCCGGAAACCGGGTAGATCCCGGCGATAAGAACTGTTGCCAGCATCAATATTGCGAATTCAATTCTATATTTATGTCCACCATAGACCTGAAATTGTAACATAAACCTCCATTTGGCTAAATAATTTAGCCAATCCTTATTTATATATTATTTCTATTCCTATAAAAATGTTATTTGTCATTTATTCTGCCGGATAGCCGGATATGTAACATGCTGTCAGCATCAGCAATAAATGACGGGATACCCGGGATATAAACAGGTTTTTCCAGGATCCTTATCATGATCTGAATACGTGCTCTCGCTGGATCTTTTCCCAGATTTGATTGAAATCATTCAAATTAGACTCCATGTCTTTGGAAATACAATATGTCTTGCCGAATTTATCTTCTTTTGTCGTGATAATTCCATTCTCAACAAGGATATAAAGATGTCGCCTTGTGGTTTCGTAATCCAGATTCAAATCATCCGTTAATTGATCTGCGCAATATGGTTTATCGGAAATGCTCTTCAGGATATATCCACGCGTATAGCCTCCCAGTGTCCCGGCGAACATTTGCCACAATAGTCCCTTCATAGATAACTCCAACAATGATTATTCAAATAAGCTCCCATTATAAAAATGGCCTGGAAAACAATACAACTATAATGTTATGAATTCACCGGCGAAAAATAAACGGGCATTAATTCAAAGCTCATTTTATAATTCCATTATTTTTTCCTCTAGGGCAAAAGCATCCCTGCCGCAGTCCAGACATGACTTCATTGCTATCCCCATGATAAAATCCTCATTTCTTATTATTATTGAATGTTTACAATTAGGGCATACATATTTTTTGCCAGAAGTCATATCAGCCACCACACATAATCCAGATAGTTAAATGTTTGTTCACGCCCTTTTTCACCCTCGCCTGGCGGTTTCAGGCAATTAATCGCGTTTCTGCCGTTATTATCCTGTACAGCAAATTTATCCGGAGTTCCTTCAAGTTTTCCTCTATAATCCTGTTTCCTGGCCATAACTTCTCACGTCGCAAGTAATTTTTTGGAAGTATCCAGTTCACAGCATGGTTTTAGTCGGAAGTGTTTTAAAATCTGATGATGTACCAGGAACAGAAGGTCCGGAGTGGTAAATCAAATCGTTTTGACTTCTATTTCCCGCAAAACGTTTTCCTTCTGAATATGTGTCAGGATTCTTTACAGCCAGCTTGGATATTATTTCTTTTTCAGGAACTTTGTATGCCCACCCGCTAAAACTGTCTATGTACAATATGTTCCCATGGTAATTCTCTTCGACAAATTGAACCTGCCCGGTCTGTTTCTCACTTGACCCGGCTTTAAATTCCACGACATCTCCTTTTGAGTATCTCATAATCCCTCCGATATATTTTGTTTGTCTGTTATATACCCAGAAATGAATGGAAAGGAAAGGAGGAAAATCCTTTCCTATAAGTTCCCACTCCTTTGGGTCTTATATTTGTAGGTACATTCTTTGTACGATTCTATTATACTTTCATACCAAAATCATCCTTGTTATTACAAAAATTCACAATCTATTAATTTTGGTATAGTTGGAACAGTGGATCCACATTAATAGTGTAAAAAATTACAGACATATGGGTTTTGACTTATTAGTGCCTGGGACCCAATCAAATATACAATACTATTTCTATGGTATTCGATAAAACAAGTATTGAAACGTTGTGGCAAAATCGGCAAAGACTTTGAAGATTTGCCAGTGGAAAGGGGAAAACATTCGAAAAACAGCAAAAAAAAAGGCGGCAAATATGAAATCAAATGCGAATTGGCTCTATAATGAAACAGTTCAGGTTGGTACGGACTATCAGGATATTTCAAATGTTCAGGATTATGATATGAACATGGCAAAATTAAGAGATGTCAAAAAGGAAGCAATTGATATAATAGAAGCCATAAGCTTAGGAAAAGAACATACTTTACTTGAAATCGGTACTGGAACAGGTAATTTTGCAATTGAAGCTGCAAAACATTGTAAGAAAGTTTATGCAATCGATGTTTCATCAACAATGATAGCTTATGCAACTCAAAAGGCACAAAAAACAGGGATAAATAATATTTCTTTTTTTCAGGCAGGTTTTTTAAGCTATGAACATAACGGATATCCTCCGGATATGATCGTTTCAAATATCGCATTGCATCATTTGCCGGACTTCTGGAAAATGATCGCTCTTAAAAGAATTCATAAAATGCTTAAGAGTAACGGTACTTTCTATTTAGGTGATGTCATTTTTTCATTTCCACCTGAAGAATATGAGAATAAAATCGACAATTGGATCGATATCATGAAAAAAAAAGCTGGAAAAAATTTTGCAGGGGAAGCGCAAATGCATATTAAGGAAGAATATTCAACCTTCGATTGGATCATAGAGGATATGCTCCATAGATCAGGATTTGAATTTAATATTCTTCACAAGGATGATTTTTTTGCAGTATATTATTGCACGAAGAAATAATTCATAGCATTTTAACCCGATTTCTTTATGACCAAGAATACCTTTCCACAGGCCAGAATCGAAATGCCTTTTGGGGTTTGTCTCCATATCAGGAATCCTGAAATTGAGCCGGGAGATTATCCTGCCTGCAGGATACAAAAGGGGATGGTGCTGGTTTATGAAAATAAAGACCTGTCTGAAGAAGGCATCGGATTCGCTGTACCTGTGCTCAGGTTCGGGCATGAAACAATTTTCCCCGGAAATGCGTGCATATCTAATGAAAAAGAGGGTGATTTATTAGTGGTCAAAATAGATTATGATATGAACCTGGTGGAGAGAATGGTAGTGAATAACAGTAAAAGGATTAAAAGTGAAGCTTTTTATAAAATAAAGGAATGTTTTTCTACGCTGCACAGGGAATATTCGCCATTGAGAGGAATCCTCGTTAGTTCCTCTAATTTATTAAGGCGCAATTGTGGTATAAAGACCAGCTTTGAAAAGATCGACTCTGCAGGTATAGTAAACGTTGTGAATACCGTTGATATCAAAAAGGGCATGATCCATATCGGTGTGAATTTAAGCAATGTGAAAAAAGAAGGATGCACACAGGTGAATATCATGAATGAAATGGGTGCGAACCATTTTGACAGCTACCACGATTCAAACGGATTATTCCTCAAGGGAAATACGATAGGGACATGGGATGAGATCTTTGCGGATGAGGCATCTTTCACTGATTCCCATGATAACATAGCTTTCACGCTAAAACAAGTGGAAAGTGCCAGGATGTTCAGGGGAAGGGAGCTTGTGGAAGATCGCCTGGCGTGGTCCGGACTTGCATATGTGTTACATCAGGATATTATTAATTTTGCCTATGACATCAGGATCGGGGGGTTTGCATGACCCGTGTCCTCCTTATATACCCATATTTTAAAAGTCCACACAACAGATCGAGTTTTCGCTTTCCTCCCCTCGGGGTAGGATATGTGGCAGCAGGTCTGAGAAACGCCGGGTATGGCGTGGATATCCTGGATTGTACATTTATGAAAAGGGATGAGGCCCTGGAGAAAGCAAAGAGTTTTGAAGCCGATGTTGTGGGCATATACAGCATGGTGACTATGCGAAATGATAGCATGTGGTTTGCACAAAACTTAAGGGATGACTGTGATCTCCTTGTCGCCGGCGGTCCTCTTCCTTCATGCGATCCTATCCCGTTCTTGAACGACTTTGACGTCGTGGTGAAAGGAGAAGGGGAGTATGCGATGTTAGAGCTGCTAAGGAAATATGATAGCGATGGTGATCTTGGGTCCGTACGGGGTATCATATACCGTAAATCGGATAATGGCCTTGCGAAGGAGGGCGAGATTGTTTTCACAGAGCCACGAATTCTGGAACCCTGCCTGGACAGAATAGCATTTCCCGCAAGGGATTTATTTGCGAATTCCATGTACATGGACTACTGGAAAAGAAGATACGGGCATGCTGCAACCACTGTTTTCACAACGAGAGGTTGTCCTTTTAGTTGCGAGTTCTGCAGTAATGCTGTTTTTGGCATTTCTTACCGCGAGAGATCCCCTGAAAATGTGGTGGACGAGGTTGAACAGGCGCTTTATTTCGGATATGATCGCATTCACTTTGCTGATGACGTTTTCACGCTGAACAGGGAGCGTGTGCTAAGGATATGTGACGAGATCAGGAAGAGGGATCTTCGATTCAAGTGGGAGTGTCTTGGGAGAGTTGACTCGATCGATGAGGAGATCTCTATTGCGATGAAGGATGCAGGATGCGACAGGATATACTTCGGGATCGAGTCCGGCAACGATTCGGTGTTAAAGCTGATGAAGAAGAAGATCACACCGGATAGGGCGCGCAAGGCAGTTTATGCGGCCCATGAAGCCGGTCTTGCGACAGGAGCTTTTTTCATCCTCTGCTATCCGGGAGATACTAATGATACCGTACTTGAAACTCTTCATTTTGCAACCTCTCTTCCTCTTGATTACCTCTCCTTTACAATGCCTTATCCTTTGCCCGGAACTGCCCTTTATGAAAGGGTAAAGGGCAGAATCTCAAAAGAATGGGAAGCTCCGGGCAGTCTTATATCTGATCATGTGCTTATCTTTGACGCAGATTTCCCTGAGTACAAGATGAAGTTTGCGATCTTAAAAGGAGAGGCGCAGTTTGAAATGAAGAAGAGGTTGGGGATTTATTCATTCCTGGTTATGAAGCCTTTCGAGTTATTGACCAATTTCTTGTTCAGGTTAATGAAATAGCATATGAAATATCCATGAAAAACAGATGGTAAATTCCATCCGTTAGATCCGGCAAGGATATCAAAAATATTTCATGATCAATATCCACTCGTTTGTACCCTTATCGATATCTGATATTCTTGGGAGAATAATTCTGTTCCATCAACGATCGCATGGGCTCTAAAATATAGAGTTCCACTTGGTGGGATATTTATTTCTGCGCTAAATTGCTGTGATGTTTTTCCAGTCTGTATCGCAGTAGCGTTTGAATAATCCGAAATTTTTGCACTTCCGCTCTTATATCCCCAGAGAATAGCTGTATTGCTGATATTGCCAGGAGTTCCTCCGGAAACTTCCCATCGAATAGTATTGATCGTATCCCCATCTGCGCTGGAGGGGAAGGAGGTCACTTTGATAGCCGGCGCGATTGAGGTGGCAACCGGAGATTGAGTTGTGGTTGCGGATACCGCAGCAACCTGATCCGGCCTGGCGATAAACCATATATTACCTACTCCTTCTCCTTTAATATTTCCGGGACTTACATCACCTGAGAAATAGTATAAGGGCCATCCTTTAAAAGTGGTCTGTTTGTTTCCGTCATTCCTTGTAATTGTCCCAAAATCCGAGATGTTTAAACCTGGAGATACAGATATCTTATCCTGGAAAAAAACAGGCCATTTATTAAGACAATCAGTACCACAATTGCTAATTCCATTTGCATCCTTTGTAAAATAATAGAGAGTTTTTCCTTTGTCATCCACAATATAATTTCCAGCAGAGAGATGAACTGTCGGCTGTTCTGATATAGGCTGTCCCGCTGGTGTTTGTACCTGTGTCTGTACTGGTGTCTGATTTCCTGCTGACTGTTGTTGGGTGCAGCCGCTGATAAGTAAAATACCTAAAATTCCAAATATGACAAAAAATGATAACGAATTTTTCATTTGATTTCCTCCCTATTTTAATATAGGGAAAACATGTTAATAAATTTATGCAATTAAAATTGAGACTTTTTAATTTCTTCTGGAAAAAGGAATCTTTGCATAAGTAATCAACCACAGAGAACACAGATGGTTGCCATTTTTCTTTGTGTGCTCTTTGCTCTGTGTGGTTTTCAAACCAGAAAATAATAGAAAGTCTCTAAACTTTCGTCCAGCACCGCAAATTTCTTTCCAAAATCTTTAATAGAACTTCCAACGATTCAAAAGACCAGTATGAGATTAGTGATGAAATTCGGAGGCACTTCTGTTGGCGACGGCATCCGCATGAAACATGTCGCAGAACTGGCTAAAAAATATCGGGATGAAGGAAATGAGGTCGTTCTTATCACTTCAGCTCTCAGCGGCGTCACGGATGCCCTGCTGAAAAATGCCAGGGATGCCTCAGAGACAGGAAAAACATCAGTAGTGAAAGAATTCATCGCAGACCTCACAAAACAGCACCATAAAGCAGCCCATGATGCTATCAACCTTCCTTCTATAATTGAAACAGTGACTAAAGACCTTGACCAGCGCATCGAGGAACTGGAAAAAGCACTTATAGGCATTTGCTATCTCGGCGAACTGACAGCAAGATCTATCGATTATATTTCTTCGTATGGAGAAAGGCTGGCAGCGCCTATCATTTCAGGGTCTTTTAATTCCCTGGGAGTGGAGTCATGCTCTTTCACCGGGGGCGAAGCGGGAATTGTAACCACCGATGAGTACGGGAATGCCAAACCTCTTGAAGAAACATATTCGCTTGTGAAGGAAAGAATCGAACCGCTTCTAAATAATAGTATCCCTGTGATATGCGGTTTTATAGCCGAGAACGAAGCGGGTATCATCACAACCCTTGGTCGCGGCGGCTCTGATTTCACGGCATCGATAGTGGGAGCGGCGATAAAAGCCAATGAGATATGGCTCTGGAAAGAAGTGGACGGGATAATGACCACTGACCCGAATATCGTACCTGAAGCCCAGCCCATACCTATGATATCATATATCGAAGCAATGGAACTTTCATATTTCGGTGCAAAAGTGCTGCATCCGAGAGCGATCGAACCTGCTATCAGGCACGGGATACCTGTGCGCGTCAAGAATACTTTCCATCCTGAGGTTGCCGGTACACTTGTTGTAAAAGACCAGAAATTGAGCAAGGATATTGTAAAAGCAGTAACGGTAATTAAAAAAGTGGCGCTCATTAATATTTCAGGCGCAGGAATGGTCGGAACGATCGGGGTTGCAGCGCGTGTTTTTACCACACTTGCGAATGCAGGCGTCAATATTGTAATGATAAGCCAGGGTTCATCAGAAGCAAATATCTCGCTGGTTGTAGATGAATCACATCTGGATAAGGCTGTAAAGGCGATAAAAGCTGAATTCAAGAACGGTACCATAAAAGAAGTAACGCCTGACAGGAACATTTCAGTAGTTGCGGTCGTGGGTGCAGGCATGGCAAATACTCCCGGAGTCGCTGGAAGGGTATTCGGGGCGCTTGGAAGGGCCCAGGTGAACGTAATAATGATAAGCCAGGGTTCGTCCCAGCATAATATTTCATTCGCAGTTAGTGAATCAGGCGCAAAGAAAGCAGTTACCGTGCTGCATAAGGAATTTGGCCTGGATAAGGCGCGATAATCCCGGAATAATCTCAAATGATAGATATTAACAGCCTGCCATTGTTATCGAAATTGATACTTGAGGCTGGTTTCATAGTAGGGATAATATCCTTCATAATATGCCTGCGCTATCCGATAATGTTAATCCTTATGAAATATAACCCGAAATATCGGGAATATATCAGGAGATCGATCGCAAGCAGGAAGAAAAATATATGAGAAAAATAATATTTGTAACCGGCAATCCCCATAAAGTCATTGAAGCAACTGGCATCCTGGCGCCCCTTGGTATTGAAATAGTGCAAAACAATTGCGGCTATCCTGAATTACAGGAAGATGATATTTCGGCGATCGCAGGTTTTGGCGCAAAGTGGGCATCGAATAAACTTAATTGCGATGTCATGGTGGATGATTCCGGTATATTCATTGAGGCGCTTTCAGGTTTTCCGGGCCCGTATTCTGCTTATGTCGCGAAAACCCTGGGAAATGAGAGGATCCTTAAGCTTATGGAAGGAGTACCGGACAGGAGCGCGACCCTGAAATGCGTGATCGGGTATTGCCGCCCTGGCGGGGAAGCAACTGTTTTTTCCGGGGAAGTGGCAGGAAGGATCGCTAAAAGTATTCGAGGGAACCTGGGTTTTGGATATGACCCGATATTTGAGGTGGGTGGGGTGACTTTTGGCGAGATGGGGGATGAAAAGAAGAACAGGATATCACACAGGTACAGGGCGCTGGTCAAGTTTGCGAAATGGTTGAAAGATGGGAAATAAAATCTTTGAGGCTCCAAAACATTCATTTTTCAAAATTTTCGTCAAAAACCTAAAATCACCTTTATCCTTATATTATTGTAAAGCCTATCAATTGGAAATTATCGTATGACCACTGAAGTGATAATAATTGGGTAAAAACGTTCTCCTGGACGATGGACGAAATATCGTCAAAAAAGCGCAAATCTCACAGGATAGAGGAGATTACAGGCAGGCAAGAGAGCTTTACCTCAAAGCGATAAAAAAATTCATGGATGCATGCGAAATATCGGATGATTTCAGTGAAATAAGTGTCATCAGAAGCCAGATAAGTTATTATAAAAGCCTTGCTGCACAACTGGATGAATTATCAGGCAGCGACCTGATCATCGAAACAAAGCCAGCCCCACCTGAAAAAAATGATAAGAAGGAAACTGAGATCAAAGAACTGCTAAAGGGGACAGGAGTTAATGAGCAGATATTTGAAGCTGTTATTAAGATCGCTATTGAAATAAGCACTGAAGGAAGAGAGGGGCGTTCCATAGGTACTGCTTTCCTTGTTGGCGATTCGACTAATGTCCTTGCAAAATCAAAGCAACTTGTATTAAATCCGTTCAAAGGATATGTCAAAGAGGAAAGAATGATAACTAACTCCGATATCTGCGATAATATCAAAGAATTTGCCCAATTAGACGGCGTTTTCGTTATTTCAGGAGATGGGGTAGTTGAGGCTGCAGGGCGGTATATCACTATTGATACTGGCAATGTCAAAATACAGAAAGGACTCGGAACACGTCATTCTTCAGTAGCGGCCATGACGTATTCGACGGAATCGATAGGAATAGTTGTTTCCCAGAGCGGCGGCGTAATAAGGGTATTCAGGCACGGCAGGATAGCTGCAACTGTCAAGCCCGGATGAAACGAATCAGGCAGATCTTCACGGAATCTTTTTTGATACATTAAAATTTAAACAGTCATAATAATTTTTCACTATGCTATGCCACATATTATTTATTTCAATGCTACTTATAATAAAATCCAGAAAAAATATAGAAAAATGATATGTTTTAACGATGAACGCCTTAATTAGCATTATAGGATAGAAAACATCGGAAAATTTTAATATAAATCTCATGGTCAACAGCATTGAATGGCGCTAATGTTAATTAAAAATGACGGTTTCACCCTTGGCGAGAGGGTGATGATGCTTGATGGCAATGTCCTCTTGTGCCGTTATTGTGGTAGCAGGCTTTTCTGGTGTGGGGAACTTATCGATTTCCGTCCATTAGGCTTCAACCAGATAAATCGTAAAATCGCATGTTTTAGATGTGGTAAGGAAACATATTTTGATGTAAAAGAGCTTGGAAAACACGATGTGAACTTTGTAGGGCTATGGGCTGAAAAGTGAAGCAGCATTTACTTTATAATGTATATTTTTTCACTATCCTTAAATAGATTAAATATAATTAATATACAAATATGCCAATACCTGAGTCAATGAGAATAGAAGTTATAGAGAAAACAAACAATCGTTGTTGTGTCTGTCAAACGCCATTTGTGCAAATACATCATATAGATAGAAACCCTGAAAACAATATTTCAGATAACTTAGCCCCATTATGCCCAAATTGTCATAGTCAAGCACATTCTCATAGTAATATGTACACCAACCTGACTACTGAAAGAATAAGAACAATCAGAAATAATTGGTACACTTATTGTGAGAATAGAAGGCAAAACCTTGGAAGTACTGGTGATTTAATAAATCTGGGTACTGCCAGATTATCGCTCAAGAATTTTGACAGGTCAATTGAAGGAATTGAGGGGATTAGTGGGACAGGAGCTACATTTGGATGGAGTCGGACATTTGCAAGCCTTGACCCAAATTATAGAACTATGACAAAAGATGAAATTATCGACCGAGTCTTTTCGACATCAAATAGGACTGATTTGAAAATCTTTCTTGAGACGGTTAGAAATATGTATGTTAGAGCTATGCGAAATCCAAATGTCCAAGAAAGATTTAGAGAAGTTTGTAATGCTTTTGGTTTTGATTTTGACGGTAGAGTAGTGGTATGAGGGATTACATTGTTAAACGCTCTGACTTTTTTGGAATAATCTCGGTTTAGTAGTTTTGTATCTCAATATCCAGAGTTTTACCAACAATACCATTGTTCAAATCAGTCTTTAGTGTAGAACTCACTCTTATTCTTTCAATCCTCTTATGTTCATATGAGTTAATTTCATCTTTTTTGAGAACTTCGACCTTTTTGAGTTTAAAATCATCATCTAATCTGACAACATAAAGAAAATCAGGAATAAATTTATCGTTACTGTCAAACTCAGAAATATAACAGTCAGATATTCCTTTGCTTTTTTGGGTTGTTTTTACTTCTATTGTATATCTTTTATTATTTTTATGTGCTATGATATCACAGCCTTTCTCGTTATGATTTTTTTGCACGTCATCACATTCATATCCTTCCTTTTTAAGATAATCAAGGACAATTTGAACTCCCTTTTCCCCCATCTTGTTAAGATGTGTGTATTTTCTATAATGATTTTCATCAAATTTCTTATTCATTATCTCTTTAATATGTTTTGCATGTCTATATCATTTTTGTTTGAAGTGATTGACTTAGTGAGATAATCTCTTTCTCCTGCTCTACTAATATCGATAAGAACACAGCATCCATCGGCTCAAGTAGTGGCGCAACAGTGCAAGATGACGCATGTGCTCTCGCTTTGTTCATAAGGCTGTCAAAAGCAACCTTATCCTCACCCTCAACGCCCTACGAAATACTGAGAGTTCATCGATTATACCCTCAAGTAGCATACGAAAACTCGGAACAGTCCTGCCCATATTACTTCCGAATTCTGTCAATCTGGTATTCTACCGTGTTTTTTTAAATGCTCTATAAGTTTATATTTATTAACTCCCGCTTCAAAAAAGATAAAATTTGAGGCTTCTACTTCAAAATCAATTTTTTCAGGTTCAAAGAATGAATCCCAACCCACATGTCTCAATTCTCTTGAGATAGACCTTACATCTGTTCTTTGTCTATTGTGAAGACCTAAATGTTGCCTTATTTCATTTTCAGGCATTATTAACATTCCTGCTCCAGATTTTTTTACAAAATATGATATGTCTTCTCCATGTTCTGATAGAAATTCACGAATTCTTGTTTTAAGAAAAATTTTTCTTGCTTTGATTGCCTCTTTTGAGTCATTCAAAATATCAATTATCTTATCATAACAATCACGACAAAAACCTTGGAAATTACTTTTACATGACTTTCGGACAAACTCAATTTTACAACTGATTAAATTAGACAACATTTAAGTATAAGTAGAAATATATAATCGGTTTAATGACTGAAAAAAATCGTATTGAAAAAATAATTCACAT
>Ga0172375_10000285_pt1 | contig 80224 bp, 86 predicted proteins | sample LakKiv1m_FD_114537 | JGI IMG/M metagenome (GOLD analysis project Ga0172375, IMG submission 114537) | Freshwater microbial communities from Kabuno Bay, South-Kivu, Congo - kab_092012_11.1m | ecosystem: Environmental > Aquatic > Freshwater > Lake | place: Democratic Republic of the Congo... | reverse complement strand
TGCGAACACCGCATCTTGTGGACGCATGAGTGCAAGGAGCGCAAGGGCAATGCCAATTCCAAATGATTGCCGTTGAAAGAGAAACGTGAGAAACAGGACAGATGCAAAAAATGAAAGTCCATGTGAGTTGACGGTATCAACTGATCCGTAAAATAATAGATTGGTGGCAACAGCAATGAGGAAAACTGTGAGTGCCGCAATGATGGGCTTCACGGATGTACATAAGAGGCGATAGAGAAGCAAAAGTCCTGTCAGTACATAGAGGACTGTTGTGAGTCCAATGACAAATTGATAGGGAAATGTGTAGCCATCTCCTCGAACGATACTGTGTGTCCACAGATAAAATGGTGCCCAGAGTAAACTTGGTCCAATGGCATATTTATTTATCGGCATCCCACTTTCGGTAAACGGTTGCGTCAGATTAAATCTAATGTATTCATTGGCAAAATTAATATCATGATCAATGAAGATAGAATGGAGCCAACTAAAATAATATGCTCCGTCACCATAGACGGTTTGTTTTATTGTGTATGCGTGTGTTGAAAAAATAATGATATAGCCAATACAAACAAGAAGAAGTACGGTGATTGGTTTATAAAATATGGATCGCTTCATCTTTATAGTTCGAGAAAAATACTTTATACTTACATGTAATGATCTCCTGCGTTATTTTAACTCATAACAGTGAAAAGAATATAGAGTCTCTTCTTGAAAGCCTCAGTTGGTGTGATGAGCGAGTCATTGTCGATGATGATTCAACAGACAAAACGCGTGACATTGCAAAAAAATTCGGTGCGGTGGTAGTGAAGCATACATTACACAATGATTTTGCAATACAGCGAAATATCGGACTTGAAAAAGCTCATGGGGATTGGATTTTATTTGTTGATTCGGATGAGTCAGTGTCTCCACAACTTGCCAAAGAAATTCAGAAGATTACGAATGATAGCAATCAAACGGTTCAGGGGTACTTCATGAAGCGAATCGATACGATGTGGGGAAGGGAATTGAAGCATGGGGAAACACGAGATGTCCGGCTTCTTCGTCTTGCTCGTCGTGGAGCAGGGAAGTGGAATAGGGAAGTTCATGAAGTATGGGAGGTCACAGGCCAGACAAAAACATGTACGCATCCCCTGTTGCATTCCCCTCACCCAGACGTGCAAACGTTTATGAGCCAAATAAATAGATATACGACAATCAATGCGTCGGTGTTTTACAAAAAAGGAGTGCGAGCAAAGACAATAACAATTGTGTTGTATCCAGTGGCGAAATTTTTTCAAAATTATATTATTAAATTAGGGTTATTGGATGGGACTGTCGGTTTTGTGCATGCAATGATGATGGCGTTTCATTCATTTTTGACACGAGCAAAATTGTGGCAACTGGATCATCATAAAGAGTAACACTATGTGGGAAGCAATGCTTTTTTTCTGCCTTCTGTTAGGAAATCTTGGGCGGATACAACTCACGCCTTCGCTTGCTATTTATGCGCATGATATCGCATTTTTTGCATTTGCCAGTATTTCTTTTTATCGGATGATAAAAAATCCAGTAAAGGTAAAGAAATACTTTCTCTCCACGCCATTTTTATTTGTCGTTGTTGTGTGTATTATCTCTTTGTTGGTAAATGTTACCCGTTTTGCAGGATCTGATGTGTTGGTAGGTGCTGCATATGGGCTTCGATTCTTCGCGTATTTTGTGTTGTATCTTCTGATTCGAAATGGTACGCGAGCTACCATCTATTGGTTGACGTGGCTATTTTTGCTTGGTATTGCGTTTGCAGGACTTGGGTTTATTCAACTCTATATCTATCCTGATCTCAGGAATTTATCCTATGTCGGGTGGGATCCGCATTATTATCGGTTGTTTGCGACGCTGTTGGATCCGAATTTCATGGGAGCAATACTTGTTTTATCATTCATGTCAGGGATAGCGGTCCTCAAACGAGTACACGAAAAAGTGTGGAGCATCGGAGGACTTGCCATTATCTTCGTTGCGTTTCTTTTTACATTTTCCCGAAGCAGTTATGTAGCAGCAATTGCAGGACTTTTGACATATATTGTTCTTTCGAAGAAATGGAAATACGTATATATGTTGGGGATACTCTGTATCGCGATTTTGATCGTGCCTGCAATTGGGGGAGAATCAACGACATTATTCAGGCAGCTGACCGCATTTGCACGAATTTCTAATTGGCAGGAGGGGATTCAATTATTTTTGAAGTCCCCCATTTTTGGATACGGATTTAATATGGTTGGCGCAATTCCACATAATACACCGACTCTTACTGAAGGGACAGTAGCACGATCAGCAAGCGGGTATGACAACAGCATTGTGTTTATTCTTGTGACGACTGGTCTTATTGGTTTTGCTGCATTTGCAAACCTTGGAAGAAAAATTATTGACGTTGGAAGACACGCAATGCAAAAGAAACATAGCGAACTAGGAATAGTATACATTGCACTCTGCGTCGCAATGCTTGTACACAGTATGTTTGTTAACACAATATTTTATCCGCAGCTGATGTTGTGTTTCTGGATATTTACGGCAATTGTAGAAAAAGAGGGGAAATAATTTCGTTACTTCGAGTACGTTACTTTTCGTTCTTCTTTGGTTTGATTCCCTGCGAGGTCTGTTGCGATAATGACAAGTGTTGTATCTCCTTCACCAAGAGAAAAATCCAACGTGAATGATCCGTCATTTTTCATCATAACCATACGTCCGTTTACGGTAACGGTATTTGTGTCTTCTGTTTTTCCAGTAATCGTCACTATATTTTGTTCACCGTTGATTTTAGTTCCATCACTAGGAGCAGTGATTTCAAGCGTTGGTTTTGATTTTTTGTACGTTATGGTTACAGTCTCTGAGGTTGTGCTCACATTTTTTTTATCATCAGTCAGTCTGGCTGAAAAACTGTTTTGCCCTTCAGTTAATGGCACATTTTTAAATGTAAATGAGCCGTCTTCGTCTACTTTTACTTCTTTTGTGTCAAGTTCATTGATGTTTAATACTGCTGTGAGTCCTGCTGTCCCTTTTCCTGTGATGACAAAAGTCGCGCTATTGGTGGCCGTTGGTAGAGGATCAAGTTCCGGTGGAAGGATTAATTGTTCAGATGTTGTGGTTGTTACTTTTTTTGATCCACCACGAATGTTATCAATTAAAATGCTAAATCCAGTGAGGATTTTTAATCCAAAGATGAGGATAAAAAGAAAAATTGCAATAATGCCTGCGATGGATCCAATGATCTTTTTTTCCTGTCGCTTTTCTTCAAATTTTCGAAGTCGTGAATATGTCATAGTTTTACTAACCAAGTATATCACTTTTGAGCCCCCTGTCAGAATTGGACTGACATCGACGGTTTACGATACCGCTGCTCTACCGTTGAGCTAAGGAGGCAATATTGGTATTTTAACAAATATATTGGAAATGCGGGCGATTTCCATTGATGTGATGAGCGGGCGAAGGGAATTGAACCCTCTTCTTCTCCTTGGGAAGGAGATATACTACCGGTGTACTACGCCCGCAATAAAGGAATTATATCAAACTTTCAGGGCATCCGAAGCACCATGTTTGGATAGATGATATCAGGATTCGTGATAATCACGTTTGCTTTTGCGATATCGACCCATTTATATCCTGAACCATATTCGCGAGTTGCAATGGCCCATAATGATTCTCCTTCGACGACGGTGACTTCTGTATGAAGCGGTTTTTTGATTTCTGTCGTTACTCCATCTAGGATGTCGCCAGTTTCAACAATCATTGGTGTGACATTAGGTATAGTTAATTCTTGTCCAACAGCGAGACCATCAGGGTTCTCAAGATTGTTTTCTTTGGCAATATCAGTCCAGTTGTATCCACTGTTGTAGAATTTCATGGAAATATCCCACAATGAATCACCTTCTGAGACCATATAGGTGGTTGGTAATGTCACTGTTTCTTTTATGTCGCTTTTTTGCTCGGCGTTTTTTCGAGCAGAAGAAATAATAGAAAATGTTAAAAACCCAATAACAATGACAAGAATGGTTCCAAGGATAAGAGAAATGATGGCATCATACTTTTGGAAAAACGTTTGTGGAAGTTGTTTCATAGCGGATACCGTCCTTTGGGCAGAAGATAAATACGTTGGCAGTAATTATTTTATACACCAAACGTTCGTATATAGCAATTTGGCGTCGCGTCAAACGCGACAGCCACGTTTGACGTGGCATGATAAAGTCTCAAACGAGTCATCTTAATTTTTCTAAGATGAAGCCACGTTTGACGTGGCGGGACCGAAGGGGTTCGAACCCTCGACCTCTTCCTTGACAGGGAAGCGCTCTAACCAGGCTGAGCTACGATCCCAAATGTACAAACCTGATTATACCGTAATAATTGAGTGAATCACAATATCTGTGTTAGGATAATGGAAGAGTGCAATCGTTATGACAAATCTTCAACTTGCCGAGTTATTTCGAAATATAGTAGCTGTCTATCAGATAAAGGGAGAGAATAGATTTAGAATTATCGCGTATGAACGAGCTGCAGATAGTATTGAACATTTAACCAGCGAAGCAAAGGATTTCTGGGAAGATGGAAAAGTGAATGAAATTCCTGGTGTTGGTCCAACCATTGCTGCTCATCTTGATGAACTCTTCAAAACTGGTCACGCAAAACATTTTGATAAAACCCTTGCTGAAGTGCCGAGTAGTGTATTTCCCTTACTACTCGTTCCTGGTATAGGTCCGAAGCGAGCATATAAGCTCGTCACAGAATTTCATTTAACAAATGAACATACGGTTGTAAAAGATTTGCTCGCAAAGGCGACACTTGGCAAGATTGCTGGTATGGAAGGGTTTGGTGAGAAGTCTGAAGAGGAGTTGATTAAAAATATTAATTCGTATTTAAAAGGGAGTATTAAAGAAAATCGTATTAATATTCGGGATGCAGACGAAATCGCAGAGGCTATTAAATCGTTTCTTCTTGCAAATAAACATATCAAACAAGTGGATGTATTGGGAAGCCTAAGACGTCGTGTTGCCACTATTGGCGATATCGACATGGCAATCATCACAGATGATCCAGAAGGAGCAATCGAGTATTTTTGTACCTACCGGCATGAGAAAATTATTGAGAAAGGTCCGACAGGCGCATCTATTCTTCTTACCAATGGTAGACAGGTGGACTTACGAGTGCAAAATCCTGAATCTTACGGCGCGATGCTTCAATATTTCACTGGGTCAAAGAACCACAACATTAAGCTTCGCACGCACGCCCTTTCAAAGCACATGTCATTGTCAGAATATGGCATAAAGGAAGGGAAGAGTGGAACGATTAAGAAATTTGCATCAGAAGAATCGTTTTATGAGCACATTGGATTATCATGGGTACCACCTGAGCTTCGTGAAGACAGGGGTGAAGTAGAAGCGGCCATCAAACATGCTTTACCTCATCTTGTGAGTGTTAATGATGTGAAGGGCGATCTTCACATGCATACAAATTTTGATTTAGCTTCATCGCATGACCTTGGACTCAATAGTTTGGAAGAAATGCTCGATAAAGCAAAAGCGTTAGGATACTCATATATTGGTATCAGTGACCATAATCCAAGCGTGGGAAACCATACTGAAAAAGAGATAGTAGCTATCATGAAGGGACGAAAAGAGTATTATGAACAACAATATAGTTCATGGGCAAAAAAGAATACCAATAGTGTTCAATTAATCATTATGTTGGAAATTGATATTAATCCTGATGGTGATTTAGCGCTCCCAATACATGCTTTTGAATACATAGACGCTGCAATTATTTCTATTCATTCTAGTTTCAAGTTATCAAGGACAGAAATGACGAAACGCATTATCAAAGCAGCAACAACGAATGAGAAAGTGCGCATCATTGGTCATCCAACAGGACGGCTTCTTGGCAAACGTGAAGGCATTGAAATTGATTGGCGAGAATTGTTTCCGCTGTTAGATGAACGAAATATGGCACTTGAGATAAATGCTCACCCCTATAGATTAGATTTGCCTGATACGCTCGTTTATGATGCAGTGAAACAGCATGTTCCGCTCGTCATTAATTCTGACGCACATGACGTGGAGGGAATGGATGTGTTGCCGTATGGTGTCTCTGTTGCAAGACGCGGATGGGCGGAAAAAAGTGACATTCGAAATACCTTATCGTATAATGATTTTATTAGATGGCTTATTAAAAAATAAATAAAAAGTGCCCCACTTCGTCCCACTTCGCTGAAAGGCTACGCGGGACTACGCGGGGCTTAAGAAACACGCTTGCATTTGAAATGCAAAGTGTTTCTAAAGGAGGAAATGTATGTCACCACTACTTATTATAGGAATCGCAGCAGCACTGCTCGTTGTTTTCATCTGGGGTCTGTATAACGGCCTCATCACAATGAAAACCCAGATTGATGAAGCATGGAGTCAGATTGATGTGCAGTTAAAACGCAGAACCGATTTGATCCCAAATTTAGTTGCATCCGTCAAAGGATATGCAAAGCATGAAAAAACTGTATTTGAAAACGTGACAAAAGCACGCACTGCGCTTATGAATGCAGGAAGCCCAGAAAAAATGGCAAAAGCAAATGATCAACTCACAGGTGCACTTAAATCTTTATTTGCCGTTGCTGAAAGCTATCCACAGTTGAAAGCAAATGAAAATTTCTTGCAACTCCAAAAGGAATTGGGAGACACTGAAGACAAGGTTGCGTATGCACGGCAATTTTATAATTCCACAGTGATGGATTATAACGTGAAAGTGAAAGTGTTCCCGAATGTGCTTCTTGCGGGGGCATTTGGCTTTACTGAAAAACCGTTCTTTAAGACCGAAGGGTCTGAACGGAATGCAGTAAAAGTAGATTTCTAATACAGCGTTAGTCTTTTGGTATCTTACATGTCTATTAGATCACAGATTCAGTCGAATATTGTGCGCTCTTACCTATTCATGGCAGTGTTTATCGCACTTGTCGTTGGTATTGCCTATGTGTTTGGGGAGGCATATGGATACGGTGATTCATTTGTAGGATATGCAATTTTATTCTCCGTCATTTCTAGCATTGTAAGTTTGTATTTTGGCGATTCTATCGTGCTTGCTATGTCTGGTGCACGTCCTGCTCAACGAGACACTGATTTTGATTTTTATACAGTAGCTGAAAATGTCAGTATGGCAGCAGGAGTACCAGTGCCAAAGCTGTATGTAATTGAAGATATGGCGATGAATGCATTTGCAACAGGGAGGGATCCAAAACATGCAGTGGTGTGTGTGACATCTGGGCTTCTCAAAAAACTTGATCGGAGAGAAATCGAAGGAGTTGTTGCGCATGAAATGAGTCACATAAAAAATTATGATATTCGTATGATGGCAGTGGTTGCAGTTTTAGTCGGTACGATTGCCTATGCATCTGATTTGTTTATGCGAAATCTTTGGTGGAGAGATAGGGACAATGATAGGAAAGATGGAAGTGTATTTATGATTATCGGTATTGTCCTTGCCATCATTTCTCCGCTTATCGCCTCTCTTATTCAACTAGCAATATCAAGGAAGCGTGAATATTTAGCTGATGCAACAGCAGCATTGACAACACGATATCCGGAAGGGTTAGCACGAGCGCTCGAGAAAATTTCAAAAGAATCTATTGGTATGAAAAAAGCGACCCACGCAACAGCACATTTATTTATTTCTAATCCTTTTAAAAACAAGAAATCAAACGCGTGGTTTGTGGGTCTGTTTGATACGCATCCACCAATAACTGAACGAATTAAAATACTTCGCTCAATGTGAGTATAATAAAAGTAATGAATAGACTACGGTATCTCATCGCAGTTGGTGTGGGGATGTGTATTTCTTGGATTTCCCGAATAGTGAGCTATGGAGCTGGTTCTACGTGGCCTGGAGAAATCGCACTCCGCATTTATCCTAACATTCTTACTGTTTTAAAAAAACGCATCACAAAGGGAATAATTTGTGTGGCGGGGACGAATGGAAAAACAACCACGTCACTTATGATTTCTGGTATTTTGAAATCTTCAGGGTATACAGTGCTACATAATACAAGTGGGGCAAATTTAGTAAACGGCATTGTCTCAACATTTTTTCATACATGGAAAAAAACAGACTATGCAGTGTTTGAAATTGATGAAAATTCGTTACCGAAATTACTTGATTTTATTCATCCGGATGTATTGGTGCTCTTGAATCTTTTCCGCGATCAGCTCGATCGATACGGTGAAGTCGATGCAATCGGATCGTCATGGAGGGCTACGCTGAGTATATGTTCTGAAAAGACGACCATTATTGCAAATGGTGATGATCCGATGATTGCGGCAGTGACTGAAAAATTGCGGTCCCGCGTTGTATATATTGGTTTGGAAGATACGACGTATTATTTGCCAAAGATGCAACATGCGACGGACTCTATCTATTGTCCAAAATGTGGTAAAAGACTGACCTTTGGCGGTGTGTATTTTTCACATCTTGGCAAGTGGGCGTGCGGAGCGTGTGGATTTACGCATCCTGACATACTCATTACGGGAGCAAGCTATTCATCTCCGCTTGAGGGTGTCTACAATATATACAATACACTTGCTGCGGCTGCCACTGCTGAAGTGTTGGCTATTGATGCAACCCTCATTCAAAAAAGTTTAGATAGTTTTACTCCTGCATTTGGACGAATGGAACAAGTGATATATAAAGGAGTTTCACTTCGTATTTTGCTTTCGAAAAATCCGACTGGCTTTAACGAATCACTCCGTACAGTGCTTGCATCAGCAACTTACGGTCCCATGCTTATTGTGTTAAATGATCGAATTCCTGATGGTACAGATGTCAGTTGGATTTGGGATGTGGATTTTGAACAATTAAATACCTATGCGTTTCCACTCGTAATTTCTGGTGATAGAACACATGATATGGCGGTGCGCATCAGTTATGCAATTGATGACGCAAAAACACATATGGAGAGTGATACCAATCTGGAGTCTGCAATCGAAAAAGTTGTGACAACTGCAAAGGCCGGTGAAACAGTATGGGTGCTTGCCACATACTCAGCAATGCTAGATGTACGAAAAATTATTACAGGAAAAAAGATTTTATGAAAACAAAAAAAGAATATACCATAACGATTGGTTGGTTGTATCCGGAACTCATGTCTACATACGGTGATAGGGGGAATATATTAATCCTTCAAAAACGATGTGCGCAACGTGGTATCGGTTGCGTTATTCAACCAATTGATTTTGCTACTGAGGAAAAGGTGATTGAAAAAGTGGATATGGTGTTTGGCGGTGGCGCACAGGACAGGCAGCAAGGAATTTTGATTGATGATCTTCGGAAACGAAAAGGTCCGGTATTAAAGCATTTACTTGACTCTAATATTCCCGGACTCTTTGTCTGTGGCTCCCCACAACTCTTAGGTCACTATTACATGACAGGCGATGGAAAAAAATTGGAGGGTTTAGGACTTTTTGACATGGAATCACGACATTTTGGAAATGATAAGCCACGTTGCATTGGCAATACTGTTATTTCGATATCAGATGCATATAAAATTGAAGGGCTTTCGTATAAAAATACCATTGTTGGTTTTGAGAACCACGGAGGGAGAACATATCTCGGTAGCGGTCTTTCGCCATTTGGTACTGTGCTTGTCGGCAACGGAAATAATGCGGAAGATAAAACAGAAGGAGCAGTGTACAACAATTGGATTGCGACGTATTCTCATGGACCACTTCTGTCAAAAAATCCACATATTGCTGATTTTCTTATAGCAAAAACTCTGGAAATAAAATATGGAAAGAAAATAAAGCTATCACAACTTGACGACGCACGTATGTGGCAAGCGCATGATGAGATGCTTCGAAAGCTCGGTGTTTAGGACATCGTGACACCGATGTAATCAATTTTTGGAAAATCCTTGCGGATAATTTCCCAAAACTTTTCGGAAAGATTTTGTGAAAATTTGCTGTACATTCCACCTTCGGTTTTTCCACAAAGTCTTCGTTCATAGTCATGAATGATATCTTGGATTTCACGTCCAACCGTATTAAACTCAACTTGATTTGCCTTCGGGTCGGCGGCGTACCGTTCATGAACTTTAAAAAAGTCATCAAACTTTTTTTTATTTTCATCGATCATGGTTTGATATGTAAGTTGATATTGGCGCATGAGAATATTTTACGGTAGAATGGAGGTATTATGCAATCCGGTACAAAAATTACATCAGAAATTGTTTCGCATATCGGGAACCTAGCAAATATTCCTGTGACGGATGAGGAATCAAAGAAGCTTGCAGATGGATTTACGACTGTGCTTGAAGTTGTTGATACTTTATCAACAGTTGATGTGACAGGAGTCGAACCTGTCGGACAAGTTACAGGACTTGAGAATATGACACGGGAAGATGTTGTGCAAGAAGAACGAATGTTTACGCAAGAGGAAGCACTTCGAAATGCGCCACGTACACATAATGGGTATTTTGTAGTTGATCAAATTTTAGATAAGTAATCTATGCTCAATACATTAACAGTGAAAGAAGCAATTAAAAAACTTAAGGCGAAAGAAATTTCGCATCATGAATTGTACGCGGATATTGCAAAACAAATTGAACTCCAAAACGAGAAATTAAATATATATTTGAGTCTCGATAAACAAGTCGAACAAAAAGCAGAGAAACTTCTTGATACACCACTTGCTGGAATTCCTATCGCAGTAAAAGATAATTTCTTGACGAAAGAGTTTCCAACGACCGCATCAAGTAACGTGCTTAAAGGTTTTATGCCGACGTATGAATCCACAGTGACAACAAAGCTTATGAGTGCAGGAGCAGCAATTGTTGGAAAAACGAACATGGATGCATGGGCACATGGATCAAGCACTGAAACGTCTGATTTTGGGGTAACAAAAAATCCAAGAAATCCAGAACATCTTCCTGGTGGTTCCTCAGGTGGAAGTGCGGCAGCAGTGGCGGCTGATGTTTGTATTGGCGCAATTGGTTCAGAAACAGCTGGATCTGTGCGTCAACCATCTTCATGGTGTGGTGTCGTAGGATTGAAGCCTACGTATGGGAGAGTCAGCAGATACGGTGTTGTTGCGATGGCAGCATCAACGGATAGTCCTGGGCCGATGGGAAAAACAGTAGAAGATACCGCTATTCTTTTTGAATCAATGGCGGGACGAGATACAAAAGACGCAACTACGCCAGAGAAAGATGTTCCGAAACTTACAAGTGTTCTCGAACAAGGTGTGAAAGGAATGCGGATTGGGATTTGTTATACCGATCACTCCGAAATTGGAAAACAACAGGTATCGAAGCAGATTCTTGAAGCAGGAAAACTATTTGAAAAACACGGAGCTGAAGTTTCTCTTATTCCGCTCTCACAAAAATTAGAAAAAGGAAAAATATTTACACCAGATTATGCAATCGGTGTGTACACCGTTGTGCAACGTGGCGAAGTTGCAAGCAATTTAGCTCGATATGATGGCATTCGCTATGGCAATGGAAGAAGTTTTTTTGGTGCAGAAGCCAAAAGGAGAATTATGCTTGGGACATTTACATTGTCCAAAGGCTATTCTGAACAATATTATAATAATGCACAAAAAGTCAGGAATTTATATTTACAAAATTTTCAAGAATTATTTGCGCAATATGATTTGCTTATTTCGCCAACCACACCATCGTACGCACAAAAATTAGGAGCAAGTTTTGCAAGTCCAATGTATGGGGAACTAGAAGACATGTTACTTGAGCCGACAAGTATTTCTGGACTCCCAGGAATTTCAGTGCCATGTTATCGTGATGAGAGCACAAATTTATTTTTGGGTATGAATATCGTTGCTCCATGGTGGCAGGAAGAAAAGATGGTGAGAGCAGCGCATTTGTACGAAATGGAAACACCATGGAATACATGGAGGGGAAAGATATGAACGATTACGAAACAGTTGTAGGAATGGAAATACATGTCGAACTTGCAACGAGTTCGAAGATGTTCTGCGGATGTAAAAACGATCCGTTTAATGCACCGAAACCAAATATATATACCTGTCCCGTGTGTCTTGGGCTTCCTGGGGCTTTACCCGTGCCAAACAAAAAAGCAATTGAATGGACCATTTTATTAGGACTAGCGCTTGGATGTGAGATTCAGCTGTACTCGAAGTTTGATAGAAAGCATTATTTTTATCCTGATTTAGCGAAGGGATATCAAATATCTCAATACGATCATCCATTTTGTCGAAACGGAAATGTAAAAACTGCCCTTGGGGACGTGCGTATTCATCGAGTGCACTTGGAAGAAGATACGGGAAAGCTTCAACATGCGACAGTCGATGGGAAAAAAGTAACCTTGGTAGATTTTAATCGTTCAAGTGTTCCCCTTGTTGAAATCGTGACGGAAGCAGACATTCGTTCTGGTGAACAAGCAAAGTTATTTTTGAAAAAGTTACATCAAATTATTCGGTATCTCGGCGTGTCAAGCGCTGATATGGAAAAAGGAAGTATGCGGCTTGAGCCAAATATATCGGTGAGAAAAGTTGGTGAGACAGCGCTTCCCAATTACAAAGTTGAAGTAAAAAATATTAATTCGTTTAATTTCGTCAAACGCGCGATCGATTTTGAGACGAAACGTCACATCGAACTTCTTGAGGCAGGAACGACACCAACACAAGAAACTCGTGGGTATGTAGAAAGTTCTTCCTCTACAGTGTCACAACGAAGTAAAGAAGAGGCAGCAGATTATCGATATTTCCCAGATCCTGACATTCCACCAATACGGTTAGAAGCTAGGTATGTGGATGGAATTAAAAAAACACTACCTGAATTGCCAGAGGCAAAAATTGCGCGATTTATCAAAGAATATGGAATAAGTGCAGATGAAGCAACGCATATCGCAGAAGATAAAACAATTGCAGAATATTTTGAAAGTTGTGTGTCATTGGCACAAGGGTCAAGCGATACACAAAAAATAACACCTGTGATCATCGCGCGAAATCTCATAAACATTCATGGCGACAAAATGACCCCAAAACAACTGATTGATTCACTTCTCGCAAAGGAGCTTGAGAAACAAGTGGATACAAGTGTTATCACAACATCTATCGATGTAGTGTTACAACAACAGACAAAAGCAATTGAAGATTTCAAAAGCGGAAAAGTATCTGCATTGATGTTTCTTGTCGGCATGGTGAAAAAAGAATTAAAAGGAAAAGGGGATGCGAGTTTCATTGAGGCAGAGCTTAAAAAACGGTTAGGGTAATTATGGCAGCAGATTTTATTCATCTTCACACACATAGCGAATTTTCACTCCTTGATGGTTTAGGGAAGTTGGATCACTTGATTGAAAAAGCAAAAAGCTTTGACATGGATGCCCTTGCCATTACAGACCACGGGGCGATGTATGGAAGTTTCAAATTTTATATGAAGGCGGTTGTTGCCGGTATTAAGCCGATTATCGGAGTGGAAGTCTATGTGGCGCGTCGAAGTCGTTTTGATAAAGAGGCCCGCGTAGATGTAGAACCTTATCATTTAATTCTTCTTGCAGAAAATGAGATTGGCTATAGAAATTTATTGAAGATTGTTTCCGCGTCGTATTTAGAGGGGTTTTATTACAAGCCACGTGTCGATTTTGAACTTCTCACCAAATATCATGAAGGGGTCATTTGTTTGAGCGCATGTCTTGCGGGTCAAATAGCACAGCTGTTAATGAAAGATGAAACAAAAGAAGCAGAAAAAATTGCAAAGCAATACGCTGAATTGTTTGGAGATAATCATTATTTTTTGGAAATTCAACGACATGTTAATATTCCTGCTACTGATGACGTGACCGAAAAAGTAGTGAAACTTGCACGAAAGTTAGGACTTCCTATTGTCGCCACAAACGATATTCATTATGTAAATGCGGATGATGCAGAAGCACAGGAAATTCTTTTGTGTGTACAGACACAACACACAATTTTAGAAAAAAATCGGCCAATGTCTATGATTGGATCACCTGATTTTTACATGAAGTCGCCTGACGAAATGAAGGAATTATTTGCGGATTATCCAGAGGCAATTGAAAACACGGTACGTATCGCAAATATGTGTAACTTAAAATTGTCTGTTGGAGAATGGTATTTACCGAAGTTTCCACTTCCTGACGGTATGACAGATAAAGAGTATTTGCGAACACTCGTAGAAGAACGGCTTCCAACTCGCTACTCTGAAGTGACGAAAGAAATCCGTGATCGTATTGATTATGAACTGGATATTATCAACAAAAAAAATTATACGTCCTATTTTTTGATTGTGCAGGATTTCGTGAATTGGGCAAAAACGCACGGGGTTGGTGTTGGGCCAGGAAGAGGGTCAGCTGCAGGGTCAGTTATTTGCTATATATTAAATATTACTGGACTTGATCCATTTTATTTTAAACTTCCATTTGAACGATTTTTAAATCCGTTCCGTCCCTCTGCTCCTGATATTGATTTGGATTTTGCCGATGACAAACGCGAAGATGTTGTGGCATACGTGACGGAAAAATTTGGGAGCGATAAAGTCGCACAGATTATTACATTTGGAACGATGGAGGCAAAGGGTGCCATTCGTGACGCAGGGCGTGCGCTTGGTATGCCGTACGCAAAGCCAGATAGAATCTCTAAAATGATTCCACTTGGTATGCAAGGAAACAACATGACGCTTGAGAAAGCACTGACACAATCTCCAGAACTTGCCCTTGCGTATCAATCTGAACCGGAAACAAAACGACTTATCGACGTGGCCAAAAAACTTGAAGGTGTTGCGCGACACTCTTCAGTACACGCTGCGGGTGTTGTTATTTCCGATGGGCCCCTCACTGATTACACACCTATTCAAAAAGAAGCACGTGGGGAAAAAATTATCACGCAATATGACATGTATACGGTTGGTGAATATGGCGTGGGCTTGCTGAAAATGGATTTCCTAGGACTTCGAAATTTGACCATCATGTCTCATGCACTCGGTATTATTGAAAAAACTCGTGGGATAAAAATTGATCTTAATACGATTCCCCTTGATGATAAAAAAACATATCAAATGCTTGCACGTGCCGAAACAACGGGTATTTTCCAGCTTGAATCTTCCGGAATGCGTAGGTACTTAAAAGAACTTGCTCCAACAACAATTTTTGATGTCATGGCTATGGTTGCATTATTTCGGCCCGGACCTATGCAAGTGATCCCTGAATTTATTAAACGAAAACATGATCCAACACAGATCGTGTATCCAGATCCAAGACTTAAGGATGTCTTGAAACAATCGTACGGCATCATCGCGTATCAAGATGATGTGTTGTTAACCGCTATTACTTTAGCGGGATATTCATGGGGTGATGCAGACAAATTAAGGAAGGCAGTGGGAAAGAAAATTCCTACGGAGATGAAAAAACAACGAGAGAAATTTATTGAAGGATGTGTGAAAAACGGCATGACGCAAAAAAAAGCAGAAGATATTTTCAACCTCATTGAACCGTTTGCTGGATACGGATTTAATAAAGCGCATGCTGCATGTTATGCCATGATCGCGTATCAAACAGCGTATCTTAAAGCAAATTATACAGTGGAATATATGACCGCGGTTTTTACTGCTGAATCTCGCGCAAATACGGGGCCCACTCGTGATGAAAAAATTTCCAATATCGTTTCTGAATGTCGAAGGATGAATATCCCTATTCTTCCTCCTGATATCAATGCGTCTGATATGGAATTTTCTGTTGAGGGTGACAGTATTCGTTTTGGATTATCTGCCATTAAAAATGTTGGAGAGGCTGCTATTGAAAGTATTTTAGCCGCACGTGAGGAACACAAAACATTTACATCATTTTATGATTTTCTGTCGAAGGTAGATTTGTCAAAAGTAAATAAAAAAACAATGGAAAGTTTAATAAAAACAGGAGCGTTTGAAAAATTTGGAAAACGTGCCGCATTACTTTTTATCTTGCCAGAGATTGTTGATGTCTTGCATAAAAAGAAAAAAGACGCGGATAAGGGGCAGTCAGGATTGTTTGATGATATGGAGTCGACGAATACAGTGCATGAGATTGCAGTTCCTGATTTACCGGAACTCCCGAATAATGAATTATTAACATTTGAGAAAGAGTTGTTAGGATTTTATTTCACTGCGCATCCACTTTCGTCGTATACAAAACAATTAGCAGCACTCGGAACAAAACAGATTGCGGATATTACAGATGAAGATGTGGGATTAAAAGGACATATTGCGGGTATCATCGTGGATGTAAAGAAAATATTTACCAAAGCTGGGAATAATGAAATGGCATTTGTAAAAATTGAGGATTTGTCAGGAATTATGGAAGTTGTAGTATTTCCGAAAATTTATAGTCAGACGAGCACTATGTGGATACCAGATACTGTTGTTGATATAAGCGGTAAGATTGATCAAAAAGAAGAGAAAAAAACGATACTTGTCGATGGTGTAAAAAAGATAGATTTTGACCGTTGACACACCAGTCTCATTTTTTTTACAATACATATATATAAATAGACCGCAGTTTCGGTTTATTTTTGTAATGGTAAACGTGGCCGAATCAACAAAAAAAACTGGGAAGAGATATGAGGTGTCTTTATATGATGATGAACTCATCGAAAAGACCCACGAAAAATTAGTGAGGAATCAAAGAGAAGAAAAACCGGCTCTTTTTTATCTGGGTTATGTTGGTCAAATAGGACTTGTGATTGCTCTCCCTATTGCTGGTGGGACCGGACTTGGTTCATATCTAGACGGGAAATGGCAAACGTATCCGAAAATGACGATGATTGGGTTAGGACTTGGACTTGTTATTTCCGTTGTGAATTTTGTTTCAGTTATTAAAGAAATTATTGCAGGTGGGAAGAAATAATTATGTTGCATATATCACTCGCAGCCGAAACCATTGCGCATATTGGTTCGTTTCCGATAACGAACTCTCTTGCGCTCACTTGGTTCGTTATGGCAATTCTTATTGTCATTTCTGTTTCCATATCGCGAAACACAAAACTCATCCCTTCAAATGGTCAGTCTATCATGGAAGTGCTTGTTGAAGGGTTATATACGTTTTTTGAATCTGTTGTTGGATCTCATCAGGTAAAGCAATTATTTGCCCTCATCGCTTCCTTATTTCTATTTATTCTTGTTTCTAACTGGATTGGACTAGTTCCAGGAGTGGGTACAATCGGATTTTTTCATAAAGCAGAGAATAAAGAGGTAGTTGCACATGAGACTGTGGCGGTTGAAGAAGTTGCAATAACGCACACTGAAGAAGTGGCGGTGACGCACGATGAAGCACCAGTAGTAGATGACGCAACAGTTGCAATGCATGAAAATGTTGAGACAGAAGTCGAAGCCACGGGTGCACATGAATCAGAAACCAAGTTTGTTCCATTGTTTCGAGGACCAACCGCTGATTTAAATACAACCATTGCACTTGCACTCATCGCATTTGTTGCTATTCAGTACTTCGGTTTCAAAACACTTGGTATTCATTATGGAGAGCGGTTTATTAACGTGAAAAATCCAATTATGGCATTTGTAGGTATATTGGAAATTATTTCCGATATTTCAAAAGTTATTTCATTCGCTTTTCGTTTGTTTGGAAATGTGTTTGCAGGAGAAGTGCTCCTTGCTGTTATGGCATTCTTGATGCCATTTATTGCTCCTATGCCATTCTTGGCACTTGAGCTTTTCGTTGGCTTTATCCAAGCATTAGTGTTCTCTACACTCACAGCAGTGTTTGTGAATGTAGCAGTCGCGCATGAAGGATAAAATAAAATAATTTGAAAGGAGGTGGAATATGGATATAAATACATGGAAATTAATTATGACTGGTTTAACAATTGCTCTTGGAGGTGCATTACCAGCACTTGCTATTGGACTTATCACAGCAAAAGCAGTGGAATCAATCGGTCGTAACCCAGAAGCAGCAGGTGACGTTCGTACCAGCATGATTTTAGGTATGGCATTTGCTGAAGCTATCGCCATTTATTCTTTGGTTATAGCTCTTATTATTAAGTTTGTGTAATGAAGCGCCCCGTATTCATGAAAGATGAATTTTAACGGGGCAAGAAATGTATGGATAAATTAGGTATTGAACCAAAATTGATACTAGCGCAACTTGTGAACTTTGGTATCATTATGTTCGTTTTGACAAAGCTTTTGTATAAGCCTATTTTGTCGATGCTTGAGAAACGAAGAAAGAAGATTGAAGAAGGATTAGCATTGACAGAAAAAATGAAACTGGAAGAGGAAAAAATGGAAGTGAAGAAGAGTAAAATGATTGCAGATACGCGAAAAGTTGGAATCGTGATGATTGATGAAGCAAAAGTGCAAGCAAAGAATGAAGCAAAAGCTATCATTGAAGCTGCACATAAAGAGGCAGATGAAATCATCGCAAAAGGGAAAGAGCAGGCGGAGGCAGAAAGAGAAGCAATGAAAAAGGAAGTTCAAAACGAAGCAGTCGAACTTGCAACAGGTATGGCGAAGCGGTTGCTTTCTTCTGTCATGACGGCAGAAGCACAGCGTACCGTGCTTGCAAAACATATTAAGGAGTTGCGGGAGATTGCATAATGATATGGCAGATTTAACGAAAGATGCGAGTCGGTTTGTAAGCGGAATCGTACAGTATTTGGCAACAGACAAGCAAACGTCTGGACAAGTACCAAAGATTCGAAAATTACTGTCAAAAGTAACAGCAGACAACGGAAAAGATATTGAAGCACAAGTTGTTACCGCGATAGCGCTCAAATCTGACGAAAAACAAAAGCTAACAGAAGCGCTTGGTAAACTGGTCGGACATCCGGTTAGTTTAGCATGTTCTGTTGATCAGTCTATTATTGCAGGAATGCGCATAAAAATTGGAGATTGGATTGTGGATACGTCGTATGTACACCAAATCGACCAATTAGCGCATGTATTAGGAGCATAAGAAACGTATGAAACAAGATTCAACCATAGCTATCGCAAAAGAACTAGCAAAACGTCTCGAAGCCTACAAGCCAGAAGTAGCAGCTCGCCGTGTTGGGAGGATTCTTTCCATCGCTGATGGCGTCGTGAAGGTGAGTGGACTTCCTCATGTTGCATATCTTGAGTGTGTTTCATTTGAAAATGGACTGATCGGTTTTGTCATCAATTTAGAAGAAGAGGCCATTGGTGTGGTCGTGTTAGGAGATTATCTGACACTTCAAGAAGGCGGTGAAGTGCAAGCAACAGGAAAATTACTGTCTATTCCTGTTGGCGATGCGTTCCTTGGTCGCGTAGTGAATCCATTGGGTGAGCCTATTGATGGAAAAGGACCAATTAAAGCGCATACAACGTACGCATTGGAAAAAATAGCACCGAGCGTTATGTATAGGTCTCCAGTGAATACGCCGCTCCAAACAGGAATTAAAGCAATTGACGCAATGATTCCAATTGGACGTGGTCAACGCGAACTTATTATTGGAGATAGAAACACAGGAAAAACTGCTGTTGCTATCGATACCATCATCAATCAAAAGAAAGAAAACGTGTATTGTATTTATGTTGCAATTGGTCAAAAAACTTCGCGTGTTGCACAAGTGGTTGCAGAGCTTGAGAAGCATGGTGCAATGGGACATACCATTATCGTTTCTGCATCCGCTTCTGATCCGGCATCATTTCAATATTTAGCACCGTATGCAGGATGTGCACTCGGAGAATATTTCATGGATCAGGGCAAAGACGCACTTGTCATTTATGATGATCTTATCAAACACGCATGGGCATATCGTCAAATTTCCTTGACGCTCAAACGACCATCTGGACGTGAGGCATACCCAGGAGACGTGTTTTATTTGCATTCTCGGCTTTTGGAACGTGCATGTAAACTTGATGAGGGGCATGGCGGTGGATCATTGACAGCACTTCCGATGATTGAAACACAAGCAAATGATTTATCCGCGTATATTCCAACGAACGTTATTTCCATCACAGATGGTCAAATTTATCTAGAATCTGATTTGTTTAATGCTGGGCAGAGGCCGGCTGTGAACATTGGACTATCTGTATCTCGTGTGGGAGGAGCCGCGCAGATTAAAGCAATGAAAAAAGTTGCAGGGAACATGCGTATGGATCTTGCACAATACAGAGAACTTGCTGCGTTTGCACAATTTTCTTCTGATCTTGATGAGGTGACAAAGAAACAAATCGATAGAGGTGCACGCATGATTGAACTTCTCAAACAAGGTCAATATATGCCAATGGCTGTCGAAAAACAGGTCGCAATTATGTGGGTCGGAGTGAATGGGTATTTGGATACTGTTCCTTTGTCTTCGATTCCTGCATTTGAAAAAGGATTTATGGCATTTTTGGATAGAGAACACAAGAAAACATTGACAGCGATTGCCAAAGAACGACAAGTGAATGCCGAAATTGAAGCAGATTTGAAAAAAGCAGTAGAAATATTCAAGAAAGATTTTCTTGAATCAATAAAGTAGTTTTGTATGGCAAGCATTCGCATATTACGTCGTCGTATCAAGTCAGCAAAGAATATTGCACAGATTACGAAAGCAATGGAGCTTGTTGCCGCTTCAAAAATGAAAAAAGCACAAGCTGCAGCTATCGCAGGAAAACAATACGCAGAAAAAATATATGAAATGGTGACGAACCTCGCGTCACGAACGGAAGTTGCGAATCATCCATATTTAGTGAGACCAAGCGTGTTAACAGGAAAACGGCTTATTATCCTCATCTCTACGACCAAAGGATTATGTGGTGGATTAAACAGTAATTTGTTTCGTTTTGTCATAAAGACGTATCCAGATTTTGCAAAACATGATGTGGTAACAATAGGAAAAAAGGGTACATCACTTGTTGTCCGGTTTGGAGCAAACTTGAAAGCTGATTTTTCTAATACAACGCCATTTATTACTTCTGTTCCTGCAATCGTTGATCTTATGGTGACAGAATTTCTTGCTGGGACGTATGACGGTGTTGACGTCGTATTTAACGAGTTTAAATCAGCTCTTCATCAAATTCCAAAAAAGAAAACAGTACTTCCACTCACTATTGAAGGTGTACAAATGGAAAAAGAAGCAGAAGATAATTTCTCTGAGTTTGTCATTGAGCCCTCGAAAAAAGAGGTCTTTGATGCATTATTGCCTCATTATATTGAAAATCAGATTCGTGACGCCGTTTTGCAGGCTGAAGCCAGCGAGCATTCAGCAAGAATGGTTGCGATGAGAAATGCTACAGACAACGCATCATCCTTAATTGATGGATTAACACTGATGTATAACAAAGAACGTCAGGCAAAAATTACATTTGAAATTGCGGATATTGTGACAGCAAGACTCGCTGTTGAATAATGGTACTCATTTTTATAAACAAAGGAGAGATATGAAAAAAACTGAAAAAAGTACAAAAATAACAGAAAAGGTGAATAGAAAGACAGGAAAACTTGTGCAGATTTTTGGCGCTGTTGTCGATGTGCAATTTTCAGAAGAGTATTTGCCTGCATTATATGAATCACTTACTGTTCCTACAGAATTTACTAAAACAAAACAACTTGTGTTGGAAGTAGCCTCTCATTTAGGTGAAAATAGAGTTCGTGCTATTGCGTTAGGACCAACAGATGGATTGAAACGTGGTGACGAGGTCACAGCAACAGGAAAACCAATTACAGTACCAGTTGGTAAAAAGACATTGGGACGATTGTTTAACGTCGTTGGTGAACCAATTGATGATAAGGGTGAAGTGAAAACAACGAAAACCTATCCGATTCATAGACCAGCACCAAAATTTACTGATCAAAGTACAAAACTTGAAATTCTTGAAACAGGGATTAAGGTGTTGGATTTGATTGCACCGTTTGTTAAGGGAGGAAAAGTTGCCATTTTCGGAGGAGCAGGAGTTGGAAAAACAGTGCTTATCCAAGAACTTATCCATAACGTTGCTGAAGTACATGGAGGAGTCTCCGTGTTTGCTGGTGTTGGAGAACGGTCTCGTGAAGGAAATGATTTATATCGCGACATGAAAGATTCAGGTGTTATTGACAAAACCGCCATGGTCTTCGGACAAATGAATGAACCGCCAGGGAGCCGTCTTCGTGTGGCATTGACAGGGCTAACTATGGCAGAATATTTCCGTGATGAAGAAGGACAAGATGTGCTTCTTTTCATTGATAATATTTTCCGTTTTGCACAAGCAGGAAGCGAAGTGTCAGCACTTTTGGGTCGTATTCCATCCGCTGTCGGATATCAGCCGACCTTAGCTTCAGAAATGGGAGCATTGCAGGAGCGCATTACTTCTACAAAGAATGGATCTATTACGTCTGTACAGGCAGTGTACGTACCTGCAGACGATTATACAGACCCTGCACCTGTCGCAACATTCGCGCACTTGGATTCAACTGTTTCCCTTGATCGTGCGATCGCAGAACAGGCATTATATCCAGCAGTGGATCCGCTTGCTTCAAATTCACGTATCTTGGAGCCGGGAGTTGTTGGACAAGAACATTATGATGTCGCACGTGGAGTACAACGAGTGCTGCAACGATATAAGGATTTGCAGGATATCATCGCAATCTTGGGCATGGAGGAGTTGAGCGACGAAGACAAGCGTGTTGTGTCACGTGCGCGTAAAATTCAGAGATTTTTGACACAACCAATGTTTGTGGCCGAAGCATTTACCTCTAAACCAGGGAAATACGTAAAATTATCAGAAACAATTCGAGGATTTAAAGAAATTCTTGATGGAAAACACGATGACAAAAGTGAACAAGCATTTTACATGGTAGGATCCATTGATGAAGTGAAATAATATGGCTACATTACAGCTATCGATTGTTACGCCGCAGAAAGAAGCATTTACTGCAGATGTGAGCGCAGTCTATGTTTCAACACCAACCGGTGAAATAGGAATTCTACCGCATCACATTCCACTGGTAACAGCACTTGTTGAGGGAGAGATACGAGTAATTTCAAATGGGAAAGAGTCATATTTTGCCATCGGTGGTGGTTTTATGCAGGTCACCAAGAAGAAAGTTATTATTCTTGTATCAAGAGCTGTTGGCGCTGATGAGCTCAATGAAGCAGAAATTAAGAAGGCTGAAGAAGCTGCTAAACTGGCCATTAAACAAAAAGGTGCTGGTGTAGAGCGAGCTGAAGCACAAGCGATGCTCAAACGATCATTCTTAGATATGAAAGTGCTTCGACATAGAAAACGAAGAACTGGGGGGCCAGACACGTTATGAAACAACTGATGCAAAATGTCACAGTTGTTTCCCACCCATTGTTAGATCATTCACTCACCGCTCTTCGGGATAAAGACTGTACAACCGCAGAATTTAGACATCATGCGGGTATTGTTTCGAAAATTTTAACAATCGAGGCAACCAAAGGTCTACTTCTTATTGGGAAAACAGTGCATACACCATTGTCTTCATTTTCAGGGAAAAAATTAAAGAATGATGTCGTTGTTGTACCAGTGTTACGATCCGGTCTTGCCATGCTTATGGAACTACAAGATTTTCTTCCTGCTTGTGTCGTTGGGTTTATTGGGTTGGCACGCGATGAAAAGACAGCGCAGGCACATGAGTATTATCAGAATCTTCCAAAAATATTTGCATCGCACACAGTACTTTTGATTGATCCGATGTTAGCAACAGGCGGATCATTTATTGAGTCTCTTGCAATGCTTCGGACAAAAGGTGCTAAAAAAATTACGATTATCTGTATTGTTGCAGCGCCAGAAGGCATCAAGCGTGTGCACCAAAGCTATCCTGATGTGCATATTTATACCGCTGCAATTGATAAAAAGTTAAATGACCGGAAGTTTATCGTACCAGGGTTAGGTGACTTTGGTGACAGATATTTTGGGACGGTGTAACACTTTTTTAAGTACAATGTCGTTGACGCAAAAGTTGTTTTTTGTTACCATAGAGTATGCTCACTAAATTTGTTTTCGTATCTGGCGGAGTAATATCAGGAATAGGTAAAGGATGTACCACTGCCGCTATCGCTCTTCTTCTCAAAAATCGTGGATACAACGTCACCTGTGTAAAGTGCGAAAATTACCTCAATATTGATGCTGGCCTAATTAATCCCATTGAACACGGTGATCCATACCTTTTAGAGGATGGAACTGAAGCTGATATGGATATGGGAACCTATGAGAAGTTTTTGGGTGTGAACATGAAGCGTCATAACTTCATTACAATGGGACAGATTTATCGAACCGTCATTGATAGAGAACGCAATTTTGAATACAAAGGTGAGGATGTTGAAGCCATTCCACATGTGACTGATGAGATTACTCGTCGTATTCGGGAAGCAGGAGATATTGAACAGGCAGATATCGTTGTGGTTGAACTTGGAGGCACAGCTGGGGAATATCAAAATCAATTGTATTATGAAGCATCACGCATTTTGTCTCTCGACAAAAAAAATACAGTGACGCATGTCCATGTTAGTTATCTTCCAACCCCATCTCATTTAGGAGAACCAAAAACAAAACCAACACAACTTTCAGTAAAAATGCTCAATTCCATGGGAATCCAACCGGATTTTATCGTTGCCCGTGGGGAGAAATCAGTTGATGAGCGGAGACGGTCTCGTTTTGCGTTGTTTTGTAACGTCGATCCTGAAAATATTATCAATAATCCTGATGTCAAAAGTGTCTATGAAATTCCACTACAATTTGCTGAACAGAAATTTGATGAGAAGTTGTTAACAGCACTCAATTTAGAAGTGAAACCAACCGTCAAAATGAAGGATTGGGATACAATGGTTGATAGAATCATCGAAAAGAAAACACACACGATAACTATTGCCATTGTCGGAAAATATTTCTCAACCGGTGAATACGAGCTTCGTGACAGTTATGCAGCACTTCTTGATGCAATAGATCATGCAAGTTGGGTAAACGACGCAGAAGTAAAAACAAAGTGGATCCAATCAGAAAAGCTGGAAAAAGGAAAATTGGATGAACTAGAGGGCATTGACGGCATTATCGTTCCAATCGGCTGGGGATCCCGTGGTGTTGAAGGGAAGATTAAAGCAATTGAATACGCACGTGTGAATAAAATTCCTTATCTTGGTCTTTGTTATGGTATGCAGCTCGCTGTGGTTGAATTTGCACGAAATGTAGTAGGTCTTAAGGATGCGCACACAGTCGAATGTGATCCACATACACCTAATCCGGTTATCCATATGATTCAAGGTCAGGAGCAAATGTTAGAACGACGTGCCTACGGTGGCACGATGCGTCTCGGTAGGTGGGAATGTAAGGTAAAAGAAGGAACACAGTCAGATGCAAGTTATTCTGCATATCATGGCTACGCGAATGAGGAAGAAAAAATAATCGGGGAACGACATAGGCATCGATATGAATTTAATGATGATTACGCAAAAAAATTGGAAGAGGCTGGCCTTATTATAGCGGGCCGTTCGGTTGTCGAGAATTTAGTGGAAATTGTCGAATTGCCAAAGACGGTGCACCCATTTTTTGTGGGAACGCAATATCATCCGGAATATAGGTCAACCCCCTTAGTTCCACACCCATTATTCTTAGATTTCATCGCCAGTTGTCTTACAAAGGTATAAATAGTATAATAACAACCTATGGCTAATCAGGCACAATGGAATACAACGAAACTACACATCGGTGACACAATTCGTGTTCATTATAAATTGATTGAACATGAAAAAGTTGCTGGAAAAACAAAACGTGAGGTCAAAGAAGAAACACGTGAACGTGTACAGGTTTTTGAAGGAATCCTCATAGCAATCAAAGGCGGACAAGAAAATCAGATGATTACTGTTCGAAAAATTGGTGTTAGCGCTATTGGACTTGAACGTATTTTCCCAATTGTTTCACCATGGATTAAGAAAATTGAAGTGAAGAAACACGGTCAAATCCGTAGAGCGAAATTGTATTATCTCCGTGCGCGAAAAGGAAAAGCAGCCACAAAGATTGATGAATCTGCAAGGGGTAATAAATCAGCAGAAGCTCGGTAAACTCGGTGAATCACTTGCCGCGAAGTATCTTCAAAAACGTGGATATTCTATCATTGAACGGAACTTTCGTATCCGATATGGCGAGATTGATATTATCGCTCGAGATGGTGATACATTAGTATTTGTTGAGGTAAAAACCAGAAAAAGCACACAATTTGGTCTTCCAGAGGAAGTAATAACGCCAAAAAAACTTCATGAACTGTTGCAGACTGCCGCATTCTACAATACTCGGCATAACACTCACACCAAAAAACAACGTATTGATCTCATAGCTATTCGCGTGAGTGATAATAATACGGTCGAGGATATAAAACATATCCAAAATATTTCCATGTAATATTGAAGGAAACTGCGTTGAAAGAAAAATCCTTCCCTTGTTGTATTACTTCTAGAAAGAGAGGTGAGAAGAATATGAATAAATCAATAATCGCACTAAGCATCGCAACGGTTGTTCTTGGAAGCGTTTTAGCGTTCCCAAAAGAAGCAGTTGCATATAGAGGTGACGCATCCGTCAAAGGACCGAACTATACAGAAGAAAGACATGCTTCTATGGAAAAAGCTTTTGAAACAAAAGACTATGCTGCATGGAAAAATCTTATGCAAGGAAAAGGTCGAGTGACACAAGTTGTCACACAAGACAATTTTGCTAGATTTGCTGAAGCACATGCATTGTCTGAAGCAGGAAAAACACAGGAAGCAGCTGCAATTCGTGCTGAACTTGGATTAGGGTTACACAACGGGTCAGGTCAGGGAACTGGCATGGGTCGATGGAATAAGTAAAAGTCTTATATATGATTACAGAGCCTTCCCCGTCACTATGGCGGGGTTTGGCGTTGATATGAAAGAAAATGTCGATGTCAGTTGTATTACAATTAAGCTATGTCAGATATTGTGACTCTTTCAGATGAGGAATTAGTGGGAGTTGTACGAACAAAAAGCAAAGAACAATTTGCTGAAATTGTGAAGCGATATCAGATGAAATTACTTCGGTATGCAATACAATTGGTGCATGATGAGCAAAAAGCATCCGACGTCGTGCAAGATGCATTTGTGAAAGCGTATATTAATTTGAATGGGTTTGATGTGAAGAAGAAATTTTCAAGTTGGATATATAGAATTGTCCATAATGAGGCAATGAATGTGATAAAAAAATATCATAGAGAAACACCACTGGTTGTTGAAATGGATATACGAAGTGATGAAAACATTGAACATGACTATACAAAAAAAGAATTGATTGAACATGCTCAGTCTTGTCTTGGTGATATGCCAGTTCTGTATAGCGAACCATTAGCGTTGTATTATATAGATGAGAAGTCATATGAAGAAATTAGTGATATTTTACGGATTCCCATGGGTACCGTGGCGACCAGAATAGGTCGCGCAAAAAAACTCATGAAGATACTATGTCAAAAAAACACATCGATTTAACGAGTACTGTCATGTCCCGTATAAAAAGGGATCATATAGCCATGAAACCACGATGGTATTTTGTGTTGGGAACATCTGCGTTGGTTGTTGGTCTTGTTGGATTAAGTATTGTTTTAATTTTTCTCGTGAATTTGTCTGTTTTTTCGCTTCGAACGCATGGACCAATGGGAGATATCAGATATCAACAACTCCTTGCGAGTTTTCCATGGTGGATTCCCGCAATTATGATTGTTGGATTAGGACTTGGTATATTTTTATTGAAGAAATACGATTTTTCGTATAAAAAGAATTTTTTGCTTGTCATACTTGGGTTTATCGCAGTAATACTGCTTTCAGGAATAATAGCTGATGCTCTAGGAATAAATACATTTTTGTCTCGCCAAGGTCAAATGCGAAGGCTATATCAACAGGTAGAGGGTCAATATCAGGTCGAAAAAGGACAGGGACAACGACGTATGCAATATAAATAGTTTATTTGATGTACTATAGATATATATGAAACAAAAAATGGTGCAGCCTAAAATAAACGTGAGTCTTCTATACGGCGGAATCATTGTACTTGTGAGTTTTTTTATTGTATACACAGTTTTTCAACTGGTTGGAATGCGCAATTACCAAAGTACGAATACACAAGGAAATGGGATACGTACCGTTGATGAATTAATGCGCACTGAATCGTCGATGGAGACACCTTTATCAGAAGAAGCAAAAAATGCACTTGAGGAAGCAATCATGGATGAATATAAAGCGTTATCTACCTATCAAGCAGTATTAGATAAATTCGGCTCAGTTCGTCCATTTTCAATGATTATTCGTGCTGAAGAGCAACATATTGCTTTATTAAAGGCAGTATTTGAAACATACAAACTTCCTATTCCAAAAAATACGTGGTTAGGTACCATTGTTGCACCGTCTACATTGAAAAGTGCGTGTCAAACAGGAGTTGATGCAGAAATTGCAAACGTTCAATTATACAAAACACAATTATTGCCTGCCGTTGCAGAATACAGCGATATTACGTCAGTGTTTGAAAATCTTATGAATGCTTCTGAGCTAAATCACCTACCAGCGTTCGAAAAATGTAATTAAATTTTGTATTTGTTAGTACTTGTGTAATACTACATAGAGGAGGCAATTATGAAAAAAATTCTTTTAGGTTTGATGGCGTTTATGCTGGTTACCCCAGTTGTAGCCGCACAAAATAATGGTTCTGGTACACAAATGGGATCTGGTTATAAACAAGCTGGTTCAACTTCAGTTGTTGTTACTCCAATGGGAAAAAACATAGAAAATAAAGTACAAACACAAAATCAAGGTGAAGAGTCACAGCTACAAGTGCAAACAGAAGAGAAATTAGGTACAGAAATGACTACGAACATGGGAACACGAAGTGAAAAAGCGATGGAAAACATGAGTGAAGTTGCCAAGCAGGTGCAAGGGATGTTGGAAATTCGAACAACAGGAGGAATTGGAGATCAGGTGCGAATTGTAGCGAAAGAACAGAATCAAGCACAAGAGAAGATTCAGGAACATGTGATGAAAATGGAAAGCAAAAGTGAGGTTCTTAAAAAATTGTTTGGTCCGGATTATAAATCGCTAGCCTCATTGAATGAGTTGATTGCAGAAAATACGGTTCGAATTGAACAATTACAAGAATTGTTGACGCAAGTACAAAATTATGCAGATAGAACCCAGATTGAAGCAACGATTCAATCGATTGTGAGCCAAAATACTGCACTCAATAATTTGATCCAAGAAGAAGCACAGACACGTAGTATGTTTGGATGGTTACTACGTATGTTCAATCAGTAACTCATTGATATACTAAAAATAGGTTATTGACAATATATTAGCATATGCTAATATATTGGTATGACTCATGATATTTATTCAGCACTCGGAAATGCAGTGCGAGCACAATTACTTCTCTGTTTGTCGCAAAGGCCGAAAAATGTGACACAAATGATTCACACGTGTGGATTGTCTCAATCTGCAGTCTCACAACATCTTCGGAAGCTCAAAGCAGCGGGTCTTGTTACCACAAAAAAAGAAGGAAAAGAAATTTTGTATTCTATCAAGTATAAACGGGCAACTGAAATAGTTCGGTTGTTCACCATACTACAACAGGAGGTTGTATGAAGTATTCAAACGTAAAAGTATATGCCACAAATACGTGCCCGTATTGCACGATGGTAGCTGACTGGTTGACAAGCAAACAGGTGGCGTTTGAAAAGGTGTTTGTGGATCAAGATCAAAATGCTGCTAAAGAAATGGTTGAGAAGACGGGACAAATGGGAGTTCCAGTGATTGAAATATCATATTCCGACAGAAAACCAGAATTTGTTGTAGGATTTAATCCACCGCAGTTAGGATATATGCTCGGAGTGTAAAATGATATAATTGTCCATATGAAAAAGAAAATATGGGCAATACTAATTCTATCTATCATTGTATGTGTTATTGTGGTTTTTAGCTTAAAAAATAATGCTAAAGGGTCAGAGCATATACAAACATCCACAACAACGGATAAACAAACTTTTTTACTTGACGGCTTTCCTATCGAAAAAGTTCCTTTGTATAAAATGAACAAGGTCAGTTCAAATAAAATTTTTGTAAATACGGATCCAAAGAATATATCAACATTCGATGAACATAATTTTGCTTATTTTAATGTTGTATTGTATTCAGATGCTAGTCAGGAAGAATTTCTAAACTATTATAAGAACATATTTGATCGTCAGATTGTCGATGAATATGAAAATTCGGGGATGGTAAAAGGGGAAATTGGACCGTATCGGGTTTCAGCTGCTCATTACGGATCTGATAATACTGGATATATACAAGTTCACCTGCCAGAATATACAGACGAAAGTGTACAACGATATTTTCTTGATTTTCCAGAGATTTTAGAAGTGAATGCACGTCTTGTTGAGCATGAAAAGTCTTATGGTTTGTTGAATCAAAAAGGTGGTGAAATTGAATACACAAAGTATTTTACCGTTATTGATAGTGGAGATAAAAATGGGGATGGCAAAGATGATGAAGACGAATTTTCCGTGCTTGAAAAAGGATATATTGAGCAGTTTAAGGGAAAACCAGAATATTCATATGATGAAAAAAATGGGCTGATGAAATGGAACGATGGTGATTTTACATCCACTGTTTCAATTTCTAGAGATCACGGTCGTATCTATTTGATGCTCAGAAAGAAAATGTAATTTATTCGTGCAACAAAGAATTTTAATACGTAGGTCTTAAACGTACTTCAATAAAAAGTGAGAACTTGATTTTGTGAGTTTTGATTCTCTTATTGATCAGCTTCGTGTTTATGTAGTGACGAGTAATACTCGAAAAAAATCCAAAAAAAAGCGTTATTAGAGTTTAATAAATATGAAATTTAAAACAAAGCGTCTTAAGTTGCTCTTAAGTTGCTATATTATGACTAACTTGTTATAAACAGTTAAGGGGTGAAAAAAACTATGAAAATACAAAATATAGTCTTTAGTTTAGTTGTTGGCTTATTTCTACTGGGATTTGCTTTGCCAGTTTTTGCTCAAAGCCCATCCACTGCACCTAGGCAACAAAGGGTTGAAGATCGTCAAGAAACCAGACAGGACATGCAAGAACAACGTCAAGAAAATAGAGAAGAAAGAGTTGAACGAAGATGTGAATTAGTCAATAACCAAATTGATGCCAGAATCACTCGTTATAATAAAAATTATGATGAAGTAGAGGCACGAATTGCTAGAACGAATGAACGCATGAATGAGCTTGCTGATCGATTGGCCTTAAAGGGATACGATGTTGCAAAAGTTAGAAGTGATATACAGACTCTTGAGGGAATGAAAGCGACCAGACGAGCATATTACACAGCTTTTATCCAGAAGCTCGAAACTACAAAGAAATATGATTGTGGAGATTCTGAAGGAGCGTTCAAGACTGCCTTAGCTGAATCTAAAACAGCTCTTGCATCTTATCGCGATCAGGTAAAAGCCAATTGGAATTTTGTTACCAATATTTTAAAGCCTGACCTACAGGCCTTAAAAGGGCAAGCGCCAAGCCCTACTACAACTGAATAATTAGGATAGTATTGTGAGAAAAATAGCAACGTTTCTTTCTTGGAAACCTAATAATAAACAATTAAAAGTGAGGTGATAAAAATGAAAAAATATTTACCATATATCGTAATAGCAGTTTTGATAATTTTAGCTGCAGGCTTTGTTTCAAGTAAGTTTAATTTGAAAAAAGCGCCAATCTCTCAAACTTCGGAACGGATACCTGTTGACGTAGATCTTGGTTCTACTCCAGTTCCTGTTTCTGAAGTCAAACTTGATAGTAAGACAGCCGTACAAACAAGTATTGATACTGAACTCAAATGGTTAGATGGAGAGGTTTCACAAGGAAATAAAGTCGATTTTAGTGACACTGGACTATCTGATTCTGAACTAGGGCTATAAATGATAGTGTAATTGACTACATTAAAGAATAAAATCCTTTGTGAGTCGAACAGTTTTTGTTTGAAAAATAAAAACAAAAACCAGATCTATTTTATTTAGCTTCGATTTCACGTTTTGTGAGCTCCGATTCGCTTATCTCGAACAAAATTATGACTTCTTATCGAAATATCTCTGAAACTCTACGCGGCTACATCCCTTTAGGTGATATGAATTGAATATTCTCACAAACGGGAGTATTATCGGAAAAATGACTAATGAACAGAAGGGAAGTCTAACAGTTAATCAGTTTCTTGATAAAAAGGTCCGCGGGTCAATAAAACCATGCGAAGTTGAGGTTACGATATGCAGACTATCTTTAACGAAACCTGATGAATTCGAAATAGTAGAAAATGGTGAGCAAATACATGTATTTGATTGGATTCGAGAAGAAGCATACAACAGAGGCGTAAGACCTAATTATTTCCCGAAGAGGACGCACGAAGGAGATTGATTTGTGAGCCGGCTGGGACTCGAACCCAGAACCAACAGCTTAAAAGGCTGCTGCTCTACCAGTTGAGCTACCGACCCTGGTAAAAGGAACAAAGCTAATTATAGCAATATTTTCTTGATTGTGACAGATGGATGAATTTTTTCCCAATAAAATACCCGCCTTTGTTTGAAAGCGGGTATTTGTTTGATTTGTATTCGTTATTCTTTGACGGCAATTTTCTTTGGTGTTTTCACCGCGGATTTCGCAAACGACACCGTCATCACGCCGTTTTTGCAGGTTGCTTCCGGCTCCTTTTGTCCATCAAGTTCGCCAGGAACAGCTATTCTGTAGGAGAACGAGTTAACTGCCTTACGGTAGTATTTTTTCTCCTTTTCCTCTTCCTTGGTTTCACCTTTGATCCATACCATGCCTTTGTCAAAGGTTACCTCAACATCCTTTGGGTTAACGCCTGGAAGCGCTGCTTCAACGTATACATTTTTTTCATCTTCAGAAATGGATACACCGTTGGATGCAGCTGAATTAAGTGACAGCTCATCGTCGTCATCCCAAAATGATGGGAAGCGAATTGGAGTTCTCCAAAAAGAAGATGGTGTTAAATCATAAACCATATAAACCTCCTCTATTCGATCAAGAACAAGAATGAAGATCTGTGTTTTTGGTCTTAGCACTCTTATATCATGACTGCCAATCTTTTGTCAAGATTTGTATATTTAGCTTCAGTTTTGGATACAAAATAGACTTCCGATGGAGGAGAGTTCCGGAAGTTCAACAGTGGTATTTTTAAAATAGGTTGCACTTCCGCCATCCAGATTTAAAGCTGCTTTAATGGACATTCCTTCATTAGAAGCAAATTGATTGAGGATCATTGGTAAGTCACTAAGAAGTGGGCCATTATAAATGGAATCGCGAATATAGAACGTAACAAAGAGAATCTGTCCATCTTGTGTTGTGATAGCCACTGATCTTCTGGCGTGTTCGTCATTTTGAATGGCAAGAGGAAGGGGAGTCTCATTCATAAATAATAATGGACCTGATTGGAGGACAGATGTATATCTTGTATCGAAATCCGTCGTGATTACAGCACGCGTGTCAGTGAATGCAAAGAACCCGTTAAATAATCTGCTTGTGAGCGCTTTAGACTGAGTATAGCCATTGCCAATAAACGCGCCAAGTGGTGTGTTCTCAGTACTGTAGAATCCTCCATTTATTGCAAATTCGCATTGGTTTTTTGTTGCAAGGTTTGATCCTCGGAGCGATGTATCAAAATTTGGGATCAGCGATAGTTTTTCAAGGTGTTGCACGACAAAATACTCATAGTCATACACGATATCTTGATAGGTGAGTGTCGTTGTTGTTGGCATTGTCGCTTTAGTAGGTACAGGTAGTGGTGAGGAAGGTGAAACGACACTAGATATGCCGATAAATTTGTATGCAAGAAATAAAACGATCGCAATGCTTATTATGAGAATAATGAACCGTAGCTTCATGATTCGTTCGCGCCACCTTTTTCCCAAGGGGCAGGGGTCAAAATTGGTGAATAAATATCATCATCAAGGGAAATGGGGAGTGCATCTTTTTCTTCTTTTGTTGGGGGGGTTTTTTGAAACCTCACAAACGGAACGTTCTTTATAACTGCAAGCGGTGTTTGTTCATTTCCCTCACCCATGACCACAACCGCAGCTGCTGCAAGTCCGTCCATCACATTTGCTTTAGTGACAGCAAGCGGTCTTCCGAATATATCAGGAACGCCTATATAGTTGTTCAGCGCATCAAATCCACACCATGCGATACCAATGCCAGTTGTCCCCCAGCGGAGTGGAGTAGTATGACTATCGGTAATGAGCACCCCCAATGTTTCCAGATGATGCTTATCCTTGAGGTGTTTCCAAATTTTTTCTGCAGCACTCATCGGGTCACTTGGCCAAAGAATGAGAAATGAATTTCCATTTGATTCATCAATACCACTATTTGGGATAAGTGTATTGTTGGCAACAGTGAGTGCGAGATGATATTTCCGTGTGGCGTCGTTTTCAATGATGTACTGTGCTTCTTTTCTGATGAGCGAAAATTTTTCTTCCTCAGTTCCCACTGGCACTATTCGTCCTTGGCAAATGCTGACAATTTTTGAAGTAATAACCACAATATCGCCATTATGGAGTACGGGAAGCGCTGTATCGATGACGTCATTTAATGCGTCGCCTTTGACGACTGCTTTGGTTTTATGAACCGTGATTTCCATACAATTATGAATTGTTGCCGAATTTTGAATGTCGTTTCACGAGTTTGGCAACGTACACGATGTCCCTGACTTCTCCATCATCACCTTCAATTTCATTAACGCCGGACAATCGCATATATTCACGGAGATAGTCAGACAGTGCAGCTTGGAAATCCTTAAGTTCTCCTGATAATTCTTTTACTTTTGCCGTGAGGTCGGCAACTGCTGGTTGTTTCAGAAGTTCTGATTTTGTTTTTGAACGCACTTTTGTTGCTTCTTTGACAAGTTTATCGTGTTCCACATAGGTTGGATCATTGCGGTAAGTATCTGCAAGCATTTCTTTGAGTTTTTTGAGCTCAACTTTTGATTTATCGACACTTGCGATATGTTCTTTAATCGTGGATTCAAGGTTTACGAGCATCTCTGCCGGTGTTTCCTCGACTATTGTTGCTTCTTGTATTGGTTGGGAGTCGTCTTGTGTTGTCATATCCATACACTATATAGAAAACAGGGGACAAAAATCAAGAATGAGATATGAAAAAAGCGTTATGAAGAAATTGGGTGAATGAAAGAACCATCACGTCAATTTTTGTTCACAACGCTTTTTCCTTTATATCTTATTTTCTATCTCCAAACAGGTGCATACTGTTAAACAACGCAACTGCATTTTTTTCACCTATCCACTGAAGGATACGTTGATAACTTGATGTTGCATCTATGACGCCTTCAATTTTTAGTCTGAGATTACCGTCTGCACCTGCGATTTGAAGATATGTTTTCTTTTCAGAGGAAAGTTGATACAACGAACAAGAATAATAATCACCTATTTGTTCGACAATCAACTTCCGTGTATCTGGTAGTACTATTTCTACGGGTATTGTTGTCACAATTGATTTTCCTCCAAAGAAATAAGATAAAAGGTGCGAATATGTATACACATCGAAAAAATTTAGCATTAAAAAACGCTACTTCAATGGTGATACAGTGCGTATTATACCGTAGAAGTCAGGTAGGTTGCACGAATTTGCTTAAGGATTGAGAGCGCCTCAGTAACAGTTGTAATATGGAGGAGCGACGATCGAATCTCTTTTGCGTTATCAATATGTTTGATATACCACCCCAAGTGTTTCCGTAAAGTTATTGGATTTTCTTTTGGTGTTAGCTCCGAAAAATAGTTGCAGTGAAGCACGGCAGCATTGATACGGTCTTCAAATGTCGGTGTAACTCCTGAAAATACCCATGGATTACCGAGTGTACTTCGACCAATAAGCACACCATCTGGGGTATAGGATTTGATTTTTTCAGTCGCTTCATCATATGATGCGATATCACCGTTCCCAAAAAGAAGAATATTTCTTTTTTTGGCTAATTCAGCAGCAATTTGGATTTCTTCCCAACTTGCACGTCCGCCATATTGTTGTTTTAATGTTCGTCCATGGAGTGCAATTGCATCGATAGGAAGATTGGTAAGAAATGAAATCCAATCGGTTGTGATAGCGGTGTCATATCCAACACGAGTTTTGACAGAGAGACCAATGGGCTTTTTGCTTTTTGTTATGACGTCGCGAATTTTAAAAACGATTGTTTTTGCAAGTTCAGGAGTTCGAATGAGTGCCGCTCCACTGCCATGTTGCGCAACTTTGTGGCTCGGACAGCCCATATTGATATCAATGCCCACGACCGGTGTTTGTTCGATGAGGATATGAGCGGCTTCTTCCATGGCTTTTGGATCTTTTCCAAAGAGTTGTCCAACGAGCGGCGTTTTGGTTTTGTGCGTCGTAAACGTTCGAAGAAGTTTATTATTTCGGACTAAGCCGTCGGCAGAGACAAATTCGGTATAAAGGATATCTGGGTGACCAATCACATCCACAACTGCGCGAAATGCAGGGTCCGTAATACCATCCATGGGGGAAAGACCAATAATGGGCTTTTTGATGGTATGCCAAAATGGTGTCTGGGGCTTCATAATGATGTATAATCCTTGTTACTATCTTACCACGGATAGATCTGACATGAATACGCAATTTCAGGACATACAGGCACTCAAAGGTCTTAAATATTTCTCCCTGTCTTCTGAAGGGAGACTATGTTTACGAAAAGGCGTAGCAAAACACATTATTGATAGCCACACGCATATTGGCTGGGGACTTCTCAATAATCCAATACCAGAGCCAACTGAATATGTGTTTCCATATACAAATGCGCCTGTTGATTTATCACACTATTCCGCTTATGACTACACGTTGCCACTTATCAAACGTGCTCGGCGTGAAACCATACGTGCTGTACTCGCAAGAGGCAGGAAATTTCATTGCAGCGCATCGCATCTCAAACGTGATTTAGAGGATTTACGAATTTCGAGCGCAGTAGTACTTGCTGTAGATATATTCGGCAAAATTAATTCAGAAACGATATTGAAAACTGCAAGCCAAAATTCGAAAACATTCGTTCCATTTATTTCCCTTCATCCACGAAAGAAGTTTAATCATCTACTCATCAAAAAATACGTTGCTCGTGGGGCAAGGGGTATGAAAATTCATCCACCAATGCAGTTGGTGCGTCCAAATAGTCGATATGTATCTTCAATGATGGAACTTGCGACACTGCACAAATTGCCTGTGTTATTTCACTGCGGACATTCTCCATTGTCTCCAAACATTCATAAGCGATTTTCCAATATGGATGATTATCGAAGTATTGTTTCCTCATTTAAAGATATTCCAATTATTTTAGGACACAGTGGTATTGATGCATGGGAGGAAGCAGTTGCTATTGCTAAAAAATATGAACACGTCTATCTGGAACTCAGTGGGCAACCAGCTGAAGTCATTAGAAAAATGATTCGTACATTAGGGAGCGATAGGCTACTTTTTGGATCTGATTGGCCATATTATCCGACGGCCTTGCCACTTGCGAAAGTACTCCTCGCAACCGAAGGGAATGAAAAAGCACGCGAAAATATTTTATATACAAATATTAATCACCTGCTTAACAAAAGATAAAGCTGTGCAATCAATCGAAAAACTAGATATCCCACTATTACAGACACGAATGGATACTTCCGCTATGGAAAAAGTCGCGGATGTAAAATTGTGTCTTAAGTTGCTTCGTGAACCATTCATCCGTCCGACAATATTGAGCCTTGGAGCTGGAACAGGGAAAGTCGAACGGCAAATTGCAATTGATTTTCCTGACGCTACTGTCGTCGCCATTGATCTAAGTTTGCCGATGATTGAAGAAATACAGCGGAATGCAGTACTTCCTGATCAGCAGCATAATTTACATATAGTTCAGGGGTCTATTGACCGATTGCCATTTGCCCTTGAGAGTTTTGATTTAATAGTCGCATCATCCGTCGGTTATGAAGTCACGTCATTTCGGGATCATGGCAAACTTGGTATTCACACAGAGCATTTTTATCAGCAAATTGCCCGACGCCTCAAACCAAACGGGGTATTTTTCCTTCGTGATTTTGTCCAACCTGATTGGCCGGACAAACCAGTTGATTTGCATATTGGACGAATCATTGAATCGGATGATGCCGATCCGACGGTCTTTGTTGACCGATTCTCAAAAGATTTTACAGCAATTGATTTAGCGTATTTGCGTGACCAGATTACAAAAATGCAACAAAATAACCGTTATGGTGAACATAGCGTTCTCAATCTTCCCTATTCGGACGCAATTGAAATTGGTGCTCATTATAGTTGGGCAAAACGGTATCCAGATGAAGTAAAGGAACGATATTCATATCTACCGATTGCCGGTCAACAAGTGTATATTCAAGAAAACTTTCGTAAGGTAGGTGTTGAGACGGAAATTATCCAACATTATACATATTTACAGCCTGGCTATCCGCAACATGTGGATGGAAGGTTGGATATCTACAGACATGGAACGAATGAACCGTTGTTTCTTTCTCCATTTACCGGAGTGATGGCATTTCAGCGAATAAAATAGTACCTTCTAGGATTTTGTACTGATATTTGGTAAAATACTTCTTGTTCGCCCCCTTCGTCTAGCGGCCTAGGACAGCGGGTTTTCAGCCCGTTAATCGCCGGTTCGAATCCGGCAGGGGGTACATAGTAATCTCATCATCATTTTTTAGATATATTTGTTCTATTATGTCATTTCATACAATCCCCATCGGTAAGCAGGCACCAGAAATCATCAACGCTGTGATTGAGATTCCGCGTGGTTCACACCATAAATATGAATACGATGAACAAATGGATATCATCCGTTTAGATCGCGTCATTCATTCTCCTGTGTTCTATCCGACTGACTACGGGTTTATTCCTGAAACACGCTCTGAAGACGGAGACCATCTTGATGTCATGATGCTTATCACTGAGCCGGTGTTTTCAGGTTGTGTAGTGAGCGCACGAGTTGTGGGAATTCTTGATATGGAAGATGAGGCAGGTCAGGATTGGAAAATTGTTGCAGTGGCTGACAGTGACCCAAAGTTATCTCATATACACGAGATTACTGACATGGATGATCACTTCAAAAAAGAAATTGTGCAATTTTTTGAACAATATAAGCAGCTAGAAGGAAAATGGGCAACGGTTAAGGGATGGTTAGATAAAGCAGAGGCATTGAAACGAATTGAAGAGGCGCAACTTCGGTTTCAAAACGAAAAAAAGTAATCGTTCTTCTTATCTATTTCGTAGGTTGTATTGTGAGATAAATGTATTGATAAGTTGTTCTGCAAATGCACGATTTTCTTTAAACATGCGTACTTCCATAAACATAGTAACCCATTGTTGATCATCAAGATGTTGATCCGCGTCAGTGAAAAGAATAGCTTGCAGTTCAAGAATGTCATATGCGTTTGAGTACGAAAAAAGACGAGGAGTTATGTTTGTCACAGTGAGAAAACTGGGAGCAGGTTCAAGCCCCATCCTGTCAATGCCAAGTTCTATTGCATGATCACGTATCCAAGGAGAAAACGGATATGCTGTTGCAACACCATCTTTTGGACTCGGGTCAGAAATATATACCTTTATTGATTGCGCTGAATCATCGAGCGCTTTTGTTGGATAGAGCTGTATATATGTGCCATCCGTTGTGTTACTTCGAACTGTTCCGTACCAATTTTTTGGCGCAACAAATGAAAAATCGCTATAACGATACATCATTACTTTGTTGTTCAGATCTTTCGGAACGACAAAGTCAACGTATGTTGCTGTCGCTGTCGATTCATACCATGTCGCAAATGGTGTTGAAACATCAATAAGTTGCAGTTTTGTTGATTCCTTCATACTGAAACCTTGTGGGGTTGTTGCAATGGTTTTCGTTGGTTCAATAAGTTGCGGTAATTGTGGAGGGGTATTTTCTGCAGGTGCTGTAACAGTGTTTACATCAATTGTCTTGGTATTTTTTTTATATATGGTATAGCCAAGAAAACCGTACAATCCAAGCACGTAGACAACAATGATAATAATTACATATGTGGGAATATGAAATGACTCTTTTTTTGGCAGTTCTTGTTGTGCTTCAGGTGGAATAACTACTTGACTCGTTGGCATGGACGTCATTGGGCTAGATGGTGGTTCGGCAGGTGCAGGCATACACTATAATTGTAGTATACCACTTCAGATTACACCATCTGAAGTTTATTTGAATTCTCTTTAAGCCATGCACGATGCTGTTTGTATGCAGGCTTTTGTGACGCGACAATTTGCCAGAATTTCGCTCCATGATTTTTTTCTTTGGTATGTGCGAGTTCGTGTACAACAACATAATCAAGAACGATAAGTGGCGCCATTACGAGTCGCCAGTTAAATTGCAAGGAATTATCGGGGGTACACGACCCCCATTTCGAGGTTGTGTCTGAAAAGGAGATACGCGTGTGTGTTGTATGCATGCGTGGAGTAAAATAATCAACGCGACCTGTGATTATTCGTTTTGCTTCTTTTATATACCAATTGGTGAGTTCCGTTTTTCCACGAAAGAGGAGATGTTTCGGAAAATTAATGGTTTTTGTTACTCCAATATGTGTGTAATTTCCGATGTGGATAGCGTATGGCGAACCAAGATAATAGTAGATATCACCTTCTGTGATGGTGTTTTTTATCTGTAAGGGGAATTTGGTGGCGATAGCTACCTTTTTTTTAATCCAAGATGCTTTCTTTTGGACAAATTGGTCAATCATGAATTTCGGTAAAAGATATGGAGCTTTCACGATAGTATGACCATTTGGTGTCACCTGAATTGCAACACTTCGTCTGTGTGATCGTTGAAGGGTGAACGTAAGCACCATATTGTACGTTTATACGTTTTTTAACACACGGATGCAACTATTACCGAACTATGGCAGTAGGAGGAGCAATAATTGGAAGAGATGCAGGGAGAATACTTGTTTGTCTTTGTACTTTTTCAGTGAGTGCTGTTAGGGTTGAAAGCACAACTTCAGGGTGTTGCATAAATGTTGAATCAATGAGGAAATCATATTCTCCACTTGATTGTGCTTCATACGGTGGATACACACGTCCAAATTCATGATTGTAGTCTGCTCGAATTCGTGCGAGTACACTTTGTTTTGCTACTTCAAATGGTTCATCTCTCCGTGTTTGTAGACGTCTAGCAAGTTCATCAGGTGCTGCAAATACATACATTAAGAATTTGTTTTCTGATGGAATATCTTTCATCACTTCGCGCATGTTTCTTCCTTCCATAATACAGGAGGGATTATTATGAAGATACGCATGTTGTATCGCTTCAACTTTTTGACGAATTGGAAGAATTCCAGAAATAGAAGGAACGGCGTTTTCAACAATCGCTGTTTGTGTGAGATCAAAAACATCGTGTTTTGGATACTTGGAGGTTTCAATATCAATATGCGTAGGACCTAACGCTCCTGGGTAATGTATTTGAAGATCTTGTAATCGTTTGGTTAGTTGAGAGCCATTGAGTGTCTGTACAGCGATGCGCTCTTGCTGAAGATAGACTGTAATCGCACGATACACTAAACCCGTATTAAAATACGGCACGTCAAGGAGGCTCGCGAGACGCTTGGCAAGTGTGCCTTTACCTACAACGCTCAGTCCGTCAATCCCAATTTGTTGAGGAAAAGTCTTAGCAATCTCAGCTTTTTGGGTGATTGTTCGTTCAATAGCCTCAAACGGCCGATAATAACTTGCATGGTTTTCGGGTGACATACGTGACGGAGCATTATACAACAAATCCTATAATAATTAAAGGGGAAGCTAAAAGTAGTTTACAGAACAGCCTTGCTTGTGAAACCGTGTGGTTCTTTCGCGAGCGTTGTATCGAGCTCTTCTATACGTTCCGGTAACTCCGTAAATTTGCTAATAAACATCGTTGCACCAAGCTTTTCGAAGTCTTCTCTTGTGCGTAAACCGCTTTCAATAGATGCAATAAAGTGGATTCCTGCTGCTTTGCACCATTGCACGTCGGTAAATGCATCTCCGACATAGACCATTTCCTGAAAGTTAACATGAAAGGTTGTTGAAGGTAAGATAAATACTCGTGGATCTGGTTTCTTGTATTGTGATCGTTCCTGATAAAAGAATCCATCAATGACTGGTGTTAATGGTGATTTGTCAGAAATTAGGTATTCAACCTCACAATGTTGACGAGAGGTTTGAATAACAACTTTATAGCCATTACTTTTCAGCTGACGAAGTACGTCAAGATTTTCTTCTGAAATATGATCAAATGTTCCTTGCTCAATATGTTTTTTAGATACTTCAGCAAACATTCCCATAAATTTATCAGCATCAATACCGGGGATTCGTTCAACAATAGCATCTTTGAGTGGTTTGCCCCAGTCTGCCTGATGCACTGCTCGTGTCATGGGAGCAAATCCGAGTTTCGCGGCGATTTCATTTTCTAAGAGGAAACACGCTTCTTCACTTAAGCAAAGCGTGTCGTCAAAATCGACCAAAATGAGTTTGATCATGAGTCGATTATATACCACACATAATATGAAAAGCAAAAAAATGATTACTTTTTGCTGAAGCAATTTCGACAACGTGCTTCATACACATTGTCTTCTAATCTGCCAACAAGTGTCGGATCGGTTGATAATGCATTGGCGGTTTTACCCTTTACAATTCGTTTATGAAACACCGCGTCGTTTCCACAATAGCTGCAGACAGCAGAAAGTTTTGTCACTTTATCTGCCATTGCCATAAGCTCTGGCATCGGAATAAATGGTTGTTTATCAAACGTCATAGCAAGTCCTGCAACAATCACATGTTTTTTTTGTGATAAAAGTTTTTCAACGACACTAATAAGTGCGGGTCCAAGCCACTGTGCTTCATCGATTGCAATAATTTCTGTATTTTTTTTGACGTGTTTGAAGATTTCAGATGCGTCATGAATGAGTTCAGATTGAAATGACAACCCTGCATGCGTATGTACTTTTTTATCCGTGCCATACCGAGTATCGATTGCGTGTTTAAAGACCATCACATGTTTTTTTCCGATGGTTGCACGTTTTACCTGTCTGATGAGCTCTTCTGTTTTTCCGCAATACATCGGTCCTGCAATAACTTCTAAAAAACCTGTATGTTTCATGTAAAAATGATAGTACGGCAAGATACAAAGAGAAGCAAGAGCAAAAGTGTCATATTACATTGCTTTCGGGTTTTATTGATATACTTCTTCCTATTTCCTCTCTATTGACGAATACAGTTTCGGGTATATTATGGATATATGCCACGTAGTAGAATTTCGACATGCGACAAACGCATTGCCTGAATTCAAGACTATGAACGGCATAACAATAAAAATTGTTTCATAAAGGGAGATTGAGATTTTGACCGCATACAAGGCAATGGTCGAAATTTCACTACATGGTATGAGTGAAATAATTCAGGAATCAGTCACTATCGCAACAGCACTCACACATCACACAGTTGTGCCATCTACAATGCGTTGGAAACAACGTACGTACACATTTCTTTCTTGCGGTATGCATTACAGTCGTTTTGAAGGAGATGTGTTGCTTCATATTTTTTCTATGATTACAGACAATGCGTGTATGCAAATTATATTGAATACCAAAACGCTTCGGTGGACATTAAAAGAAATTGAATCAGTATGATGCAACACTTTTCTTCTCATCCGCCAACTGTTTTGTACATTGATATTAACTCTTGTTTTGCAACCATTGAACAACAAGCAAATCCGAACTTACGTGGAAAACCAGTTGTGGTTGCTGCATACGCGTCAGGCAATGGATGTATCCTTGCAGCTTCATATGAAGCAAAAAGAAAAGGTGTTATGACTGGGATGCGCATTCGTGACGCGTTACGACTATGTCCTGATTTGGAAACAAAAACGCCGGATCCAGAAAAATATCGATTCATCAATGAGCAGCTTACGCAACTACTTCTTACCTACACACCACACGTGCAGGTGCAATCCATTGATGAAATGATTGTCCGCATGGACAACACTCCTTATTTCTCTGGCATTTCAGAAGTGGAAATACTTCCTACGATGGTTACATTAGGAAGAGAGATAAAAAAACGTATCACCGAGGATATTGGAGACTATATCACTGTATCTATTGGTATTGCACCAAATGCATTTTTGGCAAAAACTGCATCGAATTTGGAAAAGCCAAATGGACTCAAGGCAATCACAAAAGAAAATATTCATGCAGTACTTTCTACCATGCAATTGACTGATCTATGTGGTATTAAACGAGGAAATGCTACACGACTGTTGCTTTCTGGCATTACAACGCCAATTGCTATGTATGAAGCGACGAGCGAACAACTCGAACGAGCGTTTCGATCGATTAATGGCAAATATTGGTGGATGTGGCTCCATGGATATGAAATTGGATCACTCTATGCTGCACACACAAACACAAACAAAAGTTATGGACAGTCGTGTGCACTGACTCGGCATGTAGAACCAGCAAACGTCTACACCAAACAAGTGTTGTATCAATTGGTGGCAAAAATGGGAATACGTCTTAGAAAAGACACATGTCGTGCACAAGGGATCATGGCAGGGTGCACATATGTTGATAGAACCTATTGGCAAAAACATACAAAAGTACAATACCCAGTGTATGCAACAGAAGACCTGTTCCCATATATTTGTCGTTTGTTGCAACAAGCACCAGAAAAACCGATTCACACAGTATTTGTTGGTGTCTATGACGTTATTTCAGATTTGTATACACAATTGACACTTGATGATAGTGAAATACAAAAGCAAGCGCGGACCGTTGCAATAGACCATATTACGAATCGATTTGGAGCAAACAGTATTACCACAGCACTTGCACTGCAGGCAGATCAAAAAATTCTCGATCGGATTGCATTTGGAAAAGGTGGACTTCATCATTGACGGTAAGGAAAATAGAGTGATAGTATATTCAGATAGTATAAAAATTAAGATCGATGGTAGAGAACTCACTCAACAACCATCGAGGCAACCGATTCTTGCTTTCAAGACCACGGTGCCACAATGAGCCATATATCACATATAAGGATATATGGAAGATTTGCCGATAGAAAGGAAACATATGATTACGTATTTTACTTCTGAATCTGTTTGCTCAGGACATCCTGACAAAATCTGTGACCAAATTTCCGACGCTATTGTTGATGCGGCACTCACTGTAGATCCAAAATCACGTGTTGCTGTTGAAACGTTGGTGACAACAAATAGAGTGGTCTTAGCAGGAGAAGTGACAGTTCCTAAGAAATTGGATTATGCCAAAATTGCGCGTGCAACGATTCGAAGACTCGGGTTTACCAAATCTATCTATAATTTTACGGACACGTCACCAATTTCTGTATACATTCATGAACAGTCACCAGATATTGCATTAGGCGTAGATGATGGAGGCGCTGGTGATCAAGGCATGATGTTTGGATACGCAACAGATGAAACGCCTGAATACATGCCGATGCCAATTATTTTTTCACACAGAATCGCAGAATTTATTGATAGCGCGCGTGAGAAAAAAATACTATCGTATCTTCGACCGGACGGAAAAGTGGAAATTAAAATAAAATATGACGGAAATGTACCAAAAGAAATTGAAAATGTCGTTCTTGCTGTTCCACACGATCCAAAAAAGACAAATTCGGAAGTAAAACAAGATTTGATACAACATGCTGTACGTCCTGTGTGTAATAAATATCATATGAAACTTCCTGCGCTTGATGCCATTATTTTAAATGGCACGGGAAAATGGGATATTGGCGGACCGGCTTCAGACACAGGGGTCACGGGACGAAAAATTATTGTTGATACATATGGATCATTTGCTAGACATGGTGGAGGATGTTTTTCCGGAAAAGATCCAACAAAAGTTGATAGAAGCGCTGCATATGCATGCAGATATTTGGCTAAAAATATTGTTGCACAAAAATTAGCTAAACGTGTGGAAGTGCGTGTTGCCTATGTCATTGGACAAGCTGAACCAATTGATATGCAATTTGAATGCTTTGGAACTGAGAAAAAGACAATTACAATTATTAAAGCGTATGCGAAAGAATTGTTGTCACTTTCAGTTCATGGCATTATTGATGGGTTACGACTTCGACAACCCATCTATGAAAAGACGGCAAGCTACGGACATTTCGGACGGGATGGATTCCCATGGGAAGCAGTGTTATCCCACTGAGGCGTAACGCTACAGCGGGATAACCGATTAAAACTAGTGTTTCCTTTTAAGGTGGGTTAAAATAAAGCCGTGAAGAAAAACGATGGAATAGTTGAATCAAAACCTCTTGCTGAGGTGCTGCGACCCACGTCTCTTGATGATGTTATTGGACAAACCCACATCGTCGGTCCCGATGGCATTTTGCGAAAAATGTTGGTGAGTGGATTTATTCCATCAATGATTTTTTGGGGACCTCCTGGATGTGGGAAAACAACACTCGCGGAGCTAATTAGCACACTCACAAAATCAGTGTTTGTTTCACGGTCTGCTGTCACCACAAATTTAGCTGATATTAGAACGGTGATTGCTGATGCAGCGAAACGACTGGAAGAATCGCATGCACGCACAGTGCTATTCATTGATGAAATTCATAGGTTTAATAAGGCACAACAAGATGCATTATTACCACATGTCGAAAAAGGAACAGTTATCTTTATTGGAGCAACGACAGAAAATCCGTCGTTTGAAGTTATTTCCCCTTTGTTGTCGAGAAGTCGCGTCTTAGTGCTTCGAGCATTAACGCAAGAAGAACTCAAAGCAATCATACAAAGAGGTCTCAAATACGTAAAAAGAACAATGACTGATGAAGCATTACAAACACTGTTGGCGTTTTCCAATGGAGATGCGAGACAGGTACTTACCATCATAGAAATTGCGTCAAAATTAAATACTAATAAAAAGTTAGACGTATCTAACATTGAAGAAGCCGCACAAAGAAAAATGTTGCAATACGACAAGCTCGGCGATGAACACTATAACACAATTAGTGCATTCATCAAATCCATGCGGGCAAGTGATGTGGATGCGGCACTCTATTACCTTGCGCGTATGATAAGAGCTGGGGAAGACCCCATATTTATTGCACGTCGCATGGTGATATTTGCTTCAGAAGATATTGGTATGGCACAACCAACTGCTTTGGTTGTTGCCAACAGTGTATTCCGTGCGTGTGAGACAATTGGGCCACCCGAATGTCAAGAAAATTTAGCACATGGCGTTGCATATCTTTGTAAGGCGCCGAAAAATAGAGATGCATACGATGCATATATGTTGGCATTATCAGACGTTGACGCGCTCGGTAATTTACCTATACCATTATCTATTCGAAACGCACCGACAAATTTAATGAAAAATTTGGGATATGGAAAAGGGTATAACAAATACTCGAGTGAAAGTTTTTTGCCAGACAAATTAAAAGGAAAAACATATTATCCGAAACAATCTAAGTAACTATATGAAACAAGAACAATCAGCCGGAGCTGTGATTATCAGAAATGTATCCAAGACATGGGACGTTTTATTGATCCGTGACATGAAAGGAATCCTGACATTTCCAAAAGGATTTATGGAAGTTGGTGAAGATGCAAAACAAACTGCAAAGCGTGAGGCAACTGAAGAAACAGGTATTACAAACATTACATTGGTGTCTGATCTTCCGAGCGTTTCCTATTTCTATACACGAAACGGGGAATCAATTAAAAAACAGGTACAGTATTTTCTGTTCGTTTCCAACAAAGATGAACAGCTTACACCACAAATTGAGGAAGGTATCACAGAAATTCTCTGGATACCTATTAATAAAGCGCTCGAACTCATCGGCTACGAAAAATCAAACAAACCCGTGCTCCAAGCGGCTGATATATATATCAAAACAACTTTGAAAGACACGCACATATGAAAGTTATCTTACACGGAGATAATACCGAAGATTCTAGGAAAGAATTTATCCATCTAAAGACTGCAAATGCCGAGAAAGATAGTCGCGAACTTGTGGGTAAAGAGCTTGATGAAACGCTTCTCACGCAAGCTATCGAATCCAATTCTCTTTTTGGCGACACTACATGTATTTTCATCGAAAGCTTGTTTAGTCCCTTGGGCAAAAAAATAAAATTGGCAACTGTGTATGCACAAATTCTTAAGAGTGCTGATCCAAAAACAACGATTGTTATTTGGGAGCCAAAGCCATTGGGTAAAGAAATTTTAGGAGTATTAGAACCTGTAATATCTGCGCGGCTATTTGCGTACCCAAAAATTATTTTTTCATTCTTAGATTCTTTGCAACCGTCAGGCAGTAAAAAGAGCTTGACGCTACTTGATGAACTTCTAAGCACAGAAAATGCGGAACTTGTCTGGAGTATGGTTATCTCCCGAGTGCGAGTATTAATCCAAATGAAAGACAATGTCATTCCTGAACGTATGTCTTCATGGCAGGCCTCGCGTTTGACAAATCAGACGCGCTTGTTTACGATGGATAAACTGCTCGATATGCATAAACACTTGCTCACTTCAGAATATCAGCTTAAACAAGGGAATACTCCGTATACAACTGCAGATCACTTACAATTATTTGTGTCATCTTTATAAGGAGGATATATGCAAACAGACTTATCAATTTTTAAAGACTATGATGTACGCGGTACCTACCCAAATCAAATTAATGGAGCAATTGCTTCTGAAATAGCACATGCAATTGTAAGAAAGTTTCAACCCAAATCAGTTGCAATTTGTCGTGACATGCGACTTTCAGGAGAAGAAATACGAAATGGGTTCGTTGACGTTTTTACTTCACTTGGTATCAATGTGTATGACGCAGGTGTGGTTGGTACAGAAATGCAATATTACATCGCGGGAACCAAAGATTATGATTTAGTTATTATGATTTCCGCTTCCCACAATCCGCCTGAATATAACGGATTTAAAATGGTGAAAAAGGGTCCCATTGCTGTAACCAGCGACAGTGGTATGTATGAAGTAAGAGACTTGATTGCTGAAGGTCCACTTCCATCTGCTTCGACAAAAGGGACGGTAACCATGATTGATGTATGGGACGAATGGAAGAAAAAAGTGTTGTCACTTGTTGATGTGACGACATTTAAAAAAATGAAAATTGTTGCAGATGCGGGAAATGGCATGGCGGGAAAAATAGTTCCTGCAATTTTTGATGGCTTACCATTTGAATTAGTTCCTTTATATTTTGAGTTAGACGGACATTTTCCAAATCATACGCCAAATCCACTTATTCCAAAGAATAATGAGATGTTGCAAAAAACAATTTTAGAACAACATGCAGATCTTGGTTTAACATTTGATGGCGATGCAGACCGTATGTTTTTGATTGATGATAAGGGACGAATGGTGAGTGGAACGATAACGACTGCATTGTTGGCACGATATATTTTGAAAACTCACCCTGGAGAAACAATTCTATACAACGCAATTTGCGGTCGCATTGTGCCAAAAATAATTACTGAATGCGGCGGAAAACCGAAACGTGTACGTGTAGGACACAGTTACATAAAGACCTACATGAAAGAAACCGGTGCAATCTTTGCAGGTGAACATTCAGGTCATTATTACAATCGAGATTTTTATCGAGCTGAAAGCGGAGTGCTGACAGCGCTTATGGTGCTGTCTTTATTGAGCACAGAGACAAAAAAGCTCTCTGAATTTGTTGATGAACTGGATATTTATCCTGCAAGTGGAGAAATCAACTTTACGACCGATCAGATACCAGCAATCATTGAAAAAATACAAGTTGGTTTTACGGATGCAACGAGTAAAGATGAATTAGATGGTATGTCGGTGTGGTACCCAACATACTGGTTTAATGTCAGAGCATCAAAGACAGAGCCTGTGATCAGGCTCAATGTTGAAGCAGATACGAAAGAGATTTTAGAAGCTAAAACAAGCGAACTAATGGAATTTATGAAATCCATGGGAGCAGTCGTTAAATAATAGTATTCGTACAATTTATTAAAAGGAGCACTATGGCAGGCGGATTTGATTCGAAAAACTTTTCAACTGTTGGGTATCAAAAAAAGGTAGATAAACCATGGGGATATGAGATTATTTATACCCATGATGAAGCGTATGCTACAGGAAAAATATTACATGTGATCGCAGGAAAACGATTAAGTCTCCAATATCATGACGTGAAAGAAGAAACACTCTGTCTTATATCAGGGGAGGCTATGATTACGCTCTCTAATGAGAGAGACGAAGTTGTCGATGTTCCAATGGAATTGAACAAAGGATATTGGGTCGTTCCAGGACAAGTGCATCGCGTCACGGCAATTACTGATATTGATTTCATTGAAGCCTCCATGCCGGAACGAGGAAATACTGTCAGACTGCAGGATGATGTTGGACGTCCCACTGAAACAGAGGAAATGCGAAAATTGAATGATCGAGGCTGGAACAATGACAAAGCATCATAAAATTTGAAAGGAGAAGAGATATATGAATATACCATTGCTTGACGAAATTGTACTTGCGAGTCTTGATTTTTTTACTAAAACGCCGCCTCCGACACTTGATCTTTCAAAATTTTCTCTTCCTTTTGTTGTTGGGAGCGGAAACGCCTTTAATACTGGCAAGATTCTTTTTTCCAAGCAAGCGGCGGTATTTGCTGATGAAAGTAATTTTAAAACTCAGGTAACAGCATATACACCGGTTATTGAAAAGGGGTTGATTACTGATGCCGTCATCATTTCTGCTTCAGGCGAAAAGGATTCTGTTTGGGAAATTGAATTAGCTAAAAAAATGGGGTTAAAAACAACACTTCTGACCTGTAAGCCAAAATCGTCAGCAGCCGTGATTGCTGATACAGTGTTCAGTTATAAAAGCATCGCAGAGCCATATACATATAACACTTCAACATATCTTGGCATGGTGCTTTCTACTATCGGTGAAAAACCGCAGGATATAAAAGCTCTGATTCAACAAATCACACCATTTATAAACCTTAATGATTACGTGAGCTATGCGTTTATTGTACCTGACATATTTGCCAGCGTAACGCCAATGATTGATATAAAAGATAACGAACTATTTGGTCCACATCTCATGATTCGATCATATCCTGAAGGTCATGCGCGACACGCGAAATTTGTCCACCCATGGGAAAAAGAGCTTGTCATAAGCGTGGGTTTTAAAAATAATTATTTTGGTCATTCTAAGCATAGATGGGATATTCCACTTCCAGAATCGGCCAGTTTTGGTACTGTCATCGCACTGACATACTATGTGTGCGGATTGATTCAGAAAGGAAAGCCAGATTACTTTATACAAAATATTGAAAAATATTGTACAGATTACGGACCAAAAGCATACGGTAAAACGGAACCTTTTGATGTTATTGTACCGGCAACAGAATAACGAATTCGATAAACTCTTGCGCGTTCTTATAAATTCATCCATACTGGATATATGACGAAAAAACTCGTTGTTTGGTTTCGTGATGTTGGTCGTGATGATATCCCACTCGTTGGAGGAAAAGGTGCGAATTTAGGTGAAATGACAAAGGCAGGATTTCCTGTCCCCAATGGCTTTATTGTTACAGCTGATGCGTATTATCAATTTCTTGATGAAAATAAACTTCGAATGCAAATACAAGATATTCTTGCTGGACTCGATGTAGCTAATTCAAAAGATCTTGAGAGCGCATCAAAAAAAGTGAGGGCGCTTATTGAGCGAGCACCAATTCCAAAAAATATTGCTCAAAAAATATTTCAATCGTACTTCCAATTAGGAAAAGGTCTATTTACCCACCCACTTGTAGCCGTCAGATCGTCAGCAACTGCAGAAGATTTACCAACAGCCTCATTTGCAGGGCAGCAAGAAACATTTTTGAATGTACACGGAGAGGCAAATTTACTTGAGAAAATTCGAGAATGTTGGGCATCCTTATTTACCGCGCGAGCAATCTTTTATCGTGCAACAAATCATTTTGACCATTTCCGCGTAGGCATCGCCGTTCCTGTCCAAAAAATGGTGGAATCTGACACCTCAGGCATCATGTTTACCATTGATCCGGTAACAAACAATAAAGAGCATGTCGTCATCGAAGCTATTTATGGATTAGGAGAAATGATTGTACAAGGTATGGTGACTCCTGATCATTATGAAGTCAACAAAAAAACAAAAGAGATTGTCAAAAAGGTAACACGTACGCAAGAGAAAAAAATGATGAAAAAAGGTGGCAAAAATATAGTGATTGCATTACCTAAGAAAATTGGCGAGCAATGCAAACTGTCAGATGCGCATATCGTGGCGCTTGCCGAACTTGGAAAAAAATTGGAGTCACACTACTATTTTCCACAGGATATAGAATGGGCAATTGAAAAAAATAATGTGTACGTAGTCCAGACACGGCCGGTCACCACAACAGGGATGAAATCTGACAATGCAAGTGCATCAGTTGTCAAAGAAGAAAATATTATCGCAACTGGTGATCCAGCAAGTCCTGGTATTTCTTCTGGTCCTGTGAAAATCCTTGGAAGTGCAAAAGAAATTGGCAAAATTCAACACGGCGATGTCTTAGTTGCGGAACAAACGAATCCAGACTATGTTCCTGCGATGAAGAAAGCATCAGCAATTGTAACTGAGAGGGGTGGAAGGACATCACATGCTGCAATTGTCTCTCGAGAACTTGGCATTCCCGCGGTCGTTGGCACGGAAGGAATTATGAAAAAAGTAAAAGATGGTCTTGTAATCACCGTTAACGGTTCAACAGGTGTAATTTCCAAAGGCGCACTTACTGCAAGTCAAATGAAAACACCGGTGACACAAGCACCAAAACATATAAAAACTGCAACAAAAATCTATGTTAATCTCGCTGAGCCGGAACGCGCCGCAGCTATTGCAAGAATGGATGTTGATGGTGTGGGACTTCTCCGAGCAGAATTTATGATTGCGGGAATTGGCATTCACCCAAAGAAACTCATCGCAGATCACAAAGAAGAAGTATTTATCGACAGTCTCGCAGAACAACTTGCGACATTTTGTAAAGCGTTTTCACCAAGACCAGTCATTTATAGAGCAACAGACTTTAAAACTAATGAATACCGAAGTTTAAAAGGTGGCAATTTATATGAACCTGAAGAATCAAATCCGATGCTTGGATTTCGAGGAGCATCTCGATATATCGCAGATAAACAAGTATTTGAAATGGAACTTGCCGCTGTCAAAAAAGTACGAAATACCTATCGATTAAAGAATCTTTGGTTCATGGTGCCATTTGTGAGAACTCCCGAAGATTTATTAGCAGTGAAACAAATTATGGCAGCAAATGGATTGACGCGAAGCCCGAACTTTAAATTATTTTTGATGGTAGAAATTCCAACTAACGTTATTCGATTGGATGAGTTTTTAGACGTTGGTGTTGATGGCGTGTCTATCGGTTCAAATGACCTAACGATGCTCATCATGGGGACTGATAGGGATAATAGTGAAGTGGCACGTGCATTTAATGAACAGGATCCATCGGTTTTATGGGCGCTCGAAAAAACTATCAAAACATGCCAAAAAAGAAATGTTACCTCATCAATTTGTGGTCAGGCACCTTCCGATTATCCTGATCTTGTAGAAAAACTGGTCTCTTGGGGAATAACCAGTATTTCTTTAAATGCTGACGCGGTCAATCATGTGCGAGAAGTTGTATATCACGCAGAACACAAACTTATTACACGGAAATAATTCGTATGGATACAACAGTTGATACACGAATATATGGAGTCTATGCAAAAGAGATTATTAACTCCCGTGCGACTCCAACAATAGAAACGACTGTGGTTCTCAATAGCGGATATCGTGGCACATCTTCCGTGTCCACTGGCATGACGGTCGGAAAATATGATGCACTAGAACTTCGAGATCGTGATGAAAACCGTTTTAACGGCATGGGAGTCACAAAAGCAGTCGCACTATCAAATACAACAATCTCTGCAGCACTCAAAGGGAAACTTGCTGATGACCAAGATGAGGTAGATAAAACACTTATTAGTCTTGATGGAAACGCGGCAACAAAGTCTACACTTGGTGCAAATACCATGCTTGCAGTATCACAAGCAACAGCTGTTGCAGCCGCCGCAGCAAGACGTACACCGTTATATAAATACTTGAATGCAATATTTTCTCAATATAGCAAAACATCAATTGATCAGATTCCCACGCCGATTTTTAATTTAATTAACGGTGGAAAACATGGAGCTGGGAACCTCAATTTTCAGGAGTTTCAAATTGTTCCAGCTTCTAATAAAACATTTGCCCAAGGATATCAAATGGGCGTTGAGCTCTATCAGGCAGTACAAAAAATACTCGAATTTCGAAATGCTGGTCATTCTGTAGGAGATGAGGGCGGATTTACACCAAATTTATTTACGAATACTGACGCCATCGAAATTATTTTAGAGGCAATTAAGGCTTCTCCGTACCAATTCGGTGTGGATGTGTTTTTAGGACTTGATCTTGCCGCATCACTTTTTAAAACTGATCAAGGATATTTAATTAAAGACAGAGCTCTTGCATATTCCACCAAAGAATTTATTCAATATTTAAAAGATATTCATGCAAAATATCATATTTTATATTTAGAAGACCCATTGGATGCCGAAGATTGGAGCGGATGGACAACCATCACAAAAGAAATGGATAAAGATACCCTTATTGCAGCTGATGATCTTTTAGCTACAAATAAAACACGTATTGAACGGGCAATTGCAGAAAAAGCGTGCAGTGCAATGCTTGTAAAACCAAATCGAGTTGGCACGCTCACAGAAGTATTTGAAACGATTGCTCTCGCAAAGAAAAACGATATGAAATGTATTATTTCGCATAGGTCAGGTGAAACAAATGACACATTTCTTTCTGACCTTGCTGTTGCAGTTGGAGCAGATTCAGTGAAGTTTGGCGCTCCAGCGAGAGGAGAACGCGTTGCAAAGTATAACAGACTGCTTGATATTGCAGGAGAAAAATATCAAACCACAGTATGATTGACACAGCATTTCTAAAACGTAACAATAAAGTCCTTCTTCTTGCCTATGACCAAGGGTTTGAACACGGACCAATTGATTTTAATGAAAAAAATGTTGATCCTGAGTACATTCTTCATATTGCACGAGAGTCAGATGTTTTTACCGGTATAATTTTCCATGAAGGAATAGCCGAAAGCTATTATCAGAAAGACAAAGAAAAAACGCCACTTATCATGAAACTTAACGGTAAAACCTCACTTCATGGACGAGTTGAACCCTACAGTCCACAGCTCTGTTCTGTGAGCGAGGCCGTGAGACTTGGAGCAAATGCCGTTGGATACACTATATATATTGGTTCCGAACATGAAGCCTTGATGATGAAAGAATTTAGTGCAATAGAAGATGAGGCACACAAGGCAGGGCTTCCTGTGATTCTTTGGGCATATCCTCGAGGCAAATCTGTCGAAGGAAAGGAAAATTCACGAGAAATTCTCGCGTATGCTGCGAGGCTTGGACTTGAACTTGGTGCTGATTTTGTCAAACTTCCCTACACAGGAGACCCTGAAAGTTATGCATGGGTGGTAAAAGCCGCAGGGAAAACTGGAGTACTGGTACAAGGTGGATCAAAAACAAATGAGAATGAATTCCTCACTGAAATTCGTGACTGTATGCGTGCAGGTGTTGCAGGATTTGCAATTGGAAGAAATATTTGGCAATCAGATGATCCTGTTGCACTAGCTAAAAAAATTGCTGGCATCGTCTATGAATAATAAAAGCGTTATCGTCATTGGAGACGTCACTATTGATGTTTTTCTCACTCCAAAAGCAGGAGAGGCGTCGTGCCAGATGAAGGCGAATGAGAAATTCTTATGTTTTTCCTATGGCGATAAAATACCTGTTGAGAATGTCACGTACTTAACAGGTGGCAACGCGGCAAATGTATCTACAGGACTACGACGCCTTGATATTCCAGCTTCCATCTATACAACAATAGGTACGGATAGTGTGAGTAAAATGATTTATGAACGTTTGGAACAAGAACAAATTGATACACAACGAGTAGTAATGAAGGCAGGAACTGTATCCAATTACTCTACCATCATTACCTATCAAGGAGAGCGCACTATTTTGTCCTATCACGCACCAAAAACCTATACATTTACTTCAGAACCGTGCAATGACTGCTATGTGTATCTCACATCCATGGGTGAAAACTTCATGCCATTTTATCGTGATCTTATCAATCATTTGCAAGCAAATCCTGGAGTGACGTTATTTTTTAACCCAGGGAGTTTGCAAGTACGTGCATCGGAAAGTGACATCCGTTTTATTTTATCTCGAACGAACACGTTATTTGTGAATCGTCAGGAAGCAGAAATTTTTTCTGGGATAAGCGAAAGTGAAACAAAAGAAAAAGAATTGTTGCAAGCACTTGCACACATGGGGCCAAGTACGATTGTCATCACTGATGGAAAACAAGGTGCGTTTGCATATAATGGTGGAGATTTTTATAAAAGTTCCGTAATGCCCGTAACAGTAGTTGAAAAGACAGGCGCAGGTGATGCATTTAATTGTGGCTTTGTTGCAGCAACACTCAATGGTTTATCGTTTGAAACATGTTTGGAGTGGGGAACGATGAACGCAGCATCTGTCATTGGCTATGTCGGTGCACAAAAGGGACTTCTCTACGCGAAAGATATTGACTCATGGACACGACTCCTCACTGACGCTGGTGTAAAAATTGAACGTTTGTAACTCCTGCTTGATTATTTCAATTTTTGCACTACAATGACCCTTGTATGACGGCAATGCAAGAAAGAGAGATAAACATTCGCGCTTCAGATGTGTTGTCATACATCCCAACATATACAGAAAACAACATCTCACCTGATGGAAAATTTCTAAACATACAACTCAATAATCAAAATTTTCCTCTCGAACTTAGAAACGTTGGGTTAGAAGAACATCCTGCATATATTGCTTGGATGGATACACATCCTGATCATCAAGGCGTACCAATTGGTCTCGCACATGCTACAGCAGTCGAGCGAGCAGATGTAATCGTAAAAATGGTACGGGATTATCACCAAGATATCACAACCATCATTACGCCTAACTCATCTAAATCCATTCCCTCGATTGAGGAAACAGTTGCAATAGCTTCGCAAAAATTAGGAAGAACATTTGATTTTATCGTTTTGCCTGGAGGAAAAGATGAAGATGCAGTAGGGAAGGAATCTGTCATTGCGCCAATAGCCTACAGAAATGTGACATCACCGAATGAAAATAAATATCTCGGAGTTACAGCAAAAGATTTGAATACGCTTTTGCAGGCGCACACACGAGGAAAAGGAATTGTACAACTTGACGATGTATATACATCAGGAGGTACAGACAGCGCGGTACAAAAAATACTTAATATTATTTTTCATCTACCTGATACAACAAGACATCCGCTTATTGTTGTAGCGAGGGAATCGCCATGTGATGAGCATTACCCACATAAAGCACCAGATCATGTTTTTCCTGTCATTTATCTTCCGGAATTTGTCCACCCGTTACCGACAATACTTCAGAGACATTAAAATACGAGGACGATTTCGCCTTTTGGCTCGGCAAGTGAAGTATGCGCATCAGCTACAGTTCCACGCCAGACATCTTCATGTACTTTGGTAAGCTCTCGAATCACTGCAACTTGTTTTGATGAACCAAAAACGGTTTCTATATCAACAAGTGTTGTAGCAAGTTTATGTGGAGCACAGTACGAAACAACCGTATTACCCGCAATTTTCAATTCTTCAAGTAATTTCATGCGGTGGGATTGTTTTTCTGGCAAATACCCAACAAATGTCCATCTGTTAACAGGAAATCCTGCTAATTGAAGCGCAGGAAGGATTGCAGAGGCTCCAATGACAGGCACTACTGGTATACCTCGCTTGATGGCAATTTGAACAAGTCGAAATCCTGGATCTGAAATAAGGGGAGTACCTGCATCTGAAACAAGCGCGATAGACGTGCCCGATTCAATCATAGTGATGAGTTCAGGAACCAGTTTTTCTTCATTTTTATCATGATATGCAATCAGCTTTGGCGTAGTCTCTCCAACAAACGATGGAAAACGCTCTTTGAGAATAGAAAGCAATTGTCCTGTTTGTCTAGTGTCCTCACATGCGATTACCTCGGAAGAAAAAAGTGTTTTTAAGGCACGAATTGTGATGTCATCAATATTGCCAATCGGTGTGGAAACCAAAAATAATGTACCCATGGAGACTATTATACTCGAAAGTTAGGCTGAATATCGTCTGATGACTCCAACGACCCGTCCTTGAATCTTGACATGTGTTGCAAAGATAGGTGACATAGTAGAATTTGCAGGCATGAGTTTAATACGATCTTTTTCAAAATAAATGCGTTTCAAGGTTGCAAATCCATTTGGTAAGAGTGCAACGACGATATCGCCATTTTTTGCATCCTGTTGATGCTGTACAACGACATAATCTCCGTCGAGTATTCCGTCTTCAATCATAGAAGTTCCCTTTACCTGCAACACATAATTTGCCTTCTCTTGACTGATCATATTCGGTGCTACGGCCATATATTGACTAGGATCGGTAAAAGGCTCAAGTGGTTGTCCTGCGGCAATGTAGCCTAAGATAGGAAGTTCAACAGCGGCTTCAGTGGAACCTGCGCGGTATTGAGTTTTAATTACTTCAAGACCTCTTGCAGTCCCATCTAATTTTTTTACAAATCCTTTGTCACGAAGACGGCTAATATGTTCATGAACTGTTGCCACAGAACCGATGCCAACAGCAGCTCCCATTTCTTTAAGGGTTGGTGCATACCCATACCGTTGTATGAATTGCGTGATAAACTCTAAGAGCTGTCTTTCTTTCGGATATAGTGTTGATGGCATAGTCGTATAAAAACCGAATGTGTGTTACTATTATTTGTAGTATTCCATAATAAACACGAACAGTCAATACTAATAAACAGAAACAAACCATATCAAATTTGAAATAACCCGTATGGGTGATCTATGAAACAATTCAAACTATCAAGTTCAATGACTCCGACTGGTGATCAGCCTGAAGCTATTACCAAGCTTGTTAAAACAATTAACGAAAACAAAAAAGATCTTGTGCTTGTGGGTGTCACAGGGAGCGGTAAAACGTTCACCATGGCAAATGTCATTCAAAAAGTACAACGACCAACACTCATTATTTCCCATAATAAAACGCTCGCTGCACAACTCTATCAAGAATTTCGAGATTTCTTTCCAGAAAATGCTGTATCATACTTCGTTTCCTATTACGATTATTACCAGCCTGAATCGTATTTACCCGCATCAGACACCTATATCGAGAAAGAAACACAAATCAATGAAGAAATTGACAAATTACGGCTTGCAGCAACGGCAAATATCTTAACGAGACCTGACGCAATCGTCGTTGCATCCGTCTCCTGTATCTATAACATTGGATCACCTAGGGAATACGGACATTTTGCTTTGGAACTCGCTACAGGTATGAAGATTCGTCGTGAGGATATCATCACACGATTAGTACAGCTTCAATATGCGAGAAACGCTTGGGAAGTAAATCGTGGACTGTTTCGCGTTCGTGGAGAAACCATTGACGTGTTTCCTGCATATGAAGATCAACTCATCCGTTTAGAGCTTGAAAAAGACGTGTTAAAAACAATTACACACATCAATCCAACAACTGGTGACGTTATTGACACGCAACCTGCAGCGCTTATCTATCCAGCAAAACACTACATGACAGATCCTACAACCTATAAAGAGGTGTTTAAGGTGATTCAAAAGGATATGGAACAGCAAGTTGCGCTATTTAAAAGTCAGGGCAAGCTCATTGAAGCACAACGCATAGAGGAACGTGTTACACATGATCTCGAAATGATTCAAGAAGTCGGATATACGAATGGGATTGAAAACTATTCTCGCTATTTTGACGGAAGAAAGCCGGGAGATGCACCATTTACCTTGCTTGATTATTTCGAAGAGGCAACCAAAGACAAACCATGGCTACTATTTATCGATGAATCCCACATGACAGTGCCACAAATTCGAGGCATGTATAACGGTGATAGATCAAGAAAACAAACCCTCGTTGATTATGGATTCAGACTTCCGTCTGCTATGGATAACAGGCCGCTTACCTTTGATGAATTTTTGAGGCGTCGGCCACAGACAGTCTACGTATCTGCAACTCCTGATGATTGGGAACTTTCACAGAGTGACACTGTAGTTGAACAGCTTGTACGCCCAACAGGACTCATTGATCCAATCATTTCCATTCGACCTGCAAAAGGCCAAATTGCTGATCTTGAGGTTGAAATCCAAAAGCGAGTCAAATTACATGAACGCGTTATCGTTACCACACTTACTAAACAAATGGCTGAGGATCTGACGGCATATCTGAAACAAAAAAACATATTGGTTGAATTTATTCATTCTGATGTCTTAACCATGGAACGTACATCCATTCTTGCTCGTTTACGAAAAGGAGACTTTGATGTCATTATCGGTGTAAATTTACTACGAGAAGGACTGGATCTTCCTGAAGTTTCACTCGTTGCAATACTTGATGCAGACAAAGAAGGATTTCTTCGAAGCAGAGTGAGTCTTATCCAAACAATGGGACGAGCTGCAAGACATATTAAAGGTCAAGTCATTTTATACGCAGACGTTATGACAAAATCAATCACTGCTGCTGTTTCTGAAGTTGAACGGAGACGAACAGTGCAAGAAACTTATAATAAAAAACATAATATCACGCCTGTTACTATCCAAAAACCAATCCGTATGGGACTGATTGCAGAGTGGACAGATGAAGCACGACGGAAAGAAGAAACAATCACTGATATGGATTTATATACAGATGCGAAATTAGATTCTATGACCCCACTCGACAAAGATGCACTCGTGAAACGAATGCGCGTTCGTATGCAAAAATCTGCCAAAAACCTTAAGTTTGAAGAAGCAATGCAAATTCGAGACTTCATCAAGAAGATAAAGTCCTGAAAATGCGCTATAATTGACCCTTGCCACGGACACTTTCGCGGTATTTATTTGTGCGTGGAACGAATGTATGGACGACAAAATTATCATCACTGGAGCGCGTCAACATAATCTAAAAAATATCACGTGTACCTTACCAAAGAACAAGCTCGTGGTATTTACTGGTGTGTCAGGATCAGGTAAATCATCTCTTGCATTCGATACAATTTATGCTGAGGGACAACGAAGATATGTCGAATCGCTCTCATCCTACGCCAGACAATTCTTGGGCATCATGGATAAACCAGATGTTGATAATATCATCGGTCTTTCTCCGGCAATTTCCATAGACCAAAAATCCACATCACATAATCCAAGATCTACTGTCGGCACAGTAACGGAAATTTATGACTATATGCGTCTTCTCTATGCTCGCATTGGTCATCCACATTGTCTGATCTGTGGCAGAGAAATTTCCAAAATGACTTCTTCACAGATAGTTTCTAAAATTTTAGAAGAAGCGCGTGATCAATTAACAAGTACGACGAAGAAAAGCGCATTCTTGATGATATTGTCGCCAGTCATACGAGACAGAAAAGGGGAATATTCTGGATTATTCCAAAACTTAAAAGCAAAAGGATATAAAACAGTACGTGTGGATGGCGTCTTCTACAACATTGATGACGATGTATTTCTTATCAAAACAAATAAACACACGATCGACGTTGTTGTTGATAAGGTGACCATTGATAAAACAACGCTTCGTCATGACGAAGGAAAAAAAGCTATTACATCAAGACTCACTGACAGTGTTGAGCAGGCGCTACTCCTCTCAGGTGGACTTGTGGTGGTCGGATCAATACAAGATGCGACATTCACATTTCCCGAAAAACCAAAGAAAATTCATACCACCAGTTATTCAGAACATTTTTCTTGTCCAGTGGACGCAACATCAATCCCAGAACTTGAACCACGCATGTTTTCATTTAATACACCGCATGGCGCATGTCCAACGTGTAGTGGTATCGGGTATATTCTTTCGGTTGATCCAACGCTCATGTTTAGCGAAGAATTATCCATATCAGAAGGTGGGATACGTCCATTTGCCAACATGTATGAACATGATACGTGGTTTTCTCGCATTATCTCGACTGTTGCAACAAGTACTGGTATCGATATAAAAAAACCAATTAAACAGTTAACAAAAAAGCAAAAAGATATTCTTCTTTACGGAACTGGTGATGAAATACATACAATAGAAGGAAAAAATCGATTTGGTGAAATCACCACAATTCGCGAAACATTTAAAGGATTTATTCATGAAATGAAAAAACGTCATAAAGAAACAACGAGCTCATGGGTCAGGGAGGAAATTGAGAAATTTATGCGTGAAGAAGTGTGTGAAACATGTCATGGTGCACGACTGAAGAGTGAAGTATTAACGGTGACGGTTGATGGATTTTCTATTCATGATGCTACACAACTCTCCATTACAGAGTCAGAACTATGGGCGCGTAGACTACAAGCAAATGAAAAAAATATATTAAGCGACAGAGAACGAACCATTGCAGAACCAATACTTAAAGAGATTCAAACGCGATTGAAATTTTTACTTGATGTCGGACTATCGTATCTCACACTTGCTCGTGGAGCAGTATCTTTGTCGGGTGGAGAAGCACAACGTATTCGACTTGCCTCACAAATTGGATCAGGATTATCAGGTGTGTTATATGTATTGGACGAACCATCTATTGGTCTACATCAACAGGACAACAAACGACTTATTGGCACACTCAAGCACTTACGGGATCTTGGAAATACGGTCATCGTTGTAGAACACGACAGAGAAATGATGGAAGCAGCTGATCATATCGTTGATTTTGGGCCAGGAGCAGGAGCAACAGGTGGAACCATAGTGGCACAAGGAAACTATGAGGAACTTTTGAAATCAACATCGTTAACAGCCCAGTATTTATCAAACAAAAAACAAATTACACGAGACTTCACAGGATTTAGCCATTTACAAATTCCAAATAAAACTGAGGATGAGCACGCGAAGATAACGCTCGTCAATGCGACACATAATAATTTAAAAAACATCACGGTATCTATACCACTCGGTAAACTTGTCTGTGTGACAGGGTTATCAGGAAGCGGCAAGTCTTCGCTGATCGTCGATACGTTATTTAAGGCGATGCAATGTCATTTCAGTTCTATGGTAAAAGAAAAACCTGGGAGTCATGAACGCATTGATGGATTAGAAAAAATTGATAAAACTATTCTTATTGATCAATCTCCTATTGGTAGAACACCTCGAAGTAATCCTGCCACCTATACAGGACTATTCACATACATTCGTGAATTATTTGCCATGATGCCTGAAGCAAAAGCAAAAGGATATACCAGTGGGAGATTTTCATTTAACGTCAAGGGTGGAAGATGTGAAGGGTGTGAAGGAGAAGGACAAAAACGAATTGAGATGCAATTTTTATCTGATGTATTTGTCACGTGTGAAGTGTGTCATGGGTCACGGTATAACCAAGAAACACTTGAGGTGCTCTACCACGAAAAAAATATTGCAGATGTTTTAGCCATGAGTATTGATGAAGCGGTCCTATTCTTTAAAAGCCATTCAGGAATAGCTGAAAAATTGAAAACACTCCAAGATGTAGGTCTTGGCTATATGAAACTTGGTCAATCTGCAATCACTCTTTCAGGTGGAGAAGCACAGCGAGTAAAACTAGCAACAGAATTGTCGCGCAGAGCAACAGGAAAAACCGTCTATGTCCTTGACGAACCGACCACTGGACTTCATTTTAGTGATCTTGAAAAACTCTTGCATGTTTTGGACCGACTCACAGCATATGGAAATACAGTGGTAGTCATTGAACATAATTTAGATATAATAAAGAATGCAGACTGGATTATTGACATGGGACCTGAAGGTGGAGAAGGTGGAGGACGAATCATTGCTACAGGCACGCCAAAAAGCATTGCCAAAAATAGTGCATCTGCAACAGGAAAGTTTTTGAAAGATCTTGTATGAAACAATTTGTTATGAAACTGCAATATATTCTCATTGCAGTATTCTTATCAAGTATCGTACCAACGCATGTGTTTGCTGCTGATTTTCAGGCAGATTACGATACACAATATGCCGTTTCCCCGACAGGTACTACGATTGTCACACAAAATATTACCCTGACTAATAAACAATCAAACCTGTATCCGAAGCAATATACGATTGCCATTGATAGCGAAAAAATAAAAAACGTGATTGCTTATGACCAAAAAGGTGTTATTACGCCAAAAATAACACAGGACAATGGGACAACACAGATTACTGTTCAATTTAATGAGCAAGTTGTAGGCATTGATAAAAAACTTGTATTTAATATTCGATACGAAAATGGTGACATCGCACGTCAACTTGGAAATATCTGGGAAGTTCATATTCCTGGAATTGAAAATGATGACAGCCTCGGTGAATATACTGTGAGTCTTCAGACTCCAACATCATTTCCCCAAAACGCGTATATGACCCCGCTTCCTTCCACTGGGTCTCGATGGACGAAAGAACAGCTCATCAATGGGGGAATCAACGCAGCGTATGGAGAATTCCAATCGTACGTTGCTAATCTCACATACACATTAGAAAATGACACGTTATCAGCAAAAACAACCACCATCACGATACCTGCGGATAATGCATATCAAACCATAAGTATTGATTCGATTACACCAAAACCAAAAGAGATGAAAAAAGATGAAGATGGGAACTGGATAGCAACATTTGAACTCACATCAAAACAACGCGTTGATGTCATAGCAAAATTACATATACAGACATATAACAAACCCAAAAGCACATATACTGAAACACCCACCGATGTACAAAAATATTTGAGTCCTGATCGCTATTGGGAAACACAAGATACCTCAATACAAAAACTTGCAGCAGAGTATAAAACACCAAGAGCAATTTATGACTATGTTGTTCGTACACTTTCGTATCTGAAAAATGATTCAAATGACGTGATGAGAAAAGGAGCCGCTGGTGCACTTGCTGACCCAGCAACGAGCGTCTGTACAGAATTTACTGATCTTTTTATCACCATTGCGCGTGCAGCAGGAATACCTGCACGAGAAGTCATCGGATATGCATACACGACAGATACAAAATTAAGACCTCTTCTTTCGGGTTCTGATGTATTACATGCATGGCCAGAATATTATGATGCAACGAAAAAACAATGGATACAAATTGATCCAACATGGGCACACACAACAGGGGGAGTGAATTATTTTGATGTTTTTGATTTTAATCATATTGCATTCGTCATCCACGGCCTCTCAAGTGAAACTCCATACCCAGCTGGTTCATACAAAGAAGGATCAATACCGCGAAAAAATGTCTCTGTTACCTTTGCCCCTGTCGTTCAGACAACCGCAAATGCTAGTTTTAGAACAACATTTTTACTACCAACGAGCGTTAACTCAGGAAAAAGTTTAGTTGGATCAGTTCAAATAGAAAATCTCGGTAATGTTACTGCTAAAACGGTAAGTGTCATTGTGGATGCCAAGCCATATACGTTTCATATAAACCAAACCGAGCAAGCAGTACCCCCATTTGGCATAATCACAGTTCCAATTCAGATTCCCATTGATGACTTCACCGCACGAGATAAGGGAACAATTGATGTATCCGTCAACGGAGAAATATCTAGTTTTTCATTTTCTGTTACTCCCATGTATTGGTTACTTATTCCAATTAGTGTTGTAGCTATCTGCCTCATTTTTATCATATGGTGGATTTTCAGAAAAAAATAAGCACCCTTCCCACAACACCCGGCATATACATATATAAAGATAGTACGGGCAATGTTATCTATGTCGGTAAAGCCGTAAACCTACGGCGTCGCGTCAAACAGTATTTTGAAAAAAAGGAATCACTCTCACCCAAAACCAAGCAACTTGTCGACATGATTGCTCATATTTCAATCACGAAAACTGTTACCGAGTTTGACGCATTGCTTCTTGAAGCAACGCTTATTCAAAAATATCAACCAAAATACAATATGATTGCTAAAGACGACAAAAGCCCCATTTACATCCAGATTCCCATATATGAACCTATGCCTCGCGTCACGCTTGCAAGAAAACCGCTTGACAATAACAATAAAAAAATATTCTTTGCCGGTCCATTTCAATCAACACGTGTGGCAAAATCAATTCTTCGTTCAATCAGGCGATGTATTCCATTTTGTACGCAAAAAATACGAAATGGAAAGTCATGTTTTTACACACACTTGGGTCTGTGTGATCCATGTCCTTCAGCAATTGAAAAATACGAGAATCAAACGGATAAAAAACAAGAGAGACAACGCTACAGAAAAAATATTTTTCGCATCATAAACATATTAAAAGGAAATATTCTTCCAATTATTAAAGAACTCACTATTGAGATGGAAACCCTCTCAAAAACGGAACAATTTGAAAAAGCAGCACTGATACGCGATCGAATCGAGCATATGAAAAGACTTTTACAAACACATTTTGATCCTGAACTATACATGCATGATATGGTTGCAATTGGTGAAACCATAGAACGCGAGGCTGAAGATTTACATGATATTCTTCTTACTGCTTATCCAACGTTGCCCGAGATTCATAAAATTGAATGTATTGATATCTCAAACACTGCAGGGTCACTACCAGTCGGTTCACTTGTTGTCATGATTGACGGTGTCATTGATCGCTCACAATATCGGAGGTTTGCTATCAACGATAGTATTGGACCAAATGATACCGCCATGATTCGTGAAGTGGTCACACGAAGACTCAAACACCAAGAATGGCCGTTTCCTGATCTTTTGCTCATTGATGGCGGTAAAGGGCAAGTTCATGCTGCGCAGTGTGCATTACAACAGGCTGGCGTATCCATACCGGTTGTGGGACTAGCAAAGCGATATGAATCATTGGTTGTGCCAATTGATAACAAACCAACGCTCATTCACATGCAAAATGATCGTCCAGCTATACGTCTTCTTATTCGTATACGCGATGAATCACATCGATTTGCCGTCACTTACCACAAACTGAAGCGTGCAAAAGGCTTTCTTGCATAACTCGTCACATCCATTTTTACATTGATTCTCATTATCTAATCTGATAGCATTGGAATATGAAATACTTCATAAAAACGTGGGTATTCTATGTGTTTGCCCTCTGGCTGACCAAAGAGTTATTTCCTGCGTTTGTCGTTGAAGGTAGCTGGACAACAGTGTTCCTCTCAGGTTTTATCTTGTCACTTCTTATGCTCATCATTAAACCAGTACTCAAAATCTTATTTATTCCTATCAATATTTTGACATTTGGACTCTTATCATGGGTTGTAAATGTCGTGGTTATTTATCTCCTCACACTCGTCGCACCAAACGTATCTGTGTCTGCATGGTATTTTCCAGGGGTTTCTTGGCAGGGCTTTGCCATCCCAGGCACACAACTTACGTATCTGATCTGTCTTATCATTACAGCAATTGGTGTCACATCTATTACAAATTTTTTGGAGAATATTACTGAATCATGAAAACACCATCCATACCAAAAATTGTCTGCATCGGCGGAGGAACTGGAACATTTGTTGTGCTCAAAGGACTCAAACAACACCCATGTAAATTAAGTGCGGTTGTTTCTATGAGTGACAGTGGTGGAAGCAATAAGCGAATTCGAGATGAATTCGGATTACTCCCCACCTCTGATATTAGACAATGTCTGGTCGCGCTCTCTGATGAGAACAAGGAAAAAGGACTGCTTCGCAAGCTATTTATGTACCGTTTTGAAAAAGGTGAAGGCATTTCTGGTATGACGTTCGGTAATCTCTTTATGGCTGCATTATCCGACATCCTTGGGAGTCAGGAAGAGGCAATCAGACAAACCGGAAAGGTACTTCGCATTCATGGATCAGTCATTCCTGTATCATTCACCAAAACAAATCTCACGGCAACCTATGAAGATGGATCAATCCTCAATGAAGAACACGTCATCGATGAACCAGAACATGATGGTGCCATGAAAATAACCGATATCACACTTAATCCCGAGGCAACAGCGAATCCTGAAGCATTAAGCGCTATACAATCTGCAGATTGTGTCGTCTTAGGACCAGGAGATCTATACACAAGTGTGTTACCAAATCTGTTAGTCACTGGTGTTCCTGAAGCAATCAAACAAACGAAAGCAACTGTCGTATATATCATGAATTTGATGACAAAATACGGTCAAACCTATAATTTCACAGCAACAGATCATATAAAGGTATTAGAAAAATATCTAGGTAAACGAATTAATGTGATAATTGTTAATAATAGTGTGCTTCCACCTGAAGCATTAGATCTGTACGCAAAATATCACGAGTTGCCAGTTGTAGATGATTTAGATACGGCAGGAGACACCTACACAATTATTCGAAATGACGTCGCGAGTTCCATTATCACAACAAAATCGTCATCGGACACGTTAATAAGAAGCCTAATTCGTCATGATAGCGAGAAACTGGCGAGTGTGTTACTATCGATTTTGAACAAAACACTATGAAAATGACCTTACTTATTATCGAACTTCTTATTGCACTTGCTCTCATTGGACTTATCCTTCTCCAAAATGGAAAAGGAGGATTATCAGCTGGCGTATCAAGTGATACCTACCGAACAAAACGTGGTGCAGAAAAAGTCATTTTTACAGCCACGATTATCACAGGAATTGTGTTCTTTTGTGTATCAATCATTAATCTACTCGTAGTGTAACTGTATGAGTTTTTTACGACGCGGTCGTTTCCTTTTTTGGGCAGCTCGTGAACTAAGTAAAAAATATACGAGGTCGCTCATCATTGGCATATTTCTAGGGTTTGGTATCATGCTTTTTTTGTGGAAGGTTTTTCCTCTTTTGCTCGTCTCCCAATCACATCCAATACAGCGAATAGGATACGTTGGTGATTATTCTCCTAGTACATTGCCTCTCGAAATACAAAAAAAATTAAGTTACGGATTAACGGATGTGGGCGATGATGGAAAAGCAATTCCAGCACTTGCCACTTCTTGGGATGCTACAGAGAGTGGTACGCTCTATACATTTCATCTCAAATCTGACGTCATGTGGCATAACAATAAGCCAGTGGTTGCAGAAGACATTAATTACAACATCAATAATGTTACTTTTACTGCACTGGATGACAAAACGCTTCAAGTAAAATTGCCGAATGCGTTCAGTCCATTTTCCGTACTTGTCTCAAAACCAATTTTTAAGAAAAACCTTATGGGATTCGGTGAATATTCAATACAAAACATCCGATTAAAGGGAGATCGCATCACCTATCTCAAACTCGTTTCTGTAGAAGACAAACCGCTCCCTTCCATTGAATATCGTTTTTATCGAAATGAGTCTCAAGCAATACTTGCATACAAACTCGGTGAAATTGATGAACTCGCAGGAATTAGCGAAATCGATGCATCACTTGAAACATGGAAAAATACGAACATACAAAAATCAATAAATAAAAATCGCATTATTACGCTCTATTTCAATATGAAAGATCCGCTCATCAAAGATAAGCAGATGCGTCAAATGCTTGCATATGCCGTTCCTGACTTAGGATACACAAGAGCGTATTCACCAATAGCAAGCTCATCATGGGCGTATTCAGATGATATCAAGCACTATGACACGGATCTGACACAGGCAAAAAAGATATTTAACGCTTCATCAATCGGCACGTCTTCTGCTGAACTTACCATCACGACCTATTCACAATATTTACCAATCGCACAACAACTCGCAAAAGCATGGCAAAATCTTGGTCTAAATATCTCAATTCGTACCGCCAATACCATTGGAGAACCGTATCAGCTGCTTCTTTCCGCACAAGATATCCCAACTGATCCTGATCAATACATCTATTGGCATTCAACACAAACGTACACAAATATATCAGGATTTTCTAATCCAAAGATTGATAAACTCTTAGAGGATGGTCGAATAGAGCAGGACCAAGCGAAACGAAAACAATTATACGTAGATTTCCAACGAAGGCTCGTTGATGAAGTACCAGCACTGTTTCTGTACTACCCAACGATATACTCAATTCAGCGAGGAAAATGAACTCAGCGTATTTAAAAAATACGACGATTAAAATAACTTCATAAACGAAAGGCTCACAACATCAGTAAGTGATTGTTTTTTAGACACAGGAGTTGCAAATAGTTGTACAACAAGCGCTTTTTCCACACCATTTTGCGTGTAATAAAGAACGCCTACACCTGTTTCCGTATATTTATCAGACAACAAAACGTTTTTGTGTGTTGGGGAATTCATCCAGCCTCGGAGTACCGCTCCCACTGATGTATAATCCTTTGCTAAATTTTCTCCTGCATGTGCATATCGATACCCTGCCTGTTCAATAAACATCCAACCGGTTTCATTGGTTGTTGGATTGGTATGCGCCCAGTATCCATAAATATGCATATTTTTTGCCTTGTTTTCTGCTGCAACCATTAGCTTTTGATTCATTTCGACTATTGGTTGTCCTTCATGAACACGTATATCATTCACTGCTGATAATACTGTTTCCGGCGTTATATCCCTTGCTACAGCAAATACAGAGGTTCTTCCAAGCAGAAAAAAACATGCAATAATGAGGCCATATTGTATGCTGGCAAAAAAAAGTTTTTTCATAGATATCTCAATCTTGGCTCAGCGTACTATGGAAGGAAGTAACGGGCTTGATGAGATAACTGACAGAAAATTGTCAAAATAGTAACTTTCTGCTATACTCTGCCGTACATATGCAAGGATTAGCGCCTTCTGTTGTGACAGATCAATACAAAAAGGCTTCAGATACTTGGTCCTCCATGTTGGAGATAGGGGACAATCTTTCTATTTTGTTCTTTCCATTTTCAGATCGTGTAAGACGAGTCGAACAATTTATTGGAGAACATAAGAAAACGACATATCATCGTGTATTTATTCAGATTGATCCACAGCTTCTTAACGTGGAAGAAAAAACTGATTTGACTGATGCCATCATCAATGAATTGATTAAGAAAAACGTCATTCATAAAAAAGATACGTTCGAGTCTGTCATGAAACACATGGCAGAAAAGAAGATTCAGATTGTGTTAGTACTCCTCACCGCAGACAGTCTCCTTCTTCCAAGTAACAAATTTTTCCTTTCAGCGCTTCATGAAACTCTGTATGAAAATAATCCATTTATCGTAAGTATGTGTTGTTTTGAAACTGATATCACACATCCACAATATACCGCGGTATTTCGTCCGTACCCACAGCTCCTACACAGCATTTTTTATTACCCATTATATGGGAAAAAGGACACTGAACATTTTATTCGGTACGTAGCGGATAAATGGACTGTGGAAATCAATCAAAAACAAATCGAACAGCTGTATACAACCTGTGGCGGGGTCTGGTGGTTTATCAAGGATGCGATACGACAACTCAGGCTACAAAAAAACTGGACTGAAGAAACGGATGGCATGATGTACAGAAAAACCATGATTATTCAATCATTGTTACCTTCGGAACGAAGTGTTCTTCTAAAAATTCTCACAGGAAGAAAATCATTTAGTCCGGAAGAACAACATAGTGTGAATCATTTAATGAAACTTCGACTCATAAGTGATGATGCACATCTTCTTGTACCAATACTTCGAAAACCATTGCTCGCAAGTGTGGGTTCAGATCATGCACTCACCTATGAAAATAATATGGTGTATTTAAACCAAGTTCCTATTGGGAAGTTCTTCTCAAGGAAAGAAATTCGTGCGCTCAAAGCGTTAGTTGCCAATCCGGGTGTAATTGTCTCAAGAGAACAACTTGCTACTGCAATCTGGCCACTCGATACCGACGCACAGTATTCAGACTGGGCAATTGATCAAATTATTGCGCGAGTCAGAAAACGTTTACCAGAATTTGAAATACCGCCTCTATCGATCAAATCAATACGTGGTAAAGGGTATATGTACATACAACTATAAACAGATATGGCTATAGAAAACATACAATCACATGAAAATACAACAATAATGACTGGATCGTTTAGCGCGGAAAAAAACAAATTCTTACGGTTATCAGAAAACCCCGTCTACACCAAAGAAGTATGTACATCCATCGATGATGCCATGACCATGCTTGCAAGCTTTCCTGACAAAACTGATAACGGATTATTGTTGGCAGGAAGTTTTGCACGATATCTATCTGGTAACGGTGACACAAAAACAAACTGGCAGATTAGAGAAAAAGCACTTGAAATGCAGGAAAAATTCATTCATGATCCACAAAACAAATCTGATTTTAAACGTATATCACGGGCTGATCAAGACATTGATACAGCGTTCGTGTTTAAAAACGAAGGATCGCTTGCGACACTCTATGCGTTCATCAAATCAAACGCACCAAATGCAACTGAGACGATCACCACATTACAAACACCTGAAGGTTTACCTATACAAACAACACATTTAGATTTTGTTGACGCACACAAGACAGGTATACATCTAGAATTTGGACCTATTAGCACAAATCCAAATCTCATTCATATGACCATGGGATTTCATAATAACAATGAACGAGTATTTCATATAGATATTGCAAAATTTCCGAGCGATGGTATGCAAACTCTTGATCAAAAACGTATCGGTGGAAGTACAAACGAAGCACAGGACATCTATATTCCCATAACACTTGATGAACAAGGGAAACTCATATACAAAATACAGTCAAATGATGCGTATTCTGTACTTCACAAAGAATCCGTCAACGTTGAAGAAAGAAAAGCCAAGGATGTAGTTGAATTATCAATACGCGCACTTCGTATTCACCTTATCCATTCTGAATATTTGTTTACTGACACATCTCTTAAATCACTTACTGCATTATTTTATACAGAAGGAAAGGGAAATATCTTTGATATCAGAAAAACAATACAATCACTCATTCGATCAGGAGAAACAATTCCAAAAGAACAAATGGATTTATTTCGTACGGAGCTTTTAATCTGTATGGCCAATGATCCATATGAAACAGCTAAATTTCTACAAGACACAGGCATATATTTACTCATTCCAGGGCTTAAGAATTTTAATCATCACGATTGGAAGAATTTCTTTACATCAACAGCACTGACATTTTTACAAGAAGGTACTCCCATTACACCAAAAGAGATGCGGTCAATAGAAGGAGTGCAATATTCACATGGAGAATTTAAAAAGGTGAAATGGAACGAAGGTGTAAACGGCATGCAACGATTCATAAGGGCGTACGGAGAGGTTATGAAAAGCAAACTACCTGACCTTGATTTAAAAAATTATGATCAAATGTATAGCTTGTTATTTAAAACTGAATCCAAAAAATTACTTCTTTCAGAAAAACAACAAGCGACAAGCTTACCAAACATGCTGTTATTCTTGTTTCGCACGTATCCAAGTGGCGTAACAGAACGAGAAATGCAAGGATACTTGCAAACAATGACAAATCAAGAAATATCAAGAGAAATTTTTCAAAAAGCGTTGTTTCAAATTAAAACAAAAGGTTTGATTGACAGACAAACGAGAATGACACCTGATGGATCAAAGGTTGTCTTTTATAGTCCACGACTTACCGCTGATGGATCACTCAATGTGACGACAACACCGTTAACGAACAATGAAATTCATACTGCACTTATTGGTATTCAATATATAGATCAATCAGCGATACACACACTCGAGCATCTCCTATTACAACTTCCGTGTCGATCAATTGAATCATTTAGACCACTTCGTTCCTATGAACGTGAACTATTAGCAACCGAGATGCACACACAACTGCTTGAAAGCGGTAATACGACTATTTCCAAAGATACAGTGCTTAATTTTATTATGGAAGTGCAACAAGCGTGCGTGGGATACAGCAAAAAACGTGGGTTATAAGTGCTGCCGGGCTAGGGATCGGACCTAGGAACTTCTGCTCCAAAGGCAGACGTGTTACCACTACACCACCCGGCAATATTTTTTCAGGCTTTACTCGGAACAATAATGCTTCCGATGATATATGCAACAATCCCTGGTCCAAATCCGGTAAATGCAGTTGCAAGAACAAAAAGTAATCGGATCACAACAGGATCCATATCAACATATTCTGCAATTCCTGCAAGTAAACCAGAAAGCACTAGGTCTTTTCTTGAACGATAGAGTCGTTTTGTTTTTTCTTTCATATGAGCGGCGTAGCGGACTTGAACCGCTGACCTTCTCCTTGGCAAGGAGACATTCTACCACTGAACTAACGCCGCATATTCAATTTTACTTTAGTGCTGCGCACCACATAGCCCATTAGGGCGACGTGGTGCCGAGTCTAGGAATTGCACCCAGATAACTTGTTTTTCAGACAAGCGCCTTGACTACCTCGGCCAACTCGGCAAAAACTAACAGTCTTTATTATAGAATGTCTGGCTGTATCTGCCAATATCCAGAAAATATTGGTTACCTACCACCGGTAAGGAGACTGTAGAACTTCGGAATGAATCGCTTTACCAACATGCCACATCCCATCGTTACGAACAATATAATAACGATAGACATTCCATACAGTGTGAGTAATGCCATATCACTTCTTCCAGTAATGGCAACGCCTGCTTGTTTCACTATTTCCAAGAACGGTTCATGACTTGCGTACAAGAAGAATGTAAATGGCGTTACCGCAAGGAAGATATTCATAATTTTTGACGATGCAATTTTGTCGTACCCAAACCATATCGTTGCAATTCCCATAACAATCGCCATATTGTCAATTTGAGATAATTTCATCCACTCGGAAGGAATCATACCAAACGCTATACTTGTTTTTATCACCAGCATGGTGATCCAAAAAATAAATGACAGTCGTGCGATCGGTTTTACCTTTTCCTTAGGGATAAACACACCATACATTGCAATATACGCACCAAGTAAATAAAACAGTCCACCACGATACACAAATGCAAATACAGGGGGCATTGGAACCTGCAATATCCAAAGAATATACAGGGGAATAAGAAATAAAATATTGGAATACCGAAGCACAATATAAAATAATGGAGCAAGAAGGGTATACAGCATCAAATCCCACAAAAACCACAATTGAAACGAAACCCCGTGACTCATGATGATACGAAGATATTCCATCAATGATTTTCCAGAAAGTACGCCTGTGTACAGAGAGGAAAATTCACCAATGCTTTGCGCCAATAGTACTACAAGAATGCCAATGGCATTCCACAATAGGTAGGGAATAAAAAGCGTTCGAAAACGAGAACTAAATTTCGTAAGAGTTTTTTTGAGTGAATAATTTCTGAAAAACAAAAATCCTGAAAGAAGAAAAAATAATGCAACAGCGGGTCGTGCAAACCCATACCCAAACACGTACTGCAAAAGCGTATTACCATTCAAACTTCCGACATACGTCGAAGACGGATCAATATACCCCGTAAAATTGATTGCATGCTGAAACACAACGCATAAAATGGCAATGAAGGAAACAATCTTAATTTTTCGGCTTAAGTAATCTGTCATAACAGTGGGTGGACGATAAGGGACTCGAACCCCTAACCCCTTCGATGTAAACGAAGTGCTCTACCATTGAGCTAATCGTCCAGATAACTGAGGTCTATTGTACACAATATGAAAACATTTTGACAGAAGATATCTCTATTAGACGACCTGCGACATCCCTGTGGCGTTTAATGAAAAATGATCAAAAACAGTGCCTGTATATTCCTGTGGTATCTCATCAAATGATTCAATAGGTATCGTTATCTTTCCATCTTTTGAATATGCATATCCCAAGGTGATTTCCGGATCAATACATCGTTCTCCATTTGCGTCGCGTATCATCACTTTTTTATTACGACGTTTTGCTTCGGCATTTCGTACGTGCACTATTTCCATTTTTAATGGATTCATTCCTTGTGCTTCAATTTGCTCATAAAAAGGTACTATTTCACTCGGATTATCATCAAAGAGAATAAATTGTTTAGACTGTAATTCTTTAAATATATTTGTCACTCGGGCAAGTGCATTGATCTTGACGTCATTGGTATAAATAACCATATCCAAACTATCGAGCTTCGTAAAATCACCACTATGCACCTTATATATTTGTCCGAGCGGTCCTTCAATTTTTCCTCTGGTAATAATCAGACGCAATACATCATCACCGTCAGGTCCAACAGTAAACAAATCTCTGACAAGTGGTGCGTTTACATACTCCGGAAGCGGATTATTTCGTAATATTCGACTCAATAACGCAGAATCATAATGATAATCGAGAAGTGCTCCTTCTCCAATAGCGTTAATTCTATCCTGTATACTTTTGTGCTCGTCACGGCAAAGTTGAAGTGCTTGCTCATAGGAAAACCCATCACTTTTTTGACGACGAATATACCGATCAACAAGAATCATGTTCAAAACAGGTGTATACCGTGTTTGTACCTCGGCTATCTGAGGAACGAATATTTTAGATAATTCATACAGTTCCTTCACAATTTGAGGATTTGTTTCAACATGCTGTTCTACAAGATACATTCCAATAATGTCTTGCTCTTTGCCATGCCACTCAGAGGTATCTAAGAGCGTATCATCCATATCAAACAACAATACCAATTCACTTTTTTCAGTTTCGGTTAGTGACCCAATTTTCTTACGAAGCCGTTCATTGTTTGGAATTTCTAGTAAAAAATTTCCATTATCACAGTCAAACCATTGGTTTTTCAGAGCGGACCGGTACACCTCTTCCAAATCCGGCCCCTGAAGTCCTAATCTGTCACGAAGTTCTGATGGAGGAATTTCCCGTATGTTTAATCCGTCCGGAATCCTCAGCTTCGTTTTCCAAAGCCGTCGATCTTCCTGACGATCAAAAGAATTACATGCCTCTAAGTTCATATATTCCTAAGGAATCGCCTGATAATACAGCGAAAACACCCAAAAATCAAACAAGGACAATTTCTGACAAAAGTTGCAATACTGGAACAGTAAACCTAATATAAAGATATATGTTTATTCAACTACTCGTTAATGCGCTCGCGTTTTATGTTACTTCGTATATCGTCCCAGGATTTACAATTGCAGGATGGCAACCGCTTATCGTCATTTCTATTGTATGGGGATTGTTATCGCTCCTCGTAAAGCCAATTCTCATCATTCTGACATTGCCGATTAACATCTTAACTCTCGGACTTTTTACTTTTGTCATCAATGCACTCCTACTCATTATCACAAGTAGACTCGTCCCAGGGTTTTTCCTCAGTGGATTTGGAACGGCGCTGTTAGGAGCGATTGTCTTGTCGCTTGTGAATATGTTTCTCTCAAAACTCGTGCAGTAATAAGAAGTTATTTCAACGCTTCCGCAACCTGTTTTTCAAGTCGTCTCAAAAGACGTGATTTTTTGTGCCTCATCGTTGCCCAGATGAATCCACCAATAACTGCGAGAATGATAATCACCTGCAAATGCGCATCGATAGCAACTTTTTTACTCAGCATTTCAATATATATTCCTGCGTCTGCGCCAATTAAGAAATAAACTGCAGTAACAGCGAGTATCCATAAAAAGCTGTGCCATGCGCTAATATACCCATGCAGATTAAATCGTTCGTCTGAATAATCCCAAAGTCGTTCTTCCAGCACAAGTTCAGACAAGCGTCCGCCAATATATTCAAGCGCGATAATTAACGTTGTTGTGATTGTTATTACCAACCATGCGGGCTCATGACGAAGCAATGCAAAACTATTTAATAACAAAATGCCACCAAATCCGTAAATGGGGCAGAGCGGAATGTTTTTAAAATATCCGGAGATTACTTTTCGTTTATATTTGATAGAACCATATATCGAATCGATTACCCAACCGATAAAAGCAAAAATGAAAAATTCAATAATATAAATCACAATTTAACTATACAACATGTTCACATTTGACGCTTCGCTTTTCCTAGACCAACTAAGAGAGGCAAAAGAAACATAATTGCATAATAGATGTAGACATCAAGTTTGTAATAATTCGTTGATTTGAAAAGCGTTACAAGAAATACATAGTCACATACAACGGCAATAATTGTCCAAACAACGCCAAGCATCACATAGTAAGAAAAGTGTTTGCTTTTGATTTTCCGAAGCAACACCCACAATGTAAATAATGTGGCAAATGGGGATAATATCCATCCAATCATCGTAGGAGGGACGACCATAAATAATACAATTCCTAAAACATATCCAATAAACCAAAGCAAGAAACCCCAACCAATACTGTCTTTCAATGTCTGTGATTTCATATCTGTCCTCCTATATAGTAGTATATGACAAATACACCTTGTGTATACACACGTATGGTCTATATCGGTCTTATCTCGTATAACAGCAAAAATGATCTTGTGAAGTGTATCCCCGCCATTCTCAAACAATCATGTGCAAACATTCACATTATCGTATACGACAATGCGTCCAGTGACGACACTGTTTCATGGATGGAAAAAACATATCCAAACATTCAGGTCATCAAAGGAAAAGAAAATATTGGGTTCGGTAGAGCACACAACATCATTATCAAATCCTCCAAACTAAAATCCAATGATTGGTATCTCTGTCTCAATCCCGATGTACTACTCGATAAAGACTATATTCAACGCATGCTCACGGCGTCATCAACAAAAAAGTTTGATTGGGCAACCGGTGCATTATTATTCCAAAACAAAACAAACATATATAGTGTTGGTCACGCACTGATCAAAAGCGGATACAACATCAACATCGGCTATGGGTTGAAAAAATCAAACCAACTACTCACGTCAAGAGAAGTATTTGGCGCATCCGGCGCTGCAGCAATGTACTCACACAAATTGATACACGCGCTGTCGTCAAACGGGCATTTCTTTGATCCAACCATGTTCATGTATTCTGAGGATATCGATATTGATTGGCGCGCCCAACTTTCTGGATTTCACTGTTGGGTTGTGGGGGATGCAGTTGCATATCATAGGGGGAGTAATCCAACACCACTACTTCGTGCTTACACCATTGTGAATAGATACGTAAGCGTTGTAAAGAATGCGTTTCTAGCTGATCTTCTTTTTTACAACACACCAATTATCATAGGTCATCTGTTGTTTCGCGTATTCACAACACCGAAACTCGGTATATGGATGCTGTATCATTTCCTCAAAGCACTCCCACACGCACTCCTTTCGAGAACAAAGCCCACAATATCAAAACACGATATGCATACGTGGTTTACGTGGAGCAACAAACAACAAGGGATGCATACGGCAAACATATTTATCAGACATACAAAATTTTTGAATAATTCACGAAGTTAATTTTCTTGAAGCGTGACACCAGTTGTCTCTACTACAGTGAACTTTTTTCCATCTGAGGTTAATTTAATATATGCTGCATTTCCAACCGAACCAAAAGATAATGCTTCTCGTGATGCAAAACCAATATAGCTCAAAAAGAAACGGAGGCATCCTCCGTGGGTAACAACGAGAACTGTTTTTGCTGGATGATTTTTCGCAATCGATTGCAGTCGTGTAATAAACCGGTTCACAACCTCCCGCTCACTTTCCATCGTAGAATGGCATTTGAAATCCCATTGTTCCTGTTCATTCATTTGCTCGTATGTATCCAACGCTTGTTGCGTTTCAGTTCGATATGCATCAATCGGATATCCGTCATAGATTCCAAATGTCTTTTCTCGAAAAAACTTGGATGACTTCATCTTCATACTTCGTTCTTGCATTAAAATTTCTGCTGTTCTACGAGCGCGCCTCAAGTCAGATGAAAATATCACATCAAAATGAATATCCTTTAACACAGAAGCTAATTGTTTTGCTTGATCAATTCCTTTTTTCGTTAAGCGAGAATTCTTGTGTCCCTGAAGAATTTTCTTCACATTCCACTCAGTTTCACCATGGCGAACAAGATAAAAGGTCGTCTTTGAAGATGTGCTATCCATACTTTGTGCACTCAATGATGTGCAGCTTGAACACATTATACAGGGAATGGAGGAATTTAGACAAGGATTCCTAATTTATTCTAGCACTTGATAGAAAGGTAAATTTAAGAATTATTTGAGGCTACGTCATTGTAGAACAGCTGAAAATGAAAAAAATGATATATTAGTCATATGGATGTATTTACTCC
>Ga0172375_10000284_pt1 | contig 80304 bp, 80 predicted proteins | sample LakKiv1m_FD_114537 | JGI IMG/M metagenome (GOLD analysis project Ga0172375, IMG submission 114537) | Freshwater microbial communities from Kabuno Bay, South-Kivu, Congo - kab_092012_11.1m | ecosystem: Environmental > Aquatic > Freshwater > Lake | place: Democratic Republic of the Congo... | reverse complement strand
CCGAGAGTACCGATCAGACTTTTACCACTCCGGTCGAACCAAGCCAAAAAACGATACTTGAGATCATTATTGAAGCGCTATCTCGTGCTTTTAGTAATTTTGAACAATGGTTTAGGAGCTAACATGGACACACAAACAAGAAGCATTTTTATCAAAATCGGGGCTTATTTGATGCTTGTGGTCGGCATAATATTTTCACTTGTGATTTTGCTATTGGGGGTCGCAATGATTACGTCAATGCCTGAGTTGCAATTAGACCATAAGTCGATAATTGCAGGATTAATTATGATATTAGGAGTAATAGTTTTCCTGATTATCTTTGCTGTTTTTGAATCAATGATTGAGTTAACAATAGTAGGCGAAAAGCTTTTGGAAGAATCCGCCAAAGAGGAGAAAATTATAAATGGCTGATAAGCCGATTATAAAAACAAGGGGGCTTAAAAAATCTTTTTTTGTTGGCGAGCAGGTGGTCAATGCTCTTTCCGGTGCTGACGTTGAGATAAACGAAGGTGAATTTGTCGTAATTTTTGGTCCTTCCGGATCAGGAAAAACGACTCTATTATCAACTCTGGCCGGACTCGATCGTCCCACCGAAGGCGAACTTTTGGTCGACGGTATCGACATCTACAATTTGCATCCTAAGGAATTGGCAAAATACCGGCGTTCAAAAATCGGAATGGTTTTTCAGCAATTTAATCTTGTGCCCTCATTAACAGCCAGAGACAATGTTTCTCTACCGTTAATACTTTCGGGGGTTTCAAGAAAGGAAGCCTATACCCGCGCAACGCAACTTCTAAAACTGGTATCAATGTCTGACAGGGCAGATCACAAACCATCTCAGTTATCCGGCGGACAACAGCAACGAATTGCCATCGCCAGAGCGTTGGCGACTAATCCGCAAATTCTTTTAGTGGATGAACCGACGGGAAATTTGGATGTACCGACCGGCGATGAGATTATGGCTCTTCTTACGGAGATCAATCAGAAGTGGGGCAGGACCGTTGTCCTGGTGACACACAATCCTGATTTTCTGCATTTTGGCGATAGAATTATTTATATGAGAGACGGCAAAGTTGTAAAAGAAGAAAGAAACAGCCGAAAGCCCATAGCCAGCGAAAAAAATGATCTGCAATACTATAGCTGTCGACAGGGCAGGGGGATGAGTAAATGGGAAATTATCCGGCTTTCCCGAATTCACTTTTTTAGTAAACGATTGCGAACTTTCTTAACCGTTCTCGGTGTCGCCCTCGGAGTAGGCTCAATAGTAACGCTTGTTTCGTTGGGCGTAGGGCTTCAAAAGATAACTTCAAATCAGCTTGCCTCGCTTGACGCCCTTGTCACGATCAATGTCTCCTTAAGCAAAAACTCAATTAACAAACTTGATGACAGTGCAGTTTCAAAGCTGTCGAATCTAGACGATGTGAGTCTTGTCAGCCCGGGGATCACCCTGCCTGCAAAAGCTACGGTTGACGGGTCTACGGCTCAGGTAATAATAATGGCTATCAATCCAGAGGCGCTTGATTTCGAAGGGGTTTCAATGCTAGCGGGAAACAAAGCTTTTGATAATAACGGAGTGATTGTTTCGAGAGCGGTGGCAAAGAATTTTGACGCTTCTAATCCGACGGCGATCGTTGGTAAGGAAATTAATATGGACATAGTGGTAATTCCCGATGATACATTGGATCTTAGCCAATTTAAGAATATTAAATCTGTAAAAAAAGTAGCCGGAGTTAGCAACGACGATGTTTTAACTTCGGTTTATATGCCTTTGCAAGAGATTAAGACTTTAACGGATATCAATGATTACAGTTCTATCCGAGTCAAAGTATCAGACAGAAAAAAAGTTGCAGAAGTCCGCGATAACATTGAAAAACTGGGATTCTCCACCACTTCGGTTGTTGATCTTATAAATCAGGTTGATCGCGTGTTTTTGATAACACAAATCGTTTTGGGCATCATTGGCGGCGTGGCCTTAATAGTAGCTCTGATAGGGATTGTTAATATTATGACAATTTCGCTTTTGGAGCGGACTCATGAAGTGGGCATTATGAAAGCGATAGGATCAACTAATGGCGATATCAAGAAGATTTTTGAATATGAAGTTATTCTTTTCGGTTTCTTCGGTTCTGTTGCCGGCGTTTTCGGCGCCTGGTTTTTTGGGGAAAGTATCAACTGGATTGTCGCCGTTTTGATGAAGGCAAGCGGAATTGCCGGTAGCATTCAGATTTTTTCAACCCCGGGCTTTTTTGCATTCGAAATGATCTTGTTAACCGTTCTTGTCTCCTTGGCGGCAGGACTCTACCCGGCGAGACGAGCAGCTAAACTTTCGCCGATGGAAGCATTGCGCTATGAATAGTACTAATTTTTAGTGGACTAATCTTCTAATTTCTAATAATTTTCGACGACTAATTTTGAAATTAGAGCTTGAATTAAAAATTAAGAACAAAAACTTAAACTTAGAATAAGCACCGTTCCAGCTTTATATGGTATATTTTAGTTATGCTCTTGACTCTAGATTCTAAAATTGAGGATGTTGTTGGCGTTGGGCCAAAGATGGCGGCGAAACTAAAAAAGCTTGGCATTGAAACGGTTTATGATCTTATTCTTGATTATCCAAGAAAATACCAAGATTTTACTAGAATAACGCCGATAGCCAAAATTCAAGAAGCCGTAAGAAACGGTTCTGATGAGTTTTTTTCAATCAAAGGCGCCATTCTTGCCATTGCTAATAAAAAGACAAAGAGAAGGGGTTTTATCGTCACGGAAGCGGTAATGGCGGATGAGACCGGCACTATTAAAGTCGTCTGGTTTAACCAGCCGTATCTTTCAAGAATGCTTCAAGCGGGATACGGGGTAATTTTAAACGGCAAGGTGGCCTTTGATGCTTTTTCGGCCGGATATGTGATGGAATCTCCGACAAGGACCAGCCGCCCGATTATTCTGCCGATTTACTCTGAAACACAGGGTATTTCCAGTTTTTACTTAAGCAAGCTTTATCAAAAAATTAAGGTAGTAATCGCTGAAATCTGCGAATATTTACCACCTGCCATTTTAAAACAATACCGCTTACTGCCGCTTCAAGAAGCTCTACTAAATATTCACGAACCGAAAAACAGCGAAATCTTGGAGAGCGCAAAAAGAAGGATAGCTTTTGACGAATTATTTTTAATTGTTTTGAGAGGAAAGCTAAACCGTTTGAAGGCCGGAGAGCAGAAAGCGCCGGAAATAAAATTTGATCTTATAGAATTAAAAAAGTCGGTCGACAATTTGCCGTATGAACTGACATCAGATCAAAAGAAAGTTTTGGATCAAATATTAGCAGACATTCAAAAGGATGCTCCAATGAGACGGCTTTTAAACGGCGATGTCGGAACCGGTAAAACAATCGTGGCTCTTTTAGCGAGCTACGCTACTGTTATGGCCGGTTATAAAGTCCTGCTTATGTGCCCGACTGAAATCCTTGCTTCACAACATTTTTTGACATTTGAAAAAATATTGAGCGGTCAGAATCTTCAATTGGGACTTCTCACTTCAAACCGCAAAGAAATTATCAATTGCCAATCGTCAAATACCGATGAATTTCCAAAAGATCAAATAAGAAAGAATGAGGAATCAAATGATAATTGGAAAATGGAAATTAGGAATTGCAATCTACTTATCGGTACTCACGCTCTTCTAAATTTAGACATTGACAATGTCGGCCTTGTTATTGTTGACGAACAGCATAGATTTGGGGTTAATCAGAGGCAAACGCTCCAAGATTTATCAATTTCCAAATCACGCAAAGTAGTGCCTCATTTTTTATCCATGACGGCCACACCGATTCCTCGGACATTGCATCTGGCTTTGTTTGGCGATCTCGACATTTCTGTAATCAATGAAAAACCAAAAAATCGAAAGGAAATAAAGACAAGGCTGGTAGAATCTTATAATCGCGACAAAGCTTATGATTTTATTGCAAGACACATTGAGGCGGGCCGGCAAGCTTTTATCATTTGCCCTCTGATTGAGGATAAATCTATTTCCGATTCTACAAATCTTCAGCTGTTCGAACAACAGAAAAAAACAGTGGTTGATGAAACCGCTAAGCTTAAGAAATTTTTTCCCAAATTAAGTATCGCTATGCTGCATGGGCGGATGAAATCAGTTGAAAAAAATCAGATTATGGCTGATTTTATGGAGAGAAAGATCGATATGCTTGTCTCAACTTCTGTCATTGAAGTGGGAATTGACGTGCCAAATGCCACGATAATGATGATAGAAGACGCTGACAGGTTTGGTTTGGCTCAGATTCACCAGTTTAGAGGAAGAGTCGGAAGGGGCGAGCATCAATCGTTTTGTTTTCTTTTTTCTGATACTTTAAGCGACAAAGCGGCTAGAAGACTTAAAGGATTAGAATCTATTTCCGATGGCTTTAGATTGGCGGAGTTGGATTTGGAGATGAGGGGCCCCGGCTCGATTTTTGGCACCGAACAATCGGGCATGCTTGATCTTAAAATGGCGTCGATATCTGATAAAATTTTAATTGAGGAGGCGACTAGAGCCGGCCAAGAAATTGCGCAAGAGATAGACAAATACCCTAAGCTTTTTAAAAAAATTAACGAATATTCTGACACTAAACATCTGGAATAATATGAAAACAATTTCAATTTTGGGCTCGACGGGATCGATTGGGACAAGTGCGCTCGATATCGTGCGCCAACATCCTGATGAATTTAAAGTATTTGGACTTTCGGCCGGAAGTAATGTCTTGTTGCTTGCAAAACAAGCTTTGGAATTTAGACCAAAAGTTATCCATATTGCCGATGAAACCAAAGCGGACGACTTACGGAAAATTGTTCCTGATCAGAAAATTAAAATTGTCGCCGGCGACAAGAATATTTATTCAGTTTTTGATAAGCCGGAGGTCGATTTGGTTGTTTTGGCTATCACCGGAATCGCTGCCCTAAAGCCGTTAATAAAAGCGATAGACCTTTACAAAAACATAGCTTTAGCCAACAAAGAAGCAATAGTTGCAGCCGGTGAAATTGTTAGGGAAAAAGCCAAGGAAAAAGGCGTTAAAATTTTCCCTGTTGATTCGGAACACTCTGCAATTTGGCAGTGTTTGGAATGCGCGAAAGGCAATCCCATAAAAAGAGTGTTGCTAACGGCTTCCGGTGGCGCCTTCAGGAATAAAAATTTAGAGGAATTAAAAAATGTGACGCCGGAAGAAGCAATTTTTCATCCCCGTTGGAAAATGGGCAAAAAAATCACCGTTGACAGCGGTACTTTGATGAACAAAGGATTGGAATTGATTGAGGCGATGAAACTTTTTGATTTGCCTTTTCAAAAAATTGAAGTGCTAGTCCATCCACAATCGATAATACATTCGGCAATTGAATTTTTGGACGGTTCAGTAATGGCACAGATGGGGCCGACTGATATGCGGTTGCCGATTCAATACGCTTTGACTTATCCCAAAAGAATTATCAACAATGTGCCGGCGTTAGATTTTATTAAGCTTCGAGAATTGACCTTTGAGAGGCCAAAGTTTGATAATTTTCCCTGTCTTAATTTGGCTTTTAAGGCTGCTGAACTTGGGGGAACGGCCCCTGCAATCTTGAATGCGGCCAATGAAGTTGCTGTAAGGAGTTTTTTGGCCGGAAAAATTCGCTTCACAGACATTCCGGTAATTGTCGAAGCGATCTTAAACAATGGCAAGATTGAGAAAGTTAAATCGGTCGAACAAATTTTAAAGGTTAGTGACGAAGCAAAATTATCAGCAGAGAGAAAAATAAATCAACTTTTAACTGATAACTAATAGGAGGGAGGGGGAAATGGGGGAAGAATTTTTAGAAAAATACCGGTGGGTGATCGGTACAATTTTATTGATGTTAATTTTAGCAAGCTCAGGTTTTTTACTATGGAGGGAAAACAAGTGGAAACCGGACCTAGAAAGAAGATTGGCTCTCTTGGAGACAAAACTGGAGCAAATAAAAATGTCTTCGGCGGAGGAGCCTTTAGTTTCTGCTATTGTAGAGCCTGACGCTTTGACAAACGGCGAAGAAAGCCAAACTTCAAAGAAAGAAGAAAATTTAGGAAAAGTTGCCGGTGTTTCGGCAAATTCTAATGCGGAAAAGTCTGCATCGCACACCAGCAAAACCGTTTCAAAACCGGCGATGCCTTCGATAATAAATATCAACAGCGCCGGTAAGGTGGAGCTCGATTCTTTAACCGGCATCGGCGAAGTCAAGGCTCAGGCGATCATCGATTATCGCAATAGCCATGGAAAATTTAAAACGATTGAGGAAATAAAAAATGTCAAAGGCATCGGTGATGCCACCTTTGACAAAATTAAGGCCAGAATAAGAGTATAGAGGTTGTTATAATTCTTGAGCAGCCTTCAATAGTTCTTCTTCTTGCGTCTTTAATTCGGAAACCTTTTGCAGAGTATCATCTATTTTTTTAAGTTTTTCTTGAAGATCTGTTATTTGCTTTTCAAAATCGGCTTTTTTTGTGCTTAATTTGGATTCGGTGTCAGAGAGAGAGCCGGTTTGTGAGATTGAAGACACCGGTTTTGAAAATGTTTCTGGGGCTGGCACTGGATTGGTTGCAGTGTTTGTGCTGTTGTCAAAGAGCTTCTCCGTCTGGGTGGGAAGATCGTCCTTTGGGGCTGCGGAATCAGACGCACTTGTATTTTCGGGGATGGGAGCTTTAACTTCCGTTTCCGCCGCATTTTGATTATTCGAAGAGAACAATTTCGAAATGTCAGCGTCTATTTCACCCTTATCAAGAGTACCCACTGAAGCATCGTTAGCGTTATTGTTATTGGCTGCACTGTTGCTGTCGTCAAAATAGTTATTCATGCCCCTCCTTAAGGACTAGTATTTATTATATTTTAAAATACTATTTAATTCTTTGCAATATCTAAAGAGGGAGTATCGTTTGCTAATCGTCTTTTTGACATAAAAAAGAAAAATCCGACGATGGCGAAAGTGATCATGGGAGAAATCCAGCTTTTTATCTCTAAGCCAAAACTATCCAGTATCATTACGACGCCTAAAAATAAAATGGAGTACATTGCTCCGTTTTTAAGAAAAATATATTTTTTGATACGATCAATGTTTCCCAATGTCAGCTGGCGCACAACGACTGCTCCCAATCCGTTTCCAATCAAGATTAGGGGCACGGAAAGAGTAAAGGCAAATGCGCCAAGAACCCCATCAATAGAAAAGGTAGCGTCGATAACTTCGAGGTAAAGGATCTTGCTGATATCGGAGAGGCTGTTGCCGCTTATAAGCTTTTGTTCGCTTTGCTCAGCGTTTTGTTTGAAACCGTGCGTTATAAAAAAGGCAGTTGATCCGATGACCGTGCCAAATGCCATTAGTGGATTTATTTTAAGCGAGAGCCAGACAATTACGCTTAGAATTACCGACACAGTAGCGTAAAACCAGACGCCGTTAGTGTAAAAAAACTTTTCGCCGATAATGCCAAAATGCTTTTCTTCCAAAAAAAGCCAGTGAAAGAAAAGAAAAATTAAAAAGGTTCCGCCGCCGGCCAAGAGAATGGGGGAAGACTTTTCAACTGCATTCATAACATTCGGATCGCTGCTGAAGGCGGCCATAAACGAACCCAAAAACCCTAAAGACGGCGTTGACGCCCATACTATTATCCACGGAAGAAGGCCTCTGATTAAAAAAACTGCAAAAATTATTCCCCAAACAAGAAACCATCTTCTTGCTTTTGGCTTCATTGTTGATAGAACTTCCGCATTTACAATAGCATTGTCGATGCTTGATATAATTTCGAAAAGGCAAAGTCCGAGAATAATTACGATAATTGAACCTACGCTCATTCTCCGCCTTTCTATTACTGAAAAGATTTATATTTTTTGTCAATCCACTCGTAGTTTTAAGCACATGATGGTGCGGGTGAGAGGACTCGAACCTCCACGCCTTGCGGCACCAGATCCTAAATCTGGCGTGTATACCATTTCACCACACCCGCACAGTAATATAGAGCAAATATACCGTTTTTTTACCCCGTGCCGAACTGTGTTTCGGTGTTGGGGCTGCTACTCGCCCATATGTTCAAATATTACCTCTAAATTGGCATTTTTTCAAGAAAAAAAGTTTTGTTTGAGTGGACTTGCAGATCAATTTTTGCTAAAATCTTGCCAGTTTATGGAAAGCAAAAAAAGAAAAGTCATTGCCATCGTCGGACCGACGGCGAGCGGAAAAACGGGAATTGGCGTAAAACTGGCAAAAGAATTCAATGGCGAGATAATCTCTGCAGACTCACGCCAAGTTTATTGTGGGCTTGATATCGGAACGGGAAAAGATCTCGAGGAATATAGCGGTATAAAATACCATATGATTGATATTGCGAATCCGGAAGAGAAGATGACTTTGTTTGATTATTTGCCAAAGGCTCGTAAGGCGATTGAAGAAATATTTTCTCGTGGGAAAATTCCGATTATAGTCGGCGGCACCGGTCTTTACATTCAAGGACTCGTAGAAGGATTTGAGCTTGAACCGAAAAAAACTGTCATTTCGACTCCTCTAGAATTGAGGGTGGAGAAACCTTTTGTAAAAGATTTCTCGGCTAACGCTCGAGATGACAGCGTACAATATTCAAGGGAACAACTTGACAGTTTAACAATACAGCAATTAAACAATATTCTTCGAAAGATCGATCCGGAGAAATCAGACAAAGTTGATAAGAAAAACCGCCACCGGTTGATTCGTGCTATTGAATTGGCACAGGAAGGTGTTAAACCAACCAAAAAGAGACCGGATTTTGAGGTGTTGCAAATCGGCATTGATATTCCACGCAAAGAGCTGCATGAGAGAATTGATCGAAGGGTGGATGAGAGATTTAAACGGGGAATGTTGGAAGAAACCAGAACATTGCTCGGCCAAGGTATTTCCGCTGATTGGCTTTTGAATCTCGGATTAGAATATCGAGTGATTACAGAATTCTTACTTAGAATGGCCTCATTGTTCTATTGTTCTATTGCTGATTTGCCGCCAAAAAACAATAAAGTCATGAAGCAATGGAGCAATGAATTTGAAAATATGCGGCAGGTTCTCAAATTCCGCATTCATCAATTTGCAAGGCGGCAAATGACTTGGTTTAGGAGATTTCCGGAAATCAATTGGCTCTCGGACTACAAAGATATCAAGCGCTTTGCAAAGATATTTTTAGAACACTAATTATCCTCTCCACAACCAATCTTTTGGGTGTTAAGATAATTACATTATTATTACTAAAAGTGTCATCCTGAACTTGAAGGATCTTTCGAGAGTATTGGGATTTCTCGCCTTGACTCACCTGCTTGAATGGCGGGCCCCCAATTGCTCAAAATGACGACCATTGGGATTCTTTGTTTAAACTCAGAATGACGGAGGTAGATTTTATGTGCGGAATTGTAGGATATATAGGAAAAAACGATGGCGTCGGCATCGTTATCGATGGGCTGAAGCGGCTCGAATACCGCGGCTATGATTCCTGGGGTGTTGCGGTAATACAGGATGGCCAGCTGAAAGTTCATAAGGAAACGGGTAAAATCGGCGGTTTTGATCCTCTAAAACAGCTTAAAGGGTTTGAAAGTGAAATTGCCATCGGCCATACCCGCTGGGCCACTCACGGCGGCGTGACGGAAAAAAATGCCCATCCTCATCTCTCGAGCGATAAGCGAATTGCTGTCGTTCATAACGGCATTATTGAGAACTATCAGGATCTTCGGGATAAGCTTGAGAAAAAAGGCATAAAATTTCTTTCGCAGACTGACACAGAGGTGATTCCGCACTTGATCGGCCAAGAACTAAAGCGTAATAAAGATTTGCAAAAAGCTGTTATATCCGCTCTAAAACAGCTTGAGGGTAGTTATGCCGTCGGCATAATTGATCGAGAAAGCAATGTTATAATTGGGGCCAGAAAAGGCAGTCCGCTTATCTTCGGTGTTGGAGACGGAGAATTTTTTCTTGGTTCCGATGCCCCGGCTTTTCTGAGATTTACCAATAAAGTTATGTTTCTGGATGACGGAGAAATGGTTATTGCTGACGGTCAGACCGCAAAGTTAATTGATGTAGAAACTGGCAGGGAAAAGAAACCGAAGATAACAGAGGTTAACTGGTCGTTCGAAGAGGCGGAAAAAGGCGGCTATCCTCATTTTATGATTAAAGAGACGCTCGAACAGCCGATGGTCATCGAGAAAACCCTCTCAACAAGCGAGATAGAGCTTGAAAAAGCGGTAGCGATGATCAACCAAGCCGAAAATATTTATGTGATTGCTTGCGGCACAGCCCTCCACGCCGGTATGTATGGAAGCTATCTTTTGGGAAGAAATAATAAATTGAATTTGCGACCGATTTCCGCGGGCGAATTTCCTTATTTTGCCCATTTGATCAATAAAAAGGATTTAATTATTGCAGTGTCACAAAGTGGGGAAACGGCTGATGTCTTAGAGGCGGTCAAAACAGCAAAACAGGCAGGAGCCGAAGTTCTGGCGCTTGTAAATGTGATGGGCTCGTCGTTAATGCGTACGGCTGATTATTCTATTCTGACGAAGGCCGGTCCTGAAATATGTGTTCTTTCAACGAAAGCTTTTGTTTCGCAGGTGGCAATGTTCGTGATGCTCTCCTACGCTTTAATTGGTGATTTGGATGAAGGAAAGAGAATTCTCAAAGCAATCAAGCGGGAAGTGGAGAAGATTACCTCGAAAGAGGGTTTGGTAAAGATAGAAGCGCTGGGCAGAAGATTATCGAAAGCCAAAAACATTTATGCGATCGGCCGAGGGTTTAATTATCCTAACGCTTTGGAGGCCTGTTTAAAAATAAAAGAAGTCTCCTACATACATGCAGAAGGTTTTGCCGGAGGAGATTTAAAACATGGTCCAATCGCCTTGATCGAGGAAGGTGTGCCGGTACTTGTTTTTGTTTCAAATGACGGGTCGGAAAAAGAAATTATTTCCAATGCAATGGAGGTTCTAGCCAGAGGGGCAGAGGTGATTGGAATTTCTCACAAAAACAATGAGGCTTTTCATATTCACCTGCCGATCGGATCAAATGGGGTTTATTCACCAATTTCTTCTATCGTTTACGGTCAACTCTTGGCTTATTACATTGCACTCGAAAAGAATCTTGATCCCGATAAGCCTAGAAACCTGGCAAAATCCGTGACGGTTAAGTAATTTTTGTTTAAATTGACAAAGCTAAATTTAAATTTTTAGTACTTAATTTTTGAAGAGTTCTCTTTCGCCAGATTTACTCCGGAGGTTTTGCCATGTCATTTTTTCGTGCAAGGCTCGAGCGTCATCTAAACGATGGTTCGGGAATCGGCAAAGCGACCACATTACGCTCGGAAAATATCGCAATGAGGATGCGCCCCGTGGTATCAATAGCATATATCGCCGATACAATAAGGGAGTATTTTTCGGATTTTGAATGCAGGACGCTTGACAGAACAGATGATGATGCCCAATTAATGTTTTTGGCCGATCCGCTTATTGCGGTGACAATAACAATAGTTGGCGCCAGTCTAATGGTCACCATCAAAGTAGGCGAGTAGAGAACGGATTCGGTGTCCGGTTCCGCTGTTAGCGGGACCGGCACACCATTAACGGTATTATATTATTTCAAATAGAAGATTTTTCGTCTTAATTTTGTCGCCCAAGTAGTAATAGACTATTTATATTTTTTGCGCTTTTGAAGAAACGCCAGTTTTGCCAGTTGTTTTTCGATCATCGCGGCGGCGTCGGCATACTCAGTATCATTTTTGGCATCGGCTTTTGCCATTTCAGCAGCCTTTTTTGCTTCGACAATTTTTAATTCGTCAAGTGAATTAGCGTCTTCGGCTGTGTCTGCTAAAATCTTCACTAAGTTATTAGCTACCTCGACAATTCCGCCTTCAGTGGCAAGATGATGCTCTTTTGAGCCGTTTCTGATCGTAATTTCACCCGGTTTCAAAAGAGAAATCAAGGGCATATGATTTGCCATCACAGTAATATTTCCGTCTACGGTCGGAAGAGTTATTTCCTCGGCCTCTTCTTCATATTTTACTCCGTCAGGAGCAATGAGTTTTAGTTTAAATGTTAGCATTTTATAATTCGTTTAATGTTTATCGGCAACGATGCCCGTATCGTTTAATGGCCACGGCGATCGTCTTTGAATTTGGACCAAGCGCTGGATAAATTATACAGTTGGCGTCCGGTTTTATCATAAGTATCAACCAATCCCAAAGGATCGATTGAATAAATATCTTTACACATTTCAATACCTACCAGCGTTTCATTAGCTTCGGCCATCGCGTCGTCTAGGTATTTTTGGAATCCCATCTTCTGATGGCGTTTGGCGTAACCTTCAGCGATCAATCTGGGAACGGCTTTAGAAGATCGCGATAGCTGATCTTTTAAGTCATACTTTTCATGTTCTGGCAGTTTCGGCAATATTTTTGTTGCTACAATAATTGCGGCTTTATATGATTCCTGATAAACTTCCAAATCTCTGAATGATTTGATTGGTTTTTTGTTTTCCATCGTTACCTCTTGACGAATTACGAAACGTGCTTCATTACCGTAGGCCGATTGACTATGAACTCTTTCGACCGACTTCGCCGATCGAGCCTTTCATGTAAAATTCGGTCTCGGGCTTATCGTCATGTTTGCCCTCAATAATTTCTTTAAATCCTGCAACAGTATCCTTGAGAGGCACATAAACGCCGGGGATATTGGAGAAGACTTCGGCAACATGGAACGGTTGGGAAAGAAATCGCTGAATTTTTCTGGCACGGGAAACGGTTTGCTTGTCTTCGTCTGACAATTCCTCCATACCAAGAATAGCGATAATATCCTGTAAGTCTTTGTAGCGTTGTAAAATTCGTTGAACTTCACGGGCAACGTTATAATGCTCTTCGCCGACAATATTCGGATCAAGGATGGCAGAAGTGGAGGCAAGAGGATCAACGGCCGGATAAATACCAAGCTCGGCCAAAGATCGCTCAAGCACAATTGTTGAGTCAAGGTGGGCGAAGGTAGTCGCCGGCGCCGGATCGGTCAGATCGTCGGCCGGAACATAAACGGCTTGGACGGAAGTAATTGAACCTTTCTTTGTTGAAGTAATTCTCTCTTGCAAATTACCCATTTCCTCGGCCAATGTTGGCTGATAGCCAACGGCGGAAGGCATGCGGCCAAGCAGGGTTGAAACCTCAGAACCAGCTTGAGTAAAGCGGAAAATGTTGTCGATAAAGAGAAGGACATCTTTGCCTTCGTCACGGAAATACTCGGCTTGAGCGAGACCTGAGAGAGCAACACGCATTCGAGCTCCGGGCGGTTCATTCATTTGGCCAAAAACCAAAGCGGTTTTTTCCAAAACGCCGGAATCTTTCATTTCGCCATAAAGGTCGTTGCCTTCACGAGTCCGTTCTCCGACACCGGCAAAGACGGAGTAGCCGCCGTGCTCGGAGGCTATATTGCGGATGAATTCTTGAATCAAAACAGTCTTGCCAACACCTGCGCCACCGAAGAGGCCAACTTTACCGCCTTTTGTCACGGGGGCGATCAGGTCGATAACTTTGATGCCAGTTTCAAAAATTTCCGTCTTGGTGTTTTGCTCCTCAAATTCCGGAGAGGGGCGGTGAATTGGATACTCAACTTTGGCGGTGGCAGGGCCTTTGCCGTCAATCGTTTCGCCGATAACATTGTACATCCGGCCAAGTGACTCTTTACCAACCGGTACCTTGATCGGCTCGCCGGTGTTGGTCAATTCTGTGCCACGTTGAAGGCCATCGGTCGAAGCCATGGCCACAGCACGAACGGTGTGTTCGTCTAAGTGTTGCTGAACTTCAAAGACAAGACGCTTTTTGTCGAGTTCACACTCTAGGGCGTCATAGATTTCCGGGAGTTTGTCATCGAATTTTGCATCAATGACAGCCCCAATGATTTGTGTAATCTTACCTTTGGTCATTTTTCTCCAATTGAATTATGAATAATGAATCATGAATCATGGCAATAAGGAATTTCTATCCCATAATTCTTAATTCCCAATTCTTAATTCTAGTGAGTGGTAATTTTTCCTTTTGTTGCTGTAGGCATTTTTCTCCTAATGATCAAGTATCAAATATCAATGATCAATTAATTTATTAAGTTTTAAGTTATTTTCCAAAGTATTAATAGATTTTTGAAAGATTAAATTTAATTCATGGCATTCCTTCAATAACTTATCTGCTGACTCATGAATCGAATTTTCACTTTCTTTTAACATTATTAACCAATATCTTGTCTCTTGGGCCTCTTTCTTGCAAATAAAGATTTTATTCTTGAAATCTTTCTTCGATGAAGCGTTAATTGCTTCCATATAATTTGCGCCAACACTTGTACCAGACCGAACCAGTTGATCAATAATCTTTGATGAGACAGGATTAAATCGTATTAACTTACATAAACGGATTATTTCTTTCCCAAATTCAGTTGTTCTTTCTTGTAAATTGTATTTACTTTCTGTCATTCCCCCCTTACTTGATAATTGAATCTTGACAGTTGATCATTTGAAATAGCTTCGCTATTTCATTGCTTCAGCGGCGCCGGAAATTTCAGCGATCTCGCGGGTGATATTGCCCTGACGAACGGTATTATAAACCAATTGCAATTCGGAAATCAGATTTTTGGCATTGTCGGTGGCGTTTTGCATCGCAAACATCCGGGCCGAATGTTCGGAGGCGTTTGATTCCAAAATAGCGCCATATATCTGAATACGAATAAACTGTTTTAATATCCCTTCAAGCACAGTGTTGGGATCGGGCTCAAATTTATATTCTGGCAGATCGCTGTTGTGATGGGATTTCTCGCCTCCCTCATTCCGCTCAGCGGCGGGTTCGGGATGGCTCGGAATGACAGAATAATTTGGCTCCCAGAGCTCCGGAATATCGATGTGTTCGGGAGTAATCGGCAAGATCTGTTTTACTACCGGCGTTTGTTTCAATGCTGATTCAAAATGTGAATAAACAACCACAATCTGATCATATTTGCCTGAGACATAATCGTCGATAAGCAATTTTGTGATAGGCGTCGTTTCTTCAAACTCGACTTCTTTGCCAAAGCCGGTGAATTCTGCAACCAGCGCCCCGTTTGGCATTCTTTTGACAAAACTGGTACCACGCTGGCCAACGGAAACAAGATCAAGATCGGTGATGATTTGAGTGTTGGCTCCAAGCTTAATCTCGCCTTTGGCAAAAGCCAAGGCCTTGTTTAAAATATTGGTATTATAACTGCCGCAAAGACCTCTGTCAGAGGTGACAACGATAACACCCACTTTTTTTATTGGTCGAACTTGAAGCAGGGGATGATTTTCCGGACTCGTCACCTTTGACAGCATCTCCAAAGTATTCCAAGAATTTTGGACATAACTTCTAGCAGAAGCAATAGTTTTGACCGCTTTTTGCATCTTAATAGAAGCGATCATTTGCATTGCTTTGGTAATTTGCTTTGTATTGTTAACGGATTTGATTCTCCGTCGGAATTCTTGTGTTGAAGGCATAATATTTCTTCCACAAATGGATGACTAATCTTTCTAAATGGCTAATAACTAATTTAAAATGTGTAATTGGGTCGATTCGTTATTTTAAAACCCTTAATACTTAATTCTTACTGCTTAATTCTTGTTTATGCTGTGGCGGTAGCAGATTTTTCTTTGCCGTCTTTCTTTTCCGATTTTTCTTCGGTATCAGCAGCTTTGATTTCGGCCTTTTTTTCTATTTTCTCAACTGTCTTAGTATTCTTTTCCAGAAATTCGACTAGCTTTTTCTCTGTTTTTTCACTTAATTCGCCCGTTTCCTTAATTTCAGACAAGACTTCTTTGACACCGGTTTTGGCTTTGGAAAGCAGATTCTTTTCGACTTCTTTAATCTCTGAAACTTCATAGCCATCAAGATAACCGTTGTTGGCGGCATAGAGGATGATAACCTGCTCTTCGACGGCCATAGGCTCGTATTGAGGCTGTTTCATGACTTCGGTAATTCTTTTGCCGCGCTCGATCGTTTTCTTTGTTTCAGCGTCAAGATCGGAGGCAAACTGGGCAAAAGCAGCCAATTCACGATACTGGGCCATTTGTAGTTTGAGTTTGCCGGCGACTTTTTTCATCGCTTTGATCTGGGCGGCGCCGCCGACACGAGAAACAGAAATGCCGATATTTAAAGCGGGACGGATACCCTGATAGAAAAGATCAGATTCCAAGAAGATCTGGCCGTCGGTGATAGAAATGACATTTGTCGGGATGTAAGCAGAAACATCACCGGCTTGGGTCTCGATGATCGGGAGGGCTGTCATCGAGCCTCCGCCAAAATCTTTATTAAGACGGCAGGCGCGCTCAAGCAATCGGGAGTGAAGATAGAAAACATCACCGGGATAGGCCTCGCGTCCGGGCGGGCGGCGGAGAAGGAGGGAGACCTGACGATAAGCCCATGCTTGTTTGGTAAGGTCGTCAAAAACAATTAAAACATCTCTGCCCTTATCGACAAAATATTCGCCGATAGCACAACCGGCATAGGGGGCGATGAAGGAAAGGGGGGCTGGATCGGAAGCACCGGCCAAGACGACGGTGGTATAATCCATGGCACCCATTTCTTCAAGTTTGGCCACAATCCGGGCCACTTTTGATTTTTTCTGGCCGATTGCTACATAGATGCAGATCGGTCGTTTCTCTTTTGGCAAATCTTTTTGATTGATAATAGTATCTATGGCAATGGCGGTTTTTCCCGTGCCTCGGTCGCCGATAATAAGTTCACGCTGGCCTCGTCCGATCGGGATAAGAGCATCAACTGCTTTGATTCCGGTCTGCAATGGCACTGTTACACCTTGGCGGGTAATTACACCGGGAGCAACTTTTTCGATCGGCATACCTTTGACTGTTTTTATCTTGCCTTTGCCGTCAAGCGGTTCGCCAAGAGGGCTTACAACACGCCCGATAATGTCCTCGCCAACCTCTATTTCAGCGACCTTTCCTGTGCATTTGACCTTGTTGCCAGCTTCAATGTTCTTGTAGTCGCCAAGGATAATGGCGCCGATGGAGGTCTCCTCAAGGTTTAAAACCATACCCGTCACATCACCGTCTTTGGTTTCGATTGTGACGAGCTCGGCAGACTTGGCATCTTTTAGCCCATAAATCTTGGCGATGCCGTCGCCGATCTCCGTCACTTCGCCAAATTCTTCGGCTTTGACCGAAGCGTCGAAATCCATAATTTCTTTTTTTAATTCGTCAATGATTTTTAAATCAGACATATTGTCTCCGCTACCTATTTATTGTTTTTTGTAATCTTAAAATTTTATTCTCCACACTCAAATCGATCACTTTATCATCAATCTTGGCAAGAACTCCGGTGAGAGATGGGTTGAACTTGGTTTTCAATATAATGTTGTCATTGCGTGGAGCGAGATCCCTCGTTCTACTCGGGACAGGCTCCGCAATCTTTTCGTTAGATTGCCGCGCCTCTCGTTCCACTCGATGGCTCGCAATGACAGTACTAAGCCGATTTTTTATTTCTTCCAATTCTTCCTTATCCAATTCTTTTCCGCTCTCAACATAAGCTATTTTGGCGCCGTTTTTTTCGGCATAAAGCTGTTCCAATTCATCCAAGATCTTCGGCAATTCCTTGTACTGCTTGTTTTTCTGAACTAAATTCCAAAAATTAGCGGCCAGTTTCTTTAGATTCGGCTTGTCTTTTAGACTCTCCAGTAGGAGATTGGCATAGATTGTGGTTTTAATTTTCATAATTGCTATATGATTATATTGCTATATTGCTGGGGCCCCTAACAATCCAACAATACGACAATATATCAATTATTCTTTATAACTCACTAATCGCTCTTGTTGTTAATTTTTCCTTTTGATTACTATCTAATTCTTCCCCGACGATTTTATCCAATGCAAGGACAACCACGTCAGAAATTTCTTTTTTAGCATCCTTCATTACTTTGTCTTTGGCGGCGGCGGCTTCGTCCTTTGCATTCTTCATAATCCGGTCTGCCTGATCGCTGGCCTTTTTGACTATATCGGCGGCTTCAGTATTGGCGGCCTCTTTGGCATTCTTTAAAATCTCATTTGCCTCTCCGTAGGCCTTCTCTCGGATTTTTTCTGCTTCCAATTCAGCTTCCGATCGATCTTTCGCCGCTTTATCCGCATCTTTTAGACCTTGTTCAACCTTTTTCTGACGATCCTCCAGTATTCCAAGCACCGGTTTGTAAGCAAATTTCCAAAGCAAAAACATAACGATCAAAAAGTTTATGATCTGGGCGATAAACGATAATAAATTTATTCCTAAAGCTTCCATAATTTCCCAACCATACAGATTACGAATTTCACGAATTACGAATCTGAATGAAATTAATTATTTTTCAATTTCCAATCAATTCTCAAGTTCCAATTATCAAATTGATATTGATGCATTGGATATTGAATGGATATTGGTAATTGATTCTTGGTTATTAAAAGCCAAGTAGCAGGGAGTAAAGGATACTCGCTGCATATTTAGCCTTAAGCCACAAACTTGATGATCAAAGCAACAACCAAGGCGTAGATTGAGATGGCCTCGGCGAAGGCGATAGCCAAAATCATCGGACCCTGAACTTTGCCGGCGGCTTCCGGATTGCGGCCGATGGCTTCAAGACCTTTGCTGCCGATCATTCCGATGGCTAGGGCAGGTGCGATGGCGCCGATAGCGATGGCACCGGCAGTTGCGAGTGAAGACATTGCTTCTGGGGACATAAAAACTCCATTTTATTAATTGTTTTATTGCTGTATTGCTATATTGCTGAAGCCTTTCAATAATATAACAATTTAACAATATAGCAATTAGTGAGCTTCTGCGTGCTCACTCTCGTGGGCTTCGTGATCGGTAATGGCTGATTTGATAAAAACTAAAGCCAGCATAGTGAAAACAAGCGCCTGAATGAAGCCGACAAACAGCTCCAGACCGTAAAACGGCAAAGGGGCGATAAACGGCACGATAAAGGCGATCACTGTTAGCAAAACTTCTCCCGCAAAGATATTGCCGAATAATCGAAAGGAAAAAGAGATAATTCGGGAAACTTCGCCAATTAATTCCAAAATGCCAACAATAAACACAATCGGGCTTGAGAAGTTTAGAAACTTCTTTCCATATTTAAAAATCCCGATGGCGGCGATGCCAAAAATCTGGACGGCAAAAACAGTGGTGACGGCAAGAGCCAAGGTCATATTTAAATCGGCATTACCCGAGCGAAAAATCGGAATAAATTTTTCTCCTTCATGCAAACCGATTGTGCCAACTCCCGGAACCAAACCGAGCCAGTTGTTTGAAATAATAAAAAGGAAAAGAGTCGCAACTAAAGGAAAATACTTTTTGGTCGCTCTCATATCGCCGATTACGCCGTTGGCGGTATTTAAAAGGAATTCAATAACCGTTTCGTAAGTATTTTGCCAACCGGATGGGATCATCTTCATCTTCCTGGTTGCCAAAAGAGAAATAAAGATCAAAATAACAGCGCCAATCCAAGAAGTCAGCATGGCGTTGGTGACAGCAAATTTACCGATATGTCCAATTGTTTCTGCAGCTAACGAAATTTCCATTTAAACCTAATAACTAATTTTACGAATGGACGAATATTGTTTTTTGGGTATATTCGTGAATCGATTTAATTTATTCTTTATTTGTTTTCTCAAAATCTTTGATTGCATCTTTTACTATTTTTTTTAACACGAAGTAAACGACGACGGTGCCAATAGCCAATCCTGCCAAGAAAAGGTAGGGACTTGTGCCGAATTTGTTGTCGAGCAGCCGTCCGATTAACCCAAAAACAACCAAAGGAATGGCTGTAGCGAAACCGATGCTTCCAATCAAACTAAAAGCAAAAAATAAACTTTTTTTCATAAACCCCTAAATTAGCCTCAATAAAAAAACACCCTTTAAGACTATACGAAATTTTAACCACAAATTTGGTTAAGTTTAAATTAATGTAATTGGATATTGCGGTCAAGATAGGGGAGACTTGACGCAATTTGTTAATTGTGATAAAGGTTGGCGCTTAAAAAGCTGCCCACCAGAACCTACTGGTGGGCGAGCATCAGACTTTCCGAAGACTGGGTTAAATTTGATGATCCATGGCTTGCATGGCCATAAAATTATGTACCTTGGTCTTTCTTCGGTTTGGTCTGTATTAGAATTATAAATTAAGCTTTCCTCAACCTGTCAAGCAATTCGAGCGCAAGATTGCCATTTTTGGCGAAAAGGTGGTATAAGATCAATATCTTTGGCCGATGGCCGGAAAGAGGTGGGATTCGAATGAGTGTTTATTGGCTGCTGATTGGAGCGGGTGCGGCCGCCGCATTGATTTGGGCATTTGGGCTATACATTCATTATCGCTATCAAAAAAACTGCCGGCGAATGTTTGGCAATCCGGTCGGTCTGGCAGCGAAAGATGACAGCCGGCTAGGAATGGCGATATCTTCGCTTTTTGTTAAAGCAGGCACATCGATTTCCTTGCTGGACCACAACTTAGTGATTGAGGGAATGGCCAGCGCGCGGTATTGGAATCGCACCGGGCTTTCGACGATGGGCGTATTATTTATCATTGTCGTGCAGCAGCAATACGGCATACCGATCAGCAGGTTGTATCGGCAAGAATGCGATTTTATCGAAGTGCAGATACTGTATTGCAACGGTGAAATTGTCTGTCTTCCCTTTGACATCGTGAGCGGCAAGCGGAGTTTCAATGCTGATGAGGCTGCCGATCTGATAGTTTTGAGATCAATGTCGGTGATGGCCGAAAATATCGAACGAGCCAAGGAAATTTGGCAGAGATGCTTATCCGATCTTTAGCCACTGGAGGTGTAGAATGGCTATGAAAATCGCAACCGGCTGGACGGTTTTAATTAAATCAGGTGTCCTTGCCGGACAGACTGGTGTCGTGCGGGCGTTGCCTGACGCTCTCGATTACGAACACGAGGGGATGGTTGGTGTCAAGGTGCCGGTTTGCACCGAACTGCTATGGTATCTGCCATCGTCTCTCACCTGTGAATGTTGTGGATGTAACAGACTCATCCCATACGCAACTGTTTGCCCCGAATGCGGCGCTTGGAATGGAATTACCGAGCAGCTGTAATCGCCAGGCTTGTTGCCGGCGTCCGATCATAAAAATCGGACGCCGGAGAAACCAAATTTTTAGTTGCTTTTTTGACCTTATTTAGCGCTTGGCGTATAATTTTCGATTAATTAGTAAATTTATGGGGAATATTATGTCAGATTTAAAACATTTGCATCACTGGGATGTGTTGGCGCTAGCTTGTATTGACGGCCGGTTCATAAAAAGAACGGTTGATTGGATATCGGAGAAAACAGGCGGGACTTTTGATTTTCGGACAGAAGTCGGTTGTACAAAAGCCATACTTGATTGTCCAAACGATTGCCAACGGTTTTTTAATGTTATCGAGACTTCGCTTCGACTGCATTCGGTCAAAGAAGTCTGGCTGATCGATCATATCGATTGTGGCGCCTATGGCGGTAGTAAGGAACATGAGGACGCTGAATCAGAAAAAGAATTTCATATCGAAAAATTAAATAAAGCGGCCAAGATAATCAACGGAAAATTTCCCGAACTCAAAGTGAAAAAGATTTATGTCGGTTGGAACAGCATAGAAGAGATCTAAATTAAATTTATTTTTTATCTGCAAAACCCGTCGGAGGGCGGTTTTTGAGTTAGCGATTGATCAATTACCCATTTTGTGTTATAAAAACAAATAGTTTTTCTACTGCTCTGGTCGTCCGCCAGCCGGCGGGTAAGACGAGATCAGTAGCAGAAAATAAGGAGTCATTTTAAATGAGTCTTTTGCGGCTTGCGGGATATGACAACCCGTTCTTCGCTCGGCATACCTGCCGCAATGCGGTAGTGGTATGTCAGGATTTTCGTTTTGTCGAGCAATACCTTGCTTTCCTGAAGGCGCGGTATTGCCTCGAAGCCGGGGATTACAACCTGATCGCCGTTCCCGGTCCGGTCAAGGACCTGGTGCTTGCTAAATACTCCGGTATTGTGCACCGCGCAATCAATATCTCGGTGGCTTGCCACCAAGTGGAGAATGTTTTTCTCTCCACGCATATCGACTGTGCGGCCGAGGGCGGAAGCGCCGCCTTCGATTCGCCGGAGAAGGAAATGGACTTCTGCGATAAGCGCCTCCATGAAGGGCGCGAGATACTGCATTCAATGTTTCCTTCCGTGAAGGTGATTTGCCACCTGATCGGGGAATCGGATTTCTTCGTCTTACACAATTAGAAGGGGGTTTGCCATGAGGCCATTCGCATTTAGGATGGCCCCTTTCTTTTTAAAATAAAATTACTTTTATTTTGAGCTATAGCGAACAACTTTTTGCCAATCGGTTTTGATTTGGCCCTGTTTTTGCAACTTTACAGCTTTAAAAAAAGCATAATAAAACGAAGCGATATTGATTATGTAAAAAACGGGAAAGAGGGGGGCATAGTAGATAATCCAGAGTTTCTTTTCAAAAGTTGCGATAAACAATACCAAAAGAATAACAACCAAATACATGGCGGCGGCAAAATAAACCAGCGCTATCGGATTTAAAACGGAGAGAATAATTGATACCAACATTAGCAAATTATCAAGCAGAAGCAATTCCATTTCCAGATTAAAAAAAGAGATCGGCTTGTAGAGTTTATATTTAAAAATATTCTGCCAAGTGCCGGTATTCCAACGAACAACCTGTTTCCAGTAATCTCGTAAAGTCCTTGGATCTTGAGTTGTCACTTTGGCCGAGGAAACATAAATTATTTTTCCAAGTTTCTTTTGATGGTTTTGGATTGTCAGATCAAAATCTTCGGTGAGAGTGTCACTTTTTATTTTTAACTTGCTTAAGGCTTTTGAACTGTAAACGGAAGCACAGCCGGGAGCTACCGTTATTACCTGGAGCGCATTTTGGGCGTTTTTGTAAATCAGATGAGAAAGAGCATATTCAAAAGTTCGAAAAGCGCTTACTAGCCCCTTTCTTTGTGAATGCACCGAGCCGACAACCAGAGCGAAATCTTTTTTGAGAAAAGGATTGATGTTGATCAAAAAGTTCTGATCCAACCGGCTATCAGCATCTGAAAAAAGAACAAATCGATAATTTTCTAGGAGGGAAAAATGTTTTATCGCTTTTTCCTGGGCCGATCCTTTTCCCTGATTTTCCAAGAGCGGAAGGATATTTACCCCCTGTCTTCGTGCGATGGCGGCGGTATTGTCTTTTGAACCGTCGCTGACAACATAAATATCCTCCGGACTAAAAAGTTGTTTTAAAGAAATTAAGGCAGGTTTAATAACTTCTTCCTCGTTATAAGCGGGAACAAGGGCGCAGATTAACTTTTTGATCATTTCGAGAAAACCTTACGGAATGACTTCATAACAAAATATATTCCTGAAGCCAAAACGGCGACAAGAAGATGGACAATAAAACTCGGACCGGCGATTGGAAGCACGTACATCATTTTTCCTTTTAATCTTATAATCAAACCAAAAAAAGCATTCGCCTCTCTTGATTGCCATAACTATAGTATTAATTGGTCAGAATATAACTAATCGATTTTCTAAATATTTGACTGCTTACTGAAATAGATTTGGAATAAATAACGATTGCAACAAAAGAACTGGCTGGTATACCGTATCTATGATCAAAAAAATATTTTTATCGATTATTTTGCTGGCTCTTTTAATAATGCCGCTTCAGAGAGGCGCGTCCGTAAAAGCGGTGGAGCAAATAAAAAATTTGGTACAAAATGCATCTTTTGAAGAGATTGATCCCATATCGGGCGATCCGTCAAACTGGTTAAGGGGGGGATGGGGAGAAAATGTTTCCTCGTTATCTCTTGTGGCGGGTCATGCCGGAGAGTACTGCGGCCAAGTTAGTATTAGCCAATATGCAAGCGGTGACATTAAGTGGTATTTCGAACCGGTAGAAATTACGACCGGCGAAGATTACTTTTTTAGCGATTACTATAAATCCGATGTTCAGAGCGAAGTTGTGGCGTATTTCCTAGATGGCGCTGGCAATCCGAGTTACCAGTATGTAGGATCATTGAATGCTAATTCTCTGTGGCAAAAGGCGAACTTCAATTTAGAGATACCTGACAGTACTGTAAAAGCATCGATTTTTCACTTAATAAATTCAGTAGGTTATCTTGCGGTTGACGATTATTTGTTCCGTCCGATAAGTATTACTCCTCCGACAATAGTTGATAATGTGCCCAATAACTCTTTGGAGCAGGTTTCACCGCTAGATGAAAATATGCCGCTTGCTTGGCAGAAAAACAGTTGGGGCGAAAATTCAGCTTCTTTTTCATATCAAGCAATGGGCCATAGTGGCGAGAAAAGCGCCGAAATAAAAATGGCAAGCCATACCAGCGGCGATGCCAAGTGGTATTTTGATCCGATCGTCGTTTCGCCAAAAGAAAAATACTCTTTTAGCGATTTTTATCGTTCAGATGTCATAACGGAAATAGTTGTTGAATACCAATCCGCCGATGGAATTTTTAGCTATGAGTGGCTTGGTAATCTCGATCCCTCTGCGGATTGGTCGAAAGCGTCTTTTAATTTTACCGTTCCTAACAATGTTGTAAATTTAACCGTATTTCACCTTATTGCTCAGATTGGTTTTTTGGATACGGACGATTACTCGCTGGCAGATCAGATCGAACCAATAATAACGGATAATGTTCCTAACAATTCTTTTGAACAGAATTTTCCTTTAGATAAAAATATGCCTCTTGCATGGTTTAGGGACTCTTGGGGAAATAATGCCTCTTCTTTTTATTATTTCAATGAAGGACATTCTGGCAACAAAAGCGCCAAAGTGGAGATTACGGCATATACAGACGGCGATGCCAAGTGGTATTTCGAGCCGCAATCTTTCAAAGGGGGTGAAACTTATCTTTTCAGCGATTATTACAAATCGAATATCACAAGCCGCATTGTATTGATGATTACCAAAACGGACGGCAGCATTCTCTATCAGGAATTGAAAAACACGCCTTCCTCCTCAGAATGGGCAGAGTACAGCGATGTTTTCACGACTCCATTAGATACCGCGACAGTATCGGTTTTTCATTTAATCGCCGGCATCGGGTTTTTAATCACGGATGACTATTCTATTACGCCGTATCAACCGACCGGATTTGACAAACCTATCTTGTCTTTAACTTTTGATGATGGCTGGGAAGATAATTATTTCACCGCTTTACCAATTTTGGATCAATATGGGTTCAAATCAACCCAGTATTATGCCACGACCTACATTGAAAATAATTTGCCCGAACAATATAAAATTTCTGCTTTTGTAAACGACGGCCATGAAATAGGCGCCCACAGTGTCACGCATCCGGATCTAACAACGCTTTCCGATGGGAAGTTAGATTATGAATTAAGTCATTCAAAAAGCATACTAGAGAGTTTTGCCGGTGCTGGCAATGTTAATTCTTTTGCTACACCGTATGGAGCTTATGATTCCAGAGTTATCACGGCTATTTTGAAATATTTCTGTTCTCACCGATCAACCGATGCCGGATTTAATATAAGAGACGGTATCACGATCGCCAATGTCAGAGTCCAAAATATGCTTAAAACTACAACGCTTGCAGAATTTGATTCTTGGATTGATCAGGCCGTTCGTGATAATTCATGGTTGGTTTTGGTTTACCATAGGGTTGCGGATGATCCTGGAGAGTATGATACAAAAACCCCAGATTTTTCTAGCCAAATGGAAGAAATAAAAAAATCGGGGATCGATGTTAAAACTGTTCGCGATGCTCTGTCATATCTTCTGCCACAGACACATTGATTTTGGACTCTTCAAATATTTTGCTAAAATAAAGCTAACTTATCGTTCTAAAGGAGGGGGAGATGCAAAAAGTTGCCAAGATTTTCAGTGCTACAAATGTCGGTTTGGACTCGCATTTAATCGAGGTCGAGGTTGATATCGGGGCCGGTCTGCCTTCTTTTACTATTGTCGGACTTGGCGACAAGGCGATTGAGGAGAGTAAGGAAAGAATTCGCTCAGCTATTAAAAACTCCGGTATTTTCTTTCCTCAACATAGATTGACGATAAATCTGGCACCGGCTGATATGAAAAAAGAGGGACCGGCTTTTGATCTGCCAATGGCTGTCGGAATATTGTTGGCCGGGGAACAATTTGACAAAGTTCCTGATTTTTTTGAATCTATCTTTATCGGCGAACTTGCTTTAGATGGCAAGTTGCGTCACATAAACGGTGTTCTGCCGATTGCTATGTTTGCGGTCGAGCGAGGTTATAAACGGATTTATTTGCCAAAAGTGAACGCAGAGGAGGCAGCTTTAGTCAAAGGGATTGAAATTGTTCCGGTAGAATCTCTGGCTCAATTGATTAAACACTTGAGGGCAGAAAGCGTAATCAAAACTTATAAAAAGAAAAGTCCTAGAACTACGCTCGATCTGGATTTTCAAGGAGAATTCGATTTTCAATTTATCGCCGGACAAGAGCAAGCAAAAAGGGCGCTTGAAATTGCGGCGGCCGGAAACCACAATGTTTTATTATCCGGTCCTCCCGGTTCCGGAAAAACTTTGTTAGCCAAAAGTTTACCGACTATTTTGCCTGATATGGATGAGGATGAAATTTTGGATGTCACCAAATTGTATTCAGTGGCTGGTCTACTAAAAGAAGCCTCTTTAATAACAAGCAGGCCTTTTAGGGCACCTCACCATACGACTTCAAGTATAGCAATAGTCGGTGGCGGAACTTGGCCAAAACCGGGCGAAATCTCGTTATCACATCGGGGAGTGTTGTTTCTGGATGAATTTCCCGAGTTCCCAAGAAATGTCCTCGAAGCTTTGAGACAGCCGTTGGAAGATGGTATTGTGACGGTTTCACGGGCAACGGGATCCCTGACTTTTCCGGCCGAATTTTTATTAATAGCGGCCCAAAATCCATGTCCTTGCGGTTATTTGTCTGATCCGGAAAAACACTGCGTGTGCACGCCAACACAGATTATGCGTTATCAAAAAAAAGTTTCGGGACCGATACTTGATCGGATCGATATTCATATTGAAGTTCCCAGAATCAAATATTCAAAATTATCTTCCGATCAGATTGCCGAAAAGTCATCTGTCGTTAAAGCCAGAGTAGAAAAAGCGAGAGAAAGGCAGAGAGTCCGTTTTGGCGAGAGAAAGATCAAGACCAATTCCGAAATGGCAGCAAGGGATATAAAGCAATTTTGCAAATTAGATAAACCAGCGGAGGAGCTAATCGGCAAAGCGGTTGATTCTCTAAAATTATCCGGCCGCGTATATCATCGTTTGCTTAAATTATCACGAACGATTGCCGATCTTGAAGAATCAGACAATATTAAAGCTGAGCATATTGCCGAAGCTTTGCAATACAGACCAAAAGAGAGAACCTACTAACCATTCACTACTGTATTTGAAAGTGGCTGATTTGATAAATCCAGTCTCCGGCAGTTTGCAAGAGAGAAGTTTTTAGGCTTACAAAATAGATGGCGATAAAAATCAAAACCAAGATGGAAATCACAAGGCCTAATTTCAGGACATCCCGCCGGACATAGTCATATTGACGATTTAGCTCTTCTTCTTCATTATTAGTTGCATCTTTTTTTATAATTTCCGATTTTGCTTCCAGATCTTCAGTCAGCTCTCTTACGGGTGTGTTCGCAATGTTTCCGCTCTTTAATTCAGCCAAATTATTTTGATGCTTAGTCTTTTTAAATTTTTTGTTCTTTTTTCCCATAATTCTCCTCTTGTTTATTTTAAAATTACTCGAAATTATATAAGATATCAATGGTCTGTTTTCCTTATATCTTTACGGAGGCTGGTTTTTGTGTTAATATTTTTATTAGTTTCCAAACTGGCAAAGTAAGTATAAATCGTGAATTTGCTTGGGTAGCTCAGCGGTAGAGCAGAGGACTGAAAATCCTTGTGTCGTGAGTTCGACTCTCACCCCGAGCACCAATTTTGGGGCCGGTTTTCGACCAAGCATTTCTTTAACACTTTTGCGTAATTTTATGGCGTTGTGGCCGAGTGGTTAGGCAGCGGTCTGCAAAACCGCGTACTCCGGTTCAATTCCGGACAACGCCTCCAGCCGACTTTGAGAGGAATTTCTAGATTCGAATCAGAAATACCAGAGATTGAAAATAAGTGATTGTTCATTTATAATTGTTTAGAAATTGAAATCTGATTTTAAAATTGTCGCCATAGCGACTTTGCGGGTATAGTATAGCGGTAATATACGTCCTTGCCATGGATGAGACACGGGTTCGACTCCCGTTACCCGCTCCAAAAATCAGGAGATTTATAAGAGATTGAGGGAACATTTTAATTTTTAATTTCTAATTTTTCAAAATGGGTAATGTATTACCAATAATTCAAATAATTTTAGCAATACTTCTTACGATTTTTGTTTTGCTTCAACAAAGAGGTTCTGGCTTGGGTACTGCTTTTGGGGGAGAAGGTAATGTTTACCGTTCGCGCCGTGGGATTGAGAAGTTTCTATTTTCTGCTACGATAGTGATCGCTGTTTTATTTTGTTTGTCGGCGTTAGCAACGGTTTTTTTCCAATAACATATGAAATTCAAATTTAAGGCGGGGGCTTACAAAGAAAGTTCTCGGGGAGAAGGGTTTATAAAAAAACCTTTTTTGTTTTTACTAAATTTTTTCCGAAATCTTAAAAAGAGCTATCTTTTGATGTCTAAAACAGAGCGGTTTTTTGCAATATTATTTTTGTTAATCGCCGTTTCACTTTCCAGTTTCCGCTTCTATAAAGGATACATTGCAAATACAAAGCCGGCTCCGACTCGGGGCGGCGAATATTCTGAGGCAATAGTCGGCGATATCAAGTTTTTAAATCCCATTACCGCACAAAACGACGCTGAAAGATCCGTTACGAAGTTGCTTTTCAGCGGCTTAGTTAAGATTGAGGATCAAAATAAGATAGAACCCGATTTGGCTTCAAGCTATAAAGTTTCTGAAAACGGTCTTGTTTATACTTTCAATTTACGCAAAAATTTATTTTTTAGCGACGGCCAGCCCCTAACGGCAAATGATGTTGCTTTTACGATCGATTCAATTAAAGCTCCGGAGCTCAAAAGCCCTCTTTATAAAAGTTGGAAGGATGTCGAAGCAGAGGTTGTCGACGATTATATCGTAAGATTAACTTTGCCAATTTCTTACGGACCTTTTATCTATAACTGTGATTTTGGGATACTTCCCGCTCATCTTTCAACTGATGACTTTTCGAAGAAATTAGTCGGTTCCGGCCCTTTTCAGTTTAAAAAATCGTATAAAGAAAAGGACAAAATAAAAGAGATCGATATGGTCAGAAACGAGAATTACTACGGAGTAAAGACATACCTTGATAAAGTAAAACTTTCTTTTTTCCAAGAAGAAGACTTAGCTAATAAATATTATTCGTCAAATGACAATGTTTCTGCCATTTTCGGAACTAAAGTTGATATCGGTCAGGCAATGAATTTTTCGTCAACTCGTTCATTGGGTTTAATATTTAATCTCCGTGATAAAAATCTGGCAGACAAAACTTTGCGAAAAAATATTCTAACGGGAAAAAAGATCAAAGGAAATTTGGCTTTTACCTTAACGACATTGGACATACCTAGCCAACGCCAGAAAGCAGAGGAGTTAAAGGGTCGATTTGAATCGCAAGGATTAAATTTAAATATCGATTATGAAAACGGCGTTAATTTGCAGGACAAACTGATGAAGAAAGATTATCAGATGCTTCTTTACGGTTTTGATTTTGGTTATGATCGTGATCCCTATCCTTACTGGCATTCCAGCCAGAAAGAGGAGGCTAATTTTGCCGGTTGGTCCAATAAATCGGCGGATATTTTAATGGAAGATGCCAGAATGCTTGAAGATTCCGAGAAAAGAAACGCTAAATATGATCAGATTTTTAAAATGATCAAGGACCAATATCTGGCTGAATTTTACGATCCCATAACTTATGATTTTTATATTCGGGATAATATTAAAGGTGTTTCACAAGTAAAGGGAAATCAACCGACATCTCGCTTTAACGACATCAAAAAATGGTATATAAAAGAAAAGAGAGTGAGAAAGTAGTTAACAGTATGGAGTATGAAGTTAAAAGTATACTTAATAACTAATTACTTTATTCTTATACTAATTTGGGCGAATGGTGGAATCGGTAGACACGTAGCGTTCAGAGCGCTATGGGAGCAATCCCGTGGAGGTTCAAGTCCTCTTTCGCCCACCAAAAAAAGTTAGGATTATTTCCTAACTTTTTCTTGAAGGATGATAGTGGCGAGGACTTGAAAAATGAGTGGGGTCGGGAGAACAACTGGTCTCCCGTTTGGGGTGACCTGAGCCAACAGGCGATGACCAGAGGGCGGAAGCCCTATGGAACGCAAGGTGGAGCCTGAGTAGTGAAATGTCCTCTTTCGCTCACCAAAAAAACGCTGGGAATCTGATTTTATTTTATTCCTTTGACATCCTTTTGTTTTTTTGTTATGATTTGATTGTTTAGAAAACATTAAGCCAGCTTGAATATGGGGGAAAGAGATATTATTCGGGTTGGAGTACCCGATTTTTTTATGCACGCTTAGCTCAGTGGTAGAGCGTCTCGTTTACACCGAGAGGGTCGGGGGTTCGAATCCCTCAGCGTGCACCATTCGACTCGCTTGCGCTCGCTCATGGCAAGCCAGATCGAGATTAAAAAATGAGCATTGCTGAGAATGGCTGAGGGGATGAGAACCCCCGACTGCCGCAGAGAAGCGGGTTTAGGGACCCGCTGGTGAGAATCCCTCAGCGTGCACCAAGCCCCAACCATCAATTGGTAATTGTATTTTGATTGGAATTGTATTTGGTTATTGGTTATTAAATTTTGGGCGAGTGGTGAAATTGGTATACACGCTACCTTGAGGTGGTAGTGGGAGCAATCCTGTGCAGGTTCAAGTCCTGTCTCGCCCACCAATTATAACAACAAAGAATATGGATTTTAGTTTTCTTCTAACCACAACTTATTGGTTTGATCCCAGACCGACGATACAGAGTCATCTTTATATCCCGTTAACAATCGTGTTCGGAGTTTTGGTTATTGCTGGATTGGCAATTGCCTTATTGCTCCAGGGCGAATTGAAGAAACTTTGGCATCGATTTTTCCCCGCCTTATTGATACCGGGAATAATTGGTTTTGTTTACCTTTTTGGGCGGTATGAGCAACTTCCATATCTGGCTTCACGATTTACACTGGCCTTAATTTTGCTTTCATTTTTTGTCTGGACCTTTATATTGCTTTTATGGTCGGCTAAAAATGTCCCCGGATATATAAAAAATAAACAAACTGAAGAAAACTTTAACAAATATTTACCAAAGAAAAAGTGACCAAGTAGCCGAGCAACAGAGTGGCAGAGTAAAAAAGCACTCCGTCTCTTTGTTTCTCCGGTACTCTGTCACAAGAGATAGAAAGGAAATTACAAATGGTTGACGAAGAAAAAAAAGAAGAGAAGAAAAAGGTTTCTTTAAATGAAACAATGGAAAAGTTGATTGAGGAAATGGGAGATCGGCTTTTGCCTTTTGCAGAAGGGGAAATGGTTGACGCTAGGATTTTGGCCGTTGGCGGCAATCGAATTTGGGTTGATGTTGCCGGACAATCACTCGGTTTTATTCCCGAAAAAGAAATTACAACAAAAACTGGCCTGAAACCCGGCGATATGATTATGGCTACTGTCATTGCTATGGAAGATGAAGACGGCAATGTCGTTTTATCAATGAAGCGGGCTGACAGAGAAAAATACTGGATTGAGATGGAGGCTGCATTTAAGAACGGTCAGCCAACTGCCATCAAAATCTCTGACGCCAACAAGGGCGGTTTGATATCTGATGTTGGCGGGATCTTGGGATTTTTGCCGGTATCGCAGCTTGCTCCGGTGCATTATCCAAGAGTTACGGGCGGCGACAAAGACGAAATTTTGAACCGGCTCCGTAAATTTATCGGTGAAGAATTTATGGTCAAAGTTATTACTTGTGAAAAGGAAACGAACAAACTGATATTTTCCGAAAAAGCAGTCAAAGCTCAAGAAGTAAAGAGCAAAATCGATAAGTTTAAAGTTGGCGACAAAGTTAAAGGCCGAATCACCGGCATTGTTGATTTCGGTTTGTTTGTCAGTATTGATCCGGAAATCGAGGCTTTGGTCCATATCTCTGAAGTTTCTTGGACTCGAGTTTCCGATCTTCATCGTCTGTTTAAAGTTGGGGACGAAATTGAAACAATGGTTATTTCAGTTGACGACGGACGAGTTTCTTTATCAATAAAGAGACTTTTGCCTGATCCGTGGGTTAAAGCTGCTTCGAAATATCAAGTCGGAGATGTCGTTAAAGGCGAAGTAACAAAAATTACGCCGTTTGGAGCGTTTGTCTCTTTGGATGAAGAGATTGACGGTCTGGTACATATCTCAGAGCTCTCTCAGGACAGAGTTGTTGACCCCGGCCAGATAGTCGAACTTGGCAAAACCTACAAATTTAAGATTATCTCTATTGAAGCGGAAAATCATCGACTTGGCTTAAGCATGAAAGTTGACGGTAAAGAAGAAAAAGCCGAAAAAAAGAAAAAGACTTCTTCAGAAACCGAAAAATTAGAATCCGAGGCTCCAAAAGAGGAAAAGAAAAAGTCGTCCAAGAAAACAGAAAAACCCAAAAAGACAAAAAAGGTCAGTGACGTAGTCGCTGAATAGTCCACCGGTTTGACGGGATCGCAGTTCGTATCGTTAGACGTTAAACGTTTTACGAAACGAACATCTACTAATGATAAACGATTAACGAGTTATGGAGGATAAATGCAAATAAAATATTTGGGGCAAGATAAATTTCAGATTCGTTCCAAAGATCTCGAAATAAAATTCGACGGCAATGTTTCTATTAATGGTTTTGATTTTCCCGGCCCGGGAGAATATGAGAAGGCTGGGGTAATCATTAATGGCATTGCCGATGGCGAGAACAATACGATATATGTCTTAAAAATCGAAGAAATGAATGTCTGCCATTTAGGCAAAATAAACCATGCTCCCTCGGAGGACGAGGCAAAACAGATGGGCGACATAGATATTCTATTTTTGCCTCTTGGCCAAGAAGGTTCAGCCGATGTAAAAACCGCCAGCAAAATTATTAGTCGCATTGATCCGAGAATAGTAATTCCGATGTTATACGACGATCTCTCTGAATTCAAGAAAAGCGAAGGAGTGGTCGATGGGGAAACGGATATCTTAAAAATCCGTCGATCCGATTTGCCTGAAGATGAGAGAAAAATTATTATTTTAAATAACCAATAACCAATTAGCAGGAACAATCTGTTTAGCTATTGATTCTTGCACCTTGGCGTTTTAACAAATGGGCTCATTTAATAAATTTAAAAAGGTCCTTGAAGAGAAGGGAAGTTTTTTGCTAATCTGTCATATTGATCCTGACGGCGACGCAATCGGTTCTATGATGGCTCTTAAAGATTATCTTAAAAGAGCTGGCAAAAAAACTTATATGCTCTCCAAAGATTCGATACCGGAGGTTTTTTCTTTTTTGGATAGCGGAGAGGAGATAAGAAATGATTGGCCTCAAAAATTTGAAGCAATCATACTTTTGGATAATGGCGATTTCAAAAGAACAGGTTTTACTGAAGAAATACTTAGGCAAAAGAAGAACGGCATTCCGGTAATAAACATTGACCATCACCCTAAAAATGACATTTGGAAGATAGCAAGCGTTAATCTGTCCAATCCGGAGGCTTCTTCGACCTGTGAAATCTTAGCCGGAATATTCTTATCAGAGAATATGATGATTACCCCGAGTGTAGCAACATCTTTGCTTGCGGGGATTTTTTATGACACGGGCGGGTTCCAACACCAAAACACATCCAAAATTGTTCTTGATCTGACAAGCGAACTTCTCAAAAGAGGAGCAAGGCTCAAGAGAATTTCCGAAAAATTGTCAGGTTCGCGGCCAATTTCTCTTTTCAAACTTTGGGGCATCGCTTTGAAAAGATTGGCGATCAGCAACAGATATAAACTTGCCGTATCGTTTTTGAAAAGGGACGATCTTTTAGCAACTGGTGCTTCAGAAGAAGAAATTTCCGGTTTGGTTAATCTTTTAAACTCCATTCCGGAAGCTCAGGCCGCTTTATTGATTTATGAAAGCGCTGATGGTAAAATCAAGGGCAGTTTACGGACGGAGAAGGACGATTTGGATTTGTCAAAGTTGGCAATCCATCTTGGCGGCGGGGGACATAAAAAGGCAGCCGGTTTTTCAATCACCGGACAGATTGAAAAGGATAAACATAGCTGGCATATAATCTAAAATTTGCCCGAGTGGTGGAATGGTAGACACGAAGGACTTAAAATCCTTTGCCGTTAAGGCGTGCCGGTTCGACTCCGGCCTCGGGTACCAAAAAATGCTTCCTTGTAAAAGGAAACATTTTTTTATTTTTCATAATTTTTTTAGTTTGAACCGGGAGCATCTTACTCCCGGCTCTGATAAAGCGCCGGAGGCGCAAAAATAAATCCGCAGCTTTGGCATTTGAAATTGGCTGCGGTAGCCGTTGGCGCCATGCGGTTGCGCCGAAGATCGCGGGACGCCCGCGATGGCCTCGACTCGGCGCCGCATTTCGGGCAGCTGGGGAATTTGAAAACCTCCTGTTGCAGCCCCAGTTTGATCATAAGCCAGTGGAAAAACTTCATCTGTAGCAGCTGAAAAAGGTTCATAGATATCCCTTTCTGACTTTGTGATAACTTTTTTATAGCATATTTAACATTATTTGTCGAGTTATTATCTTAATGTTATGATACAAAAAGCATTAACAAAGGAGAAAATTGAAAAGAACACAGGAGAATTTACTAAAGGCGATGGCGGGTGAGTCATTAGCTCGCAACAAATACACTTTTTTTGCCAAGCAAGCGGAAAAAGAAGGGCTGATTTGGATTTCCCACATTTTTTTGGAAACGGCTGACAATGAAAGGGCTCACGCGGAAGAAGAGTTTGAGCAAATAGAGGGCAAAGCTGAAATGGCAAACGGTTTTGATATTCATTCGCTTGGCAAAACCGTCGAAAACTTAAAAGCGGCTTTTAAGGGGGAGACCTATGAATATTCCGTGATGTATCCGGAATTTATAAAGATTGCTAAAACAGAAGGGGACAAAGAAGCGGCAAGATTATTTACGGAGATTTCTGAAGTTGAAGAAAAGCATGCCATTCGGTACAAAATATTAGCTGATTTGATTGAAAAGGGGAAACTTTATCAAAGAGACGAAGAAATTGAATGGAAATGTTTAAATTGCGGTTATATTCATAAGGGTAAGAGCGCGCCGGAAGAGTGTCCGCTCTGTAAGAAGCCCCAAGGCTGGTATGCAGGAATAGGAATTGTGCGGTAAAAAAGGGAAGTTGCCGATCTAAATTTTATTTATATTTTTATTTTTTTGGCGACCGTGACAAAAAGTCACGGTCGCCTTAATTTTGCCGCTAAAATCTGTTTTGGCGGCCGAGCAAAGTTCCGGTCTCCCCTCCTTTTGCGAATCGGATAAGAGCATTGTCGGCGAGACCAATGATCCGAACCTGTCGGCAATTCCGATGCCATTTCCACCAAAGAAAACGGCAATCAAAACAGCATCCTGCCATCTCGGCGATTTTGTTGCCTGCGCCGCCGCTACCGGCTTCCGATTTGCCATTTTTCAAAATGATTCCTTTAGGCAGATTGCGGCAATTAAGTTCCCGATATATTCTCGCATCAGGATATTTTGCCGGATCTTTTTCATATATTCCTCCCGCCAAGGTGATATTGGCAATCAGATCCGGCTTAAAAATCTGAGCAAAAAGCCTTGTCAGCTGATCGTTTTCGCTGATTCCGCGAAACATCAGAGAAATTTCTCTTGGTGAAACAACATCGTTCTCGTCAAGTATCGTGACAATTCCCGCTCTCGCGAAATTGTCAGAGCTAGATTTAATACTTGCTCTTTCATACTTATTGGTTAGATTGCTGTGTGTCACCCAGACCTGAGCCACTCCAATGCCGTGCTTGGTAAACGCTTCGCGCCAAAAATTCATCAACCTAACTGAGCCTAGGCCTGCCAAATCCTTCTTGTGCAAATTTTCTACATCTAGGCCAAGTTTTTTTGCTTCCTCCTCCCCTGCCTTGATTGCTGCCGATGTAATAAGGGCAACCTCAAAGTCGAGGTTGATTATTCCCGCTATCTGTCCGGCAACATTATCAAAAATCGCTTGGTCAAGCCGATCGTTTTTCATCAAGCTGGCCGTGCCAACTTTGATCAGCATTCGTTTTTTCATTGATCTCACCTCCTTCCAAAAATGCCAGAGAATTTTCTCTGGCAAAAAATATCTAGGGCAAAATAAAATTGTGACAGAGAAAATAAAAAACCGCCCTGTACTAAGGCGGTGCTCTCTGTTTTAACTTAAAAGATCCGACTTAGCACATAGGCATCGCCGGTTGCGGAACAATCATTTCAATTTGAATCTCTCTCAACATTATTTTTGATAATACTCTCAAACTTTTGTTTTCGCAATATCTGTCGTTTACTAGATTGCAAATTTATAGAAAAATAAACTGGTTTGTTTTTATTCATCATTCCTTTTTTTGTTTGTTTAATATAAAATAAAGTCTGATTGAAAGCCATAAAATGAAAAAAAATTGTAAAGCGATAGAAGTCAAAAACTTAACAAAAAGATTTGGTTCCTTTACTGCGGTTGACCATATCAATTTTACGGTTGCTTGCGGCGAGATCTTTGCATTTTTGGGGCCAAACGGAGCCGGAAAATCGACAACCATAAAAATGCTGACGACCTTATTGGTTCCGTCTGAGGGGACTATTTTAGTAAACGGCGCTGATCCGTCGATTGATCAAGACGAAGTGCGAAAATCGTTTGGAATTGTTTTTCAGGATCCGACTCTCGATGACGAGCTAACAGCCTTAGAAAATCTGGATTTTCACGCCCGACTTTACGGCTTGCCAAAAGATCTGAAAAACAAGCGCATAAAGGAACTATTAGGGATTCTGGAGCTTTCGGACCGCAAAAATTCTTTAGTCAAGACTTTTTCCGGCGGAATGAAACGGCGGCTTGAAATTGCCAGAGGGTTATTGCACCATCCCAAAATTCTCTTTCTCGACGAACCAACGATCGGTCTTGATCCCCAAACCAGAAATTTGCTCTGGGATTATATCAAAGAAATGAACAGGCGAGAAGGAATCACCGTCTTTCTGACAACTCATTATATGGATGAAGCTGAAAGAATGGCGATGCGTTTAGCGATCATCGATCATGGCAAAATAATGGCGATGGGCACGCCCGAAGAGCTTAAAAAACAAACCGGAAAAAGTAACTTGGAAGATGCTTTCCTGGCAATTACCGGCACGGCTATTCGCGAAGAAATGGCTTCGACAAAAGAACAGTTAAGAATGAGAAGAAGGAATAAGTAATGAACGCGGTCTATGTTTTATGGATTCGCCAAATCAAGAGATATTTACGATCGAGGCCTCGGATTATCGGAGCACTTGGACAGCCTTTACTCTTTTTGATAGCCTTGGGTTATGGATTTGGCTCGATTTTCCAGCGGGCCGGTCAAGGCAATTATATTGATTTTTTGGTTCCTGGAATTATTGCCCAGACTGTAGTATTTACAGCTATTTTTACGGGTATAGATTTGATTTGGGATAGACAGTTTGGTTTTTTGAAGGAAACAATGGTTGCGCCTGTTTCCCGTTTTTCCATTATATTGGGTCGGACACTCGGCGGAGCAACGATTGCCACACTTCAAGGCGTGATAGTCTTATTGCTATCTTTGATTTTGAAATTTCATATTGTTAATTGGGCGATGTTGCCGCTTGCCATTTTAGCAATGTTTATATTAGCTTTGGCTTTCACGGCGTTGGGAACGGCGATCGCAACAAGATTATCTGATTTTCAGGCTTTTCAACTTATTATCAATTTCATCATTATGCCTTTGTTTTTTCTTTCCGGTGCTCTATTTCCTTTGACAAATTTGCCAAGCGTGATGAATATCATAGTTAAAATTAATCCTCTAACATACGGGGTGGACGCTATCCGGAGATCTCTTATAAACATAGGTCATTTAAGTTTTGCTTTAGACTTTGCCGTTATTACCCTCGTTAGTGTCGCCTTATTGGCAATCGGAAGTTATCTTTTTTCCAAAATAGAAGCCTAATCCGTTTTGACTTGATCGGAGATAATCTTTAAAAGCGCTTTCTTATTACTCTCCCTTATCGTTTTCTTTTTATTTGTAAATTCTTCCGATTCGTTTCAATTGCTGATTGAAAAGATCGGCGATTTCGGTTATATTGGCTCCTTGATATCGGGAATATTTTTTGTCTCTATGTTTACAGTCGTGCCGACATCGGTTATTTTATTTGATTTGGCAAAACATCTTAATCCGTTGCTTGTGGCTATATTCGCGGGTGTGGGAGCGGCTATCGGCGATTATCTAATCTTTCGATTTCTAAAAGATAAAGTTTTTGAAGAAATATCACCGGTTTTTGAAAAATTTGGCGGAAGCTTGTTAAAGAAACTATTTATTAGTCCATTTTTTATTTGGCTTGTACCTTTTATGGGGGCTTTTGTGATTGCTTCGCCTTTGCCTGATGAGCTCGGAATTACTCTTTTGGGCCTTTCAAAAGTCAAAAGTTGGCATTTCATTTTGATAACCCTTCTCTTAAATGCCGTTGGTATATTTATAGTCATTACGCTCTCAAGGTCGTTATGATTTGGGCGGCCTGATAAAAGCCGAAATCACGACGAAGACCAATCCGCCGCCTAGACAAATTAGCCCGGTGTAAACCGCTGCTATGGCGAGGCCGGCGAGGTTTGAAAAAGCAAAGAAAATCGCCATTATCAAAAAAGCTGAGCCAAAATAAATTAAAGGAAGGGCGATAACGAAAGAAAATAACGCTTTTATCGAGTAGACAATAAATATCTTTTTTATTCTCTTTTGGATCGGGCTGAAATTGTCGGAGATAATTTTTTTAATTTGCTCAAACATTTAGCAGAGAAGATTGTTAATGTCCTTTGGCAATGAATTAATAATTTTATCCGCTTCGGCGGGATCAATGTTGTCAAAAACGCTATTTAAAACCACTCTGATTACCTCATCGATTCCTTCGCCAGTATCAAATTTAAATTGTTTTGAAACATATTGTTCAAATTGCGGTCGATTCATTTTTATCGGCACTTTTTCGGTTGACCAGCCGTCAAAAAATACTCCTTTAATCAAAAGGGGAAGCTGGGCGCTGAAATTAACAGCCTCGTCTATCGGGAGTCTGTCGCGAAGCGCATGCAAAACAGAACGAAGCGCCAGATATGATTGATTGCGCCGTCCTTCCCAACCAAATTGAGCCTCGATTTCTTTTAAAATCAAATTTGATTTTTCAATTGTCGTGTCAAAGACATCTAAACCGGTATTTGTCATATTTTTCCAAAAATTAATTTCTTATACTCAATAACTTTAAGTTTTTTGCAGACAATTTCATCAGTGAAATTTACATTTTCTAGAAAAATAAGCTTTTCAGATTACTTGGTTTTTGTTATAATAAATTCATAAAATGGCAAGCAGGCGCAAAAAGATTTGGTTTGGCTTATTGATTATTGCCGCAGTACTGGCAATCTCAGCGTATTTTTATGTGCCAAAAATGTTTGCGGACGAAGTATATCCTCTAAAATACACTTCTTTTATCGTCAAATATGCCCAAAAATACAATGTCGATGCTGCTTTGATTGCTGCCGTTATATTACAAGAAAGTCGTTTTAATCCCGAGGCCAGATCGGGAGCTGGCGCAGAAGGATTGATGCAGTTCATGCCGGGAACGGCGGCGACGATGGCCAAAGAAACCGGCCATTGGCCTGATTATGATATTTATGATCCCGAGACTTCAGTCGAGTTTGGGGCGGCTCATTTAAGAGATTTGCTTATAAAATATGACGGTGATGTTGCTCAGGCGCTAGCCGGATATAACGCCGGAACCGGCACCGTTGACAGTTGGCTTAGATTAAATATATTTGAAAAGATTATCAATTCCGGTTCAACGAGTGAAACAGTCAATTATGTTCAAAAAGTAAAAAATTATCAAAAGGTTTATACCACAATGTATGCTGACGAGCTACAATTGCCAATCGATGTTACAGCCCAGCTCCGAGAGACTTCGCCAGCGCAGGAAGAGGCAAAAGTTAGAGGATTTGTCTGGATACAGATATTCAGTAATATATTTCATTTTTAATGAATTCAAAGGAACTTAGAAAAAAGTTTTTGGAATATTTCAAAGAGAAGGGGCACTTAGTGCTTCCTTCTGCTTCTTTGGTCCCAGCGGAAGTCGACCCGACGGTTTTGTTTACTACTGCCGGAATGCAGCAATTTAAACGCTATTACTTGGAACCTTCCGAAGCGCCGGACTCTCGTCTCGCAACTTGTCAAAAATGCGTTCGGACGGGCGATATTGATGAGGTAGGTGATGCTACTCATTGCACATTCTTTGAAATGCTCGGCAATTTTTCTTTTGGCTTTCCCGAAAAGAAAGGATCGTATTCTAAAAAAGAGGCAATTTTTTTCGCTTGGGAATTTCTCACGCAAGTTCTAAAAATCAATGAAAATCGGATTTATGCAACCTATTTTCAAGGCGAGAGAGGGGTTGCTGAAGATCGAGAATCACTTGAAATTCTGCAAGGCATCGATAGTCTAGTCAAAGTTGTACCTCAGGGTTTTAACGATAACTTTTGGTCTTTAGGTACGGAGAATTCTCCGGGAGGACCGACCGTTGAGTTTTATGTTGATGGTGTCGAAGTCTGGAATCTGGTTTTTAACGAATATGTCCTAAGAAATGGAATTTATGAATCCGCTAAGTTGAAGGGGATCGATACAGGTATGGGCTTCGAAAGATTGGCCGTGATGTTGCAAGGAAGCGCCAGCGTCTACGAAACAGATCTCTTTGCCCTGGCTAAAAAGAGACTATCGGAGATAAAAACGAGAGATGATGCAACATCGGAGCGAATTATTCTTGATCACGTCAGATCGGCGATATTTATGATAAACGATGGTGTTTTACCGTCAAACAAAGACCGGGGTTATGTTTTGCGCCGGATTATTCGCCGAGCTATCGTTAAAGCCCAACAGATCGGTATTAGTAATAATTTTACAGCTAATCTGGCAAAAGAGTTTTATCCTATATACGAAGGAATCTATGAATTTAGTAAGGAAACAATCGAGCAGGAACTGGAAAAAGAGGAATCGAAGTTTCAAAAAACACTAAAAGACGGCTTGAAGATATTGGAATCTAAAAATGAGGTTTCCGGCAGAGATTTGTTTGATTTATACCAATCTTTCGGGATTCCCTCCGAAATTTCTCTTGAGGAAATAAATCGATTAAAAACTCATTTATTGCCAAATGCTGTTGGCGAATACGAGGAATTGTTTAGAAAACATCAGGAATTATCTCGTACCGCGTCGGCAGGGATGTTTAAAGGGGGGCTTTCTGAAGCAGGAGAAATGACCGCTAAATATCATACTGCAACTCATTTACTTTTGGCGGCGTTGAGAGAAGTTTTAGGAAAAGATGTCTTTCAGAGAGGGTCTAATATTACGGCGGAGCGATTGCGTTTTGATTTTTCCTATCCGGAAAAATTAACCCAAAAGCAAATCAGCGAAGTTGAAGATATTGTTAATAAAAAAATAGAGGAAGATCTTCCCGTTGATATGATGGAAATGAGCTTAATTGATGCAAAAGAGTGCGGGGCAATGGGGATATTTGAATCTAAATACGGCGAAAAAGTTAAAGTGTATACAATCGGCCGGAAAGATTCTTCGACTCCCAATGGCCGCATGGAACCTCCGTTTAGCCGGGAAATTTGCGGCGGACCGCATGCCAGCCACACTGGCGAACTTGGGCATTTTAAAATAAAAAAAGAAGAATCATCTTCTGCCGGCATAAGGAGAATTAAGGCTGTCTTAGAATAGATTTCTCTTTTTATTGACCGAATAGTTGCTTCGGAGTAATTTTTAGTTGGGAGGTGGCTTTCAATGTGCCATTTCAATTGCGCCATAAAAAAGCGCAAGAAAGACTATCGGTTGGCTCAATTGCTTGTAGTTAAAGTGCCAGCCGGAATCTTTTTCGCTTTCATCTTTGCCGGTGTTTTCTTCCCTGTTTTCTCCTGTTCGCATCCGGATATGATCGCAGGCATTGGTATACTCTTTGGGCTAGCAGTTCATCTGCTTGAACCATATGGGGATCGTATTGCCAATTCGATTCTCGTACTCTTTCGGAAGGTCGGACGGTAAAGGAGTAAATCCATCCGGCCTTTCAATTTAAAAGCAACGCTTGTTTTACTCTATAATTCTTTTTATGTAATATAAATTGTCGCTTCGGCGATAGGCGTAAGCCGTGACTATATCGGCAAAACTTTGTCCGGATATTAGCGCCGGTAGTTGGATTCTAGGCGGCCCATGATGGGCCGCCTAACCGCTTATAATCCCAGTAATTTGTTAATAAATTTTTATTGTTATATAATAGATTTAAACCTTAAGCGAGGGAATTCTTTGGGAATCTTTGGCTTCAAAAATAAAAAAAGCTATGCCATAGCGCTGGATATCGGCACTGAATTTGTTAAAGTGCTAGTTTTTCGTATTGAGGATGATACCGCCTATGTCGTTGGTGTTGGTCGCCAAAAGCAAGGTCTTTCTGATATGCAAGGCGGTTTTGTGACGGATATTGCCGGCGTTATGAAAAACTGTGAAAAAGCCCTTGAGCAAGCCTTTCAGGAAGCGAAGATTGCTCCTGCCCAGTGTGTTATCGGGATTGCCGGCGAATTGGTAAAAGGTACAACCACGACAATTCATTATAAGAGAGAAGATCCGAAAGAAAAAATAACGGTTAAAGAGCTTAAAGAGATAATTGAACAGGTTCAGGAAAGAGCTTTTGATAAAACCAGAACCGAATTAGCGTGGGAAACCGGCCAAGAGGAGCTCGATGTCAAATTGGTTAATTCAGCAGCAGTCGATGTTAGAATCGACGGCTACAAAGTGACAAATCCGATTGGTTTTCAGGGCGGTGATATACAGGTGGGGATTTTTAACGCTTTCGCTCCGATAGTTCATTTAGGTGCCTTGCAAACCGTAGCAGAAGATCTTGATCTTGACTTATTATCAATTGCAGCCGAGCCTTATGCCGTATCGCGTTGTGTCGGGGCAGAAGATTCGGCCGAATTTTCTTCAATTTTTATTGATATTGGTGGAGGTACTACTGATATTGCCGTTGTTAGAGCCGGCGGAGTCGAAGGGACAAAAATGTTTGCCATTGGCGGACGCGTTTTTACCAAATCTCTGGCGGACGCGTTTGATAAAACTTTTTTTGAGGCCGAAAAACTAAAAATTGATTATGCCACCGGCAAGATCTCGAAAGATTCGGAAATTGGAGGTAAGATAAGAAAAGCAATTGAAAACGATTGCGATGTATGGTTGGCCGGAGTTCAACTAGCACTTGAAGATTTTACAAATGTGGAACTTCTGCCATCAAAAATTATGTTATGCGGCGGCGGATCATTGCTACCAGAAATTAAGGAATACCTGGAGAAGAAAAACTGGATCAAAAATCTGCCCTTTGCTAAGCAACCTAGGGTGGAATTTATCAAACCCAAGCAAGTGACTTCTGTAATTGACGAAACGGGTAAAATAAAGGGATCACAGGATATTACGCCGATGGCTTTGGCGAATCTTGCGATAGATTTGGCGGGAAAAGAAAGTGTGGTTGATGGGGTCTTGGATAGAATTATAGAAGGATTAAGGAAATAACTTATATAAGCGCTAAGAATTAAGTGTTTAAGCAAAGATGAATCAAGTTTTTTATTTAGAACCGGATGAAGAGATAACCAAAGTAATCGACCGTATCAAGAAAAGCGAGAAAGACGGCGTAGTTTTGGTGATACCGCGAGGATCAACCATTTCAAAAAGCATCATAAATCTTAAACTTTTGCTAAGAAGCGCCAAAGAAAAGAAAAAGGCTATTGCTTTAGTTTCAACCGATAAAGTGACAAAGAATCTGGCCGATCAACTCGGATTAGATGTTTTCGCCAAACCAAGCGAGGCTGAAAATGCGGATCTTTCCCTAAAAGGGATTCCCGAAAATGATGTTCAGGAGGGATCTTTAAAGGTCAACACCTACAGAAAATACGATTTGAGCCATATCTCCGCTTTTGACGGCGAGGAGGACGCAGAAGAATCAGATGAAGACGAGGCAACGGATCAGATAGGCGATCAAGAAGATGAGGCATCAGGCGGCGAAGACGAAACAAATCAACCAGAATCGTCAGAAAATTATGAAGAAGCGGACGATGAGCCAGATGATAACCTCACAAAAGAAAGCGATATTTCCGAGGAAGATAAAGATATTGTAAAAAAATCTGCCGATCCAGAAATTAAAGAGGATGAAACGCCATTAATACATAAGCCCCGAAAACTCAAAACTCGCGGGAGCCGTAGAATCATAATAGCCTTGGGCGGCTTTGCCGTTTTTGTACTGCTTCTCGCTTCTTATTTTTATTTTTCAAAAGCAGAAGCTTCTCTCGTATTAACTACTTCTGATTCAAATAAAAAGGCAACCATACAGGTTGATAAAAATCAGGGTGAGGTTGACGCCAGCGCTTTAAAAATTCCGGGTAAAATAGTCCAAGTTGATAGCGAGATAACGAAAGAATTCGATGCAACTGGCAAAAAAGACGCCGGTGAAAAAGCGAAGGGTACTATCACAATTTCCAACTCAATAAGCACTAAGGCAATTACAATATCTCCCGGGGCGGAGGTTGTTTCTGAAGACGGCAAGGTTTTTAAAGTCGAGAAAGGGGTGCTTGTTCCCGGTGCAACTTTAGAAAATTGCGAGATCACCCCAAGCGGTATTAATTGCGATCGAACCCCAGGCACAGTTGAAACGACGGTGATTGCTTCTCAAAACGGCGATCAATACAATCTTGCCCCAACAACTTTTACGGTGAACGGCTTAGCCGCAGCTAATAAGGACGCTTTTGCAGGCGGGATTACAAAGAACATTCTTTATGTGACAGAAAAAGATTTAGCAAACGCGGAAGATACAATTAAAAAAGAAGCGCTTTCATCTAGCAAGTCAGATTTAATCAACAAAGCCGACCAAGAAGGGCAGAAAATATTCGGAGATGATATTGCTTTAGAAATATCATCGCTTGAGCCAAACAAAAATGTAAACGACGAAGTTAATAAATTTCAGATAAAGGCAACTGTTAGTTTATCAGCACTGGGTTTTTCCGAAAATGATTTAAGAACGGCGATGGTTAGTATTGTCTCCAACGATCTTAAACCAGATCAGATGCTGGTTGGCACCGAAGAAAGCAACCTTTCTTATAAATTAACGGCCAGTTCTTTGGACGACGGATATGTCAAAGTCGAGGCAAATTATAAAGGAAAGGTCGGAACAAAAATTGAGATCTCGGATATTCAAAATAAGATACGCAATATGGCTGATAAGAAAGCAGAAGAATACCTCAAAGGATTAAGCGGTGTTAAAGCTGCGACAGTGGAAAGTTTGCCAGGATTTTTGAATAGAACTCCTTTTCTTTCCAATCATATCAAGGTTAACTTTACTTACGAAAAATAATTTTTAATTAATAGATCTGTAATATGGCTTTTTTAGCAATAGACTGGGGGGAAAAAAGAATCGGAATGGCAGTCGGAACTATTTATCCCAAGCCCGCCGGCATAATTGACGGCAGCAAACCCATATCGGAAATAGCCGATGAGATAAAAGAAATCTGTTTGAAAAACGATATCGAGAAGTTAATTATCGGATTGCCGATGAGATTGGGCGGCGAAGAAGGTCATTTGGCGCCAAAAATCCGAAATTTTGCCGATGTGATTTCAAAAGAAACTGGACTTGAAAGTGTTTTTGAGCCGGAGCAATTTACCTCCGCCGAAGCCGAAGAGTTTCTTCGGTCTCATAATGTTAAATATACTCGGGAGAGCGGTGTTCTCGATGAAACCGCAGCCGTGTTGATTTTGGAACAATACATAAACAAAGAAAAAAATGAAAATTCTGTTTAACTGGAAAATTATCACAATTTTTATTGCTTTTGTTTTTATCGCCGTTTGCACGGCTGCTTTTTTCTATATCAAACATGAGATAAAAAAGCCTCTTTTTCTTTTGAAGGATAAAACCTTGATCGAAATTAAAAACGGCGAAGGATCAAAAAGTATCGGTTCTGATCTGGCGTCACTTGGAATTATAAGAAATAAAAAAATTTTTTATTTGGCGGTCGTCTTGTATCAAAAGGAAATGAGGCCGGGGTTTTATGAAATAACGCCGGATTTATCGATTTTAGACATCATTAATCTGATTGATTCGGGCAAGGTAAAATTAGTTAAGGTGACATTTCCCGAAGGCTGGAGAAGTGAACAGATGGCTCAAAAATTGGCGGAAAATCACATTATTTCATACGATGACTTTATGGCTGAAGCAAAGCGATATGAAGGCAAACTGTTCCCTGATACATATTTTTTTAATCCCAGAATGAACGCCAAAGACATAGTTAATATGATGATCGACGATTATAATAAGCGGATTTCCAATTTGAAGGTAAGCGAAAAGGATTTGATAATCGCCTCAATAGTTGAAAGGGAGGCGGCAAATGATTCACAAAGAGCGCTTATCGCCGGAGTTTATCAAAACAGGCTGGACCGCGAAATGAAACTCGAAGCAGATCCAACGGTGCAATATGGCCGGGACAATAATGAAGTAGGCGCTCTTTCCGCTTCTTCTGCTCTTTTAAATTTTGATTTTTGGAATGGCGTTAGTATCTCCGACTATTTATCGGTGGTATCACCTTATAACACTTATTTGATTGCAGGGCTTCCGCCAGGACCGATTTGCAATCCGGGGATAGAAAGCATAAAGGCTGCCTTAAATCCGGCAAAGCACAATTATCTATATTTTTTGCAAAAGGGCGGAGAAATTTATCCAAGTGAGACTCCGGCTCAACACGACTACTACCGGGCAACCGTTTTGGGCGCTTCTTTATAGATAGCAATCAGCTTGACTTTGATGGGTTTTTTATCCTAGACTTAATAAGCATATTTACGCTTGCTTTATTCTAAATAACAAATGAAAAGTCCTTTCAGCAAAATTTTAAGCCGTTTTTCACAGGATATTGGCATTGATCTCGGAACTGCCAATACTTTGGTTTACGTTAAAGGCAAAGGCATAGTTATCAGGGAACCTTCCGTCGTAGCTATTAATAAAAAAACGAAAGACATACTTGCTGTCGGCGAAGAAGCAAAGAGAATGGTCGGAAGGACACCCGGCCATATTGTGGCTATAAGACCACTTGTCGACGGGGTAATATCCGATTTTGAAATAACCGAGGCAATGTTGAGATATTTCTTTGATAAGGTGCACGCCATGCATTTTTCTCTGATACCTCGTCCAAGAGTTGTTATTGGCATTCCGCACAGTGTGACGGAGGTGGAAAGGAGGGCGGTTGAAGAGGGAGCCATCAATGCCGGCGCCAGAGAGGTTTATTTGATAGAGGAGCCGATTGCGGCAGCAATCGGCGCTCGTTTGCCGATTCAAGATGCTTCAGGAAGCATGATCGTTGACATTGGCGGAGGTACAACGGAAGTTGCGGTAATTTCTTTGGGTGGGGTTGTGGCGTCGCGATCATTGAGAATAGCCGGCGATGAATTGAATGAAGACATTATTCAATACGCCAGAGATAAATTTAATTTGCTTTTGGGAGAAAGAACAGCGGAGGAGATTAAAATAAAAATCGGTTCGGCAATTGAGACAAGAGAAAAACACGAAGGAAAATTAAGGGGGCGTGATCTCGTGACAGGTTTGCCCAAAGAAATTATCGTAAACGATACCCAGATTCGGGAAGCGATGAAAAAACCGATAAATCAAATTATCGAGAGTATAAAAGTGACGATGGAGGAGACTCCTCCTGAGCTTTTGGCAGATATAATGGACAGAGGAATTATTTTGGCTGGCGGCGGCGCATTGCTCAAAGGCCTAGATCGATTAATTGCGAGCGAGACATTGACGGAAGTATATATTGCCGACGACCCTCTAACTGCAGTAGTCAGAGGTACGGGCATAGTTCTCGAAGATTTGGATCTATTGGCAGGGGTGCTTTTGCCAAAAGAATATAAAAGATAACTAAATCGGAGGATATGAGGCAAAAGAATAACATTCTATTATTGGTTTTTCTCGCCGCTTTGGTATCTCTTATTTGTTTTATGCCCTCCGTCCGCCGATCAATGAGATCAGCCGGTACTAGCATTTTTTCGGGCATCACTCAAGATATGTCCGGTTTGGGCAAAAAAATAAAAGGTAGTTTTTCTTTTGTGGCGAGTATTGGTAATTTGAGGCAACAGAATGAAGATTTGATAACTAAAATAACAGAGTTGCAAGTTGATGGCAGTAAGATCTCCGAACTTGAATATGAAAACAATTTGCTAAAAAAAGAACTCGGCTTCGTCGGAGAAAATAACAAAAACTCTTTTGTGCCGGCCAAGATCATCGAAAGAGATCCGGTTTCTTTTTTGGACTATTTAGTGATTGATCGGGGTTCGGCTGATGGCATTGTCGAGGGTGATCCGGTCGTATTTAGCGGCGTATTGGTGGGGCAGATAAAAACAGTGATGGAACATACTTCCACCGTGGTGTTAATAACCAGCAAGGATTCGATAGTCCAAGCAATGTTGCAAAATTGTCGGGCTAAAGGGATACTAAAGGGAGGTATTTCAGGGCTATACCTTGAGAACATAGTTAGAGATACCGAATATAAGGAAGGAGAATATATCGTCACAAGCGGACTCGGTGGCAAAATGAAACAGGGTATTATAATCGGACGAGCCAAAGCCCTGGAATCATCATCATCTGGCATATTTAAGACGATTAATGTTGAGCCGCTAATTGATTTATCGAAGTTAGAATTAGTATTTGTGGAAATATGAAACCGATTAAATTTATTCTTTTTGTATTTTTAGGTCTAATTCTGGTTCTCTTAGACGTTTCTTTCTTCAGTTTTATAACTGTAATGGGCGCCAGCATTATTACTTCTTTTTTGGTGTTGATAATGATGGCCATCACTGATAGAAAAAAAGATTTTGCTTATTTTTCTTTGCTGCTTGTTTTGTATTTCTCAATTTTTTCTTCTTTGCCGTTATTTCTGATTGGTTTAAATATCTTAATTTTACCGTTAGCGATGAATTTTGTGATGAAAAAATATTTTCGTTCGCCAAATGTCTATGCTTCGTCTATTTATTTTTTTATCGCCAGCTTTGTTTTTGAATTTTCCTTTCTTGTTTGGGTCGGAGAATGGAATCTAAACGGTTATATGGCGGTCCTTTCTTTTGTCTTAATAAACACTATGGCCGGCTTTTTACTAAATTTTCTTTATCACAAGGCTCAAAATAGATTGTTAGCAGACTTTGAAATCAAAATTTAACGCATGGATATTTTTGGGAATTTTTCAAAACTAAATGGAGATAAGCGCAAAAGAACAGTTTCACGGCATAATGATGAAATTGAATTTTCATACAGCGATACTCATTCTGACCCTCTTGGAAAAATTGAGAACAAAAGTCCTCTTAACTATGTTTCTAACTTAAAAATTCTTACTTTTTTTATTTTTTTTGTTTTGATCTTTAGGCTCTTTACTATTCAGGTGGCAGAAGGTGACGCTAATCAAAAATTAGCCGAAGGCAATCGGATCAGGCCACGCGTTTTGGAATCGGATAGGGGGCTTATTACTGATAAGAACGGCCAGTGGCTGGCTCGCAATAAGCCTTCGTTTGCACTGGCGATTTATCCTTCCGATTTGCCAAAGAAAAGAGACGAGAGAGCGGAAATATATCGAAAACTTTCTGTAATAAGCGGTTTGTCTGAAGATCAAATAAAACAAAATGCCGAGAAAAATGGTCTTTCTTCTCTTAGCGAGGTTTTACTCAAAGAAGATATTTCACATGATGATGCTTTGATTTTGGAAGAAAAAGTTGCCGGATTGCCCGGAGTATTTATCGCCAAGAAGGCCATCAGAGAGTATCAAGAAGGAAGCGGTCTTGCTCATCTGCTCGGTTATACCGGAGTGGTGTCGGGTGACGATCTTAAAGATCATACGAATTATTATCTGTCAGATCGAATTGGTAAAACGGGGTTGGAATCGCAATACGAAAATTATCTAAGAGGTTTATACGGAGTTGAACAGATTGAAGTTGACTCCCGCGGCAATGTAATCAAAGTTTTAGTTGATGATAATAACAAAGAACCGGTTGCCGGCGACGATTTGGTTTTGAATCTTGATTTTGGGTTGCAAAAAGCAACTTCTAAAGCTTTGAAAAAAGGGATAGCAAATGGAAAAAAAATTACCGGTCAGGATGTTAACGACGGCGTAGCCATAGTAATGAATGTAAAAACCGGCGGAATTTTATCGATGGTTTCTTTGCCGGATTACAACAACAATCTTTTTTCAACCCAAATTAGCCAAAAAAATTATCAGAAGTTAACAAACGATAAAGATTTACCGATGTTTGACAGAGCAATTGCCGGCGCTTATCCCCCAGGTTCGATCTCGAAGATCATATTAGCTTCCGCCGGTTTAGCGGAGGGAACCATAACCAAAAATACCTCTTTTAGCACGCCGGCAGCCATTAAAATCGGAGAATATACTTTTCCGGATTGGAAGGATCACAGCTATGAAAGTACAAATATAGAGAGAGCGATTGCCGAATCAAATAATATCTTTTTTTATGCGATCGGCGGCGGATATGATCCGATAAATGGCATCGGAATTGAAGGGATGAAAAAATATTGGGAAACCTTTGGATTGGGTGAAAAAACGGGCGTTGATTTGCCTGGCGAGGCAAGCGGCTTTTTGCCCGATGCATCTTGGAAGGAAAAAACTATGGGAGAGCCGTGGTATATCGGTGATACTTATCACGCTGCTATCGGGCAGGGGGATCTTTTGGTGACGCCGATTCAAATGCTTCGGGCAACGGCGGCGATTGCGAATGGAGGAACACTGTTGCAGCCCCAGTTGGTTCAAAAAATAATTGATCCGACCGGCAATGTTGTAAAGGCGTTTTCTCCCAGAATTGAACAGAAAAATATTGTAAACCCCGATGTTATTAAGACCGTTCAGGAAGGAATGCGGATGACTATCACGGACGGTTCTGCCCGCAGTATCTTTCCTTCCGATTATCCAGTAAAAGTTGCCGGAAAAACAGGAACGGCTCAGTATGACAACAATACAAAAACTCATTCCTGGTTCGAGGCTTTTGCACCGTACGATAATCCGGAGATTGCAGTGCTTGTCTTGGTGGAAGGCGGAGGAGAAGGATATTCAGTGGCAGCGCCGGTAGCAAAAGAGATTTTCGATCATTATTTTTCAAAAAAATAAACAAATTTATCAATTCTATAAAGTTAAAACGCTTTTTTTGTTAAAAAAGTATTGACATAGAAGGCATATTTTGAGAAAATTTAGCCCACAAAAGAGGGAACGCTACACGGCACTGTCGTGAGCGCTTTTTTTCTCTCTTAAAACGGGAAAAAATTATGAGCAATTATGTCACAAAAGAGGGACTAGAAAAATTAAAAACACAATTGGCTGATATTAAGGTAAAACTTAAAGAAGTTAGCCAGAAGATTAAAGAAGCTCGGGAAATGGGTGATCTTTCGGAAAATGCCGAATATCACGAAGCCAAAAACGAACAGTCTTTTTTGGTTGGCAAAGAGCAGGAACTTGAGCAGAAAATCAAAAATGCCCAAATTATTACAAAAGAAAAGAGCTGTGATAATATTGTTGTGGGCTGTACTGTGGAGATTGAAGATGACGGCGAGCGGATGAAATATCAAATTGTTGGAAGCGACGAGTCTGATCCTATAAACGGCCGTATTTCAATCGATTCTCCGATCGGTTCTGCCTTGGTTGGGCATAGGAAGGGCGATCAAATTGAAGTCAAAACGCCCGCCGGAATGTCGATGTGCAGGATTATCAATATCGAGTAACAATCAAATTGAAAATTTTACTTATTGCTAAAATCCGGTTTTTGCCGGATTTTAGTTTAATAAACTTTAAATTTATGCTATAAAAAAGTTGTATTTATTAGAAAAGAGGAAGAATATGCTTGACAATTTAGGAGCAACCGAAAAAGAGCTGTTGGAAAATAGAATCGCCAAGGTAAAAGAGCTCAGAAAAATGGAAGTAGACCCATATCCTTCTGTTTCTAATCGGGACAAACAAATAGTTGAAATTATTGATAGTTCTGAAAATTTAATTGAAAATAAGGAAGCTGTCACGGTGGCCGGCCGGATAATGGCGAAAAGGGGCCATGGAAGACTTCTTTTTTTGGACTTAGCGGACGAATCTGGAAAAATTCAGGGAGTTTTCAAAGCTGACCAGATCGATAACAAGGAATTTACCGAGCTTTCCCTTATCGAAGTAGGCGATTTTCTTCAAATCAGAGGGTCTGTCTTTATTACGAAAGCTGGCGAGCTTTCGATCGAAGTCCAAAATTTAAAACTTCTAACAAAAGCGACGAGGCCCTTGCCTGAGAAATGGCACGGACTCAAAGATGTGGAAACAAGATATCGTGAACGATACGCTGATTTTATTGTTAATCCCGAAGTAAAACAAAAGTTTTACATTCGATCAAAGATTATAGAATCTCTTCGCAGTTTTCTTTTGGAAAATGGTTTTATGGAAGTTGATACTCCTGTCTTGCAGCCGATACCTGGCGGCGCCTCCGCTCAGCCGTTTTGCACTCATTACAACGCTTATGACAGAGATGTATTTTTGAGAATCGCGCCGGAATTGTATCTAAAAAGACTCTTGGTTGGCGGTTTTGAGAAGATCTTTGAGTTTGCCCGATGCTTTCGAAACGAGGGCGTAGACGCAACTCACAATCCGGAATTTACCAATCTCGAATTTTATTGGGCTTACGCTGATTATGAAAAACTGATGGATTTCACTGAAGACCTTATCCGGTATGTTGTCAGAGCGGTCAATAATGGCAATACGGAAATGGAGATAAACGGGCAGAAGATTGATTTTTCCAAAGATTTCAATCGCGTCACATTTGATCAGTTGACTGGCGGACAGCGAAATGATGAAGCCTTTAAAAAAGGTGTAGCAAACATTGTCGCACCGACTTTCGTCACGAATCATCCGGTTGAATTAATTCCTTTGGCCAAACGGAATGCTGATAATCCGGAATTTGTCGATTCTTTCCAATTAGTCATCGCTGGAATCGAACTTGTCAAAGCGTTTTCTGAATTAAACGATCCGATTGATCAAAGAGAAAGATTTGAGGAACAGATGAAGCTTCGAGAAAAAGGAGATTTGGAAGCCCAGCTTTTGGATCAAGATTTCTTGAAAGCGCTTGAGTATGGTATGCCGCCGACGGGGGGTTGGGGCCTTGGCGTCGACCGTTTTGTCAGAGTTCTTACCAATTCTAAAACCTTACGGGAAGTTTTATTTTTCCCATTTATGAAACCGATTGGTAACGACAAAGCAGTAAAAGAAAAGGAAAAAAATGCTTGATATTAAAAGAATTCGAGAAAAACCGGAGGAAATAAAAAAGGCTATTGCTCGCAAAGGGGCTGAGCCGGCTTTGATTGACGAAGTCTTGGAGCTTGACCAGAGACGCCGAGAACTAATTTCCAAATTTGAAGATTACCAGAAAGAACTCAATACCAGATCAAAAGAAATCGCTATGTTTCATGGCCAGCAGAAGATCGATGCGATCAATGAGGCAAGCGAATATTCAGAGAAGATCAAGCAGATCAGGCCTGAATTGGAAAAGGTAAATGATGATTTTCGCAAAGTAATGCTTGATATACCAAATCCTCCGATGGCCGATGTTATTGATGGCGAATCGGATAAGGACAATACGGTAAATCACATTTTTGGAGAACCGACTAAATTTGATTTCAAACCAAAGGATAATATCGAAATTGCGGAAAATCTTGATCTTTTTGACACGGAGAGAGCGGCAAAAGTGGCCGGATCGCGCTTTTATTATCTGAAGAGAGATTTGGTAATTTTAGAGATGGCTCTATTTCGCTACGCAATGGATTTTTTGGTTAAAGAGGGTTTTATCCCGATGATCCCACCGGTCATGCTCAACAGGGCAGTGATGGAGGGGGCAGGGTACCTTCCTGCCGGCGAGGAAGAAATATACAAAACTCAGGATGGCCTGTTTTTAGCAGGGACAGCCGAGCAGCCGCTGGCCGGTTATCATATGGACGAAATCCTCGATGAGAAACAGCTGCCACTGCGCTATGTCGGAATGTCGACGAGCTTCCGTCGTGAAGCGGGAAGTCATGGAAAAGATGTGCGGGGAATACTTCGGGCCCACCAGTTTAACAAGGTTGAAATGTTTTCTTATGTAAAACCAAAAGATTCGGAAAAAGAACATGAATATCTTGTTTCTCTTGAAGAGAAATTAATGCAAAGCCTAAAACTTCCTTATCAAGTGATCAATATTTGTGCTGGTGATCTGGGAGCCCCTGCAGCCAAAAAATTTGATATTGAAGGATGGTTGCCGAGCGAAGAAAAATATCGCGAGACGCATTCTTGCTCTAATTGCACTGATTTTCAAGCTCGAAGGCTTAACATCCGTTATAAAGACAAGGACGGTAAAGTCGATTTCGTCCACACCTTAAACGGCACGGCTTTTTCGGAGCGTCCCCTCATCGTTATCTTGGAAAATTACCAGCAAAAGGACGGCTCGGTTCTGGTACCGGAGGTGTTGCAAAAATACACTGGTTTTAAAGAAATTAAAAAGAATAAATAAGCGATCTACCGTTGACAGCCAAGCTTTATGTGTTAGAACATAGGGTCATTTTGGCAATATTTAAGCGCATTTCGGCGCTTTTTTTTGGTGGGGATAAGGTTAGTGGATGGAATTTGATCTCTTTGTTATAATGACATTTCAGTATTTTCTCTTTTTTATTTAAGGTTAAGTGTTAAAATAAGGTTAATTAATTTCGGAGGACTATGAAAGTAGAATTTCACATTAAGGAGATCATTATCTCGGCCAAGCAGAAGGCGACTTTGGAGAAAAAACTATTTAAACTTAAAAAATATATTAAAGACGAACCGTTGGTTATCGATTGTTATCTAAAGGACGAAACAAGCCCGGAAAAGGGCGGCGCAGATCAAGCTGTGGAATTGGCCGCGACTTTTGGGAACGAAAAAATTTTTGTTCGCGAAGTAGACGACAGGTTGATGCGGGCGTTCGCTCTTGCTTACAAATCGTTTGAAAGAAACTTGTCTCGTTTTCATAAGAAGAGAATCGATAAATCCCGTCGAGGAACAAAAAATTATTTAGAAAAGGCTTTAAAGGCCCTTCATTTCAAAAAATAATTTTGCGATTAGCGCTTTCTTAATTGAACTCTCTCCTCGTAAATGGTAAGATCCCAATTAGAATCATGATTTTAGAATCATAAATTATGATTCTGGTTATTATCCTAATACCTAATACGAAATACAAATGAGTATCTTAGACCTAATATACAATCCAAGCAAAAAAGTTATCGGGGTTTTGCAAAAAAAAGTTATCGAAATAAATGCTCTCGAGGAATCAATTTCTAAACTCTCAAACGAAGAATTGCGCTTAAAAACAGCGGAATTTAAGAAAAAAGTGACGGAGTGCCAAGGAGACAAAGAGGCGGAGAAAAAGATCATCGAAGAAATTCTACCTGAAGCTTTTGCTGTAATGAGGGAAGCAATGAAGCGTGTTTGGGGTGAACGTCATTTTGATGTTCAGCTCATTGGCGGACTCGTTCTTCATCAAGGAAAAATCGCTGAAATGAAAACCGGCGAAGGAAAAACTATTGTTGCCGCCCTTCCTCTTTATCTCAACGCGTTGCAAGGAAAAGGCGCCCATCTCGTGACGGTTAACGATTATCTTTCAAAACATCAGGGTGAGGGGATGGGCGAGGTCTATGATTTTTTGGGCCTGTCAACAGGAATAATTCAAAGCAATCAAGAGACTTATAAATTTGTCAAAAAGCAAAATTATAAGCACTATTCGGATTGCGACGGTGAAAATCTTATCCCCTGTACCCGAAAAGAAGCTTACGCTTGCGATATTACCTACGGCACAAATAATGAATTTGGATTCGATTATCTGCGGGACAATATGGCGCCTACGGTTGCTCAATGCGTTCAAAGGGAGCTCAAGTTTGCCATCGTTGACGAAGTTGATTCGATTTTGATTGACGAAGCAAGAACGCCGCTTATTATTTCGGCGCCGGCAGAGGAATCAGGCGCGATGTATCAGCAGTTTGCCGCTTTGGTGCCGAGATTGCAGGCAGAGAAACACTATGTTGTGGATGAGAAAGATCGAGCTGTCACCTTGACGGACGAGGGTATCAAGGAAATGGAGAAGCTTTTAAATGTAGAAAATATCTATGAACAGGGTGGTTTGTTGATGGTTCATCATTTGGAGCAGGCCTTAAAGGCCTATGCTTTGTTTAAACGAGATCGGGATTATGTTATTCGGGAAGGGGAGATTGTAATTGTCGACGAATTTACCGGTCGCCTTATGGTTGGGAGGCGTTATTCAGAGGGTTTGCATCAAGCGATCGAAGCGAAGGAAAAGGTTGCCGTCAAAGAAGAATCGCAGACATTGGCAACTATTTCCTTTCAGAATTTATTTCGAATGTATGAAAAATTAGCCGGTATGACCGGAACGGCCGCAACGGAAGCGGAAGAATTTTACAAAATTTACAAATTGGATGTAGTTGAAATTCCAACCAACAAATCGATTGCCAGAAAAGATTTGTCTGATCGGATTTATAAGACAGAGGAAGCAAAAATTGACGCGATCGTTGAGGAAGTTAAGGAGAGAAGCGTCAAAGGACAGCCGGTTTTGATCGGTACGGTTTCCGTAGCCAAAAACGAGATTTTATCAAAGAAGTTAAAAAGGGCCGGCGTCAAACATGAAGTGTTAAACGCCAAACATCATGAAAAGGAAGCGAAGATTATCGCTAAAGCAGGTTTGAAAGGCGCTGTCACGGTTGCCACAAACATGGCGGGGCGAGGCACCGATATTAAATTGGGTGAAGGCGTTAGAGAAGCAGGCGGTCTTTTTGTGCTGGGTACGGAAAGACATGAGGCACGGCGGATTGACAACCAGCTTCGTGGACGCTCGGGACGCCAAGGAGATCCGGGCGCTTCTCAATTTTTTGTTTCGCTGGAAGACGATTTAATGAGAATCTTTGGCGGCGAAAGATTGAAAAATTTAATGGATTCTTTAGGTCTTCCCGACGATATGCCAATTGAAAACAGAATGATTTCTCGTTCTATCGAATCAGCTCAGCGTCGGGTAGAGGGCTATAATTTCGATATGCGGAAGCATTTGGTCGAATACGACGATGTGATGAATAAACACCGAGAGGTAGTATATCGAAAACGCAGGCGAATTTTGGAAGCTTTCACAGATGGTAAAAATAAGGATTTTCTAAAAGAAGAAACGATTACTTTGATTGATAAAGAAATCGAAAATATTTTCGGCCTTTATTTTGGCGATAACGAAAAAATTGCGATGGAGCTTGAAGCAATTTTTGGCAAAGGCAATTTTCAATTTTTTTCGGAAAAAGAGGCCAAAGATTTAGCTCGTAAAATTTATGAAGAAAAAGAGAAAAAGCTTACCGCTGAAGTCATTCGCCAAGTTGAACGAATGGTATATTTGCGGACAATCGATATGCTCTGGATCGAGCATTTAACAACGATGGACGAACTTAGAACCGGTATCGGTTTGCGAGGTTATGGCCAGAGAGATCCTCTTGTCGAGTACAAACACGAAGCGTTTCGGCTATTTGAAGGATTGCTTCATTCGATTGACTCCACGGTTGCTAGAACCATATTTAAAGTTGAAGTTTCGGTCAATCAAACTCCGGCTCCGAGTCAAAAGGTGATGGAATATACAAAACCGGATGCCAATGAGATAGGCGGTTTTGAGGATGATAAGGAAAACTTGGCAGTGGAGCAAAAAATGATGGCCATGGCCGAAGAACATAAAAGCGGAATCACTACAACCGTTTCGGAAAAAGGAAAAACAGTTTACGATCGGATGAATGAATCACGGACCGGCCAAGCATCACAAGTAAAACACTCCGGCAAGGTGGGCCGAAATGATCCCTGTCCTTGCGGAAGCGGTAAAAAATATAAAAAATGCTGCGGTAAATAAGCCTGTAATTAACTTAAACATTTTTATTTTGCTCTCTTGGCCTGCGATGGTATAATGTGTTAAGCAATCCATTATTATCGGAGGTTTTGTGTCTAATAAAGCTTTACTTATTATTCTTGATGGTTGGGGACTTTCCGGCGAAACAACCGGTAATGCTCCTCTTCTGGCAAAGACGCCAACTCTCGACTTCGTTTATCAAAATTTTCCCAAGACTTCGCTCACTGCTTCCGGTTTGGAAGTGGGATTGAGCGCCGGTGAGCCGGGAAATTCCGAAGTCGGGCATATGAACATCGGTTCCGGTCGGGTAATGTGGGAAAATTTGCCGCGGATCGATCAATCAATCGAAAAGGGCGAGTTTTTCAAAAACGAGGTTCTTTTAAAGACTTTTAATTATGTCAAAAAAAATGATTCCACCCTTCATTTGATCGGTCTTGTTTCGGATGGCGGCGTTCATTCGCATATCAGGCATCTTTTTGCGCTTATTGAAGCTGCTAAAAATTCAGGGGTGAAAAAGGTGCTGATACATTTTATCGCTGACGGCCGGGATACGGCGCCAAAAGCCGCCGAAAATTATATCAGACAAATAGAAAGTGTTATCAAAAAATTTGGTGTCGGAAAGATTGCCACAATGATCGGCCGGTATTATGCAATGGATAGAGATAAAAACTGGGATCGCCAGAAAAAAGCCTTTGATCTCTTGATGGAGAACGCGGGCAAAAATTATCTTGATGCGGATACTGCCATAAAAGCAAACTATGATAACGGCAAAAGCGATGAAGATATGGAGCCTTCGACTATTGGTGACGGTGGACGAATATCGGCGAATGATGGTGTTATACTGTACAATTTTCGGAGCGATCGCGCCCGCCAATTGCTGTCTTTGTTTTTTGGGGCGCAAGGCGTAAAGGTTCCGGCAAATCTATCCATTATTTCAATGACCGAATATGAAAAAGGCCAAAAAGCAGAGATTCTCTTTGCGCCGCTAAGCGCCGAAAACACTCTTTCCGATCTTGTCTCCAAAAAAGGTTTAAAACAGTTTCATACCGCTGAAACTGAGAAATATGCCCATGTAACATACTTTTTCAAGGCTGGCAAGGAGAAGCTTTTGCCCGGCGAAAAAGATGAAGTCGTTCCTTCAAAAAAGTCGCCAGCATATGATAAGATCCCTGAAATGTCTGCGCCGGAAGTTTCGGAAAAGGTGAAAATGGCAATTCAGAACGAATACGATTTCGTTGTGGTTAACTATGCCAACGGCGATATGGTGGGACATACCGGTGTTTTGGAATCAGCCGTTTTAGCCTGTGAAGCTGTTGATAAATGCCTTCTTGATGTTTTAAAAGAAGCATCTTTCAAAAAATATAAGGTAATAATTACGGCCGATCATGGCAATTGCGATCAAATGATCGATGATTTGACAAAGCAACCAAACAAGGAGCATACGACCAATCCAGTTCCATTTGTTTTTTTGGATTTTGAGAAAAAACCTTTTGATTTTAAAGAAACGGCCTTAAACAAAGAAGATTACATCCAATATGCAGTTGGAACTCCGATCGGGGTTTTGGCTGATGTCGCCCCGTCGGTATTGGCAAATATGGGGATCCCCAAAAGCAAAGAAATGACGGGCATGGATTTGACGGTTGCTATGTTGTAAAATATAATAGATAACTAGAGTCGAAGACGCTTTTTGATTTTATTCTATGAACGACATAAATTTAAAAGACAAAAACAAAAAAGAGTTAAAGATTGAGGAACAAAAAGAGGAAGACAAGGCTGGTATAGACAGCGCTGACGATATTGTGATTGAATTCCAAAATGTTTCCAAAAAATATTCCTGTGGCGATGTTGAGGCAATCTCCAATGTTTCTTTTAATATATCGATCGGAGAGTTTATTTCTATCGTCGGTCCTTCGGGAGCCGGCAAGTCGACTCTGATTCGTCTTTTAACCTGCGAGGAAAAACCGTCTGAGGGGAAAATTTTAGTTGCCGGACGGGATATTTCAAAACTCAAAAAAAGAGAGCTACCTTTTTATCGCCGTAAAGTCGGGGTTATTTTCCAAGATTTTAAATTGCTGCCCAAGAAGACAGTTTATGAAAATGTCGCCTTTGCTCTGGAGGTCTGCGATGCGACAAATGCAGAAATTAAAGAAAAGGTTCCCAAAATTATTGATTTGGTTGGTTTAACTAACAGAGTTTTTGCTTTGACCGAAGAACTGTCCGGTGGCGAGAAGCAAAGGGTTTCCATCGCGAGAGCCTTGGTCCATAATCCCAAGCTTTTGATTGCCGACGAACCAACGGGAAATCTTGATCCCGTATCAACTTGGGAAATAATTGAACTTCTTTTTAAAATCAATAAGCAGGGCACCATCGTTTTGCTGGCGACCCACGACAAAGAAGTAGTTGATACGCTCGAGCGGCGGGTTATTAGCGTAAAAAACGGCAAGATAGTCTCTGATCAAAAGAAGGGCAAATATATTTTATAAACAATGAATTTAACAATATTTACAACAATTGGAAGAATATCAAAAACGGCCGTAGTATCTCTTTGGCGCAACCGGTGGCTATCGTTGGCGGCAACGATTGTGATGGTTTTTACTCTTTTCACGATATCTTTTTTTATTAGCTTGCTTCTGATGACAGGTTCGGCTACGGAACTTTTAAAAAGCAAAGTCGACATAACGGCGTATTTTAATGAAACGGCTTCTAAGGATCAAATATTTGCGGTCGAAAACGCTTTGTTATCGCGGTCGGACGTAAAAACCGTTGATTACATTTCCAAGGAGGAAGCGCTCAAAAGATGGCAAGAGAGAAATAACGACAATGAGAATTTAAAAAACATCGTTTCGGAAACCTACAATCCGCTGCCCAGAAGCCTTGAGATAAAAACGGAAAATCCGGAGGATCTCGAAGCAATCGACACTTTTTTAAGTGCAAGCGATTATCAGCCCTTGATCAAAGAAATAAGCTACCGAAAAAACAAGGATCTGGTTGATAGATTGGTCAGGATAACAAGTTTTATCAAATATATCGGCTGGATTTTATCAGGTGTATTTGTAGTGGTTTCTATTTTAATTATTTACAACACTATCCGCTTGACCATATATGCTAGAAAAGACGAAATCGACATAATGAATTTGGTCGGTGCATCCGATTGGTACATACAAGGTCCTTTTGTTTTGGAGGGAATCTCGTATGGAATTTTGGGGGCGATTGTTTCTTCGGCAATTTTGCTGGCTGTTTCTGGTCTGTTGGTTCCGATTGCCAGCAATTATTTGGGTATTGGCACAGTGTCATTTAATTCAGCCGGAAATTTGGCAATGATTGTTTCCGTCGAGCTTTTGACCGGTATTTTTCTTGGCGTAATATGCTCGGCTTTTGCTGTTAGAAAGCATTTGAAATAAATTAGCATTTAATAATGTTTAAAATACTCAAAAAAATTAATTTCTATCTCTTGGCCGTTTTGTTATCGGTTTCTTTTTTATTGCCTCCGGCTAAGGTTGGCGCATTGTCGGCAAGCGATTATGAAAGAGAACTTGACTACCAACAGCAAATAGCTGAACAGGCTCGAAAACAAGCCGCTCAAAAGGGAGTAATGGCTGATCAAATTGAGGCACAAGTTGGCTTAGTGACAGTCGAGATAAATAAGACGCAATCGGCTATCACTTCAACAAACAACCAGATAAACGGCACAACCAAATCAATCAAAGATCTTGAAGCAAAAATAAAAACAGAGGAAGACAAGCTGGAAATTGCCAAGGACAAGCTTGGTCAAATTATCTCTTCTTGGTATATGGAAGGCGATAGTGGTCTTTTTGAAGCAATTCTTAGTTCTAATACTCTTTCCGAAGTGGTGGACCGGCAGCAATATTACGAGGCAGTACGGAACCAAATTCAATCGGAAATTAAGAAAATCAGCGATATGAAATCCGAATTGGATCGCCAGAAAAGGGAACAGCAGACACAGCTGTCATCTTTGAGTGAAATGAGAAGCAATCAGATCGCTCAGCAGAGTGATCTTGTCAGTAAAAAAGCGGTCAAAAATTCGCTTCTAAACGATGCTAACAGTGCAATAGACAGTTTAAATAATCAAGCGGCCCAAGCCGAAGCAAAAGCGGGGGAAATAAGACAAATTTTGGCTCGTATTTATTCAAGTGGCAGCGGTACTCCTCAAGGTGATTCTCTTTTCTCTAGCGTTGATTCTGGGTGGTATTATAATCAAAGAGATTACAGCACCCGGCTTTATCCATCGTATTTAACAATAGCCGAAGTTGGATGCCTTATAACTTCATATGCGATGGTCGCAACAAAGGTGACTGGCCGAACCATAACGCCCCCCGATATTGTAAACGCTTCGACTTTCAATACCTCCGGCAGTTGGCTTTGGTTTAACGAAAGTATTGGTGTTTCTTTCTATACCAAAGTGCCGGTTAATTGGGATACAATTAATTATGAACTTTCGCATGGCCGGCCGGTTATTGTCAGTGTAAAGGTCCCTGGCACGACCGTTGATTACAATGGTGACGGTTCGAACCACTGGATAGTTATCAAGGGTTTTTCCGGCGGAAAATATATTATCCATGATCCATATTGGCGAAACAGTAGCTACAGTATTTCGGATGTTAAGTCCATGAAAACAATCAAACGATAAATGGCGGGGGAAGCTAGGAGAAATAATTTTTACGCAAACTTCGAAATTTAAAAAAACAGCAAAGGTAGTTCTCTTTTTTCTGCTGATAGCAGCGGTTTTATACGGCGTTTTTTGGTTCGGCTATTCTTTTGGGCAAAAGGGAAAACCTTTGGGAATCGGGCCGAAAGAAGTCTTTAATACCGAGGCCGGCCAACCATCCGGGCTTGATTTTTCGTTGTATTGGGAGGCTTGGAATAAATTAAAAAGCGAGTCGGCGCTAAATCCGGATACCAAGAAAATGATTTACGGCTCAATCTCGGGAATGCTTTCGTCGGTCAACGATCCCTATACGGTCTTTTTTACCCCGGAGGACAATCAAAGGTTTAGACAGGATATCGGCGGCGAATTTGACGGAGTTGGCATTGAGATTGTTCAAAAAAACGGATTGCCGACAGTTGTCTCGCCTTTGCCCGACTCTCCGGCAGAAGCGGCGGGAATTAAATCTGGCGACATTATCCTAGAAGTTGACGGAACGAATACTTCTGAAATCGGATTTAACGAAATTGTCGATAAAATTAGAGGTCCAAAGGGTTCAACGGTTAAGATTAAAATCTCTAGAGCAGGCGTTGATAATCCGATTGAGTTTGATATTAAGCGCGATACAATCACTGTTAAAAGCGTTGAATGGCGGGAAATAGACAAAAACGGCAAAAAAATAATGTATGTCAAAGTCAGACAGTTTGGTGACGACACCGGAAATTTATTTGAGCAATTTGCCAATGAAGCGGTGAAGGAGCAACCTGATGGGATTATTATCGACTTGAGAAATGATCCGGGCGGATATTTGGAAACGGCGATTGATCTCTCGAGCTATTTTGTTGATGGCGGCACAGTTGTTATCGAACAAGATAAGGACGGGAATAACAAAGAGCTACGCGTGACGAAAAAAGCCCGGCTAAAAAATATTCCAACGGCAGTACTTGTAAACGGCGGCTCGGCCTCAGCATCCGAAATTATGAGCGGAGCCTTGCAGGATCGGAAAGCAGCCAAGATAATTGGTGAAAAAACTTTTGGCAAAGGCAGCGTTCAGGAACTCATTGAGCTATCAGACGGTTCCGCGGTAAAAATTACCATTGCAAAGTGGTTGACGCCCAACGGCAGAGAAATTAATGGCAAGGGGATTAGTCCTGATATTGAAATAAAAGCAAAAGATAACAGTCAAAGCGATGTTCAACTTGATCGCGGAATCGAATATATTTTATCCGGTAATTGATTGAAAAAGACTTTTTCTCCTGTTAGAATATGGCTATAGCCCAAAAGGAGGGGCGTGCCCGACACTAATACACAGCCACAAAATAATAACACAGCAGGAAGCGGTGTGTCCTCAGGCGGTATGAGTCCGTGGGATGAGCCTTTGCCGGAGGAAAAAACACAGGAGAAAATAGTTGGAACTCTTGCCGATAACAGCGCCAAGGATGATGCCGGGCGCCCTTTTACTGTGCCCACTGACATAGAAAATAAGACGATTCCCACTGTTGTTTCGGCAAACGATCTACAGTCGAATAAAGAGCCGGTACCGATGGAAAATTCCAATCCTGATCCGGCTTTTAACTATAATTATTCAGAGCAGATCCAACCGAAAAATAACCCAAATTTTAATACTCAAAGCCCTGTTTCAAATTCATCGCAAAAACCAGTGGCTGGAGCTCTAAATCAGCCAAATGCCGCCGCCTCTCAAAAGTCGCCTTCTCAAAGCGTTATTCCTCCTACTAAAATAATACAAGACATAAAGCCAGCCAATCAGGTTATGCCTCCTCCACAGGTTAGATCGATTTCGCCAGTGTTATCGCCCACTCAGACCGTTCCAACTCAGGCTCAGCAAAGTATAACGGTAAATAATAGCTCAGTTTTCACAAATACCGCTCAGGTAAAAAATGCACCGCAAAACGCCCAGCCAGGAGACGAGAATATTGTGGAAACTTCTCCTAGAAAAAGCCGGAGCTTTAAAGGATTATTTTCAATTTTCATTCCGTTATTTGCTGTTGCTCTGTTTATTTATTTAACGGAAATAGGTTTGATTTCTTTTGGTTTTGAAAGAATTTACGGCGCAATCGGCCTAGAACGGCTTTGGGGCGGTCTTTCCTCAAATCCAGAAACTGCATTATTCCAATCGTTCGTTTCGATGAAAGATCATCAATCTTTCAAAGTAGAAGGAACTATTTCGATGAGTGTAAATAAGACTATTAAAAATTCTATTACTTCACCTCTAATCAACGACGGAACCGAAACAACAGAGGAATCTGGACAAACAAAGAAGAACAGCAATTCCGCTACCGCTCTGCCTGATTTCAGCGTCGTCGGAAACGGATATATCAGCGTTTCCGCTACCAAACAAATTAATGCCACTATTTCCGCTTTGTTTGATAACTCGGGCAATTCTGCCACGGCAAAAATAGAGCAGCCGGTAGGTTCAGACATTATTGATCTTAGAAACTCCGGCAGGGAATTTTGGGTAAAAAGCGACGGGATACAATTTAAAGATGATGTTCCAGCAGGCGATTGGCTTCAATTAGACTTAACTTCGCTTGGGGATTCAGATCTTTTATCAAACATATTTGAAATCGACAGCGCTGCCGGCTTTTCCGCCAAGGGAATACGATCTGCCAATGAAAAAATAGGCGATACCAGATGCTATAAGTATGTTTTTGATGACATTGAGCCGGGAGGGGCACTGACCGGACTTGGAATAAAATCAGATTCAATTCAGAAAATTAGCGGAAATATTTGGATTGGGATCAAGGATAAGTTGATCAGACGAATTGAAATAAAAATAACTCCATCATCTTCTTCTCCCGTTTTGCAGATGAACACCGACTTAACATTTTCCGATTATGACGAGCCAAACGCTTTTGTCAGGCCAATAATTACGAGCGGCAGCTAGTTTTGAACTATTGTCCATTTAAGAATTCTTTTGCTTTACTTCAGAATTAATGAGTAGTATTATTTTAAGTAAAGATTTATTAAAAAGGAGAATCAATGGTGTTTTTGTGGGCATTATTGATAATAGTTGTATTATTGATAATTACTGTGATTGTAATTTATAACCGTCTTGTGACATTAAATGTTCGCACGGACGAAGCGTGGAGTGATATTGATGTTCAGCTTAAGAGAAGATACGATTTGATTCCAAATCTAGTCGAAACTGTTAAGGGCTATGCCAAGCATGAAAAAGGAGTATTTGAAGATGTGACGAAGGCGAGAGCCGAAGCATTGGGAGCAAGGGATGTGAATGAAAAGGCCAAAGCAGAAAATCAGCTTGCCGGCGCTCTAAAATCGATTTTTGCGGTGGCCGAAGCTTATCCGGAACTTAAAGCAAATGAGAACTTTGCTAAGCTCCAGGATGAATTAACAGATACCGAGAATAAGATTCAGGCTGCCAGAAGGTTTTACAATTCAAATGTTCGAGAATTAAACATTGCCGTTCAGACTTTCCCTACCAACATTTGCGCAAATATGTTTAATTACAGAAAACGGGATTTATTTGAAGTGAAAGACAAATCGGTCGCGGAGCCCGTTAAAGTTTCTTTTGATAAATAAAGAAAAGGAATTATGAATATTAAAAAAATGTCCATGCCCAGAATCAAAATCAAAAAGCTTGATTGGTCTAAAATAAATTTTCGAAAAGTAAACGGTATTACAGTTTTGGCCCTGCTTTCTTATCTGCATGTGCTGGTCCTGATCCCAATGATATTCGGCCGTAAAAGCCAGTTTGTGCAATACCATGTCCGCCAGGGTGTAATTTTGCTGGTCTTTTGGCTTTTGTTTTCTTTCTCTTTTTATGTACCGCTTTTGCCTTGGCTTTTTGCGCTATATATTCTTGCGGCCATCGTTTTGGGCATCTACAATGTTTTTCGTGGGCTTGAAAGGCCGCTTTTCTTAATGGGAAAAGCAACAAAGTAAAAAATGACTCTCTGGACTCAAGTTGATTCAAATAAACGGCGCAGTATTTTGCTGATCCTTTTATTTGTAGCGATTGTCATTGGTCTTGGCTGGCTTATTTCTTACATTTATAATTCGCCGGCAATTTTGGTGATAGCCATTTTTATTGCTCTTATTCAATCACTTTTGAGTTATTATTCGGGCGATAGCATTGTTCTTGCGACTGCCGGCGCTTCTGAAATAAAGAAAAAAGATGATCCCAAACTATGGAATTTGGTAGAAAATCTGACAATTGCTTCCGGCCTGCCAATGCCCAGAATTTATATTATCAATGATCCGGCGCCCAATGCCTTCGCTACCGGACGCGACCCAAAGCATGCTTCAATTGCTGTCACGAGCGGACTTCTCGAGCGATTAAACAAATCCGAGTTAGAGGGAGTTTTGGCTCACGAGCTTTCCCATGTTGGCAATTATGATATTCGACTTATGACTATCGTCGCCATCTTGGTCGGTGTAGTTGCCATAATTTCGGATATTTTTATCCGAATGCGTTTCTGGGGAATCGGGGGCAGGGACCGGGAAAATAATAATGGAAATGGAATTTTAGTATTAATCGCCATTATTGCGGCGATTTTGGCTCCGATTATCGCCCTTATAGTCCAGCTGGCGATCTCTCGAAAAAGGGAATATTTGGCTGACGCCGATGGAGCTCTTTTGACGCGATATCCCGAGGGTTTGGCCGGCGCTCTCGAAAAAATTTCAAATTATAAATCTCCGATGGAACATATAAGTTCGGCTACTGCTCATCTCTATATTTCCAATCCACTTGGAGGAAATGATAATCCCAGAAAACAATCTTATTTCTCAAAGATATTTTCTACTCATCCGCCTATTAAAGAGCGGATAAAAATTTTGCGAGGAATGAGTATATAATTTTGTTATGGATCTTCTTTCGCATGCCATTGTTTTTGTGGAAGGAGGAGGGGCAATGCAAAAGACGGCTCTGGCTGTACCAGCAGCGCCGCGGGGTAAGGGGGTTTTTGTCCTCTTTACCCAACCGGTCTTGGTCGCCAAGGTAGTAGGCGACAGTGATGTGGACAGCATGTTTCCGGCTCAGACAGATTATATAAAAGTTGAGCCCGAAACAGACAAAAAGTTGGCAGGTTGGTATTATTTCAGCCGGGATGATGTAAAATTCCGCTGGCCACTTGTCAACTGGGAGAAGAATGAAGATCTGGGTGTTAAAATTATACGACGATAGTTCATAGAGCCCAGACGTCATACCTCCGGCAGGGATCCGAATCGATCCTTGCCGGATTATTTATTCAGGCATTATACAGGATATGGGGCGAAAAATCACCTAATTGATTTCTGGGTCGCAAGAACCATTGAGTTCAAGCTTTAAACTGGTAAAATTATAGTATGGACAAAGAAGAAGCGAAAATCAGAATTGAAAAACTACGCAAATATATTGATGAAATGCGCTATCAATATCATGTATTGGATAATCCCTCAATCACCGATGCTGATTGGGATTCGTTAATGAGAGAATTGGTTAAGTTGGAAGCAGAATTTCCAGAATTTTATGATCCGAATTCTCCCTCCCAAAAGGTCGGTGGCAAACCACTTCAAAAATTTAAAAATATCCGCCATCTCTACCCGATGATTTCTCTAAACGATGCCTTTGACGAACAGGAAATGAGAGATTGGTATGGGCGATTGGTTCGGCTTGTCGGGGGGAAGCCGATTGATGAATCAGGGTACTATTGCGAGATAAAGATGGACGGATTGGCTCTGTCTTTGGTTTACGAAAACGGCGCCCTTGCTTATGCTTTGACTCGTGGCGACGGCGTTGTCGGCGAGGATATTACCAATAACATTAAAACGGTTCGGGCCATCCCGCTCAAATTGCGGGAAGATTCGCAATATTCGGAGATTGCCAAAAAGAGCAGGGTAGAAATCCGAGGCGAAGTTTTTATGCCGAAGGCCAGTTTTGAAGCGTTAAATAAGGAACGGGCGGAAAAGGGCGAGTCCCTCTTTGCCAATCCGCGAAACGCTGCCGCAGGAAGTATCCGCCAGCTCGATCCCAAGATCACGGCCAGACGCAATCTTGATTTTATGGGTTATGCTATGCTTGGAATTCCGACCAAAACGCACGAAGAAGAACATAAAATTATCAAAGAGCTAGGTTTGCCAACCAACAAATATAATAAGTTCGAAAAAGATTTAGAGGGGATATTTAGCCTTTGGCACGAGTGGGAAAAAATAAGACCTCGCCTTCCGTATCAAATTGACGGTATGGTAGTAAATGTTAACGATAAGAAATTGTATGAAAAATTAGGCGTTGTTGGGAAATCGCCTCGGGGAGCGATTGCCTTTAAGTGGCCGGCCGAAGAGGTGACAACGGTTTTAGAAGATATTAAAGTCCAGGTCGGTCGTACCGGCAATTTAACTCCGGTGGCGATTCTCAAACCGGTTGAAGTGGCTGGCTCGACCGTAAGCCGGGCGACGCTTCACAATATTGATGAAATCGAGCGAAAAGGAATTTTGATCGGCGACACGGTTGTTGTCCGCAAAGCAGGGGATGTTATTCCAGAAATTGTCAAACCGATTGAAAAATTACGGAATGGCAAAGAAAGAAAATTTCAGATGCCAAAAGAATGTCCCGTTTGCGGCGGTCCGGTTGTAAGAAATGAAGGGGAGGTTGCCTATCGCTGTACTAACAATAAATGCTTTACAATCGAACGCCGGCAAATTGAGCATTTTGTGAGTAAATCTGCTTTTGATATAGAGGGTTTGGGCCCAAAAATTATTGATAAGTTGATGACGGAGGGATTAATAAAAGATGCGGCCGATCTGTTTGAATTGAAAGTTGGAGATCTGTCGCCTCTGGAGCGATTTGCAGAAAAATCAGCTGGTAATATTATTGAGTCGATTGATTCCAGTCGGGAAATTTCTCTTGAGCGGTTTATATACGCTCTTGGAATACCAATGGTTGGAAGCGAAACCGCAGTTGATATTGCCAAAAAATTTGGTACTTTAAAAGCTTTTTTGGACAGGGGAAGAGAGGACTTCAATTTGATATACGGCATTGGCGAAAAAGTCGCGGATTCGGTTTACACTTGGATTTCAAATAAAAAAAACAGGGAATATATCGACCGGCTATTGGCAAATGGCGTCAAAGTTAAAAATTATCACTCCCCTATCGTATCAAATTTACTCACCGGCAAAAGCTTTGTTGCCACGGGTACTTTAGAGTCTATGACGCGCGACGAGGCGCATAAAAAGATCGTCGAATATGGCGGAAAAGTTGGCTCGTCTGTAACTTCTAAAACCGACTATTTGGTCATCGGTGAAGAACCGGGGGAAAATAAGATTATTGCCGCCAAAAAATATGGAACCAATCAATTGACCGAGAAGCAATTTGTTGAGATGATTAAATAAATATCAATTATTATTTGAGGGGAAAATGAAAAAGAAGTTCTTAATAATCGGCTCCGCCCTATTGGTCTTAATTGCCGGCGGTATTTTTGGGTATCTATTTAAAACCGGTAAAATAAAAATCGGGGCAGATACTATCACCGCTTCTAAAACGTTTGTTTTTAGTAGTGACGCTACAAAATTTGGTTTCAATAACCTTAGTGTCGTCAATGAGGCTATGGCCAATGGATGACATTCAGAACAAAATAATAGTATTTTAAGCTTAATATATACGACCCATCTATTGTTGATTTAGTTGTTGAGTTCTAAAAACGCAAGCAAAAATAATCTTAAGATAATTTTTCGCTTTTGACTTAAAAGTTTGATAAACTTTTTTTATGACCAAAAAAGGCATTAAAAAAATCGAAGATTTTAAGCATCTTGGCAAAGCCGACTTGCATATTCATTCCAATTATTCTGATGGCAGGCCGACGGTGCAGGAAATCTTTGATTATGTTGAAAAACATACCGATCTAGATGTGATTGCCATTACCGACCATGATACTGTTCAAGGTGCTATTGAAGCACAAGAACTAATTAAAAATAAAAAATATAGATTTGAGGTTATTTTTGGCGAAGAGATATCTTCAAAAGAAGGACATATTCTGGGCTTGTTTATTAAGGAAAAAATTGATTCCGGAATGAGCGCTCATCTCACAATCAAGGAAATTCGTGAACAGGGCGGAATTGCCATCGCAGCGCATCCCTTTGAGCATCTGCGATATCGAGAGCCTGATGGCCTAACGATGGATGGTGTGGGCGTTATGACTTTGTTGAAAGAGAAGAAAAATTTTCATGCAATCGAAATAGTAAATGCAACTCCTACTCTGGGAGAGGAAAATCTGAGAGCTGCTTTTGTAAACAGAACGCTGTTGTTGCGAGGCGAAACCGGTTCGTCCGATGCTCATATCGTTGAAGCAATCGGCAAAGGCTATACGCTTTTTGAAGGCAAAACGGCAGAGGATCTTCGGGGCGCTTTAGTGCGCCATCAAACTCAAGCAATGTACGATAAATGGACATTTTTGGGCCTTTTTAAATATCTTTTTTTCTTTATACCAATCGGATTTCGGATGTTTCTTTTTTCGCTGCTTCATGGCAGATCGGAAAAGAAAGTCGATATAATCAATGTTCCGGCCAAATTTAGAAGAGATCAGAAGAACGATATTGATGTTTGAGAGTGTTAATGTTAGGATTTGAGTTGTAATATTAACACCTTTTTGTATATGGCTAAGCTATCAAAAGAAGAAGTAGAACATATCGCACGGCTGTCCCGATTAAAACTGACTCCCAATGAAAAGGAGCGTTATTCTGATCAGCTTTCTTCGATTTTGGATTATATCGATCAGTTAAGCGAAGTTGACACAAAATCTTTAGAATCAACCGCTAATGTTTCCGGGCTCTCAAATGTTTACCGCGAAGATAAAATTGAGCCATCCGGTATAACTCACAGAGACATCGCTAAAAATGCTCCCGAGTTTAAGGAAGGTTTTTTTGTTGTGCCTGGTGTTTTCGACTAGTCAAAGACAATTCTTAATTATTAAATTACTATTTTCTTCAATATTTAATTACTTATTTCAATGACAGAATTAAGTGCTCTAACAATAAGTGAGGCGAGTAAAAAACTAGCCAACGGCGAGATAAGTTCGGTTCTTTTGACTGAAAGTATTTTTGATCGGATAGAAAAAGTTGAGTCCAAGATTGGGGCATACATCACTCTTTGTAGAGATAAAGCCTTGGAAATGGCAAGGGCCTCGGACGAGCGGCGAAAAAATGGTAAATCTTTAGGTGAGATTGATGGTATCCCTGTCGCCGTTAAGGACGTCATTTTAACCAAGGATATCAAAACAACGGCGGCTTCTAAAATGCTTGAAAATTTTATTTCTCCCTATGACGCTACTGTTATTAGAAAAATAAAGGATGCGGGTGCTGTTATTATCGGCAAAACCAATCTTGATGAATTTGCGATGGGCTCATCCACGGAAAATTCTGCTCTTAAACATACTGAAAATCCAAAGGCGCCTGGTTATGTGCCCGGTGGTTCATCTGGCGGATCGGCAGCAGCTGTTGCAGCGGACGAATGCATTTTTGCACTTGGCACGGATACCGGCGGATCTATTCGCCAGCCAGCCAGCTTTTGCGGAGTTAATGGTATGAAAGTTTCATACGGATTAGTCTCTCGCTATGGCGTTATCAGTTACGCTTCCAGTTTTGACACCATCGGCCCGATTACTAAAACTGTCGAGGATGCAGCTATTGTTCTTAAATACATTGCCGGCAATGATCCCAAAGATTCAACAACCGTCCTGAAATCAAACAAGGAGCTGCCTGATTATACAAAATTCCTCGGCGAGGGGTTAAAAGGCAAGAAGATTGGTATCCCGGAGGAGTATTTTGGTGAAGCTTTAAATGGCGAAGTAGCAAGCATAATCCAAAAAAATGCGGTCGATCTGTTTAAAAAGCTTGGAGCAGAAATAGTTTCCGTGTCTTTGCCAATGACTAAATATGCCATTGCAACATACTACATTTTGGTGAAGTCGGAAGCCTCATCCAACCTGTCTCGTTATGATGGAATACATTATGGACATTCTGCCCTAAAAAACAAATTGCCAAACGCCAATTCCCAAACATTAGAAGAAGTCTATTTGTTATCAAGATCTGAAGGTTTCGGACAGGAGCCAAAGCGGTCTATTATGCTCGGAACTTATACACTATCCGCCGGGTATTACGACGCTTATTATAAAAAAGCAGCAAAAATCAGAAGTTTGATAAAGAAAGAATACGAAGATATTTTTAAAAAAGTAGATGTTTTGATTGCGCCAGCTTCTCCTTTTCCGGCCTTTAAATTTGGCGTGAAACTCGATAATCCGTTGGAAATGTATTTGGCAGACATAAATACGGGTGCCATAAATATTGCCGGCATTCCAGCTATGAGCGTGCCAGCCGGTGAAACATCAGAGGGCTTACCGGTCGGTTTGCAAATTATCGGACCGATGTTTGGTGAAGATAAAATTATTGAGATAGCCAGCGCATTTGAAAAAAATCGGAAAGGGTTATAGATGGGTAAGAAGGCGCAAACAAGAAGAGAGATCAAAGAACAACAGGAGAAAGAAAGAAAGGAAATAATCCGCAGTATTGAAGTTTCAAAAAATCCTTGGGCTAATTTTTGGAAACGATTTGATTTTTGGATTTATACTGCTTGTTTAGCCGCTTTGATTTGTTTTCCTTTTTTAAGAAAAGATGCTTTGGTTTATGGCGATCAGGCGGTGATCCATACATCTTATGGTGATATTGAAATTAATTTGTATAAAAGCGATGCGCCAAAAACGGTTGCCAATTTCGTTGGTTTGTCAGATCAAGGATTTTATAATCATTTATTATGGCATCGAGTAATCAAAGGCTTTATGATTCAGGGAGGCGATCCAAATGGTGACGGAACTGGTGGCGAGACCATATACGGTGATTATTTTGAAGATGAAATAAATCCTAAATCCCTTGGCCTAGCTGATGATCAAATAAAAGATCTTGAAGATCAAGGCTACACCTATAACTATTCTTTAAATTCGCATAAAATGGAGGTTGGCTCGGTGGCAATGGCCAATTCCGGTCCAAATACTAACGGCAGCCAATTTTTTATCGTCACGGAAAAGGATCAGAATTACTTAAACGGCCAGCATACGGTTTTTGGTAAAGTGACGAAGGGGCTTGATATCGCTAAAAAGATATCAGAAGTTCCGACAGACGAAAATGACAAGCCGATTGATCCGGTATATATTGATTCGATCGAGATAAAATAACAGAAGTGGATATCGAACAAATTAACAAACGAACGTCGAATTATGGCAAATAACAAGAACCAACAACCTGATATTTTACAGATTATAATAATCGGCTTTTTCAAAGCGATTTGGTGGCTTATCTCTTTGCCTTTTCGAAAGGTCAAATTTGGCGTTTCAAAAAAAGGCTTGGATACGGAAGAGAGAAATTATATAACGGCAAAAAGGCTTGAGATAGAAAAGAATTTAAGCAGCAATAATGAGTTGGAATTGAAGCATGCTGTTTTGGAGGCTGATAAATTAGTTGATTATACAATGAAGCAAAAAGGCTATAGCGGAGAGACATTTGCCGATCGTCTGCGTTCGGCCGAGGACTCGATCCCAAGAAATATATACAACGATGTTTGGGAAGGGCATAAAGTGAGAAATAAAATTGCGCACGAGCCAGATTTTAGGCCTGCCAATTTTGAATGTCAAAATGCGACCAAAAAATTATTGGAATATTTAAAGACAATATAATATGACAGAGTTAAAAACTAAAATAAATCCGACTGAGCTTAACACTAAAATCGGTTTAGAGATTCATGTACAGCTCAAAACAAAAAGTAAAATGTTTTGCGGATGCGACAATAACGCGGAAGGCAAAGCGCCCAACAGCGTAGTTTGTCCCGTTTGTTTGGGGCTTCCTGGCGCATTGCCGGTGGCCAATAAACAGGCTATCGAGTGGACGATAAAAACCGGTTTGGCGCTCAACTGTGAAATACCAAAAATTGCCAAATTTGATCGCAAACATTATTTTTATCCAGATTTACCAAAAGGCTATCAGATCTCACAATATGACGAACCATTTTGTCTGGGCGGATATATTGAAGTTGGCGGCCAAAAAGCAAACTTGACAAGAATTCACTTGGAAGAAGATGCCGGAAAATTAATACATTTGCACGGCAAAAGTCTGGTTGATTTAAACAGAGCCGGCACGCCGTTGATGGAAATTGTGACAGAACCCGATATTACTTCGCCCAAAATGGCCGGGGATTTTTTACGTAAACTTCAAAAGATTGTCAGAGATGTTGTCGAGGTTTCGGAAGCAAGTATGGAAAAAGGCCATATGAGATGTGACGCCAATATTTCAGTGAATGATGGCGATAAAATGTCGCCAATTGTAGAGATTAAAAATATAAATTCTTTTAGATTTGTTGAAAAAGCATTGACTCTAGTTCGGGAAAAATTAAGAGATGAATATGAAAAATGGCCTGAGAAAAAGATCAAAGAAACCTGGGGCTATGACTCAGTAGGCAACAAAGTTTTTTTGCAAAGAAGCAAGGAGGAGGCTGCTGATTACCGTTATTTTCCAGAACCCGATCTGTCGCCAATAAAAACAGAAGTATTCGATCTTAGAAAACTTGAGGCTGAAATTAAGGAAGACGAAGATGCAATAATCTTAAGATTAATGGAGGATATTCCTGAAAACTTTGCCAAAATAATAACCAATAATAAACGAAAAGCCGAATTGTATGAAAAAATCACACCTCTTTTAGATAAAGAATGCTTTTTTGTTGCGGCTCGAATAATTGCTAACAATGAATTTGGTTTTGAATTTGGCGAAGAAGATCTGATGCGTCTTCCGAGATATGCGGAACTTATCAAAAGGGTTAAGGATCATGGCATCCATAAAACGCTTTTTCAAGAGATCGCTTCAAAAATTCATGAGGAAAACATCTCTTCGGAAGAAATTGAACAACTTTCTGCCGGCGGAACTGAAGAAAATCTTCAGCTGATTATCAGCAAAGTATTGGAAAATTATCCCAAGGAGGTAGTGCGTTATAAAAACGGCGAAAATCAACTCTTGGGATTTTTCGTCGGACAAGTTATGAAAGAGACCGGTGGAAAAGCAAATCCGCAGAACATTAATAAAATACTCAGGGAGAAATTATGAGAAAAAGGGGAAAAGAACTCAAGCAGGAGTTTTTGAAGACGATGATTCAGCTTGCAACAGCTGGTTTTGGGTTGGCTGCTGCCTTGGCTTGGAATGAAGCGATTCAAAGCATTATTAAGGATATTGTACCGGTAGGAACCTCAGATATTTGGTCAAAATTAATTTATGCCGCCATTGTCACTGCAATAGCTGTCTCCGTGACATATGCGCTTGGCAGGATGATCCAAAACGAAACCGAAGAAAAAAAATAGAAATAAATCCGTTGATACGATAATTTTCTTGGCTTATAATAGATGTGTAGATAAAAAGGAGGTGGCTTGGCAACAGAAGTGTTATTGCAAATTTTGATCGGTATTTCCATAATTGCAATTATTGTGTTGATCGCAGTTCTATGGAAACTTTTTCTTGTGTTAGGAGACATAAGAAAATCAACACTCCTAATAAAGCAAAGAATCTCCGATCTTGACGCCTTGGTAGGCAAATTTGAGAAAACAGCAGCAGAAGGTCTTGCTGCTTTCAAGACATTTATTCACTCGTTCGATTTTATAAAAACTATAAAGGAAAAGATTGAAAACTATAAAAAAGGAGAGAAAGATGGCGAATAACAAAGGAAAATTTTTCTTGGGTGCCGCACTTGGCGCCGTTGCGGGTGCGGTAGCGGGAATATTGTTTGCTCCAAAGAGCGGCAAGGAAACCAGAAAAATGATTAGCGACAAAACAAAAGAGGTTGTAGCCAAAGGAAAAGAAATGGTCGAGAAGGGAACAGAGGCGGCGAAAGAAAAGATAAAAGATACTGCCGATACGATCTCTAAAAAAATGGATTAAGGAATTTATGGCAAAAATAGAATACGAAGATCCTGATTTTCAGGAAGTGACAAATCGGGATAAAAAAACAAAAAGTTTGGGGAAGATTGTATTATTTATTTTGGGTTTTATATTAATACTTGCTCTCGGAGCCGTAGGCGGAGTTGGGGGAGTTTTGCTCTTCTCTTCTGATAACGGCAATATAGCCAAAAAACTGGGTATTTCAAACTTTAAAAACCTCAGTATCCCTACAGTTTCCACCCAAAAAATAACGGTTGAAGAATCAAACGCTATTATTGACACTGTTAATAAAGTCTCTAATTCGGTTGTTTCGATCACACTAAAATCGACATCAACTGATATGTTCGGTCAAGTTTATCAAACTGAGGGTGCGGGGACTGGTTTTATTATCACCAGTGACGGGCTTATCTTAACTAATAAGCATGTTGTCAGTGACGAGAATGCAAAATATACCGTCATAATGAAGGACGGCAAGACATATGACGCAAGCGTTCAATCGCTCGATCCGGCCAACGATTTGGCGGTTTTGAAAATTGACGCCCGAAACTTGCCGGTAGTCGAGTTGGGAAATTCTGATGACCTGCAGGTTGGCCAATGGGTAGTGGCGGTTGGAAACGCTTTGGGCCAATTCCAAAATACTGTGACATCTGGAATAATTTCTGCTAAGGACAGGCAAATTCAGGCCTCGGATTCAAACGGTAGTAGTTCAGAAAGTCTAAGCGGACTTTTGCAAACGGACACCGCCATTAATTCTGGTAATTCAGGCGGTCCTCTTGTCAATCTTGCGGGACAGGTAATCGGTATTAATACAGCAGTGGCTTCCAGCGCGCAAGGTATTGGATTTGCCATACCGATTAATTCAGCTAAGTCGGCGATTGAAAGCATTAAAAAAACTGGGAAAATTGTTCGACCATATCTTGGAGTTAGGTATTTTGAGATAACGCCGGCAATTGCCAAAGAAAATAATCTGCCCGTTGATCACGGAGCCCTAGTCCAGAGGGGAGGCAGTTTGATGGATTTTGCCGTTATTCCAGGTTCTCCTGCTGATAAAGCCGGCTTGTCAGAGAATGATATTATTTTGGAAGTAAACGGTCAGACGATAGATCAAAATCATTCTTTACTTGCCATTATCCAAGAATATAATGTCGGGGAAACCGTGACATTAAAAGTTCTCTCGAAGGGCCAGCAAAAAGAAGTAAAGGTTAAATTGGAAGAGAGCTCAAATTAGCTAACAAGAAAATCTTAAGATAGTATATACTAAAAATCCGCCTTTTTAGAGGCGGATTTTTAGATACCGATTTCGTCCACACAAATCTTTTATGAGATTAATTTCTGAATTTACATAAAATTGGCTAGCCAGTTTTTCCAGGCTGATACCGTTTCGGGGGTCTAATTCGATTAAAATTAAACCATTTTTCTTCAGATATTTATTTGCGTCTTTTATAAGATTTTCTATTATCTCAAGGCCGTTATTTCCTGCAAAGATTGCGTTTTTTGGCTCAAAACGCAATTGATACATAGTTTTATTGTCAAAGGGGACATAAGGCAAGTTGGCAATAATCAGATCATACTTTTTATGAAGAAAATGATTAGAAAAAAGATCAGAATGAAAAAATTTGATTCGGTAAAAATTATTACCAAGTATCTTTTTTGCGTTTTTTTTGGCAATAAAAAGAGCTTTTTTTGAGATATCAGAAGCAAAGAATTCAATCTTTTTTGTTTTGAAGTCTTTGGTTTTTAATAATTCTTTGGTCAGGGAGATAATTAAACAACCGGAGCCTGTTCCCATATCCAAGATAGCCAGAGGCTGGAAGTCTGGGGTCCGGATTTTTTTTCTGATCAATCTCAGGGCTTCTTCAACCAGCCATTCCGATTCGGGACGGGGGATTAAGACATTCTGATTGACAGAGAATTCTGAACTAAAAAATTCTTTGTACTTGACGATGTAAGCGATCGGTTCGTCCTTTTGGCGTTTTTTTATTAATCGGTTAATTTTAGAAATTTCCTTTTTTGGCAATTTATCATCAGGATGAGTAATTAAAAAGGCTTTATCCTTTTTAAGGACATGAGAAAGAATAACCGATGCATCAAGTTCGGGGGAGGGACATTTTGCGAATTTAAGTTTCGCGACAGATTCTTTGTAGATGATTTGTATTGTATCGGTCATTTAAACTTGTCGCCTCTTTTCATAAAAAATAAACTCCCTCTTGGACGACCTTGCGGGTAAGCATCTTTTTATATCGAGGCTTTTATTCTTTCTTTAAGCATTAGCAGCAGCTAATTTCCGAGATTGATCTTCCGTCATCAGAGCGGTAATCAAAGGTTCTATGTCACCATCCATTATGTTATTAATGGAATGCCAAGATTGATTAATCCGATGATCGGTAATTCGATCCTGGGGAAAATTATATGTCCTAATCTTCTCCGAACGATCCCCTGTTCCGATCTGCGAAGTTCGCAGGTCCTTTCGCTCTTTTTGTAATCGTTCTTCTTCGAGTGAAAGAAGGCGTGATCGTAAAATGTTTAGTGCTTTTGCTTTGTTTTTGAGTTGGCTTTTTTCGTCTTGACATGTAACAACCATTCCGGTGGGCAAATGGGTGATTCTAACCGCCGAATCAGTCGTATTGACCGATTGTCCTCCATGTCCGCTTGAGCGGTAAACATCCACCCTGATTTCTTCCGGCTTTATTTCAACATCTGCTTCTTCTGCTTCGGGCATAACTGCAACGGTTGCGGTGGAGGTGTGAACTCTCCCCTGCTTCTCGGTTTCAGGAATCCTCTGTACTCTATGGACGCCGCTTTCGTATTTCATTTTCGAATAAACTTTTTGACCCCTGATTTCAAAGGCTGCGTATTTTAATCCCCCCAAACCTGTTGTCTGAACTTCCAACGGATTTATTTGCCAACCTTGCCTTTCGGCATAGCGGTAATACATGCGAAGCATCTCCGCCGCAAAAAGTTCGGATTCATCACCGCCGGCAGCGGGGCGAATTTCAACAATAACATTCTTTTCATCGTTGGGATCTTTGGGAAGCAAAGCAATTTCTAACGATTTAATGAGCCCTTGTTTTTCGGCTCCAAGCTTTGAGAGTTCCTCTTTAGCCATTTCTTTTAATTCTTGATCGGTGCTTTCAAAAAGTTCTTCATTGTCTTTCATTTCTTTTTGTACAGCAAAAAAATGCCTTATCAGTTCTGCCAATTCCTGAAGTTCAGATTTTTCTTTGGCAATTTTTGTCGCTTCGGCTTGATTTTGGATAATAGAAGGATCATGAAGTTTGTTTTCAAACTCTTCATATCGATCTAAAATAGATTTTAATTTTTCTTCATTCATCTTTTCGCTCGCATATTTTATTTCTAGGCGCTCTCACAACCGCATGCGCTTGCAACCGTCAAAATAAAATAATCTCGCTCCATATTAAAGGTATATCTTATCTATATTTGGGACTTTCTCTT